>Ga0268298_10005994_pt1 | contig 11175 bp, 10 predicted proteins | sample WWTPWeurt_MetaG_FD_194462 | JGI IMG/M metagenome (GOLD analysis project Ga0268298, IMG submission 194462) | Activated sludge microbial communities from WWTP in Nijmegen, Gelderland, Netherland - WWTP Weurt | ecosystem: Engineered > WWTP > Aerobic digester > Activated sludge | place... | reverse complement strand
TTCTTTTTCTTGTCTTGATTCCATTGCAGAATCAATCCATAGAGCGACCAACTTGCGGCAGTGGTCACCGTTTTCAGATCTGCAGTCGAATCAACCTGCTCCAGCCACATTTGCAACACTTCTTGAATTTGCTTCTTTACCTGTGTTTCTATGAGCGATTTGAACTGCGTCTCCGAATCAGAAGATGAGCAGTTTGCATGGGCATTCGAGACAAATTCACAGACTGCCACGATCAACAAGCGCAAATTATCGAGGCTATAGTGACAAGCGTTGAAGCCATGTTTTTCAATCTCTTGTCGAAATAACTCACGAATACTGAAATCGAGCAAGGCATATTTATCTGCAAAGTGTGAGTAGAACGTTACACGATTGATGCCTGCTCTTTCAGTAACATCATGAACTGTGAGATTTGGGAATCCCTTTTCTCGGAGCAATTCAAGATAAGCATTAAAGATAAGATTACGAGTGCGCGTAATACGAGGGTCTTCATTATTCGTAAAATTTGACGACACTTTCTCTCCTCTGTAGTTTAGGCTACAAAACCAGCCTTTTGATGGTTGATTTTCCTTATGCGAACGGATATAAACTACACATGTTGTTTAATAGACAAATGTAGTTTACACCTTTCAATTAGGAGAGTCAAGATGAATGTCGCATTATGGATTGCTCAAATATTTTTTGGTCTGTCTTTTAGCATGATCGGCATGATGAAAACTTTTATGACGGCGAGGGCCAAAGAAACTTTGCCTTGGGCAAAAGATAGATCAGATGCTTTTGTTCGCTTCGTTGGAATGTCGGAATTACTCGGCGGATTGGGGATGATCCTGCCGATGTGGACAGGCATTTTGCCATGGTTGACACCGCTTGCTGCGGTGGGCTTGGGTATTATTCAGATTCTGGCAATTTTCACCGAGCACCTGCCCAAAAAGGAATATAACGTTTTACCTACGAATACCATTTTGCTGGCTCTAGCAGTGTTTATTGCTTGGGGTCGGTGGGGATTGTTCGGAGGTTAAGTTTTTCTGCACAGTGCTTATTACCTGTATCTATTTTCCCGCAGAAAAAACGCCCCGCCCTCGAAAAATTCGTGGACGAGGCATATCCGCTCGTGGCCGTCAACCTGGAACAGTTTGCATAGCAAGAGGTCGTCGCTTCAAAAAGCGACGACCTCTTTTGTTATTTATTCCTCGCCATCTCATCTTTAAAGCGAGCCAGCACTTCCACGGGGGTCGGGTCGATGGCATAGCCCATCGCCAGATAATATGCCATGTAATCGCCGAACAGGATCAACGTCCACATATGCGCCAGGGCTGTTTCGCCGCGCGCATCCACTGAGTCGGTGTTCAGGCCTTCGAGCATCAGGGTGGTGCGGGTCAGGTCCGAGCGCAGGCGGTTGCGCGGATGATCCGAAGGCGCACGCAGGAAAAGGGTCATGGTCTGGGAATTAAGCAGCGGGTACGGGTTGGAAAGTCCCGCCAGCGTGTTGTGATCGGCCTCCGGCAAAAATTCAAAGTTCGCCGCCGACTTGGCAATGGTGTTGATCTGCCCCTTCCAACGACGGGCCACCGGCGCCAGCAAGCCCGAGCCCATCACCGTCACCCAGCGTCCCATCAACTGACCGGCATACCGTTTGGCGGGGTTATTGGCGGCAGGCACTTCCGCGCGCAAATGCTCCTGAGATCTCTTCATGGCAGCCACGGCCTCGGCCACATCCCTGGAAGGATCAGAGACCAAATTCAGGCGGGCAAATAATGCCAGAAGCAGGCCGAATGAAAACCCCAACGCGCTTCGCGGCTGACCTTTATGCTCGAACTGCCAGACCGGGATATTTCTCTCCGCTGCACGCTTGATCAGTTCTCCGCTTGTGGAAATGACGATCACAGTGCAGTCATTCTTCACGGCAGTCTCAAAGGCATCCAGCGTCTCTTCTGTATCACCAGAGTGTGACGTGCAGACCACGAGTGTATCTCTACCTTTCGCGAAAGAAGGCAGGCCATAATCGCGGTGAACACTGACAGGGATGGATATGCTCGTGGCAGCATACGCAGCCATCAGGTCCGCGCTGATCGCTGAACCACCCACCCCACAGAGGATCACGGCACGAAGATCCCGCTGGTCCGGCAACGGCAGGTTTTGCCCCAGTTCCCATGCGGCCATAAATTGATCGGGCAATCCGTCGATCTCGGCGAGCATGTTCCGGGTATCCAGCGTTTTGAAAAAATCAAGATCATCCAGATTCATATCGACTTACCTTCTTTCCGGAGTTTGGCAATGACTCCGAGGCGTTCATACTTCTACATCGAATCTCTAATAAATTTTGATAGGTCGTTCTTCAGCGTTTTCAACGACGGGAGATGGACATACATCATGTGTCCCGCTTCGTAATAGCCCATGCGGACATTCTTCTGCAGGGACGCATCGAGGCCAAGGTGGTCAAAGGTGTACTCGGTGGCAAAGTAGGGCGTGCCGAGATCGTAGTAACCGTTGGCAACGAAGACCTTGAGGTATTTATTGAAGGTCATCGCAGCGCGCAGGGTCTCGGCCACATTGACGTACTGGTTCTCGAAGTAATCGTACGACCAATTGCGCCAGACCTTGTCGCTCAGGATCTCGTAGGACATATCGGTTTCGAATTTAAGTTCAGAACGGATGTAAGCATTAAAGGCTGCGGTGTATGGGCCATTGACCTGCGCAAAGAGCGGATCATACTCAAAGGTCTCGGTCACGCCGATGCGGTCCATACCAGTATACCGGCTGTCAAGGCGTCCCACCGTCAGGCTGCGATCACGCAGGAGTTCCTTGAAGAAATGGAAGGCATGGATGCGTAAATTGCTGCGGCGGATGAAATCCTGAGAGATGCCGGTGTAGCGCGAGAGTTTTTCGACAATGTTTTGATGCTCCTCCGGCGTGAGCGATGCGCCCTTGAATAAGGCGCTGGCATACTCGCCGCGCGCGAATTCCTCCGCTTCTTTCAAGACCGTTTTAAGCGGCGATTTAAAACTCAGCTTGTCATGATACCAGGCCGTGGCCGTGTACCCGGGCAGGAAGAGAATGTACGGCAGGTCATTGTTGAGATTGAAGTCGAGGGTGGTGAAATCCAGTACGGCAGAAATGAGCATGAGTCCGTTAAGCAACAGACCATGACGATCAGCAAGATAGCCGGAAAGGCCCGCCGCACGGGTCGTGCCATAGGATTCGCCCGCAAGGAATTTCGGCGAAAGCCAGCGGTTGTAGCGGGTAACGTACAGGCGAATAAAGTCGCCAACCGATTCGATATCCTTCCTGAACGAATGCCACTCCTTGGATTTCTCTCCTTCCACCGGGCGGCTATAGCCGGTGCTCATCGGGTCGATAAAGACAAGGTCGGTGTCGTCGAGGATGGAATATTGGTTATCGGTGAGTTCAAATGGCGGCTTGGGCATTTCACCTTCATCGGTCAGCACCACACGGCGCGGACCCAACACTCCCATATGCAGCCAGACAGAAGAGGAACCCGGCCCGCCGTTGAAAGAGAAAGTGACCGGGCGTTTGGACTTATCGCTGACGCCATCCTTGGTGTAGGCTACAAAAAAGATCTGCGCACGCGGTTTCTCAACCTCCGCATCCTTTTCCTTATCATGCACCTCTTCTTTCATGACCATGGTCCCGGTGGTGACAGTGTATTTGATGGTTTTGCCGCCGACCTTCACCGAGTGCTGGGTGGTGACAAGGTTATCTTTGGGCGCGGACTTTTCGTCCTTCTCTTTTTTTTCTTCCGCTTTCTTGTTGGCATCAGGCATGGGAATCTCCTTGGGGTGATGAACGATACAAATGTTTCGTGACGATGTGAATCTCAGGGATGAGCAATTTTAATCCAAAGAACGAAATCCATTCTAAGGGAAGCAGCAGGAGAAAGGCAACATCCGCCAGCAGAGGATTTTGAATATGGGCTGCCAGCCGCCTCCCGACCACATCATAGATGCGGCGCATCAGCGCATGAACCGAAGGGATTATGGCCATGATAGCGAGTTCAACCACTTTGAGGCGTTGCAGTTGCCGGTTAACCTGCATGGCTGTTCCATCGTTTCTTTTTACGGACCATGAACCGACGATGCGAGCATGTCCTTTCGCGGCGGCAGTGGCGATATAACAATTCGGTGGTTGGGTCGGCAGGGCGTTATAGAGTTCGATGGTCTTGAGAATATTGAAACGAAGGGCAGACCCGTAAGCAGCCAACCAGGCAAGGATGCCAAACCCGCGCGGGAGGGTGAAGGCAGATTCGTGATTTGCCCATAACCAACGCGAAGCCTGCCAGGCAATGAGGAAACACCAGAAAGGAGCCGCCATGCCAACAAGAAAAACGAGGAATAAAAAGGGTGAGAGAACTTCCCGCCATACGATCATTGGAATGACCAAAACAGAGGCACTGATGCCTACGAGGATGGTTTTGATCAAGGATTCATTCCATCTGGAAATGAGCCAGCGGTAAATTCGCGGTGCAAAGACGGGAAGGAAATATCCCAAAATATATAACAGGGATACTGGCTCATTTGAGATCATCACCAGGATGCTGTATTGCAAGGCAAGGAACGCACCTGTATAGACACCCAACCGGATTATAAAGAGTCGGGCATAATGATCCGTATTCCACAACAAAAGGAGGTAACTAAAAATTGCATATGCCAGTAGTACAAAAAACCAGGCGGAAGATTCAGGCTGAAGGGAGAGGTTAATACGCGAAGAGAATCTCCCGTCCTGCCATTCCGGTTTCAGCAGCTCGCTAAAGGAAAAATCGAATATCGGCGTGACCACCACAAACAACCCGAAGATAAAATACTTCCAGGCTTTATCCAGCAATGGTGGAACGACCTTCGCCCCGCTTTGGTCTTGGACGGTTTGCTCCATGTCCGGCTCCTGTTATTTGGCCGAGTTGACCAGGGCGTACACTTCTTTTTTGTTCCAGCCACTTTGCGCGGCCAGGTCAGCGGATATCTCTTTGGCCGATCTGCCTGCCGCCAGTTCTTTTTTGATCGCAGCAACCAGATCGGCTTCCCCCCACTTTCCGATTTCTTCTTTCTGCCTGCCTTCGATCACCAGCGTAAACTCACCGCGTGGTTCTTTGGATCTGAAGTATTCGAGTGCGCTGCTTATGTTTCCGCGCCAGTACTCTTCGTACATCTTCGTCATCTCACGCGCCACACAAATGCGGCGGTCACCCAGGATGGAAAGAATATCCTCCAATGAATCGAGGATGCGGTGCGGGGTTTCGAAAAAGATGAGGGTATAGGGCTGGTCAGCGGATTCGATCAGGCGGGCGTGGCGATCACTGGTCTTGTGAGGCAAATAACCGAGGTAGAGAAAGGAATCCGTGGGCAGGCCGGAAGCGGTCAGGGCGGCGATGGGGGCTGAAGGTCCGGGAACAGGCCGAACGTCGAAGCCTGAAGCGAGGGCTGCCCGAACCAGCTCATAGCCCGGGTCGTTGACGGCGGGAGTCCCCGCATCTGAAACGAGAGCCACGTCGCCTGCCGATAATTTTTCAAGGATGAAACTCAACTTGGCAATCTTATTGTGTTCGAAGTAACTGGTGAGCGGGGTCTGGATATCGAAGTGTTTAAGCAACACACTGGTATGACGTGTATCTTCGGCGGCGATCAGACTCGCCTCGCGCAGGATCCTCACCCCGCGCGGATTCATATCCTCAAGATTGCCGATCGGGGTTGCGACAAGATACAAGGTTCCCATGCAGGTATTGTATCATCCGCACGGAGAAAAAAATCGGGCGCATTTCTGCGCCCGATGGTCATCACTACCCGCCACATCCTTTAAGTTGGATGTCGATGGTCTTGCAGCCCGCCTCCTCCTGCGGAACCGCCACGCAGCATTGGTTCGCTGAGTTATAGGTCGAGCCGGTATCGCATTGGGCGAGTTCCTGTGCGGAGAGTTCAGGGACCTTGCACACTTTGAGATGGATCACTGTGAAGCTAGGACCGGTGCAGGAAAGGATGGTTTCACCATTCTTGGTGGCTTCCACCCGGCACTTGCCGCCGTCGGTGTTGAGCACTTGATACTGTACGGTATCTTCCATCTTGAAGCTGGCGTATGGGATCTTCTGTACGCAAAAATTATCCGTCTCTTTGCCGCTTGAGAGCGGGAAAGAGACATCTGGAGCGCAGGCTGCCGCAAACGTCGAAGTTTCGGGTTGGGCCTGCTTCGTGTTTGTCGGAACCGTAACCAGGGTCGGTTGTTCTTCCAGCGTAGATGTCGGGGCTGGGACTGTCGCAAGCGCCGTTGGCTCAGGCTGAGCCGGGGGGACCAATAGATTTCGAAGCAGGAAGAAACCGATCACGCCTACAAGCAGGACGACACCAGCCACCACCAAACCGGTCTGACCGCGAGAGAGTTGCATGGTCGGCGATTTGACGCGGGTGCCGATGCCGCTGTTGGTGCTGAAGGTCAGGTTGCCGGGCTCACCAAAGGCCACCACGTTCAATGCCTTGGCAAGCTCGATGGGGTTGGCATAACGGTCTTCCTTGTGTTTTGCCATCGAGGTCTTGATAAGGGTGTCGACTTCTTGAGGCAGGGAGGGCAGCGCCTTCAGGATCTCCGGCACCGGCTCGGTGATGTGCTTGACCACCACGCCCATGGGCGTATCAGCGCTGTAGGGTTGGTGGCCGCTCAACATCTGGTAGATGATGACGCCCAGACCGTAGACATCGCTACGCCCATCCACCTCGGTGCCCTGAGCTTGTTCGGGGCTCATATAGGCAGGCGTACCGATCACGCCGCTGCCCGTCAGACTGCCGGATGCTTCCGTCAGTTTGGCCACGCCAAAGTCCGAAATGAACGGTTCGCTGTTATCGTCAAAAAGAATATTATCGGGTTTAAGATCGCGATGGATGACTCCCTTACGATGAGCGTAAGAGAGTCCCTGCGCGACCCTTTCCAGGATGCGCGCGGTATCTTTGATATTGAACGGGCCCTTCGCGATCATATCGGATAGCGACCCGTTCGTCATATAACGCATCACAAAATACGGCTGACCATCCTCATCCCCCACATCATAGACCGGAACAATGGCCGGGTGTTCCAGAGAAGCGACCAACTTGATCTCACGTTCGAAGCGCGAACGGAATTGGGGGTCATGCAGCATTTCACGCGGCAGGACCTTGATCGCAACCTCACGCTCGAAGCTCGGATCATAGCCCCGGTACACGGTCGCCATCCCACCGCGGCCCAATTCCGATTTGATGATGTAGCGTCCGATCTTTTCTGGAATAGCCATGCAGCAAGTATAAACCAGCCGAAAAGAGGATGCAAGCACAGGAACGATTCGCTTATGAATTTAACACAAGCGCTTTGCAGGCCAAATTAAAAACCCGCAGCCAATCGCCGCGGGCAAAGGAAACGCTCGATCCGTTATGAATTCGCCGCCGCTTGAACATTGTGAATGGTGTCCGACACCGCGACCGTCATGGCGCGATACCCGGCCCAGATAAGCGAAATGCCAATGAACTCGGTCACAAAGAGCACTTCTACATATCCAAGACGGGTGAAGGAACCACCGATGCCCGGCAGGAGCGCGCCAATGGCGATCAGCCAGTTGCCAAGCACGCGGTTCCCGCTGCCTTGCTTGCGCGCATATTGGATGGCAGACCAGGCCGCGCCACCCACCAAAAAGATGAGCGCATACGTATTGGGCAGGATCGAAAACAGACGCGCCCACGTCCAGACCATGACCTTGCCAGTCAGTCGTTGCGGATCCACCAGTGACATATCCACCGGCGAAAGCAGGATCGCCACCGAAGCAACTGCAATATAGACGATGAAGAACCAGGTCAGAATGTCGGCGGTCTTCTTTTTAAGCAGGAGATATACCGTTCCCTGCGCCAGTGGAAAAGCACCCAGCAACGCACCGGCGATATACCAGGCTTTCATGTTCAGCACACTCCAGCCGGCCAGGGTATTAACAGCCTCGGTCAGCGTGCCGATCCCGAAGAAGAACCCGCCAATGGTCCACCACATCAGGTATTTGGCCTGTGGCTTGCGCTGCCAATGCTGGAACAACACCACCGTGAACGAGAAAGATACCAGGGTGGTCAGAATGGGAATGTAATGGGTAATGTTTTGCATGTGAAACTCCTTTAGATGAACTTGAATAAAAGAGTGCCAACCCTTAATGGTTGGCACTCTCCAATTTCTGATAGGTCTCCAGCAGGCTGATCAGGATCTGGTCGGTAAAGTCATGTATCCTGGCATACAGGTCTGTCGATTGCCGCGCCGGAATATTGGCCTCGGTGTACACCTTCACAACCGACATCACCAGCGCATCGCGAAAGAACAGGAAGGCCTTGGCGGCGTCCACATAATTCAATTGATACCGCCTGGCTCGCGAGGCATATTCATACCCAATGGCATACGCCTCAGTCGCAGCCTCAGCCCCATCGGCAGCCATATAGTTCATCAACCCTTGGAACAACGACCTCGCGCTCTGACGATATTGCGTACGGGCTTCCTCATCCAGTTTTTGATACCAGGATTCGGATTCAAGCCGTCCTTCCGAGATCTGCAGGCGGACATGCCGGATCACTTCCTGCATCATGCCCTCTGGCTTCAGCGCTTCGCGGCCGGACCCGGAATTGGTCTGTGCCCATAAAGTGATCTCACTCCGACGGTAACGGCGATGTCCGCCCTGTGTCTTATGCACAGGCAGAATACCTTTATCTGACCAGAGCCGCACCGTACTGGGGTGGACTCCCAGGATCTGCGCCGCATCACTCAGGGACAGCCAGTCTTCGGTCATGATCATTCCGCAGCCAGGGCCACTTTCTCCGTAAAAGATGGGTCGTGCGCCCGCTGCTGGAACGCATTGACATCGATACGGTACAGCATGATCGCAGCGATGAACAACATCAGCGCTTCGATGCCAAACACCACAATGTATCCGCTCAAGGCGCTGCCTGTGATTCTGGTGGCAAGGTCGGCCACCACACCTGCCATCAGCAAACCGACCAGGCGCGAAAGCCCGTTCGAGAACCCCCATGCGCCGATATACAAGCCGATCTTTTCCGGCACGGTCAGGTCGAACATCAATGAAAGATTAGCTACAGTGGAAATGCCGGTGCCAAACCCCAGCAGGGTGAGGCCGATGTAAAACGCGGTCCGGCTGCCGGTCAGGCCGCTGAGGATGATGATCAAAAATCCGAATAGCGCACCGAGGTTGCCGATCTGCGCCACATACTTCTTTTTCACTTTCCCTTCAAGCAGACCTGCCACGATAAAGGCCAATAAAGTGAATGTGCTGCTGATGGAAACGATGCGTGAGGTTTGTTCGAGGGTCATGCCAAACGCCTGTGCGCCAAAAGGTTCGAGCAACACATCCTGGCTGAGAATGGCCGCCAATAGCAACAGAAGATAAACGAAAAAGACCTTCGCTACCGGGTTGGCGGTAATGGCCAGTGTCATCTCGCGGATCGTGTACGTCTCAGCCCGCGAAGAGGAGACTTGGCCAGAGCGTGGTTCCAACTTGAAGAGGCCGAGCAGGCCAAGGGTCAGGGCAGAAGCGGCGACGATCATGAAGGCGCGTGCAAGAGTGTCAGGATCATAGGATGGCACCATGCGACTCAAGCTGACGCCCGTCGCGATCAGACCGAAAACCATAATGAAGAACATGGTCGCCACCGTCTTGCCGCGTTCCTTCTCGCCGGAAAGTTCAGAAGCTAGCGAAAGGTAGGAGACAGCAGAAAGGTTGTAGCCCATGCCCCACATACCAAACGCGACCACACCAGCGATGATCCCGAGCGTGAAGTTATTGGTGATCAATACGGCAATTTGCGGCGATACAGCCACTCCAACGACGCATAAGATCAACCCAACCAGAATATACGGAGACCGGCGATACCCGGCGATGGGGTGTCGATCTGAAAACGAACCGATGGCCACTTGAATGGGAGCAAGCAGGTATGGGAAGATGGCAAGGATGGTAAAAAGAGTCTTGGATATTCCCAAGTCGAAGATCATCACACGGTTGAGGGTGCTATTGATGGGTACAAGGGTGATGGCAACAGCCGTATGGATGAGAGCAAGTTGCAGGCGTTTGATGAGCATGGTTTCCTAAAGGATGAACGTTTTAAACAAAGGAAGGGCGTTCGCAAGACGCCCTCACCTCAGAGTAGTTGAAATTGTACTTTTCAGGGCAAAAAACGCAATGTAGATTTATGTAGAATTTTACTAGAAGATTATGAGGCTTTTTGCATTTTCTTGAGCAAGGATCGGTATGGAAATATGCCATCGGCTTGTCCTATGATTGGATGTAAATAAATTTTAGAGTTGAGTAAAGCCTAAACCCTACAAACCAGGCGTAGTATAATGTCGGCGTTTTGAATAATGTAGATTATTGTCATAAAATTTATTTATATTGATCTAAAACCGGTCTTCAATTGGATCGAAGAACCATGGAGTTTATTCAGGCATGTCAGTAAGTTCCGCTATGCAGCGCTATGCCGCAGAGATATATCGGTTGCAACAAGACCATGACCAGGTCCCGCTTTCGCTGTTAAGCCTGAATATGGATTCGTCTGCGCAGGCAATCTCCACCATGGTCAAACGCCTGCAAAAGTTGGGCTACCTTTCGCATGAACCGTATCGCGGCGTACGCCTGACCGAAACCGGGGAAAAGATCGCGATGCCCTCCCTTCGCCGCCACCGCCTCACCGAGGTTTTTCTTGTCAAAGTGATGAAATATGATTGGGCCACCGCGCACGACCTTTCTGATGTTTTCGAAAAAGGTGTGAATGACGAGATCGAAGACCGCATGGATGAATTGGCCGGACGACCAACACGCTGCCCGCACGGCGAGCCCATTCCTTCCAAAGACGGTGTAATGCCCACGGTCAAGGATGTAAAGTTGATTGAAGTTCCCTCCGGATCTGATTGTGTCATCAGCCGCGTTCGCACGCATGACATGGAAAAACTGCATTACATCGGAGACCTGGGTCTTGTACCAGGTACCCCTTTTCACCTGCTGAGCTGCGCCCCCTTCAAGGGACCCTTGCGTATGCAGATGAAACCGCACGACCACCTTATCGGTTACGAACTCGCCTCATCTTTATGGGTGGAGGTCACCAAGCTGGGATCCGGTAATACACTTCCTGCGCTAAAAACAGCCAAATAGTTCTGTTCGTCTTTTATCTGGAATTC
>Ga0268298_10005993_pt1 | contig 11177 bp, 8 predicted proteins | sample WWTPWeurt_MetaG_FD_194462 | JGI IMG/M metagenome (GOLD analysis project Ga0268298, IMG submission 194462) | Activated sludge microbial communities from WWTP in Nijmegen, Gelderland, Netherland - WWTP Weurt | ecosystem: Engineered > WWTP > Aerobic digester > Activated sludge | place: Netherlands... | reverse complement strand
CTGGACGCAGCCGCCCAAGCATGAGGAGCCCTTTTCTACGCCGCGTTCCTGGCACATGCTCAGCGATGCCTTACATGAATACGGTGATAAACTCGATGATAAGGTAATTGAGCTTCTTGCTTACGGTTGCCTTTCGCCGCAGCATGCCACGCAGTTTAAAGCTTTCAACAAGCAAGTGAAGAATCGCTTCAAACTAAGTTCCATTATGTCCGGCGATATGAAGTGGCCGGCGGAAGCGGAAGATAGAGATTTGCTTTACTTTCTGGCTCAGTCGTTTCGGTCTCAGCTCTTACGTGATCTGCCTGCGGAAAAAGATGCGGTCACAGGCCGTCATAGAGAACTGGCGCATACAGGCAAGGCGCTTTTAAAAGATTTATCCGTTATCAGTCTGGAGATCGCCCAGATGGTTGTTGCCGAGGACGAGAACGGCAAAACCTTACCTTCCTGGTTCCTGGTGGAAGTAGTAAGAGACCTGCCCCGCCTGGTGGATAGAAAAGATGGCGCCCAGAGCAAAGTCTAAAAACGTTCCCAATCCGGCGGAAGCAGCACTCTATGCCGGCTGGCAGGTGCTCAAGAAGCACCCCCTGTTTGGTCCGCTGGCCGATGCTACTTCGCTTAGAAACAGTAAAGGCAGCGATAACTTTTGTCCCCAGGACGGATACGTAGTTGTGTGCTCCTATGGTGTTCTGCACTGCCATCCCACTCGGCGTGCCAGTGTGGAGAATTGGACTTATGTATTGGCTCATGCCCTTTTGCATCTGGGTTTTGGCCATCTCAAAGAAGTATCGAGAGAGAGAGAATGGAATGCTGCTTGCTGTGCCTTTGTTACGCGGTTTTTGAAAGACTTGAAATTGGGTCAGCCGCCAGAGTTTGCCTGCGGACATTTTGAGATTACCGCTCAGAACGAGGAGGCTCTATATAGACTCTTTTGCGAGCAGGGCATAGCGCCTGATCTGAGCGGGCTTGGCACGGCGGGGGCACACAACGATTTCCTGGGTGTCTCTTCCGCGCCGCAATATTACAATTGCCAGTACGGTAGCTTCGGCACAAGAACTTATGAAGAGCTTCTGGCCGATGGTCTCATGGCGGCAGTGACCAGTGCCGTCAATGTAGCGGGTGGGCTGGAGCCTTATCTTGGTGCCGGTGAAAAACTGCATACGGCCATGCAGCAGGCCCGCTCCTGGTTCATCAGTTCCTATCCTCTGCTAGGGGCTCTGGCGGCTGCTTTTAAGATCGTGGAAGACGTTGCCGTTTGTCAGCGGTTGAATATTTCAATCGCTGCCGTAGATGCCGAAGCTAAGGAAATTTATTGCAATCCCAATGCCAAAATGAACGAAGCACAGGCTCGCTTTGTCATCGCTCACGAGTTATTGCATGTGGGACTGCAGCACGACGCCAGGCAGCAAGGGCGCGACCCTTATTTGTGGAATGTCGCCTGTGATTACGTCATCAACGGCTGGCTGGTGGAAATGGGTATTGGCGAATTCCCTCACTTTGGTGGGCTCCACGACCCGGCTTTGAAGGGGCAGTCGGCGGAAGAAATATATTTGACCATATGCAAAGACTTGCGGAAGTATCGTAAACTGGCAACATTTCGTGGTATCGGTTGTGGTGACATGCTGCGCGGCGACCTGGGTGAGTGGTGGCGGCGTCCCCAGGGCATGGCCCTGGATGAGTTCTATCGCAGTTGCCTGGCGCAGGGCTTGACTTTTCACCACCAGCAATGCCGGGGTCTCTTGCCGGCAGGGCTGGTGGAAGAGATAAATGCTTTGAGCCAACCGCCTATTGCCTGGGATGTTGAGCTGGCTCAGTGGTTTGATCTCTATTTTGCGCCTCTGCACAAGAAGCGAAGTTTTGCCCGTATAAGTCGGCGCCAGGCCAGTAGCCCGGATATTCCCCGACCCCGCTATGTGCCGGAGGAAGCCCTTCTGGAGGGGCGAACCTTTGCGGTTGTGCTTGATACTTCCGGTTCCATGGATCGCAAAATCCTGGCCAAAGCCCTGGGGGCAATTGCCAGCTACTGTATGTCTCGCGATGTACCGGCCGTGCGCCTCGTCTTTTGTGATGCCTATGCTTATGACGAGGGCTATGTGGCGGCTGAGACCATTGCCCAGCGGGTGAGGGTGCGTGGCCGGGGCGGTACTGTACTACAGCCTGGCATCGATTTGCTGGAAAGTTTGGAAGACTTCCCGAAGAAGGGACCCATATTGATTATCACCGATGGTTTTTGCGACAACCTTTCAGTCAAGCGTGAGCACGCCTATCTTTTGCCCCAGGGGCGCTACCTGCCGTTTCATCCAAAGGGGCCGGTCTTCAGAATTACCTAGATGGTTTTTGCCTGAGAGGGCGGTTTCTACCGGACGGGTATAATGTCCAGGTGGTAGCAAGGATTGGTCCAGTGGTTCGAAATCTAGAGCCAGCTGAAAATGAGAAGCAGGTCGCCGCAGCGACTGAACTGCTGCCGTCCGCACTGGTATTTGCAGAGGCCGCCTTAAATAAGCCCAGACCGGACTTACAAAACGCCAGTATAGAGGCCGATGGTTCAATTAATTTTGCTTCCGGCGCCAAGAGCGATGCTTATTCCTTTGCTTTTGAAAGACCGGGCGTGAGCCCTTCCGACGCCAGGCAATTGGCTCTGGCGGTTCTGAAGGAAGATGGTCAGAAGCCTGTGGATGCGCTCATCGCGTCTGCGGGCGAGAGCCGCATTCTGGCCGTGGGTGAAAGTCATACATACAGGTATGGCAGAAGCGCGCAAATTGATTATTTCAAGGGGCACATGAAAGAACTGGCCGATGCCGGTGTCACCGACTTGATGGTGGAGTTGCCTCAGGTCTTGAAGCCGGTTTTCGACAAGTTCAACCAGGACCGGGGCAAGGGTGACTTTGCGGTGCCTGAGAACATTGTGGATAAGGATGGAAAGGTTATCGATACACCGGAGGCTAAAGGTGCCCTCGCTATTTTGCGGGGCTACCCGCCGCACTATGTGGAACTTTGGAAGGCAGCCAGAGATGCCGGTATTGACGTAAGTCCTATAGATAACAATGCCAATGCCCTGGAGCCGAATTATATAGAACATTGGAAAGGTACGGCGCCTCCGCCTACGGACGCGGAAATTCAAGCTATGAACAGCCCTGAGCACAGGCAACTGTCTTTGCGGCGTGATGCCGATATGGCGGCTAATGCTCTGGCCGGTTTGGCGGTCCCCCATCCTTCCGGAAATGAACGCAAGGCTCTGCTCTGGCTTGGGAGCCTGCATACGGCCGACACCGCTGAGGCGGATCCGGCAAGCAAACGGGCCGGCCAGATTTTGCGGGAGAGCCTCGGGGATTCCGCCGTAGCCTCCTTTTATGGTTTGACGGCGGGACGGGAGAGCGTCGATGCCGGAGCCTACCCGCTGGTTGGTCAACTCCAGGAGCCAAGGGCTGCCTCCACCGGTGGTGCTGAGCCCAATCACCTGGGGCAGGTGAATCTCGAGCGACCGCCTGATCCAAAGTACGCTCATTTGGCAATTTATGGACGCAAGCAGAGTCGGCTGGCTGACTGGGACAACCTGCTGGTTTTTCCTTGAGTCAGGCGTAGAAGAATCACCGATCTATTCAAACCACGGTGATGGTCTCGCCCAGCCGGATACTGGCAAAGTCTCCTTCGTACCGAACCAGGGCATTTTGTCCAAACATGACTTTACCGTCTATTTTGCGATAGCCGGAGAGAGTGCGCAGCGGCTCTTTACCGGTGTCGGCGCTGTCTTGATCGATGGTGGTAATCTGGCAGCGGGAGCAGGGTTTGACCAGTTCCATCCTGACCGAGTCAAGTTGCAGTTTCTTCCAAGTATCTTCGGCAAAGGGCGTGGCACCAGATACGGTGAGGTTAGGGCGGAAGCGGCTCATTTCCACCGGATATTCCAATTTGTTATTCAAATCTGAGAGGGATGCGTCGCTTATGACAAGCATGGGGAAGCCGTCGGCAAATCCGACGGTATCAGCGGCTGTGGCGTAGTTTTCGTCTACCTGCCGCGTAAATGTGCGGGACATGCGCACCAGCCTCACCGGTTCTTGCAGATACTGGGAGAGAGCTTCCGTGGCTTCCGGTTCCACTTGAGCCAGGCACTTGTCTCTCCAGACCACCACCTCAATTTCTTCAGCGGCCGTGCTTCTTGCCATTGGAATTTCTACAGGAGCGCAGGCGGGTATGTGCAAAACCAATTGGGCGGCAGTTTCAATTTTTCCTTCTTCCCTGAGCCCTGTCAGTCGGCAAGAGATCAAGCACATGCGGGCAATTTCTCTCTGGCTGAGAAAATGTCCGGCGGCGTTTACTATCATCCATTCCCTGTCGAAAAGCGGCCCTCTCTTGGATAGGGGCATACGCTCAAGGCTGATGCCGCCCAGGCTCTTGACCGGGTAAATATGAAGCGAACTGACTTTGAGTTGTTCCATTAATGCCGCCCCAGAAGAGCGACAGCCGCATCGAAAATGGCCAGCATGGCGCAGACCAGCGACTCACCCGCCACCGCCCCTGATGCCACGGGAACATAGTAGATTTCGGCATTCTTACTGTTGACTTTCTTCCATATCTCAACTGCGCAAGCGCCTACAAAGAAAGCCAGGGAATTGCTGAAGGGCATCACCCAGGAAAGTCCAAGACCCATGGCTGAGGGGGTGAAGCGTTTGATTTTTTCAGGCAGGTGTCGGTCGGTGACAGCCAGGATTATACCCAGTATGCCTCCCACAAGCATGCTCCAGCGGGCCGACACCGGCACCTTATCGATGCCTTCGGAAAGTGCCAGCGCTACTGCCTTCCATGTTTGCACCGAGGGTGGGTTGAAATGTTCGAGAGCAGCTTGATCCGGTACCATTAAATACCAGGCCGGCACAATTGCCGCCACGCCGAAGAAGACGCCTATGAGCTGGGCCAGGAATTGTTTTCTGGGATTGGCTCCCAAAAGATAGCCGCTCTTCAAGTCTGTAAGCAGGTCGGCGGAACTGGAAGCGATATTGGCCGTGACGGAAGCGGCCATGAGATTGGTAACTACATTCTTTGGTGCCATCAGGGCCACGGTCAACTGGGTGATTTTGCACATGGCCGACATGGGCGTAACATCGGTTTCTCCTGTAGCCCGGCAGGCCACCAGAGCCAGTAGAAAACTCAAAACTACCGTCATCACTCCCACATGGGGGGCGATGGAAAAGGCAATATATTGCAAGAAAATTGCCGCCAGGGCCAGTGGAACTACACCCACCAGGAGCCAGCGGTTTGGCACTTCGATGGCATTGAGCGGATCGTCGGCTTGCTCTTGCGACCTGGCACCGAGGCCGGTGAAACTGCGGCTTATGGTCTTCCATTCCATGGCGAAGGCCGTCAGTCCGGAGGTGACCATAATAGCCGAGCCGGTCCAGAGGGCCCAGCCTTTGATCAGTTCACCGGGTGTACCTATCTCTCCAGCCGCTAAGAGTTCATGGGAACCGACGCCGTAAAGTAAAAGTGCCCCCAGCAACATGGACGCTGATACTCTTAGACCAACAAGCATACCGGCTGCAGCCAGGAGCAAACTCGGTTCCATGCCGAATCCGGGTAGCTTACTCATGTCCAGTCCCCGGTAATTGAAAGCGAAAGGAACAAGCTCCGGTAGTTTCAATCCCAGCTTGGTCTGCCAGGCAAAGGAGCCGTTTTTGAGAAAGCCGGCGGCGCCTGCAATAACCATCGCTACTACCAGTGAATAAGCCTGGGCTACCGCTTCTTTACTTTTGCGGTGCAGGCTTCGCAGGGTCTGGGCGGCGGCAATACCGCTAGGGAAAGGCAGTTTCTCTTTGTTGATCATTTGCCGCTTCATGGGTACGGCCAGAAAAACTCCCAGAAGCGCTGAGACCAGAGTCCATGGCAAAAGGATTGTCCAGCTCACATGTTTGCCTGTGATCATGAGCAAGGCACCAAAAGCAATACCAACGGTGGCGCCTGTAGAATAGCCGGCCGCCGAGGCTGTGGATTGCATGCAGTTGTTTTCCAAGATTGACATTTCGGAAAGTCTTGGTGCCGCCAGCCTTACGCCTCGCCAGATCACAAAGGAGAGGACGCAGGCGGTAATGGCGACGCCAAAGGCCCAGCCTATTTTCAGCATCGTATATAGATTGGAAATAGACATGAGGGCGCCCAGCACTCCGCCCATGAGCACGGCGCGCAGGGTTAGCTGCGGCACCCTGTCGCCCTGGTAAACCGTCTCAAACCATTGCTTGTCGTCAAGATCTCGTTCCAGTAAGTCTTGCTGTTGCTCCGGCTCAGACCCTGGCTCTGTGGTCTTCTCTGCTTCGCTCATTGAGTTTAGTGGGGTGCCGAAAGCATGCAGAAATTTTCGTTTTCCAGTCCGCGCAGGGCCGTTGTCCTGGCGACGCGGCTGATGGCCAGTTGGAAAGCGGCAGTGCGCATGTCGCACTCCGAACTTCTTTCAATGTGCTTTATCTCTTTATAGGAATCAAGCAACTGGCTCTTCAATTCCTGATTGACTCTGTCTAGTTTCCATCTGAATTGCTGGACGTTTTGCACCCATTCAAAATAAGAGACGATGACGCCGCCGGAATTGGCGAAAATATCCGGCACCACGGTGATGCCCTTCTTATGCAGATACTCGTCGGCTTCCGGTGTAGTAGGGGCGTTGGCACCTTCCACCACTACTTTAGCCTTGATGTCCTGCATGTTTTCTTTTGTAATCACATTGCCCAGGGCTGCCGGTACCAAGACATCGCAGTCAAGGGTGAAGAGTTTCTTGGGGTCGGTGGCTTCGCCGCCGGCAAAGCCGTTTACTGAGCCGTTCTCCAGGCTGTGGTGCCAGAGCGCGTCTATATCCAGACCATCTTTGTTGTATACCGCGCCACTGACGTCGGCTATGGCTACCACTTTGCCGCCGCCTCCGTGAATGAAGCGCGCCACCCAGGAGCCCACATTACCGAAGCCCTGCACCACAAAACGGGTCTTGCCAAGGTCCATGCCCAGATCCCAGAGCACCGATTCGATGACAAAGAACAGTCCCTGTCCGGTGGCCTGCTCTCTTCCTTCGCTGCCGCCCAATTCTAAGGGTTTACCGGTGACTACGGCCGGTGTCCAGCCGTGGTACTTGGAGTACTGGTCTACTATCCAGGCCATAGTCTGGGAATTGGTGCCCATGTCGGGGGCGGGAATATCCAGACCAGGACCGATGATGTCATGGATTTCGTCGATGAAGGCGCGGGTAACTTTCTGCAGTTCCGAATGGGAGAGTTTGGAAGGGTCGCAGTTGATGCCGCCTTTCGCTCCACCGTAGGGAATATTAGCCACTGCCGTCTTCCAGGTCATGAGCGAGGCCAGGCTGTTTACCTCATCGGGATCTACTTCCGGGTGATAACGCAAGCCGCCCTTGAAAGGTCCCCGACTGTTGTCGTGCTGCACTCTGAAGCCGGTAAAAGTGCCAAGCTCACCGTTATCCAGTTCGATGACGCATTCTACTTTCACTTCCCGCCTGGGATTCATGAGCACGGTCTCCAGACCGGCTCCCAGTCTCAGGGCCTTGGCTGCTTTTTTGAAGTAATAATTGGTGGCTTCAGATGCTCGCATTATCGCCTCCTTAGGAAATGCTAATAGGTTAGCATCTCTAAGGCGCACTAAAGGGCATAAGCTTTCCTCAGTAGGCGGTGGTGACCAAGCCGGGCATGGCAGGATTGAAGTAGAGGGAGGCTTTATGTACGGCCTGTTCTACTGAAAACACCTGCTCCTTTTTGATTTCTTCGATTTTGCCCATAACAAACTGAATGCGCTCGGTGGGAGGCATAGCCGGTACTCGCACCACCTTAACTCTGCGGCTTGCATAGCAATGTTCCAGAATGACGCTTATTTCTTTGGTGAAGGCCAGGTTTTCTTTGCGCACATCGGTCTCTTCAAAGAAGGGCAGGGGTTCAATAAGGAAGGCCGCTGCGTATTGTCCGGCATCGAGATTGCTGAAGGCGGAGGGAATATTGAGCTTGTCATATATGTAGTAGGCCTCTCCGTCAAAAAGCCCGCGGTCTAAGATGACCGGCTTATCGAAGTCAAGGATGGCTGCTTCTGCCGACTGCTGCCTTCTCAGCACTTCTTGCTGGAATTTCTGGCGATCCACCCAGGGTAGATACTTGCCTTCTCTTATCAGCTGAGTGGCAATTTCGTGTACAACTCTGTAACCCAGGTTTTGCAGCCCGGTGACGATTGTTGTTTTGCCTACGGACGGTCCACCGGTGATTACAAATTTCATAATGTGACTCCACAAAATTTCCAGCGCCAGCCAGAGTTTGCTCTATCTCGAGGGTTATCAAGTGAGCCGTCCGGTGACCTGACTTTAGGTGTTTTGCCGGGCACCTACAAGGTATTCGTTTTAACCTGTGGTGGGAGAATTCCCCCTCTATACGGACATGGAGGCACTAACTGTATCTAATGTTGTCGGGCTTGCGGCTGGCAGGCCGCAAGCAGTGGCTGTGACACTATATGTGGTGCGGGCTCGATTCGAACATAATTTTCAGATACCGGCTTGCAGGCAAAGAGTTTCTTGAAACTTAAATTAGTTGACAAGGGAGAATACGCTTATCAACCGTTCTTCAGCCATTGGTGCCGGGTTTCGCCGCCAAGCTCTTGTGTGTCGGAGGGTAAATCAGTCTCAGGTAGGAAGGCGTGACAACCCGGTCCATGATATAAATGAGATTATCCGCAGAGTCTGGCTTTCTTTAACGCAGTTAGCCTTTCTGTTTGATTATGAATCGCATCTCATTTGGCGATGGCGATAATTGAACCGCGGTTGTATCCGCAAGAAAACATGGGGGCTTGATTTTGGATTTTTCAGCTTGGACACAGCCGTCGGCGCTTGGTACTTTCACCGTTTGGTTCGTGCTCTCATACCTTTATGCCGGTTTAGGCATAACGCTCGGTTATCACAGACTTTTGACGCATAAAGGCCTGAAAGTTCCCAAATGGGTAATGTACTTCTTTGTCTCCGGTGGCTATTTGTCCTTGATGGGCGCGCCGATTTCCTGGGTAGCCACACACAGACTGCACCACCAGAAATCAGACCTTCCAGGCGATCCGCACTCTCCTCGTGATGGTTTCAAACACGCTCTTTATGAGTGGATGATGAACATGGAAGAGAAGCAGGATGCTGCCGAAGTTGCCAGGCAGACTCCCGATCTTATGACCGACCCTGTCCTGTGTGCTCTCGGTACCAGCCACTCTGCTCGTCAAGCTTACTTATGTTTGGCTGCCAACATTGTATGGCGTCTGGCTATCCTGGCGTTTTTTGGTCCGGTGGCTTTCACCGCCAACTTCCTGGCCGGCTTCATCGTCTTCTGGAGCCCCCAGTTCGTCAACACCTTCTGCCATTTGAAAGAACACGGCTACCGCAACTTCGTTTCTCGTGACGACAGCCGCAACGTCTGGTGGGTGGCTGCTCTTGCCTGCGGCGAAGGCTGGCACAACAACCACCATGCCTTTCCCAAGTCGGCCAGACACGGCATGATGTGGTGGGAATTCGACATCACCTGGTGCACCATCTGGTTGCTCGAGAAAGTCGGCCTGGCTAAAGATGTAGTCAGACCCAATCCTACAGCCATGGCTGCTTCCCGTATTAAAGAAGCGGCCGGTGGCAGAGTAGTGGAACCGGTGGAAGAACTCACCGCTGCCGTCTCCAAGGTCGAAGCACCTGATATGGTGGCAGTGCCCGAGCCCAGCGCAGTCAATTGAGCTGAAAGATAAACTTAAACGAGAAACTCGTCGGCAAGCCGGCGAGTTTTTTGTTTGAATGCGGTTGTCGCCTCTATACTTTGCCGTCCTGTGCTTCTTCGTCGATGTCGCACTTCAAGGGCACCACCTGTCCGTCGGCATCATAAGTAAGGTGCAGATTTACATCGCCTTTTCTGTCCATCATGAGCTTGCAGGTAACGGCAAAGACTGCTCCGGCAGGAAGCCAGATCAATAATCCTTTGAGCAGCAGAAAGCCATAAATAACAAAAAGCTCGGTCCAGCCGCCGTGTATCCAGTTGATGCTTCTGGCACCCAGGAAGAAGGAGAAGATCACATCCATGGACAGACCCCATAGCAAACCCATACGCCAGTAATTGACGGGCTTTCGCTGCTTAATATCAGGTGTGGTTAGATACTTGTCCTGGGCCCTGGCAATACGCAGTTTTTGCGATGGTAGCAATCTGTCTTTGCATAATTTCTGCGGAAGCCACAAAATCGGCGCACTGACGGCAAGAATGGCGGCAGTCGTGAGATTTCTCAAGCAAGGTATCTCGCCGCCACAGGTGGGGCAGAATAATCCGAGCCAGTGACCGAAGGCATTGCCGTAACTCCAGAGTCGACCGTCAAGAAAGCTGTCGCATTCTGGGCAATGAACAAAGGTTCTGTCGGCCAGCGGCAGTTCGCAGGCCTTGCACACATAGAGCCGACTGGGAAAGCGTTGCCCCAGTAGTAATTCGTTTACGGCCAGACCGGGGTTGAGGAACATATGCCAGTACATCAGTTTGATGCCCAGGTTCGAGCCGTTCAGCGCCCAAATTTCGCAGATATGTCCCTTACATTTAGGGCATTCGAAGTCCACTAACACTGGGAAATCCTCGATAGCTTCTGGTTTTCTATTCCCGAATCAGAGTGGGACGTAACTGGATGCTTGTCCCGGTTAATGCCCCGGCTCGGTGAGAACCCGGTTAGCAAATTGGGGGAACTTCTCGGTTCCCCCAATCGCAAACTTGCTGGAATACTTCCGTCCTCAGTTCTTCGGTTTCCAGATTGGATCCTGGAAGGAGGCATTCTTAGGTTCGAACCAGCGGGTCATGGTCATTTTTTGCTGGGTGTAGAATTGAATTCCTTCCGAGCCTTGAATGTGCAGATCGCCGAAGAAGGAATTGTTCCAACCCGTGAAGGGGAACCAGGCCATGGGTGCCGGTACGCCCACGTTGACGCCGATCATGCCGGCATTGAAGTGGCGCTTGAACTCTCTGGCGGAGCGACCCGAATTTGTATAGATGACGGCACCATTTCCGTAGGGGCACTTTTTACCTACTTCGATGGCGTCTTCGAGAGTCCTGGCTCGCACCACCGATAGTACCGGTCCGAAGATCTCTTCTTTGACGATGGTCATTTCGGGTTTGGCGTGGTCGAAAATAGTCGGGCCCAGGAAGAAGCCCTTATCGGCT
>Ga0268298_10005992_pt1 | contig 11178 bp, 6 predicted proteins | sample WWTPWeurt_MetaG_FD_194462 | JGI IMG/M metagenome (GOLD analysis project Ga0268298, IMG submission 194462) | Activated sludge microbial communities from WWTP in Nijmegen, Gelderland, Netherland - WWTP Weurt | ecosystem: Engineered > WWTP > Aerobic digester > Activated sludge | place: Netherlands... | reverse complement strand
AATCGCTGTTACAAAAGCAGCGATTCCGCAAAATGACTACCGAAGCCCATTCCGGTGCAAATTTCAACTTCCCGAACCGGCAAGCACCGGCATCGAATATTCTCCACAGATACTCGATACCGGTTCAATGTCCCAATAGCACCGCGAGTTCGCACAGTACCAACTAAACTGCCTCTGCGCCCGCGAGAGCCCACGGCCCGCTTACTACTGCTAAAATCATCTGGATAACCCGCCCCTCAAGTACATGGGAAGCCACCTTCCCAACCTCAAAGTCAACTGCGGGTCGGCAGTTCCACAATAAGCAACCATCAAGTTTTCCGGAGTTAACAATGAAAGGCAGAATAGTCACCCTGATCGCACTCCTCTCAGTCGGTCAAGCGCTCACAAGCGACCTGCAAGCACAGGCTCAACTGCCGCAACAGACTACCGTCAAACCTGCCAAGAAAAACGTATTCACCAGAATGACCGGCGCAACCCGCCGCGTTTTGAAAGACAATCGCGTCAAGAGCCTGTTCAGTAAATTGGGCAAGAAAAAGCCTGCCGCCACCGGCACTGCCCCTGCAACAACCACTGCTCCGGCTCAGTAGATACAATCTGCCTTCTGCCGGTTCGGCTCCAGGCAACGAGCTTGCCGCTATTTTGATTCATGCCAGAATTGTCGAAAGAAGCTTGACGCCTTTCACTATTGCCGTTTCCTTGAGAGCCCCGAAACCGAAAATGAACTCACGCTCCGGCGCTGCAGACCGACTGTAGAAATCTCGCGTGGAAAACAAGCCGAGATTCTTTTGGGCAGCTTTTTTGATTATTGCTTCCGTCGTCATGCGACCGGCGAAAGTAACCGAAACGAACACACCGCACTGCTCGCCGCGAACAGTGTAAAGCCCGCTCGTATAACGCTCCAAGGCGTCTAGAAAGGCCTGCCGTCGTTCACTGTATACCACCCGGGTACGCCGCCAGTGCCGTTCCAATTCTCCGCGCAAAATGAATTCGGCCAGACACTGCTGTAATTGCAAATTGACAGGCTCACCAAGCAGTCTGCGCCCCCTCTCATAAAGAGGAACCAGACTCTCAGGCACGATTAAGTAACCGACACCGATACCTGGAAACATCAGTTGATTGAATGTACCTGAATAAATCACCTGGTCATTGGTATCAAGGCTCATCAATGCAGGAATCGGCTTACCGGTGCCCTGGTATTCACTATCAAAGTCGTCTTCAAGAATGATTGCCCCGGAGCGCTTGGCCCAGGCCAATAGCTCAAGGCGGCGTGGTAGGGACATTGTGATGCCCGTAGGAAACTGATGGGAAGGAGTCAGGTAGATAAGCTTGGCTTTGTTGAGGAGTGCCTGACTGGAGCCCTTCAATTGCTCGATATGGAGTCCCTGGTCGTCCAAACCAACCGGCACCACACGCCCCGAATTAGCTCGAAAGATACGCGGTGCCAGGGGATAGCCAGGATCTTCCATAGCCACCACGGCGCCGGGATTCAGGTGCAGCCGAGCGACAAGATCCAGTCCCTGGTTCAAACCCTGCACGACTATGACTTGCTCAGGCTTAATGGAGAGTCCCCGAAAACGCACCAGGCAGTCAGCTATGGCATGCCTGAGCGTGACGAGCCCGAAGGCCTCGCCTGTCATGGCTAGATCGCCGGCGGAGGCATTTCTGGAGATGCGCCCCACCAGTCGACTCCACTCAGCATTGGGAAACTCTTCCAGTGCCGGAATACCATACTGAAAGGAAAGGGCCGGACTCTCCATACCTCTAGTGGAAGGGCTCATCTGCTCGGCTTCCCGCCTGAAGTCGGAATTACTTCTCCCACGCGTAGCTTTGCCGACAGTACCGCGCTTTCTCTTAACCGCAGCGGCCGCGCTCAAACCCTCCTGCACATAGGTGCCTGAGCCATGGCGCATTTCAATATAACCTTCCAGTGAAAGCTGTTCAAATGCAACGGCCACCGTCGGACGAGAGACCGAGAGTTCCTCCGATAGTTCCCGGGAAGAAGATAGCCTGTCGCCAGGCTTCAGCCTGCCACTCAGTATGGCCGTCTTAATTTGCTCGTAAATCTGCTGGCTGAGCTCAACTCTTGCCTCACGGTCCAGCGTCAGATCAAACTTCAATGGGTCCTTGAGACTCCTGACAATCCAGCGGCATCCAACCGACATGCCCGGACATTATCGCAGGTCAACCGATATCGGTTTAGCTTCCGGGTCGCATATCTGGGCAGGCCGAATGGAAGCTCCCCGCTTCTACTGTGTTTTATCGTAGCTGATGCGCAAAAGAAACATTGTGGAAAAGTCAGGGAAGTAATATCAGACCACTGGTGCAGGCCGGTGCGGAAACAGGGCTCAAGCGGAAAATGCTTGAGCCCTGTCCGACTGGGCGGACCTAGTAAGGAAAAGACCCGCTCTCAATCAGCGCCGCTGAACTTGCTCAGTCCGGCTTGGCCACCTTGCCGATGAAGAGCAGAGCACCGGTGACCTCGTCCACCAGGGCGGCCACGAAGGGACGAGTGACGTGCACCTGGGGCGTCATGCGCACGCACTCCAAAGCGATACCCACGGCGGTGACGGCTGCAGCTTCGCCGCCGTCTTCATCGAACTTGGCGAAGGTCTTGTGCTTGACGGTGCTGATCACCATGGCGGCGTCAGCCATGCCGGTGAAATCGGCGCCCGACTCGAAGGCTTCACCCATGCCCAGGGCACAGAGCGAATCCTTCAAATCCACGTCGTATTCAGCCTTGAAGCGCGGCAGACGGAGGTCCACCTCGCTCTCCCAGCTTTCCTGCAGATTGGTCAGAACCGACGCACTCAGCCCTTCCACGAAGTCGTTGATGTCTACGCCTTCGTTGGGCAAAAGCACGTAGAGCGACACGCGCTTGCTCTCGCCGAAAGGCAGAGCCACCGCCTGGAAGGTCTTGCCGCGGCTGTAGCGCATGTCCGCTTCGCGGTTCATGTACATGACCGAGACTTCGCCATCGGCTTCCGAGGCGAACTGGCCGCCGAAGGTCATGTCCTTGTCGAATTTGGTGGTCCAACTGCCTTTGAAGTAGATGGCATTGAGCAGATACATGACCATGTCGGCGGCGATGTCGTCGATGATGGTGGGAATCTTGCCCCGGGTGTTCTCGTTCGCCCAATTGTTGATGGCGTCCACGGTTGCCGGATCAGCGAAGTCGGCATTGACGACGCGAGCCTTGTAGGCGGCTACGACCCCTTCCAGGAAGGCCTTCTTGAAGGGCATGGACTGCTCGGCCCAGATGGCATTGGCCACGGTCAGCTCGACGCCGCTCTTGGGGTCGGTCAGAGCCGAAAGCAGCGCTTCCATGGAGGCATTGATAGTGTCGATGGTCTCACCTTCGCCGAAGCCAAGAGTGGAACGCATCGCAGAAAGCGTTGTCTGACGGGCGCCGTTCATGGTCATGGCCAGAGCAATAGCCACCGATGCCGGCGAGATAAGAACGTTCTTGCCCTTGTTTTGACGGGCTTCTTCCTTGAACAGCGCCAGGCCGAAAGACGTGGTGGAAGCGGCGGCGGTGTTGGGAGTAGTGGTCTGCGTCATTGGATATTCCTGCTTTCTAAGCGGTTGCATTTGAATTGGATTGGTTGCTTTGGCATGCCTCACAGCCTGTGAGAACAGCCCTACTTCTTTTCACGACCTCGCCCACCAGGAAGGAACTCGCTGTAAAACCCTGCCCCGAATTGAACCGCCACCTGAGTAAACCCAAGTGAAAACGGCAGGCCCAATTCGAACGTGGGATTAGCAGCGCTCCAACCACCGGTTGTTCTACTCTTCACTGCCGGTACCAGCAGAGAAATGAAGCCAACAATCGGTAGCGGCGTATACGGAAGCTTTTACTTGGGTAACTCGGGAAAGGGGAAAAGAAGTACTTTTAGAACCTATCAAATATCATGATAATCATTCAAGGAATGTGGCTATCCTTGACTTATTCTCAAAGATCCCCTGAAACCTTGCCTGGATTGTCTCTGCGGAGCGGCGTTATTTTATTGCCGGCCGGCACCGCCAAATCCGATTGGAATTTTAAGAATCAGAAAGGCGGAGGTAGTCAAGGACTCTTTCAATGGCGCGAACATCGGTTACAGTCCTTTACAGGAAACTGCCGGAGAGTCAGTAATGCGAACCCCCTCCGTGAGGTCATTCATAATTCATTGACACCGGAACAAATGCTTCCTAGACTTCTAATATCAAACTACATTGGGGTGTCGCCAAGTGGTAAGGCGCCTGGTTCTGGTCCAGGTATTCCGAGGTTCGAATCCTTGCACCCCAGATTCTTACTGCGTCACACGCACTAGAGACTGGTAGCACCAGTCTCTATTTCTTTTGAGCGCCGGGAAGAGCTCCGACCGGTGCTATTTCTTCTGCGAGCGGGCCCAGGAGTCTTTCAAGGTGACAATACGATTGAAGACCGGCATGCCGGGCTTACTGTCCTTCACGTCTGCCACGAAATAACCCTGGCGCTCAAATTGGAAACGCTCTCCCGGCTTGGCTTCAGCCAGGCTACGCTCCAGCTTGCAACCGGTTAAAGTCTGCAAAGCCTCAGGATTGATGGCGTTGAGGAACTCGCTGTCCTTCCCGGCAGGCGGAGCTTCCAGGGAGAGCAGACGGTCATAGAGGCGCACTTCCGCATCTTGCGCATGGCGAGCACTCACCCAATGTATGGTGCCCTTCACCTTACGACCCACAGGATTGGCACCCAGGGTCTCGGGATCATAAGTGCAACGCACTTCCTGCACGTTGCCTTGAGCGTCTTGAATCACTTCCTTGCAGGTTATGCAATAAGCGTAGCGCAAACGCACTTCCTTGCCGGGAGCGAGGCGGAAATAGTCTTTGGGCGGCTCCAGCATGAAGTCATCTTGTTCGATGTAAATCTCTTTGCTAAATGGAACCAAGCGCGTGCCTTCTTTCGGCACATCATGAGGCCAGTAGGAAGCTTCCAATTCTTCTACTTTGTCGTCGGGATAATTCTCGATGACAATCTTGATGGGCTTCAATACTGCCAGAACACGCGGTGCCTTCTGGTTTAAATCGTCGCGAATGCAAAATTCGAGCTGGGCCATATCGACTGTACTATTGGCTTTGGCTACGCCGACGCTGGCACAGAAGGCGCGAATGCTCTCCGGTGTATAGCCCCGTCTTCGCATGCCGGCGATGGTAGGCAAGCGCGGATCGTCCCAACCACTCACATGCTTGCCCTCTACCAGTTCCAGCAAACGGCGTTTGCTCATCACAGTGTAGTTCAAGTTCAGACGAGCAAACTCATACTGATGAGGACGGCTGGGGAATTTGGCGTAATCGATGAGATTATCTATCACCCAGTCATACAACTCACGATTGTTCTCAAACTCGAGAGTGCAGATGCTGTGAGTGATACCTTCTATGGCATCGGAAATAGGATGGGCGTAGTCGTACATCGGATAAATGCACCACTTGTCACCGGTCATATGGTGTGCGGTATGGCGAATGCGATAGAGCATGGGGTCGCGCATTTTCATGTTGGCATTAGCCATATCGATTTTGGCCCGCAGCACATGTTCACCATCTTTGAACTCTCCGGCGCGCATGCGGCGAAAGAGGTCAAGACTCTCTTCTACAGTGCGTTCCCGATATGGGCTGTTCTTGCCGGCGGAAGTAACCGTACCACGGTACTCTTTAGTCTCGGCATCGGAGAGGCTGCACACATAGGCTTTACCGGCGCTGATGAGATACTCGGCGTATTCGTACATTTTCTCGAAATAGTCGCTGGCATGATACAAGCCATCCCATTCAAAACCAAGCCAGCGCACATCTTCCTGAATGCCGTCTTCAAAAAGGGTGTCTTCTTTCACCGGATCGGTATCATCAAAACGCAAGTGACAGCGTGAGCCGGATTCAGGCAGCTTCTCTCGATATTCGTAGGCCAGACCGAAATTCAGACATATCGACTTGGCATGCCCGATATGCAGGAAGCCATTGGGTTCTGGAGGAAAGCGAGTGATAACCTTCTGGTGCCGCTCAGCCTGCAAATCTTCGTTGATGATATCTCTAATGAAGTCAGATGCTTTTGCCGGAGCTGGTGCGGACGAATTCACGGTTATTTCCTTCCAAAACATGGGGTCACCCATTTTACTCCAATCCAGACTGGAAAGACCACAAAAGACCACAAATGAATGCCTTCTTCAGGAAGCCGGCAGCGCCCCCCCGAGCCAAATCAGGCACTCGAAATCAAGGAACGAAGCCAAGAAGCGGCAGGAAGCAGGGCGGAGAATCTGTTAAGGGGAGTAAATCAAGGCATGACAGAATCGGATGCAAGCAGTGCCGAACTTTGAAGCAAGCAGGAAAGAGATAAAATTTAAATCCGCCTGCTAGTCACGGCGCCAAAATAAAATACACCTGGGACCTTAAAATGCTTATTACAAGACTCTTCAGCAGAAACTCTGAGTTCCAGGGTGCCCAAAACGGGTCCGAAAAAATAGCCGCCGGTATTGCCATAGCCATCTTCCTTGCAGTTGAAACAGCCCTGCCTGCAATAGCAGAGAACCAAGCCAGGACAGTGGAAGCAAAAGCCTCCCTGACAAAAAAGCTGGCCGCAGTTGGCGTAAATTCCAGAGTCAACATCGGCTTAAAACGCTTTCCAGACTATTACTATCTAACTACGCCAGGCATACAAGCCTTTCCCACCTGGCAAAGGCTTCATGCCAGGGCTGCCGAGACCGGCTACTACCCCTTGATCTGGCTTGACAAAGCCCGAGCCGAGATCGACTCGGCACATATGAAACGCCTGTCGGCGCCCATAGCCCTCGCCCTGAAAGAATTGGGCGTAAAACCCAGATCATCGGTAGACCTAAAAGAAGTGAATGCGCGACTGGCCTCTCGCCCCAAATTTCCTGCTTATCCCTTTCCTACAGGCAAAGTCACAAACCAGGAAGAAGCTATTCGTGCGGATATTCTGCTACAACTGCAAGATCTTCACATGCATGAGTTGAAGCGAAACGGCGTGACACCGGGCGCTATGCCCACCAGCATGCATGAAATCACCAAATACGGCGATATAAACCGAAAGTATCTGACCGTCATGATGCTGGTCATGAGCAAACCCCAGTCAAAAGAAAGAAATCTAACCCATCAAAACAAAGACTCTGCCGGCTCAATTCCGTCCATTCCCGCAGAACAAATAGCGAAAACCTGCCAGAGAGGTGAAGAGAAGGATTTTCCCCAATGGTTAACAATGACGGAACACTCCGACCCTTACTACAAGGTCGAGACAGGCACCGCCAATGAAGTGTCAACACCGCAACAAGAGAGCCGGGCTGCCTTCCAGTACGACTTCATGAAGCACAAATACTTTCCTCTACCAAACGCGATTATTCTCCTGATTCCGGCTAAAAAATCATACCTGGCTCCCGCCTATTTAGATTTCGGCGATGTAAACGCTTGCCCCAAGCCGGCGGTGCATGTAGCGGCGGCCAAATGGTGGCAGAGAAAATACGGTGCCGAGCTAGTCTCCATCACCGATGACAGCCTGGAATTTTACGTAAAAAACCCGCCAAGAACGGACCAGGAGGCGCTCAAACTGGCCCGTGAACAATTTATTTACTGCCCTGACAAAGTCAAACAAGGAGCAGGAAATCTCAGTCAACTGGCGGCAGACATATGCAACGCCAAGTTCTGGACCTTCTGGTGGGACTGAGAAAAGCCACATAACCACGATCTTCTCGCATCCACACTCAGTTCCCCCACCCATGCTATGCTCACCGCCATGGCTTTACCACAAACCAAATATCCGCCACTGATAGACCGCTTATGACAATTCGGCTGAGACAATTACAGCCGTGCTCAAAGTAGTGGGAGTAAGAAATTCATCGCCGCTTCCTCGCGCTGATTAGCGCAAAGGCGGTAGGCAGCCGCCTGCGCAAACTGAAGCAGCCCCGGCTCCAAGGCGACGCAAGTATTTTCTCTTGTCTAGAAAAGACTGTCTTTGATACAAGCAGATATAAGCTTTTGATTCCCTTTTCATTTTTCGCCTGCAAGGACTTCTGTAACACCAATTACGACAGAGCCGGTCTAAGAGCCTCTCCCTCGCGCAACCTGATTGTGCCGGTGGAACTCACTCTTCGTCAATGATCGACTCAGTCGGAAGAGAACGAATCTAAAAGCTTTTGCTTGGTCGCAGTCTCACCCGGTGAGGTCTGCACCAGCTCGAAGTCCAAGCAGGCAACCTATCTCGCCCGGCAAGCATCCGCCTGCCCGAGCGAAACACCACCATACTTCAATCGAGGTACCATTATGTTCGACGAATCCAAAAGCCCCGCTTCCACAAGAAGCGGGTTATCAGCGCTGCGGTGGGCTTTCATTGCCACCCTGGCTCTAGGATTGGCGGGCGCTTTCGGCTACGGACTGGCCTGGGGCGGCGTCACAATCTTGTCTTTTGCCGGCTCCCTGGCACCATACATGCCGGTTATCGCCGCCACTATGTTCGCCCTGGGTAGCAGTGGAGTAATGCTCCTTCTGGGCTATCTCTACTTCACCGGCCGGGCGGAGGTCTTCACCACATGGACCAGTCGCCTCCATCCGTTCTTCCACCTGGACAGCCACATGCCTGAATTCCCCGCAAGACTGGGCATGAATTACCGCCGCGTCGGTGTGCCGTTCAAGGAGGTTTCTATCTGGGCCCTGGGCGCTGCAGTGGTGCTGTCGATCTTCGACTACGCCACCGGCACCCTCAACACGCTCAGCCAGACCGCCGTCACCGGCTCCGAAGCCTTCGCTCAAACACAGAGCGCCATGGCAGCGCTGGCTGGTCTCAGCGGGACAAACTTTATTGTCACCATGCTGGTCTCCATCGTTGTGGTGGCAGTGGTGCAAGAGTTTGTCTTTCGCGGAATCGTCCAGAACCTCTGGCATGCTGCCTTTGACACTCTGGCCCGGTCCCTGAGAAGCTCCGAAAGCGCTTTCTCCCGTGCCGTCGGCATGGTTGTGGAAGCCAGTGCAGCTTACACCGCAGTCCTGATCGCCGCTGCACTCTATGCCGCCGTCAATCCGGTCAACCCCATGAGCGCCTTCTTCTTCGCGCTTCTGGCCGGTATTGTCTACCTGCAAACCCGCACCATATGGGCTCCCGTCATGCTGAACATCTTGAGTAAAGCACTATTCCTGCTAGTTATCCTCACCGGAGTCTTCGGCGACATCGGTTATAACTACAGCGCCACATCCACCCCGGTACAGCCTGCCGCCCCGGCGCAAGCTGCCACCACAGGCACTACCAACACCGGCAGCCAACCGGTCTCCGGTCCTGCCACTGCAACCGACACCGGCAACCAACCTGTAGTTCCTGCTACTGCAACCGACAAGGCAGCGGTATCGGGTCACAGCAGCATGGGTATCCGCGTACCGGGAGTACATGAACCCATCATGCCCGATCAAGGAAAAGTCGTCAAACCATTGGTATCAGTGGCTGATGATGAAACCGTGATTCGGGCTGACTTTGCCGCCAGCGGTAATACCTTCATTCAGGTCTGCCTGCCTGCCGACTGCGCCGCCCAATTTGCCGACCTGGAAAAGCTGGCAAAAGCCTATCCGGATGTTGAATTTGTGCAGGCCGATGCCTCCAAGAACAAACTTCTTGTAGGCAAGTTGCAGGCGCAGCAAGCAGCCATGGCTGAAGCCGGCAAGAAAGCCGCCGCCGAAGCCGCTAAGGGTAAGAACGCCGCACCGACACCGGTGACAGGCGAAACGGGAGACACCACCGTCGCCGCCCCGGCGCCGATGGTCAGCGCCGAGCTGACCTATCCCGTGCACATCTACGCCAATGACTCCATGCAGGTGGCGCCGGCCGGTACCACCAGTGAAGCCGATCTGAAGAAATTCATCGAGCTGAACTTCCGCACCTACGGCGAATCTCCCGAGGACGGTGACGACACCCAGGCCAGCTATGTCAGCAAGTTGTGCAACCCTGAAAATCAGGATGCCTTCAACGGCAAGGTGCTTTATGCCTGCGCTTACGACTTGATCGTAAACACCGACCTGGCTCTGTTAAACCCTGAGAAACGCAGCGCCTTCGAACAGAAGTGGGAACACAAGTTTGACGCCGGCAGCGAGCTTAGTAGCGAAAACGGCACCGAGAAAGCCATTCGTGCCATGCTTGCCGACCTGAACGAAATGCACACCATGTTCTTCACCGGTAAGCAGTTCGCCGACCTGGCACAGAGTTTCGATGCCAGCCTGACCGGCATCGGAGCGCCTGTTACCCGCATCAATCTGGCCAGCAAAGCGGAAGCTCTGGGTAAGAATCCTGCCAAGGATGCTCTTATGGCCCTGAGCAAAATCAGCGAAGACACGCCCATAGTCGTCTATCCTAAACCGGTAGAAGGCGGACCGGCGGAAAAAGCTGGTTTGAAACGCGGTGATCGCATCATCGCCATCGACGGGAAAACGACAGTCGGCAAAACCATCAACGAAGTGGTAGCGGCCATTCGCGGTCCTGTCGGCACTACAGTCAACTTGCAGGTGATGCGCAAAGCAGCAACCGGCGGCAGCGAAACTCTCTCTCTGTCCATCGTGCGCGGTAAAGTGCAGAACCGTGAAGTGAACTGGTGGAACCTCACCGATGGAAGCGGTCGTGTTGCCGTCAAGGTGGACATGTTTGGAGACCACGTTTCCAGAGAGTTCACCCAGGCTCTCTACCAGGCTTGCACTGGTAAAGCCTGGCCGGCAAGCCCCAGCGCCCTGGCTCAAATGGTGAATACTTACAATCCCGAGCAAGATTGCGCCTCCATGAAAGGACTGGTTATAGACCTGCGCAACAACCCGGGCGGTCGCCTGGATCAGGTCGTGGAAATGATGCAAGCCATCATCAAAGAAGGCACCATCGTCACTACTTTGAGCCGCGAAGGTGATCAGATCATCGAAGTAAAAGAATCGGTGACAGCCGGTGACTTCCGTCGCGAAAGATTCGTCGACGGCAAATCGGTGAAGCTGGTTACGCATCCGCGCATGATGCGCGTCACTCCCGCCAAACTGCCCATCGTGGTAATCGTGAACGAAGGCAGTGCCAGCGCCTCCGAACTGATGTCTTCCGGCTTGCAAAAGCTCGGACTGGCCACAGTTGTAGGTACGCCCAGCTTCGGCAAGGAAGTAGGTCAATCAGTCAACCCGATTGACTTCAATGCCGGGTTGAAAGTGACC
>Ga0268298_10005991_pt1 | contig 11179 bp, 9 predicted proteins | sample WWTPWeurt_MetaG_FD_194462 | JGI IMG/M metagenome (GOLD analysis project Ga0268298, IMG submission 194462) | Activated sludge microbial communities from WWTP in Nijmegen, Gelderland, Netherland - WWTP Weurt | ecosystem: Engineered > WWTP > Aerobic digester > Activated sludge | place: Netherlands... | reverse complement strand
ACGCTGATCTTCATCCTGTACATCGCGGTGCTGTCCTTCCTGCGGCCGCAGCACATGCCGCCGCTGCCGCCCGAGGCGCGCACGCTGTCGGGCTGGGCGCTGTGGCGCAAGGTGCTGTGGGGGATGGTGCCGTCGGTCGTGCTGATCTTCGTCGTGCTCGGCACGATCTTCATGGGCCTGGCCACGCCGACCGAGGCGGGCGCGATGGGCGCCGTCGGCGCGATGGGCCTGGCGGCAATGCACAGGCGGCTCACGTGGCCGCTGGTGCGCCAGGGCATGGAGTCCACGGCGCGCATCACCGCGATGGTGATCTTCATCCTGATCGGCTCGACCGTGTTCTCGCTGGTCTTCCAGGGCGTCGACGGGTCGGTCTGGATCGAGCACATGCTGATGTCGATGACCGGCGGCACGCAGGTGGGCTTCCTGGTCGTCGTGAACCTGTTCGTGTTCTTCCTCGCGTTCTTCCTCGACTTCTTCGAGATCGCGTTCATCATCATCCCGCTGCTCGTGCCGGTGGCGAACAAGCTGGGCATCGACCTGGTCTGGTTCGGCGTGCTTCTGTGCGTGAACATGCAGACTTCGTTCATGCACCCGCCGTTCGGCTTCGCGCTGTTCTACCTGCGCGGCATCGCGCCCAAGGAGGTCAGGAGCTCCGACATCTATCTCGGCTCGATCCCGTGGGTGCTGCTGCAGCTGATGCTGGTGGCGGTGCTGATCTTCTGGCCGGGCATGGTGACGATGTGGCTGGACAAGGAGCAGGCCGTCGACCTCGACAAGGTGAAGATCGAGGTGCAGACGATCGAGGAGAAGCCTTCGGCCGAGCCCCCGGCCGCGGCCGGCGAGGGCAGGGGCGCGGCGCCCGACGCGGGCAGGGCGGCCGAGGACGACGACGACCCGGCCAAGATGCTCGAGCGCCAGATGCGCGAAGAGGCGACGAAGAAGTAGCACGCGGGCGGGGACGCCCCCGGCGCGAAGCGACCGAGTGCCCGGCACGCGGGCCGGCGCGAGCGCGGGGCGGTCCCGACCCCGCACCACCAGGAGACGAGACGACATGAAGACACCCCTCGAAGGGATCACCGTGCTGGACCTGAGCCACGCGCTCGCCGGCCCGTTCTGCTCGACGATGCTCGGCGACTTCGGCGCGCGCGTCATCAAGATCGAGCCGCCCACCGGCGACATCGCGCGCGCCTGGGGCGTTCCGCTGACCGAGGACGACACGTCGTACTTCGTCAGCCTGCACCGCAACAAGCAGGGCGTCGGGATCGACCTGTCCACGGCGGCCGGCCGCGAGCTCTTCTTCGAGATGGTGAAGAAAGCCGACGTCGTGCTCGAGAACTACCGCGTCGGCACGCTCGCCAAGCTGGGCATCGACTACGACGCCGCGCGCCGCCACAACCCCGGGATCATCTACTGCTCGGTGTCCGGATTCGGCCAGGACGGGCCGTACCGCGACCGCCCCGCGCTCGACCTGATCCTGCAGGCCGAGAGCGGAATGATCAGCGTCACCGGCGAGCCCGGCGGCTCGGGGGTGCGCTGCGGCGTTTCCATCGCCGACCTCACCGCGGGCATGAACGCGACGATGGGCATCCTGCTCGCGCTGCGCGTGAAGGAGAAGACCGGCGAAGGCCAGTCGATCGACGTCTCCATGATGGAAGGGCAGATGTCGCTGCTCGGCGTGATGATCGGCAACTACCTCGCCGACGGCGTGCTGCCGCGGCCGATGGGCACCGCGTACGCGGCGCTGCTGCCCTACCAGACGTTCCGCACGAAGTCCAAGGACATCGCGCTCGCGGTGGGCAGCGAGAAGCTGTGGAAGATCTTCTGTCCGGCGGTCGGGCACCCGGAGCTCGCCGAGGACCCGCGCTTTCGCACCAACCGCGACCGCATCCGCCACGCGCCGTCGCTGGTCGAGGCGGTGCAGAACATCATGCTCACGCGCACCTACGAGCAGTGGGAGACGCTGCTGCTGGACGCGGGCATCCCGATGGGCGCGATCAACGACATCGGCCAGCTCGTCGAGCACCCGCAGGTGAAGGCGCGCGGCTCGCTGGTGCGCATGGAGCACCCGCGCGCGGGCGAGGTCACGATCGTCGGCGTGCCGATCCGGCTGTCGCGCACGCCGGGTTCGGTGCGCACGCCGGCGCCCAAGCTCGGCGAGCACACCGTGCAGGTGATGCGCGAGTTCATGGGAATGACCGACGAGCGCATCGCCGAGCTGCGCGACGCGCGGGTGCTGGTCGGCTGACGTCGCCCCGGCCTGGCGCGTCCGCAGCCGGGCTGTCCTCCAACGAAAAGGCCCCGCGAGCGCGGGGCCTTTCCTCGTGCGCAGGCGCGCGACGCCTGCCGCCGCGTCAGCGGCGGATCGTCGCCATGAAGTCGTCGAACGTGTTCTCGTTGACGCGGAACCAGGGCACGAGCTCGCGCTGGTAGGCGAAGTAGTGGTCGGACAGCTTCTTGAAGTCGGCGCTCTTGGCCGACGTCTCCGCGTAGACCTCCTGCGCCGCCTTGTAGGCCGCCTCCATCACCGGGCGCGGGAACGCCTTGAGCACGGCACCGGCGCCGATCATCTTCTTCAGCGCGGGCGGGTTGAGGAAGTCGTACTTCGCCATCATCAGTGCGTTGCCTTCCTCGCACGCGACCTCGAGCGCCGCGCGGTACTCGGGCGGCAGCGTCGCGAGCGCCTTCTGGCTCCCGATCACGTGCAGCGCGGGGCCGCCTTCCCAGAACCCGGGGTAGTAGTAGTACTTCGCGACCTTGTGCAGGCCGAGCTTCTCGTCGTCGTACGGGACCGTCCACTCGGCCGCATCGATCGCACCCTTCTCCAGCGACGAGTAGATGTCGCCGGCCGGGAGCTGCTGGGGCACGACGCCGAGCTTGGCGAGCATCTGCCCCGCCATGCCGGCGATGCGGAACTTCAGGCCCTTCAGGTCCTCGACGGTGTTGATCTCCTTGCGGAAGAAGCCGCCCATCTGCGCGCCGGTGTTGCCGCACAGGAACGCCTGGACGCCCGCCGCCTTGTTGGCGAACTCGTTGAACAGCTTGCCCCCGCCGCCGTAGTGCCACCAGGAGTTGTACTGCCGGCAGTTCAGGCCGAACGGGATCGCGCACGCGAGCGACCAGCTCGGCTCCTTGCCGAAGAAGTAGTAGAGCGCCGTGTGGGCGAGCTCGATCGTGCCCGCCTGCGCGGCGTCGAGCACCTGCAGCGGCGGCACGATCTCGCCCGCGGCGTGGACGCTGATCTGGAACTTGCCGCCCGTGATCTGGCCGACGCGCTGCACCACGTGCTCGACGGTGCCGAACAGCGTGTCCAGGCTCTTCGGGAAGCTCGACGCCAGGCGCCAGCGGATCGCGGGCTGCGCCCGGACGATGGCCGGCGCGCCGACGATCGCACCGGCGGTGGCGCCCACCGTCGCCTTGTTGAGGAATGAGCGGCGTTCCATGGAATCTCCTGGAAAGGGATGGAAAGCGGGGAGTGACGCACCGGGCGCACCCGCCGTGCTGCGCCGCATTGTAATGAACGCGGCGTGCCGGCGCATCGGGGTTTCGCCGGATGACGCGGGGAATGCGATCCCGCGGTCCGCAATGGCGGGCACCGGGCGCGCGGGGAACGCCGGGCGGGCCGCCCCCGCCGGGCCCGCCGCGCGGGGCTCGCCGGCCGATCGTCAGGCCAGGCGTTCGCGGGCCCGGGCGATCGCGGCGCGCACCTGCGCCGGGGCGGTGCCGCCGACGTGGTCGCGCGCGGCGACCGAGCCTTCGAGCGTCAGGCAGGCGAGGACGTCGTCGCCCACCAGCGGCGAGAACTTGCGCAGCTCCTCGACGCCGAGGTCGGAGAGGTCGACGCCGCGCTCGGCGGCCACGCGCACCGCGTGCGCGACCGCCTCGTGCGCGTCCCGGAACGGCAGCCCCTTGCGAACGAGGTAGTCGGCGAGGTCGGTCGCGGTGGAGAACCCTTCGGCCGCCGCCTGGCGCATGCGCGCCGCGTTCACGCGGATGCCGCTCGCCATGTCGGCGAAGATCCGCAGCGTCTCGATCAGGGTGTCCGCGGTGTCGAAGAGCGGCTCCTTGTCTTCCTGGTTGTCCTTGTTGTAGGCGAGCGGCTGGCCCTTCATCAGCGTGAGCAGCGCCACCAGGTGGCCGGTGACGCGGCCGGTCTTGCCGCGCGCGAGCTCGGGGACGTCGGGGTTCTTCTTCTGCGGCATGATCGACGAGCCGGTGCAGTAGCGGTCGGCGAGCTCGACGAATCCCACCCGTGGCGACGACCAGAGAACGAGCTCCTCCGACAGGCGCGAGACGTGCGTCATGACGAGGCTCGCGGCGGCACAGAACTCGATCGCGAAGTCGCGGTCGGAGACGGCGTCGAGCGAGTTCTCGCAGACGCCGTCGAAGCCGAGCGTGCGCGCGACGCGCTCCCGGTCGATGGGGAAGCTCGTTCCGGCGAGCGCCGCGGCGCCCAGCGGCAGGCGGTTCACGCGCCGGCGGCAGTCGACCATGCGCTCGGCGTCGCGCGCGAACATCTCCACGTAGGCCATCAGGTGGTGGCCGAAGACCACCGGCTGCGCGACCTGCAGGTGCGTGAACCCCGGCATGATCGTGTCCGCGTGCCGGTCGGCGAGGTCGACCAGCGCCCGCTGCAGCGAGGCGAGCAGCCCCACGACGGTGTCGATCGTGGCGCGCAGCCACAGGCGGACGTCGGTGGCGACCTGGTCGTTGCGCGAGCGCGCGGTGTGCAGCCGCTTGCCGGCGTCGCCGGCGAGGTCGGTCAGGCGCTTCTCGATGTTGAGGTGGACGTCCTCGAGGTCGAGCGACCAGCGAAAGCGCCCGTCGTCGATCTCGGCGCGGATGCGCGCCATGCCGTTGCCGATCGCGTGGAGGTCCGCCTCGGAGAGGATACCGCAGGCGTGGAGCATGTCGGCGTGCGCGAGCGAGCCCTCGATGTCGAACAGCGCCAGACGCTGGTCGAACGACACGGACGCGGTGTAGCGCTTGACGAGTTCCGAGACAGGCTCGGCGAAGCGTGCCGACCACGCCTCGGACTTCTTCGAGAATTGATCTGTCATAATTACCTGAATTATAAGGACAAGCGCCGGCCCCGCCGGGCCCGCAGACGGAAGCCGATCGCTTCCGCCGGGCGCGTGCGCCCCCGGCACAGCCGATGAGCGATTCCCAGCCGACATCCGCGAGCGACGCTCCGGGCACCGCGCCCGGCGCCTCGTCCGGCAGTGCCGCCGCCGCGGCCGCCGCGCAGGCCAAGGCCCGGCGCGTCAGCGACGGCGCCAAGGCCCCGATCCTCCCGGACTGCTGCAACCTCGGCATCGCGCTGCGGATCGTCGTCGCGTTCAACGTCGCCGGTCTGCTGCTCGCGCTCGGGCTGGGCGCCGCCGACGGCGAGCCGCTCGCCCGTCTGCTCGAGGTCGCGGCGCTGCTCGAGCCGGCCCTGCTGCTGTCGATGGCGCTGGTGTGCGCGGTGCGCCGGCGCGTGAACGGGTTGAAGATCCAGCAGCAGTGGGCGATCGGCCTGGCGCTGCCCGTGGTCGTCTCGGTCTTTGCCTGCGGGGTGGTCGGGCACTCGATCCTGCCGGCCGCGCCCGCGGGATCGTTCGCGCTCTGGCTCCTCGTTCGCGCCGCGGCGGCACTCGCCCTCGCGTGGCTGACGATCGAATTCTTCCGGCTGCGGGCGCTGTCGTTCTCGCCGTCGCTGTCGGAGGCGAGGCTGCAGGCGCTGCAGGCCCGGATCCGCCCCCACTTCCTGTTCAACAGCCTGAACACGGTGCTCGGGCTGATGCGCGGCAATCCGCGCCTGGCCGAGCACACGCTGGAGAACCTGTCGGATCTCTTCCGTGTCTTCATGAAGGACACCCGCGAGCTGGTGCCGCTCGACGACGAGATCATCGTCTGCCAGCAGTACCTCGCCATCGAGCAGCTGCGCCTGGGCGAGCGCCTGACCACCCGCCTGGAGCTCGACGAGATGCCCGGCGACGCGCTGCTGCCGTCGCTGCTGCTGCAGCCGCTGGTGGAGAACGCGGTACACCACGGCATCGAGCCCCGCACCGAGCCGGGCGAGATCATGATCCGGATCACCAAGCCCGCCGAGCGCGTACGGGTGGAGATCGTGAATCCGACTTCCGAACAACAGCCGACGCGTCCGGGCAACCAGATGGCGCTCTCGAACGTGAGGGAGCGGCTGATGCTGCTGTACGATATGGAAGCGGAGTTGAAGACGACTGAAGAGGGCGGCCAGTACACGCTGGTGCTCGAGATCCCCTATCGAAAGGAAAGGCGACGCCGCGATGTCCGACGCCATTTCAATCCTTATCGTTGACGACGAGCCGGTCGCACGCTCGCGTCTTCGCGAGCTCCTCGCGGACCTGGCGCCCGAGTTCCCGCATCGGATCGTCGGCGAGGCGGCCAATGCGCCGGAAGCGCTGTCGCAGATCGAGGCCAGCCAGCCCCAGATCGTGCTGCTCGACGTCCAGATGCCCGGCATGACCGGCATCGAGCTCGCCCGGCACATGTCCGCGCGCGCCGCCTCGAGCGAGACGCCGCGGCCGATGCCGCTGGTCATCTTCGTGACCGCCTTCGAGGAGTTCGCGGTCGAGGCGTTCGAGGTCCGGGCGATCGACTACCTGCTCAAGCCGGTGCGCGCGCAGCGGCTGCTGGAGGCGCTGCGGCGGGCGGTCACACGCCTGCCGTCGGACCAGATCCAGGCGATCGAGCAGCTGGCCAAGGCCACGAACACCCGCCGGCGCCACCTTTCGGTGCACGAGCGCGGGCGCGTCATCCTGGTGCCGCTCGAGCAGGTCATCTACCTGAAGGCCGAGCTCAAGTACATCACCGTGCGCACCCGGGAGCGCGAGTACCTGATCGAGGAGTCCCTGACTTCGCTGGAAGACGAGTTCTCCGACCGCTTCGTGCGCATCCACCGCAACGCGCTGGTCGCGCGGCCGTCCATCGGCGGCTTCGAGCGCGTCACGCCCACCGGCGAGGACGACGCCGGCGATCCCTACTGGCAGGTCGTGCTGCGCGACGTCCCCGAGCGGCTTCCGGTCAGCCGGCGGCAATGGTCGACCGTGAAGAATCTCGTTTCGTGAGCGCCGCCGCCGAAGCCCCCCGCCGCCTGGTCATCGCGTCGCGCGAGAGCCGCCTCGCCATGTGGCAGGCGCGGCACGTGCAGGCGCGCCTGCGCGAACTCTATCCCGCGTGCGAGGTCGAGATCCTCGGCATGACCACCGAGGGCGACCGCGTCCTGGACCGCGCGCTCAACGAGATCGGCGGCAAGGGCCTGTTCACCAAGGAGCTCGAGGTCGCGATCCTCGACGGGCGGGCCGACCTCGCCGTGCACTCGCTGAAAGACGTCCCGATGCAGCTGCCGGAGGCGTTCACGCTCGCCGCGGTGATGCGCCGCGAGGACCCGCGCGACGCCTTCGTCTCCAATCGCTACGGCTCGCTCGACGAGCTGCCGGCCGGCGCGGTGCTCGGCACCTCGAGCCTGAGGCGCGCGGCACAGCTCAAGCGCCGCTATCCGGGCATCGAGGTGAGGCCGCTGCGCGGCAACCTCGACACCCGGCTCGCCAAGCTCGACCGCGGCGAATACGACGCGATCGTGCTCGCGGCCGCCGGCCTGAAGCGGCTCGAACTGCCGCAGCGCATCCGCGCGCTGCTGCCCGCGACGGTCAGCCTGCCGGCGGCGGGTCAGGGCGCGCTCGGCATCGAGGTACGCGCCGGCCGCCCGGAAATGCTGCGCTGGCTCGAGCCGCTCGCGCACCGCGACACCTGGCTGCAGGTGAGCGCGGAACGCGCGGTGTCGCGCATCCTGGGTGGAAGCTGCCGGGTGCCGCTGGCCGCGTACTGCGTGGCGGGCGAGCCGTCGGGGCTGGAGCTGCGCGCTTGCGTCGCGAGCCTCGACGGCGCGAACCTGCTCGAGGCCCGCGCCGCGAGCCCGACCGCGAGCTTCGACGACGCCGAGCGCCTGGGGGTTCAGGTGGCGCAGGCGCTGCTCGACCAGGGCGCACAGGTCTATCTGCAGACGCAGTGACGCGGGTCGCGCTCACGCAGCCCGCCCCGCGCGTCGAGCGCATCGCCGAGCGGCTCGCCGCGCGCGGGCACGACGCGCTCGTGCTGTCGGCCCGCCGCCTGGTCGCGCTCGGCTGCGCCGGCGAGACCGCGCCGCTCGCCGGTCTCGAAGCCTTCGACTGGGTCGTCTTCGTCAGCCCGGGCGCCGTCGAAGCCGCGCTCGGCGAGCGCGACGCGCCCTGGCCGGCGGCGGTCGGCATCGCCGTGATCGGTCCGGGCAGCGTGCAGGCCCTCTCGGAACACGGCCTGAGCCCGCCGGCGGTGCGTGTCGCGAGCCCGGCCGCGCCTCCGTACGACGCCGCCGCGCTGATGCGCGAGCCCGCGTTCGCGCGCCCCGCGGGGCTGCGAATCCTGGTGGCGCGCGGCGAGAAGGGGCGTGACGACTGGATCGAGGGATTGCGCGCGGCCGGCGCCCGGGTGGAGGTGCGCACGATCTATCGCGCCGAGCCCCGCGACCCGTCGCCGGAAGCCCTCGCGGCGCTCGAGGCCTGGTCGCGCGAGGCCGCGCCGGTGGTGTTCGTGTTCAGCAGCGGCGACGGCATCGCGGCGGCCGACGACCTGCTCGCCGCACGCGGGCTGGGGGCGTGGGCGCGCGGGCAGCCGGCGCTGGCCGTGCACCCGCGCCAGGCCGATGCACTCGCGGCGCGCGGCTGGCGGCGCGCGCGGGTGATCGAGCCGGGCGAGCGGCCACTGGTCGACGCGATAGAATCGGCGTGACGCCACGATCGAGCCGCGCGTGTCAGAAGTCGTTCCCGCCCCGCTGAAGGAATCCGACGCCCCGGGGGGCGCGCCGGCGCCTTCGCGCGACGACGGCGCCCGGGCCGCGCCGCCGCCCGGGCCGGCGGCCGCGCGCGCGCGCGCCGGCAATCCCCTCGCGGTCGCGGGCCTCGCGCTGGCCGTCGTCGCGATCGCGATCGCTCTGTGGTTCTGGCAGCGTGCCGAGGGCACGGGCCGCGAGGCGGCGCGGCGGCTGCAGGCGAGCGACCTGCGCGTCGCGCAGCTCGAAGCGGCCGTGAAGCAGTCCCAGGACGTCGTGCGCGAGTTGCAGGCGCGCTCGGCGGTGCTCGAGAGCAAGCTGACCGAAGCGCTCGGCCAGCAGGCGCAGCTCGAGAAGATGTACCGCGACATCGCGCAGGACAGCATCGGCTCGGTGCTCGCCGACGTCGAGAACGCGGTCGCGATCGCGTCGCAGCAGCTGCTCGTCAGCGGCAACGTCCAGGGCGCGCTGGTCGCGCTGCAGGACGCCGACGGGCGCCTGAAACGGATCAATCAGCCCGAGGCGCTCGGACTGCGGCGCCTGATCGCGCGCGACATCGACCGCCTCAAGGCGGTGCCCAACGTCGACGTCGTCGGCCTGGCGCTGAGGCTCGACTCGGTCGCGGCGGGGCTCGACCAGCTCCCGCTGGCCGCGAGCCTGTCGGCGCAGCCTGCGGCGCGCGTCGAGCCGCCGGCACCCGAACAGAAGTCCGGCCCGTTCTCGCTGCAGGGGCTGGCGTCCACCGGCCGCAAGGGCTGGGACGCCCTGCTCGGCGAGATCGGCCAGCTCTTCCGCGTGAACCGGGTCGACGCGTCCGATGCGCTGCTGCTCGCGCCCGACCAGCAGTACTTCGTGCGCGAGAACCTGCGCCTGGCGCTGCTGTCGGCGCGGCTGTCGCTGCTGGCGCGCTCCGAGCCGATGTTCCGCGCCGACGTCGAGCGCTCGCTGCAGTGGCTCGGCACCTACTACGACCGCCAGAGCAAGGCGGTCGCGAACGCGTCGGCGTCGCTCCGGCAGCTGCAGGGCAGCCGCATCGCCGCCGAACTGCCGTCGCTGGGCGACACGCTCGCGGCGGTCCGTACCGCGCGCTCCGCGCGCGACGCCAAGCCCTGAGGCCGGAGGCGCCGTGCGCTGGATGGTCTGGACCCTGCTGATCGTCTCGGCCGCGGTCGGGCTCGCGCTGCTGATGCGATTCAATCACGGCAACGTCGCGGTGCTCTGGCCGCCGTATCGCGTCGACGTGTCGGTGAACCTCGCGGTGCTGGTGCTGGGGGCCGCGTTCCTGGTGCTGCACCTGCTGCTGCTGGGCCTGGGCAAGGCGCTCGACCTCCCGGCTCGCGTTCGCGAATACCAGCAGCGGCGCACGCGCGAGGATGCCCGCGTGGCGCTGCGCGACAGCGTGCTCGCGCTCTTCGAAGGGCGCTTCGGGCGCGCCGAGCGGCTCGCGCAGACCGCGCGCGGCGACGAGCAGCTCGCCGGGCCGGCGGCGCTGATCGCGGCCCGCGCGGCGCATCGCATGCGCGAGTTCGAGCGCCGCGACCGCTGGCTCTCGCTGGCGCAGGCCGATCGCGGCAGCGCGCAGGCCGAGCTGATGACCAGCGCCGAGCTCGCCCTCGAGGAGCAGTCCACCGCGAAGGCGCTGGCCGCGATCGACCGCCTGCACGGGCGCGGGCTGCGCCACATCCACTCGCTGCGGGTCGCGCTGCGCGCCTACGAGCAGTCCGAGGACTGGTCGCGGGCGCTTCAGGTGCTGCGCCAGCTCGAGAAGCGCGATGCGCTGCCCGCCACCGCGATCCGCGGCCTGAAGGTGAGGGCGTGCCGCGGCCTGTTCGCGCGCCAGGTCGGCGACGCCGCCGCGCTGCGCCGCCTCTGGGGCGAGCTGAAGGCCGGCGAGCGCGAGCTTCCCGAGGTGGTCGAGGCGGCGGCCGGCGCGCTGGCGGAGTCGGGCGCGCAGGAGCTGGCGCGCAAACTGCTCGAGACGTCGCTCGAGACCGAGCTCTCGCCCCGGCTGCTGCGCCTGTACGCGGGGCTCGACAAGGTGTCGAACCGGGAGCGGCTGCAGCAGGCCGAGCGCTGGCGCATGCGCCACGGCGACGACCCCGACCTCTCGCTCGCGCTGGGCCGCCTGTGCATGTCCGAGGAGCTGTGGGGCAAGGCCGAGGAGTTCTTCGAACGCAGCCTCGCCGGCGGCGAGAGCGTCGAGGCGCACGTCGCGCTGGCCGAGCTGTCGGAGGCGGTCGGCAAGCCCGAGCGCGCGGCGACGCACTACCGCGCCGCGGCGCGCCTGCGCGCGGCCGCCGCGGCCTGAGCTTCAGGCCGCGGCGAGCATTCCGCGCCCGCCGGGCGGCGGCC
>Ga0268298_10005990_pt1 | contig 11180 bp, 9 predicted proteins | sample WWTPWeurt_MetaG_FD_194462 | JGI IMG/M metagenome (GOLD analysis project Ga0268298, IMG submission 194462) | Activated sludge microbial communities from WWTP in Nijmegen, Gelderland, Netherland - WWTP Weurt | ecosystem: Engineered > WWTP > Aerobic digester > Activated sludge | place: Netherlands... | reverse complement strand
GGCCGGGCTTCACCTCAAAGCAGATTGCGGTTTCACTTTCGACGATGATGCTATGCCAGATACCGGCGGCGATGTCGATGCCGGGATTTTCGTCAGGGCTCAGGCGCGTGACGCTTTGAAATCCCCCTTTGTCATCAAAAGTAATAAACAGCAGCTGCCCGCGCAGTACCACGAAACTTTCGCTCTTGGGCGGTGTCGTGTGGCGATGAGGAGTGACATACGTGCCGCGAACCATAACGTTCAGAAAACGGTTGGGGTTTTCTTCGAAAGTTTGGTGAAAGTTGTGGTTCGTGCGCTGGCGTGAAGATGCCCGGGCGCGTACCGTCAGCTCGTCGAGCAGGTTGCCTGAAATAATTTGAATGGGTTGCGTCATAATCTGGCTGAGAAAAAGCTTCTCGTGTTCATCACGAGTTGGCATCACTTCGCGTCAATCTGTGAAGCTGGTATTGTATTCTGACGCTCGCGCCTCTTACGATTTGGGATTCAGCCGGCAATATTGGTGAGCACTGCAGTAAGCGACATTGGCGCCAGGGCCGCCAATGAACTTGACGGGACAGCCTGTTGCCTCAGGTAACGGCGCATGGGCGCTCGTTTGCGGTTGCTGTCGTTTCTGGTGATACTGGTTGCGAATACCGAGGTGCAGCCCGCTAAAAAAGCCGAGAGCGCGCCCCAAGATCTGGCACCGCGTGTCGTCATCGATGAGCCTGCGAGCGGATGGACGGGCCTCAAGATTGTTAAGCTTCGGGGCCGCGTGCTGAACGGCCAGAATATTCATGAAGCTCTGCTCACCGTCAATTCATATGACCGCCTTATTCCCGTTGTCGAAGGCAAATTTCAAACTGATGTGCTGCTGGGCGGCAATACCAACTATCTGCAGATTCGGGTAGTTAACGAATTCGGTTCGGATAGTAAGGCGCTGAAATTGATGACCGAAAACCAGCGTATCGACTTGCAGCTTGTCTGCAATTGGGATACCGACCAAACCTATATCGACCTGCACATTACGGACCCAATGGGCGAAACCGTGCTCTGGAACCATCCGCATTCGAAAATCGGCGGAGTTCTGACCGGTTATGATATCTATGGGTATGGCCCCCAGATATTCACGCTGACGAATGCCGTGCCAGGCGAATATACCATAAAGATCAACTACTATGAATCTGGGCGGGGCAACCCGACAATGGCCCGGGTGGTTGTGATTCTGTACCAGGGAACCGAACGTGAAGCCAGGTATGTCTACCCGACCCTGGTGCATTCGTTTGGTGAGATGATTACCATCGGCAAGTTTCGCATAGATTGATCTCGGGCGTCAAAGAATCGTGCACGCGAAATGACCCTGATGCGTAAGACCGGTTTGACGGCAGGCACATACCTGCATACGGCATGCATTTCCAGAACTTGTCCCGCTCACCCTGACATCAGGCTTTACGTCGCAGCTTCGGCCAACGCTCTCGGCCGCGTGGCGGAAAAGCCGTGAATATGTATTCGAGCAGGGTGGGGCGATGACCGGCAGGGCCGCAAAATATCTCTGCCGCATTTTCTGCCTTTGGCTTGCTATCGCAGGGCTTTCGTGCAAGTCATGGGGCAAATTCTGGGAGATCGGTTCGGTATCGATCGCTGCGCTTGGCGGGCGCAGCACAGGAGAATTATGGAGCAACACGCTTATCGGCAATTCGACTGGGTCGGTTGACCGGGTTGAAGTGTCTGTTGCCGGTGGTGCCTGGTTACCTGCCTCGGGTACAGCACCGTGGCGCTATGAGATTCCGTTTTCTGCAAACCTTAAGATCGGCAAGAGGTATACCTTCAGTGCGCGCGCCGTCGACTCTGAAGGCTCGGTGGTCGCTACCCAGTCGGGCGAACTGCTTCGCCGTGAAAACCACGACATCAATGGCGATGGCTATGCCGACTTCGCCATTGCAGCGACGGCACGCAATTCGAGCACTGGCTCTGTGTACATATATTATGGTGCAGCGGCACCTCAGTACGCCACCGGCAGCTCAGCTGCAGCGACAATTATCACCGGTGGTGGTACACAGCGCGCTTTCGGTACCGCGCTTGCGCTGGGTGACATCAATGGCGACGGCTACGCTGATCTGGCAGTGGGCGGCGAGCAATATGCAGCGGGCGCGTATAGCGGCGCGATGTGGATTTTTTTGGGAAGCAATAGTGGCATTTTAAGTCAGGCTGCGCTTGCAGCACCGCAATATGTCGGCCTCGCTACAGGCGACTATTATGGCGGTGCGGTCGCGATCGGCGACCTTAATGGCGACGGATATCAAGATGTTGTTGTCGGTGCCCGCGAGCGGCCCGGCCCAACCGGAGAAATCTATGCCTATTTGGGTTCTGCATCGGGCCTGCTGTTGACGGTGGCCAACACCAAAACCGGCACCGGGTCAGAACGACTCGGTTCTTCGCTCGCAGTGATCGATGTCAATAACGATGGCCTCGCAGACATTCTTGTCGGTGCGCCGACCAGCGCTAACGGCACAGTCTATATCTTTCATGGTACGGCCACGGGGTTCAACACGACGGCGGCTGCGACGATTCTCGGCGAGAACGCTGCCGACCGTTTCGGCGACGGAGTTTTTCCGGGAGATTTCAATAACGATGGCTATGTTGATCTCGCAGTGCAGGCCCGCGATCATAATGCAGGTCTCGCAACTCAGGGCAAAGTTTATGTGTTTTCTGGTGGTGCGAGTGGCATCGGTAGCTTCACAGCGAATAGCTCGACGCACTTAAATATTTCCGGTGAGTTCGCTGCTTCGAATTTTGGGCGCAGAGCATTCATGACAGACGCGAACGGCGATGGTTTTGCCGATTTGTTCTTTTCGGCATACCTGCCAGCGGCGCTGCCCGGCAAAATCTATTCCCTTCCCGGAAGCGCGGGTGGCTTCACCTCTGCCAATGCAGGCGCAATCACGCGGCAGATTACCGGCATAACCAATGGCGATGGCTTTGGTGTATCTTTCGGCCTTAAAGATATCAATGGCGACGGCTTTGCCGATCTCATCGGCGGGGCCTATAACAGAAATGCGGGTGCGGGTGCCGGTCAAGGTGCTGCAAGTGTGTTTCTCGGGAGCAATGCCATATTCACCAGCCCTTCAGCTGCCGAAGCCAATTTCACTTTGACCGGAGAGGCCGGGGGCGATATTTTTGGTCTGGTTGTCTATTGAGCACTGCAGAGCAAAACCAGCTCAGCAGCTAAAGCAGCGCCTTCATCGCCGGCATTCATCACGCCGCTGCTCTTCCTAATCTGTCATTAATGGCCGGGCCGAACCCTTCTTCGGGCATCGGTTCAGCCAGAATCAGATCGGCGCCAGCGGCGTCGAGGCGGTGCAGCGCAGCAAACAGGTTGCGTGCAGCTTCGTCGAGATTACGCGTCGGCGAAAGTATTGCATTGGCGACAATGTTTTCGTGCGGGGGAAAATCCCCCAAAGCGAGCACTGCGACTCTCTTGGCGCGATGCTCTTGTAAGAGATCATTGAGGTTGCCGAGCACCAAGCGGGTGCGCGGTGCGTAGTGCGAACGCAACTGCCCGGGCGATGCTGGGTTCACACTCTGCGCACTGGCAATCTTAACGACTGGCGCAACTGCCTGCAAATCGCTCACCTTGATACCGCCCAGGCGCAGCACGGTGACGATGTCGTTTTCGACGGCGATGACTGTCGATTCAATGCCGACGCTACATGGGCCACCGTCGAGTACATAAGGTATTTTGCCCGCAAGTTGGGCTTGTACGTGCACCGCCGTGACCGGGCTGATGAACCCCGATGGGTTAGCGCTCGGTGCTGCAAGGGGAAACTCAAGCCTACGCAACAGTTCAAGCGCAATGGGGTGCGCAGGCACGCGCAGGGCGACGCTGTTACCGCCGCCGGTTGTCTCATCGGGAATAATTGCTTTCTTTCTTAAGACGAAAGTGAGTGGGCCGGGAGAGAAGCGGCTCGCAAGCTGCATGACAAGTTCAGGCACTTCTTCAGCATAGCGCGAAAATTCGGCCGCGCTGGCAACATGTACGATGAGCGGGTTAAAGGCAGGTCGGCCTTTTGCGGTATACACTTTCAGAACGGCTTCGCTGCTCAGGGCATTCGCGGCAAGGCCATAGACGGTTTCGGTAGGTATGGCCACGAGTTCACCGCGGCTGAGCAGCGCAGCGGCCCTTTCGATATCGGTGCCGATCTCTGTCATCGCCTACGACCGGAGTATTTTTTCGATCGCCTTGCCGTTTGCGAGTTCATCGACAAGTTTATCGAGACAGCGCACTTTCTGCGTCAGCGGGTTCTTGATCTGTTCGACTCGCACGCCGCAGATGGTACCGGTTATCAGTCTTGCATTGGCATTCAGTTTCGCTGCTGCGAAAAAATCGGCGAACGTGGTATTTCTGGCGATCAGCGTTTCGATCTTCTTGGTGCTGAATCTCGTCAGCCAGGTAATGACGGCATCGAGTTCTGCCTGCGTGCGGCCTTCTCGTTTTACCTTCGCCAGATAAAGCGGATAAACAGTAGCGAAGTTCATGTCTGCCATACGGTCATCGTGGCTGCCGCGCTTTTTTTTCGAAGCCGGCTGCGCAGCGGGTAGTTTCAAGAGCTGTCCTTTACGTTTGACTATATTTTTGTAATCCCATTGAATTTTGCGTGACTTCGTGAGCCAACGCTTCAGGGCCCTGACGTCGATCTGTTCAGCGGTCGTGTATGTCGCCGAAGCGTCTTTGAATTTTCCGCTGCCGGGTTTAAGCTCTGCTTCACCAAAGTCGGCGCCGCTCCAGAACATGAGCCTGATGCCGGTCTTGATTTTGCTGTAGCCAACGATCGGGTTGCCGTCGATGAACCAGACTGGGTGCCGGTGCCAGATTTTGTTCTCAGAGCCTTTGAGGGTTTCGTCGATCGTTCGCGCCAGTAAATCGCAGATTTTGTTTTCTGGTGCAGCCTGCGTCTTGTTGTATTTCTGCGTTTCAGCGTTCATGGCCGTTCACACGAGCTTGAGCATTCAGCGTCAATCTTCATTTATCAGGCTATCAAAGCTATAACCGCGCGCACCGGGTAATAGCAACACTCGCTTCTCACTATCGATACCCGTCTTGCTGCCAAAAAAATCGTATTCTTTACCCTGTTCAAGCTGCGGCATTGGGCGGGGGCCAACCCAGCCTTCACGCGGCCTGAAAATATCGTAGCTAAATCTGACCGCACGCCCTTTCTTTATTTTTGATTTTGTGCAGATTACCTTCGTGACGACGGCCGTTACCTCTGTTTTGAATGTCTCGCAGTTATCGCAAGGTTCATTTTTAACCTGCGTGACCGTGATGCGCAGGCGCTCAGGCGACTTCTTTTGCATTTCAACATAATACCGGGGATTTATTTCTGCGAAGAGCGTTGGTGCTGTGAGCAAAACCGTTGCCGCTATGAACTTAAGCATAGCACCCAGTATCGAAACCGCATTTACGGTGTAATTTGCGTTTCAATGCTGCTCGCGTGTTCAAGCGTAGCGACATAGCTTTTGCGTCGGGTAAAAACGGCGAACTTTGCCGGGGCTGGTTTTATGCTCCCGAAGGTGAGGCAGGCCGCTTGCCGGCAGTCATCATGGCGCATGGCTTTGGTGCGGTTAAAGAGTTGAGGCTCGACGCATACGCAGAGAAATTCGCCGAGGCTGGCTGTGCGGTGCTCGTGTTTGACTACCGCCATTTTGGTGCCAGCGAAGGCGAACCGCGCCAATTGATTGATATTTCACTTCAGCTCGAAGACTGGCGCGCCGCACTGGAGTTTGCCCGCCACCATTCGGCAATCGACGCGAATCGTATCGCACTCTGGGGTAGCTCATTCTCGGGCGGTCACGTCGTTGAAATCGCCGCTGCAGACCAAGAAGTACGCTGCGTCATCTCACAGGTGCCGCATCTCGATGGTTTCGCCTCAGCGGCCATGGCAGGTGGGGCGCAGGCGGCAAGACTTGGCATCGAGGCTGCGCGCGATGCGGCCAGCGGCCTTATCGGTTTAGATCCTCATTATGTCAAAATTGCCGGTGCGCCCGGCGAGCTGGCCGCGATGACTTCAGAGAATGTTGCCGCGATTTGGCCGAAGATGATACCATCAGGCTTCAGTTTTGATAACCGTATTGCAGCCCGAATTTTTTTGCATTTACCGCTCTATTCGCCCGAACGGCTTGCTGAAAAAATGACGATGCCGTGGCTGATTCAGGCGGCGATTCACGACCAAACGACACCGCTCGCCCCGGCCGAGAAGGCGGCAAAGATTGCACCCAACGCGACGCTCATCAAGTATGACTGCGACCATTTTGACCCATATCTGCCACCGCTCTTTGACACGGTCGTGGCAGCGCAGGTTGACTTCATAACGAAGCATATATAGCACAGTATACGGGTGGTATCACCTGTTCTTCTTTTTTACTTTCCATACCGACGCCTTACCATAACGGTGGTGTATGCCAATCGCCGTTTCTCAGCTGTGGGATAATCTCATGCTCTTTCTCGTCGTCGGGGTTTTTATTGAACTCGCGGTTTCTGCAATTTTTTCTGTGCGCATAATCGACAATCTGCTGAACACGACGATGCTGCGGTCGGTCAAGAATGCGCTCGTGATCATTGCGGCTTTTGGCGTCTGTGCGAAAATTGACCAATTGCGTTTCTTCTACGGTACCAAAATTGCTGTGCCAGAGAGTGTGCATTATGTGCTTTCAAGCCTCGTGCTGGCACGCATGGCCAACCTTGTGCACGACTTTATTAACTATGTACGCTCGCGCAGCAAGGCTGTGTAATATGCGGGCCACAAGGCCAAGAAGACGATAGCTATGGATTTTCGTAGCCAGCCCTGAATAAAGGAAACCGATTTTGAAAAATTTCTCACTACGCTACAAACTGATGGTGATAACCTCGGGGTTGATCATTATTAGCCTCATCGTTTTATCGGTGATCTCGATACGCTATTTCACACAAGACAAAACAGACCTGATCAAGCTGCAAACCAATGATACTGCGAAGTTAATCGCCGAAAGGCTAAAAACCGAGATTAGTGCGAAGATCGAGGCACTTACGGTGTTCGACCGATATGCCTCAAGCGCGGCTTCGCCCGCGACAGCCCGAAAAAAACAAACGCGCAAAAAAAAACCAGCCAGAAGCCCGGCGGCACCAGCGGCGTCGATGTCTGCAGGTACAGGGGTCTTGAGGGTCAGCCGCTACGTCTATAGTGACGCCGGCGTATCGCGCGTCTATAAACGCGACGTCGCCTCACTGCAGCAATCGCTTGAACTCGGCGCTGAACTTTTTGAACGCGACGAGCAGCGCCTCGTCGAAAGACTAAAGCTGGTATTCAAGGGCCAGTCGCTGGTGTTGACGCGCACTCAGGCCTTTGGCAAACCCGTATGGTTTCTGGCTTTTCCCGTGATTGAAGGCCAGGTGGCCGAGCGCGTCATCACCGCGTACCTCAGCAGTGAAGTACTCGATTCGGCTTTTACCTCGAGGGTTTACACTTCTTTTTTTGTGGATAGCGATCGTGCTGTGATCGTTCATACAGACAAGAAAGAGACGCTCGCCGGCCGCTCGTTTAAAGACCACCCCGCCGTGCTGTTCTTGCAGGCCCAAGAAACGAAGGCGGGTTTCAGCATCTATAAGAATACCGCGACAAAACACGAATATTTCGGCGCGTATTCGAAGCTCGACGTCGGCTCAGCCGCAATCGTCGTCGAACTGGAAAAAGATAAGGCGCTCGAATCGGTCAATCGGCTGCAGAAGACCGCGGCGCTGATAGCTGGCATTATTATTCTGTCGGCGTTGCTGCTCGTCTATTTCTTCGCCAAGACCATTTCAGAACCGATTCGCGAGCTGCGTGATGCTGCTGAAAAAATCAAGACCGGCGACTACCATACGCGCCTGACTCCGCGCAGCGGCGACGAAGTTGGCGCGCTCACGCAGTCATTCAATGAAATGGCGGTCGGTCTCGAAGAACGCGAAAAACTCAAAGGCGCGTTAGGCAAGTTTGTGAACCCCGAAATTGCCGAGAAGGCGATGAAAGGCGAACTGAAGCTCGGCGGCGAACGTCGCACTGCGACGATATTCTTCTCTGATATTCGCTCGTTTACGGCAATATCAGAACAGCTGCAACCTGAAGAGGTTGTCGAATTCTTAAATGCCTACATGACCATCATGGTGAAAATCATTGGCGACCATAACGGCATCGTTGATAAATTCATTGGCGACGCGATCATGGCAGTGTGGGGAGTTCCCGAATCAAAAGGCAATGACGCCCTGAATGCGGTCAACGCCACAATCGAAATGCGCCGGGCGCTGCTCGAGTTCAACAAAGGGCGCGGCTCGGCCAAGAAGCCTGTTATCAAAATCGGCTGCGGTCTCAATACCGGGGCCGTTCTCGCTGGCCAGATCGGTTCAGAAGATCGCCTCGATTATACCGTGATTGGCGATGCGGTGAATCTCGCGTCGCGCGTTGAAACGCTCAATAAGCCTTTCGGCACCGATATTCTGATCTCGCAGGATACTTACAATATCGTGAAGAACGAATTTGACTGCGAACCGATGCAGAAAATCAAAGTGAAAGGCAAATCGCAGCCGCAACAGATCTACGCCGTGCTCCGCAAAAAAGGCGACAAGACCGGACCAAAAGACCTGAAAGAGCTGCGCAAGCTGCTCGGTATCGACATGTCGGGCAAGCCCAAAAAGTCGGGTGACGACGAAGAAGTCAAATATGAAATTCTCGAAGGCTGACGGGGCATTCACCGTCGTGATGCTCATTGGCATCGCGATCTTGTCGGGGCTGCTCTATCTGCACAACAGCCGCCGCACCGCAGGCAAAGGCGAATCGATCGGTAAAGTATTCTTCAAGCGCGAAGTGGCGATGCGTAAATTCTCAGACCGCATGGTATGGGAAGACGTAGAAAACGGATCACCGCTCTATTCGCTCGACGCCGTCATGACCGGCAACTATTCAGATGCAGAACTCGTTCTGAATTCAGGGCTCAAGCTGAAGCTCGAAGCGAACACGCTTGTCGAGCTCGATCTCGAGCAAGACGGGTTGAAGCTGCGGCTTTCGGGTGGTGGCATCAAAACTGCCGGTTCGCAGAATGCCCAGACGATCGTCACGACCACTGATGGGCAGGCCATAAACGTCACACAGGCCGACGCGAGCATTCGTACACAGGGCAAGCAGACCGCGGTCGAAGTGAAAGAAGGCCAGGTGCAGGTCGTCGCGAAAGACGGGCAGTCGCAGACTGTTGCAAAAAATGAAGTGCTCGCAGAAGGCAAAAAAGCGCGCATCACGCTGCAGCTCACGGGTATTCTTGAAGACGCGGTGATTCTCGCCGCGGGCAAAACGGGCAAAGTCACTCTTGGCTGCAGCGGCAATGCCGGCACAGCAGAAGTTTCACAGCGCTCAGACATGGCGTCGGCGCGGCAGTTGCCGCTCGTAAACGGCAAAGCGACCGCTGCGCTCGCCGCCGGTGACTGGTATACCCGCTGCAAAGGCGACGGTGGTGCTATCTCTGCGACGCGCCATTTTCGTATCGTCGAGTCGGGCAACTATCAAGTGCTTCGCCCTGACTCGCAGAATTCGTCATACGATGCGAAACCGTCTGTGCGTTTCGAGTTGAAACCACCGCGCGGCGTAAGCGCGACACTGCTCGAAGTTGCCGATAATCCGCAGTTTGACAACCCGGTGTTCGCGCAAAATACAGCGCGCTCTTCGGTGGTTGTCGACCTACCAAAAGATGGCCGCTATTTTTATCGCATACGCCCGGCCGCAGAGTCTGGGCGCGTCGATTCGCAGCTGCCACCCGTCACGGGCAGCGTCACGGTTCAGCGTAGCGAAAAAAAATCGACTTTGGGGTTTCTGAGTCTCGGCGCCGCGACATTTTCACGCGGTCAGGTTGAAGCGGGTAAAGCCATCGTCGGTTTTGAGGGCGCAGAGCGTGCGAGTTACGAGATTCGCGCACGTGGCAATGAAAAGATTCTGCATTCAGGCGAAACGCAGCGCAGCAGCGTTGAGCTGCCGCAAACGCTCGCCGCGGGAAAATATACAGTACTTGTGAAATCCCCATCGGGAGAAAAAGCTGAATTGCCGTTTGAAGTGCGTGACAAAATCAAAGTTGAGCTCATTGAACCGGCGAATGCGTCGGTAGTGTTCTTGCCACCTGAACAGAAAACTGTGGGCCTCGCTATCAGCTGGCGTGGCAGCGCCGAAGTTTCTGTATATCAGGTGTTAATCGCCGAAGACGCTGCGATGCAAAAGGTGTTGAAAAAAATCAACGTTGAGGGCAGCGACTTTCGATTTTCCGGTCTTACTCCACGCACGTACTTTGTGAAGGTGCTGGCGCTCGAAAATAACGTCGCCCGCGCCGAGACTGCGGCCCACCTGGTGACCGTTCAAGAGAAGCTACCGCCGGTTGCCGAGGTTTACCCGAAAGATGACCAAAAGGTGGATATCACACGTGCTGCGGGTCTGAATCTCAAATGGCAGCCGGTCGCCGGTGCAAATTCATATGAGGTTAAGCTGTTTCAAAAACGCAAGGGCGGTCTCGTTCTGATCGACTCGCGCACAACGAAGGCCACCAACCTGCCCGTCGCCGACCTCAAGAGGCTAAAAGAAGGCGAAATGGTATGGGAGGTACGCGCGCAGCAGGCTGACAAATCGGGCCGCGTAATACAAAAAAGCGAGCCGACACGGAATACCGTCAATGTCTCGTTTGGGGCGACACCGCCTGCGCCAGAAATTGTACCTACGGTTGAGTAACAGCCCGGGCGATAATTCGCGCATGCTGTCATAGGTGGCGACATTTTTCATTCGCCGTGACGTGGTTTGCGATTTATCGCAAAAATCAGCAAGAATACCGGGCATTTTGCCCGCTCGTAGAGCAAATCGTCACCGATTTGCGGGGGTATTCTTGCAGATTAGCGGCGCCGCGAATGCAAAAATGTCGCATCAGCGAGTTGTCGCACGGGCTCGTGCCCGTCTATGTTTTCAAATTTGCCCCCTATGTAGGCGATAGAAGATCGTCCACCGCGCAGACCCTTATGCAAGAACCCTCATCAGAATTCAACGCGTCTGCGATTCTCATTCAAGACCGTTCATCGCTCACGGCGCCCAACAGCGCCGACATGGAAATTCTCGCCAAGCTCGACGAGAAGCTGCGGTTCATCGAGCAGAAGAAAGTCAGCGTCAATGACCCTA
>Ga0268298_10005989_pt1 | contig 11182 bp, 9 predicted proteins | sample WWTPWeurt_MetaG_FD_194462 | JGI IMG/M metagenome (GOLD analysis project Ga0268298, IMG submission 194462) | Activated sludge microbial communities from WWTP in Nijmegen, Gelderland, Netherland - WWTP Weurt | ecosystem: Engineered > WWTP > Aerobic digester > Activated sludge | place: Netherlands... | reverse complement strand
TGGGCCTTTCGGCCCTGCTCACCTCCGCGGTCTGCTGGCTCTTTTTGGGGTCCTGGAGCTCGGCCATGAACGTGATTCTGGCCATTCCCACCTCCATCGTCGGCTCCTTTTTGATTTTGTATTTCATGGGTTTCACGCTGAACACCTTCACCCTCCTCGGACTTTCCCTCTGCATCGGCATCGTGGTCGACGACGCCATCATGGTGTTGGAGAACATCGTCCGCTATCGGGAGAAGGGGCTCTCGCGCATCAAAGCCGCCATCGTCGGGGCCCGGGAGATCACCTTCGCCGCCCTGGCCGCCACCGTCGCCATCTTGGCCATTTTCGTCCCCGTCGTTTTCATGAAGGGGATCATCGGGAAATTCTTTTTCCAATTCGGCGTCACGCTCTCGGTCGCCGTCGTTCTGTCCCTGCTGGAGGCCCTCACCCTGGCGCCCATGCGCTGTTCGCAGTTTTTGGAAGTCGGCCATTCCTCCCGGGTGGGGCGGGCGATGGACGCGCTCCTGGAACGATTGACCCGGTGGTACGCCCGGGGATTGGATTGGAGCCTCCGTTGGCGGTGGTGGGTGTGCGGAAGCGCCACCTTCGTCTTCGCCGCTTCGCTGTTCCTGGTCGGCGGGCTAAAAAAGGAGTTCGTGCCGTCCCAGGACCAAAGCCGATTCTTGGTGCGATTGCAGACGCCCTTGGGGTCCTCGATCGAATCCACGGACGCCGTATTTAAAAAGGCGGAAGACATCGTTTCCGCCCGTCCCGAACTGGAACGCTACTTCGGCGCCATCGGCGGTTTCGGGGGAGGGGAAGTCAACACCGCCATGATGTTCATTTCCCTCAAAGACCCCGCCAAACGCCCCGTCACGCCCCCGTACAAGGGTCCCGTGACCCAGTCGGACGTGATGGAATACGTTCGGGGCCAGTTCAAGGCCATTCCCGGCGTCCAACGGGTGGCCGTCCAGGATTTGTCCCAGCAGGGATTCTCCGCCCAGCGCGGTTTCCCGGTGGAGTTCACCATTCGGGGCCCCGATTGGGATAAATTGGGCGAGTTGGCCGGGGTGTTCGAAAAACGGATGGAAGCGACAGGTTTGATGATCGACGCCGACACCGATTACCGGGTGGGCATGCCGGAAATACGCGTCGTTCCGGACCGGGACAAAAGTTCCCTTCGGGGGGTCACGGTCGAATCCATCGCCAACACCATCAACGCCATGATCGGCGGGGTGCGGGCCGGCAAGTACACCAAGGGCGGCAAACGGTACGACATCCGCTTGCGCCTGGTGGCCGACGAACGCCGGCGCCCCGACGACATTCGGAAAATTTATGTGCGGAACGACCGGGGCGAAGTAATCCCCTTGTCCCAGGTCGTGGCCATCAACGAGAAGCCGACGCTTCTGACCATCAATCGGCGGGACCGGGAACGGGCCGTGAGCCTCTTCGCCAACGTGGCTCCCGGGAAATCCCAGGGGGAGGCCATCAACGCGGTCAACGCCCTGGGGCGGGAGATTCTGCCCGAGGGGTATCGCCTCGTTCTTTCCGGAAGCGCCAAAACCTTTAAAGAGTCCTTCTCCAGCCTGGTCTTCGCTTTGGTCCTGGGTCTTTTCGTGGCCTACATGGTCCTGGGCGCCCAGTTCAACAGTTTTATTCACCCGGTGACCGTTTTATTGGCGCTGCCCTTCAGCGTGACCGGCGCTTTTCTGGCTCTTCGAATGACGGGCATTTCCTTGAATGTTTACAGCCTGATCGGCCTGCTCCTGCTCATGGGACTGGTGAAAAAGAACTCCATCCTCCTCGTGGATTTTACGAACGAACGCCGGGTGCGCGGTCTGGGCGTTCGCGAGGCCCTTCTGGACGCCTGCCCGGTGCGCCTTCGCCCCATCCTTATGACCTCCGTGTCCACCATCGTGGGAGCCATCCCGGCGGCTTTGGCCTTCGGGCCCGGGGCCGAAACGACTCGCCCCATGGCGGTGGTCGTCATCGGCGGCATGCTGGTGTCGACCGTCCTGACCCTTTTTGTGGTCCCCAGCGCCTACAGTCTTCTGGCCAATCTTCAGAGCCATGCCCACGACCGGGATTTAAAGGAAGCGCTCAAGGAATTGGGAGAACTCAAGGAAGCGGTGGAGTAATGTCGATGAACCCTACGCGATGGATTCTCTCGGTTTTCGTTTTGGCGGGGACGCTTCCGGTCCGTGCCCAGGAGACCGTCGTCACCTTGTCCCAATGCCAGGCCTGGGCCCTTCAAAACAGCGAATCGCGGCGGATTTCCCGCGAGTCGATTTCACAATCCGAATCCCGGGCTCGGGCCGCTCTGGGCGGAATTCTCCCCACGGTTCAATGGACCTGGGATCGAACCTGGCAGGATACGAGTGGTCTTCCCGTGTTCAACGATCCCTCCGGCTTCAGCAATAGTTTCGCCTTAAAACGGCAGGACGTGTCGAAGTTCACCGTCGACCAGGCTCTCTTCGGGGGGTTTCGGGAATTTACCGCCCGCGCCGGTTTCTTGAAAGAACGGGACCGGGACGCCTTGAGATTGGACCATCAGTCGCTGGAGATCTTTAAGTCGGTGATGGCGTCGTTCTACGACGTGCGGGCGACCGAAACCCTGCGGGACAACGTGGCCGAGGCCCTGGCCCTCGCCGACCGGCGGACCGCCGAGCTCAAGAGCCGCTACCGGTTGGGAAAGGCCCGGGAAAGCGAGATGTTCAGCGCCGAAGCCCAGGCCGCGTCGTTGCGGGCCCAATGGATTCACCTGGGAGGCCAGACGCGGTGGTCCCGGGAAAATCTTTCCTACGTGACCGGACGCGACATCGCCTCGGCCCCGCTGGCCGACGACGAAACGTTGTCGGACCGGCCCGCCCCCCTGGAAACGTTCACGGGTCAATTGGACCGCCGGCCGGATGTCCAAGCCCAGCAAAAGGACGTGGAAGGACGGCGGTTGCGCGTTCGCTACGAAAAGGCCCGCCACTGGCCCACCCTCAACTTTAACGGCAACTACTACACCGATCGCCCGGCCTTTTACGACGCCATCGATTGGGACGCCAAGTTGACGTTGGCGGCGCCGATTTACCAGGGGGGCACGGTCGCCGCCCGGACCGCCGAAGCCGTGTCCGAGCTTCGCCAGTCCGAGGACGAACTGGCGCGGTTGCGCCGCTGGGCCCAAACGGACGTGGCCCAACGCCACGCCCTGTGGAGCGCGGCCCTGGACGAAGTGGACGCCCACCGCCAGGCCTTCGAGGCGGCGGACAAAAGCTTCCGCCGCCACGAGGAGGAATACCGCCTGGGGCTGGTCACCAACCTCGATGTCCTTCAGGCGCTCAACGATCGCTTGGCCATGAAAAAAGCCTGGGACGACGCCCGCTTGAACGCCCGCCGGGCCTACTGGGACCTGCGCGCCGCCGTGGGGAGCCTGCCATGAGACTGTCCGACACCGCGATTAAAAACCCCGTCTTCGCCTGGATGTTGATGGCGGGGCTGATCCTCTTCGGTTGGATTGGATTTACGGGGATCGGTAAAAGCCAATTGCCGGACGTGGATTTTCCCGTCATTATGGTGTCCACCCGGTGGGAGGGCGCCTCCCCGGAAGTCATCGAAACCGACGTCGTCGATCTGATCGAAGACGCGCTCACCTCCGTCAAAGGCCTCAAAAAAATCACCTCCACCAGCCGCCAGGGTCAGACCATGGTGATCCTGGAATTCGACCTCAAGACCGACGTGGACGTGGCCCTCCAGGAAACCCAAAGCAAGCTCTCCCAAATCCAGGCGACCTTGCCCAAGGACATGGAGCCGCCGACGATCGCGAAATTCAACCCCGAAGACCAGCCCTTCATGTGGCTGTCGTTGTCCGGCGACCGTCCCCTGCGGGAAATGAACGCCTACGTTAAGGACGAACTCAAAAATCAATTTACCACCATCCCCGGCGTCGGGGACGTGATGTTGGGCGGTTACGTGGAACCGTCCCTGCGCGTTTGGCTGGACCCCGTCCGCCTGAAAGCCGTGGAACTCACCGTCGACGACGTGGTGGCGGCCATCCAATCGGAACACGCCGAACGCCCGGCCGGCTATCTGACGTCGGACAAGCAGGAATGGAACCTCCGGGTCATGGGCGAGGCCACCGGGGTGGAAGATTTTGGAAACCTCGTGATTCCCGCCCGAAGCGGCGCGCCGCTCACCCGAATTTTCCGTTTGAAGGACGTCGCGACCATCGAGGACGGATTGGCCGATCCCCGGGCCATTTCCCGGGTGGACGGTCACCCGGCCATCGGGTTGGGTATCCGCAAACAACGAAACGCCAACACCGTGGAAGTCGGGAATCGGGTCAAGAAGAAAGTGGCGGAGCTTCAATCCTCCCTGCCGCCCGGCATGAAGCTGGAGGTGAATTTCGACGGCACGTTTTTTGTCGAGCAATCCACCCACGAGCTGAACTTCAATTTGATCCTGGCGGCCGTCCTCACGTCCCTGATTTGCTGGATGTTCCTGGGGTCCTGGAGTTCGGCCATCAATATCATCCTGGCGATCCCCACGTCGATCCTGGGGACCTTCATCGTCCTGTACTTGCTCGGCTTCACCCAAAACACCTTCACCCTGCTGGCCCTGACGCTGGTGATCGGCATCGTCGTGGACGACGCGATCATGGTGCTGGAAAACATCGTGCGTCATCGGGAGATGGGGGAACCCAAGGTCAAGGCCGCCATTCTGGGGGCCCGGGAAATCTATTTCGCCGCCATGGCGGCCTCGGTCGCGATTTTGGGCATCTTCGTGCCCGTGGTTTTCGTGAAGGGCGTCATCGGAAAATACTTCTTTCAATTCGGCATCACGATTTCCGCCGCCGTGATGTTCTCCCTTCTGGAAGCCCTGACGTTGGCCCCCATGCGGACGTCGCAATTTTTGGAGGTGGGTCACACCAACGCGGTCGGCCGCTGGGTGGACCGCGCCATGGCGCGCTCCACCGCCGCCTACCGCCGCGCCCTGGAATTCTGCCTCCGCCACCGCTGGAAAGTCGTGGGGGCTTCGCTGGCCCTCTTTATCGGCTCCCTGTCCCTGGGGGGCATCGTGAAGAAGGAATTGATGCCGCCCCAGGACCAGAACATGCTTTTCCTCCGCGTCGAAACCCCCGTGGGGTCGTCGTTGGCCTTCACGGACCGCACGCTCAAGCAGGTCGAGGATTTCGCCATGAAACGCGGTGAAATGGCCCGCTATTACGCGGCCGTCGGCGGATTCGAAGGCGGCGAAATCAACACCGCCTTCATGTTCATCACTCTGAAAGATCCCAAAGACCGCCCCGTGCCCCCGGGCCGCCGGAAACCTTTCTCCCAACAGGAACTGATGACCGAATTCCGCAACGCGGTCAAACCGATGCCGGGCGTCGAATCCGTCATTCTTCAGGATTTCTCCGTGGGCGGCATGGGGGCCGATTCGGGGTTCCCCATCGAGTTCACCCTGCGCGGCCGGGACTGGGACGAACTGGGTCGGGTGAGCGACGAGGTCAAAAAGAAAATGGAAGACTCGGGCCTCATGGTCGACGTGGACACCAATTTTGATTTGGGCATGCCGGAAGTTCAGATCTTCCCCAACCGGGAAGCGGCCGCCCTTCGGGGCGTCAGTGTTTCCGCCATCGGCAACGCCATCAACGCGACGCTGGGCGGCATGAAAGTCGGAAAATTCTCCCGGGGCGGCCGGCGTTACGACGTTCGGGTCCGCTTCAGCGAGGGGGACCGAACCCGGCCCTCCGACGTGGACAAAATTTGGGTCCGCAACAACCGGGGCCAGGTAATACCCCTGCGGGAGGTCGTCACCGTGCGGGAGAAAAAGACCCTCCTGAGCATCACCCGTCAGGACCGGTCCCGAGCCGTGACGGTCACGGCCAACGTGGCCCCGGGGAAATCCCAGGGGGACGCGCTGAACAAAGTCCAAGAGATCGGAAGATCCTTGCCGAACGGCGTTAAGCTTGTTTTCTCCGGCGCCGCGGAAACCTTCAAGGAAGCGTTTCAGGGCCTCGCCCTGGCGATCCTCTTGGGTGTCGTCGTGGCTTACATGATCCTCGGCACCCAATTCAACAGTTTCATCCATCCGGTGCTCGTGTTGATCGCCCTGCCGTTCAGCGTCACCGGCGCCTTGCTGGCCCTGGTGCTCGGACATCAATCCCTCAACATGTTCAGTTTTATCGGTCTGATCCTCCTGATGGGCATCGTGAAGAAGAACTCCATCATGTTGGTCGATTTCACCAACGAGCGTCGGAAATCCATGCCGCTTCGGGAAGCGCTCCTGGACGCCTGCCCGGTGCGTCTGCGGCCGATCGTCATGACGTCGGTGTCGACCATCGCCGCGGCCATTCCGCCGGCCCTGGGTTTGGGCGCCGGGGCGGAAACGCGGATCCCCATGGCTCTCGTCATCATCGGCGGCGTCACCGTGTCGACCTTCTTGACGTTGTTCGTCGTCCCCTGCGCCTACAGCCTCATGGCGCGCCTGGAAAGCCATCGGCACGACCGGGACTTGAAGGACGCTCTTCGGGAATTGGGCGAGTTGAAAACCGAGGCCCCGCAGTGAATCCCCTGGGCGTGGCGGTGTTGGCCGCGTTGGTCTTGGTGCAAGTCATCGAGTGGACGGGCGACGCCCTGAATTTGCGCGCCTTGTCTCCCCGGCCGCCGGACATGTTCAAGGACCTCTACGACGCCGACCGCTACGCCCGCAGCCAGGAATACACCCGGGCCCGGATTCGCTTCGGGTTTGTGGTTCAATTCCTGGAATTGGCGGGGTTGGTGGGGTTCTGGTTTTGGGGCGGGTTCGGGGTTCTGGAGCGTTGGTTATCGCCCGTCACGCCCGCCCTGGCGCGGGGATTGCTCTACGTGGGATGCCTGGCGGCGGCCAAAGACCTGTTGTCGATCCCCTTCGACCTCTATTCCGCCTTCGTCATTGAAGAGAGATTCGGTTTCAACCGGACGACGCTAAAGACCTTTGTCACGGATCGGCTCAAAGGGTACGGTCTCGCCGTGGTGCTCGGGGGGCCGGTGCTGGCCCTGGTGCTTTGGCTCTTCGGGCGATTGGGGTCCGCGGCCTGGATTTGGGGGTGGGGCGCCGTCACGGCCTTTTCCCTGCTCGTTCAGTTCATCGCCCCCACCTGGATTCTGCCGCTGTTCAACAAATTCACGCCCTTGCCGGAGGGGGAACTCCGCGACGCCATTTTTGCGCTGGCCCGCCGTCTGCAATTTCCGCTGACCAACGTGTTCGTCATGGACGGTTCCCGCCGATCGGCCAAAGGCAACGCTTTTTTCACCGGCTTCGGCCGGAACAAACGCATCGCGTTGTTCGACACTCTCGTTGAAAAGAACACCGTTCCCGAGTTGGTCGCCGTCCTGGCCCACGAAATTGGGCATTACAAGAAAGGCCACGTTTGGAAAGGTTTTGCTTTGGGAGTGGCCCAGACGGGGGTGATGTTCTTTTTGCTGTCCTTGGCTCTGGGATGGGGGGCGTTGTTTCAGGCGTTCGGGTTGTCCGCGCCCAGCGCGCACGCGGGGTTGGTGGTCTTCGGAATTCTATTTTCTCCGGCGTCGTTCCTGCTCGGGTTGCCCCTCAAGGCTTATTCGCGTCGGAACGAATTCGAGGCCGACCGATACGCCAAGGAGAATCTGGGGTCCGGGGGGGATTTGCAGACCGGTCTTCAGAAACTTTCGGCTTCCAGCCTGTCCAACCTCACGCCCCACCCCTTCTACGTCTTCCTGCATTACACCCACCCGCCGTTAACGGAGCGGGTGGGGGCCCTTCGGTCCTAATCCGCCTTCGCCCATTCCGCTCCCCGGACCCGCCCTCAGCGGGTCGGGGCCGCGTCCGCCCGGGTGTAGACGCCCTCTTCCGTGAAGAGATCGGGGTTCGAACGATTTTTCTTCATCGCCCGCCGAACCGCCCGCGCGGAGGGAAGCGAGGTCGGGATCACCCGCGTGTTGACGCCGTTCAGGTGCAATTCCTTCCCATCGGGGGTCAGCCGCCAGCGCAGATACACGTAACGCCGGTCGGCCGATTCGAGTTCCTGAACGCTCAGGATTCGGAGATCCCCGAGATCCGTGTGGATCATTCGGTAGAGTTGGCCGTTGTCGTTGACCACGTACGACCGTTCGTCAAAAGCCCGAATCTCGACGCGCTCCTGGCCTTCCTCGGCCGTCCAGGCTCCCAACAGCTCCTTGTGGACGCGGTCCGTGGGTCGGTCCGTCAGGGGGAAATCGTAGTTGCACCCGGTGAAGGCCAGGGCCAGGAGGCCGGCCAAAACGCGGGCGATGCATCGGCGGGGGGTTCCCGCGGCGTTCCTTTGTGTTTTCATGGATGTTCCTTTTTTCGTCGTTGATGAACCGCCGGTATCAAGGGAGGTTCGACGGCATTCGGGCCATGAACCACCAATGGCCGAACCCCAGCGCCAAACCCGTCGCCAGGATCGCCCACCAGCGCGGCGTCAGGAGGCGAAGCCCTTCGCGCCCTTCGAGGGATTCGCCCCGGGCCAAGCGTTCCTCCCGGTAGCCCGGGAATAGGAGAAGCCCCAGCCCCAGCCAGGCGAAACAGGGAAAAAGAACGGCCGCCTTGGGGTGGTAATAGCCGTCGATGAGGGCTGTTTTCCATTCCCAGGCGGTCATGGCCGCGCCGAGCAAAAAAAGACCCAGGCCGCCCAGCCGTTGGCGTCCACGGGACATCGGGGCCGTCATCCGAAAAGGGGTCGTTTCAGCGAATGGGTCGCCGCGCCGGTTCTCCGGGGGCGGTCAGCGGGGGAAAATCTCGTGGTCGTAAACCTCGATTGAAAGACCTTCTTTGTACCGTTGGGTCGAGTCGCTGTCGTAATGGTTGTAGGAAATGACCACCCAAGTCGGTTTGGTGAGATTGATTTCCTTCTCGAAACGCAGGTTCATGCCCCGGGACACGACGAGCAGCCGATGGGTTCCCCGCGGGAACGAATAGGGCATGAACCGCGGGTCGGAGGTGTCGCCGGAGGCCCGAACGTCCCGGCGGAACAGCGGGTGTCCGTCCATGGAGACGGCCAGGTCGATCACCAGTTCCGTGGCTTCTTTGGCGAAATAACGCACCTCCGCCTGGAGGTGGCAGGGCACGGGGGGATCTTCCACGTGGCGGACGGGCGCCGCCGTTTTCGCCGGGCCCGGCTTTTTACTGAAATGGGGAATGGCGTCCGGGTCGTAGGGGCATTGCTCGACCAGGTGTTCGATCTCGTTTTTCCGGGACCGGTGTTCGACGGCCCCCTCCACGGTGAAAACAAAATTGGCCCCCGGATTTTCCCGGGAGGGCCGCAGGAACAGAACCACCCCGTCGGGGTCTTGGGGCGGGGCGCCGTCGTAGACGGGAAAGAGCCCCCCGGCGTTTTCCTTTCCCATTTGTTGAAGGCGCATGCGCGTGGCCAGGTTGGGGTCGCCCACGGTGAACCGCGGGGGGACGCTTCCGGATTCGTCGCGAAGGACTTCGACCCGGTCGAATTGCCGCAACAGGGTTTTTATATGGGAAAAGGACGACTCGTTTTCGATGGGGATGTCCTGGGCCATGTCGCTTCGGTGGCGGGCCACGACGATGGTGGGCGACGATCGAATCAGTTCTTCAAGGTCGGAAGATTCTTTTTTGGACATGGCACCCTGGGGCCTCGTGAATTGACGAAATCGCTGCGGACCTTCCATTCCACGAGCCGCGGGAGGGAACGGAGGCGCGAAAAGGCTCCCCTCTTTATAAGTCCGGATGCCTTCCCTGTCAACGGGCGAAACGACCCCGTGGGGCGATCCCTACCGGTAATAACGCCAGAGCCAAAGGCCCGCCGCCACGGCCCCCGCGATCCAAAGCCATTTTTTAACCTGCTGGAGGAATTCCTCCTGCTGGAGTTTGATTCGCGTCATTAATTCGGGGTGATTCTTGAGGTAAGCGTCCATGGAGTCCTTGGCGGTTTTTAAGTCGAGATTTTGGACCGTGCGGAGGCGCTTGATGGCTTCCAAAAATTGGCCGCGGTTCAAAGCGTCCAGGACATCGGGGGGAAGGCCTTCGGTGGGTTTCATGGTTCTCCCGGGCGATCGTCGCCGCTTTCCCCGGTGGTTCGAGGAAACCCTGGCGTCGTCGTCGAATTAGATATAAAATGGTGCTTCAATCCACAAATTTTAAAACATTAAGAGGTCCGCCGATGGCCATTCCCCGTTCCTTTACCCCCACCATGGACAACGAAGCGTTTCGAAAAGAGAGCGCTCCCAGCGTCACGAAACTGACCGCTTACGCGAGCCCGACCACCGGCGCCAGCCTATTCCAACTTTTCAACACGGCCATCCCTTTCGGGATCATGTGGTATCTCATGCTGAAGAGTCTTTCCGTTTCCTACGCCTTGACCCTATTGCTCGCCGTTCCCACGGCCTTGTTCCTGGTGCGTCTTTTTATTTTCCAGCACGACGCCGGCCACGGATCTTTTTTTCAATCGAAAAAAGCCAACGATTGGGTAGGGACCCTCATCGGGATTCTGACGCTGACGCCTTACAGTTATTGGCAACGCACCCACGCCATCCACCACGCGACTTCCGGCAACTTGGACAAGCGCGGGTTCGGGGACATCGACACCTTGACCGTGGCCGAATACCGCAGCCTCTCGCCGTCGCTCAAGTTGCGGTATCGCCTCTACCGCCACCCGCTGACGATGTTTATCGTCGGCCCCTTTATTCAATTCGTTTTTAAACACCGGTTTCCCTACAACATTCCCTTTTCGTGGAAGGTCGAATGGCGGAGCGTGATTTACAACAACCTGGGTCTCCTGGCCATCGGGATCCTCGCGGCGAACACCATCGGATTAAAGGCCTTCCTCCTCGTGCAGGTTCCCATTTCCTACCTGGCCTGTTCCCTCGGGGCCTGGCTTTTTTACATTCAGCATCAATACGAAAACACCTATTGGGAACGGAACGACAAATGGGATTATTTCGACGCCTCGGTGCGGGGAAGTTCCTATTACGTCCTTCCCAAAATCCTCCAATGGTTCACTGGCAGCATCGGGCTACACCACATTCACCACTACAACAGCCGGATTCCCAATTATCGGTTGCAGAAATGCTACAACGAGAACCCCGAATTCCAGGCGGTCACCCGCTTGTCCCTCTGGAGCAGCCTCAAGTGCATCCGGCTGAGTCTGTGGGACGAAAACCGTAAAAAGTTGATCGGTTTCCGGGATTTGTCGACCGCCGCCTAA
>Ga0268298_10005986_pt1 | contig 11192 bp, 8 predicted proteins | sample WWTPWeurt_MetaG_FD_194462 | JGI IMG/M metagenome (GOLD analysis project Ga0268298, IMG submission 194462) | Activated sludge microbial communities from WWTP in Nijmegen, Gelderland, Netherland - WWTP Weurt | ecosystem: Engineered > WWTP > Aerobic digester > Activated sludge | place: Netherlands... | reverse complement strand
ACCGAAACCGAGCTCGTGCGCACGGCGGAAGCCCTGAGCGCGGCACGCACGCTGTACCTGGACACCGAGTTCGACTCGACGCGGGACGGCAAGACGCTGTGCTTGCTCCAGATTTCCGCCGGCGCCGAGGTGTACCTGGTAGATGCCCTGCGACTCGGGTCCCTCGGCGCGCTGGCGCCGGTGCTGTGCGATCCCGAGCGCACGTGGGTGGTCCACGCCGGCTCTCAGGACGTGGACCTGATCGCCATCGCGCTCGACGTCACCGAGCCGCCCCGGTTGTTCGACACCCAGGTGGCGTGGTCGCTCACGTGCGTCGAGCACAGCGTGTCCCTCGCCTACCTCAAGTTCCGCCTGTTGGGCCTCCGGACGGGCAAGTCCCACCAGGCCGACGATTGGAAGCGTCGCCCGCTGCCGCGAGCTCAGCTCGCCTATGCGGCTCAAGACATCGAAGATCTGCCACGCCTCTACCTCGCCCTCGCCGAACGCCTGGCCGCGCGCGGTCGCGAGCATCTCGTGTTCGAGGCGAGCCGCGACGTCACCTGGCCCAAGTCGGACCTGCCCGAGCCGCTGTCCATCGACTCCTTCCGCAACGCCTGGCAGCTCGACGTGAAGAGTCAGGCGGCCCTCCGCCACCTGGTGGCCTTCCACAACGCGCTCTCGAGCGAGACACGGGCCCATGCCCCGGAGCCCAAGGCGCTCCTGGCCATCGCGAGCCGCCTGCCCGCGACCGCCGACGAGCTAGCGCGCATCAAGGGCGTGCCTCGGCGCTTCGCGGCCGAGCACGGCCGCGCCCTGGTGGCGGGCCTGGTGGCGGCGGCGGCCGCGGCCGACCCTCGAGACTTCGTCTGGATCGATCCTCCGCCCTACGCCACGCCGGAGGAGCTCCGCCTCGACGGCTGGCTCGCGCGCTGCCGCGCAGAGCTCTCCGCCTCGCTCGAGGTCGCGCCCGAGCTCGCCTTCCCACAGCGCCTCATGCGCAAGTTGAAAGAGCGCGTCCAGTCGACGGGCGATCGCCGGGCCGGCGCCCTGGCACTGGAAGGGTTCCGCCAGGCGCTTCTCAGGGACGCATACCTGGATTTCTGCGAGAGCGGTGACCCAGCCGACGGGACGAAAAAAATCGCGACCCCGGGCGCGTGAGCGCGTCTTCCTGGCCGAGCAGGCGCCTTTCCGCCTGCGCTGGAGGAAGACATGCAACGGTTTTTGTTGGTCCTAGTGATCGCCCTTTCGAGCCTGCTCGGCGGCTGCAGCCGCGACGGGGACGTCGTCGCTTTCATGGGCAAGCTCGACGGCTTCACGGCGGAGCTCGTGAAACGAGTCGAGACCAGCAGCGACAAGAAGTCCGGGGTCGAATCGGCCCAGCGCTACTTCGACGAGCACAAGGTTGAGATCGAATCCGCCTACGGCGACATCAAGAACGTCCGCGGGTTTCAGGTCGAAGAGGCCACGATGAAAAAGCTCGAGACCAATTTGATCCAAAACACTACCAAGGTGGCGGGGCTCAAGCTGGAACTCATCCGCGAAACCACCAGGGATCGGGAGCTCGACGAGAAGCTCGATCGCTTGGAGAAGTCCTACACTGGACTCTTGGGCGGGTGAGCCTCAGAGGAAGATGCGATGCACGCTCAGCGAGAGCCCGCTCTCGATCAGCCGCATCACGCTCTCGAGCTCTCCCCGCGAGAGCTGGAGCTTCAGCATCAAGTGGCGCCGGGTGAGGGCGAGCAAACGTTCGCGCGCGCTCGCCACCCGGCGCGCCGCCGTCGCGCGATGCAGCCCCAACATGGCCGCCAGCTGATCGATGGTGAGCCCCTCGGAATAGTAGGCCCGAAGCGCGTTCCGGTCCTCGGCGTCCAAGGAACGGGCCGCGTCCTCGAACGCCAGGCGGAACTCGTGCACGTACTTCCGCCGCAGATACTCGAGCTCCGGGTCACGCTCGGGAGACGCCCAGCCGAGCACACGCTCGTCGTCGTTCTCCTCGGGCTCACCGCGCATGCGTCGCTGCTCGTCGAGGAGCGCTCGCACCAGGGCGACGCGATACCAACCGTCGAGGCGCCCTTGCCCCGTGTAGTCGAGAACCTTCGGGGGGGTTTCGGCGCTTCCCACGAACAACCGCTCGTGCACTCGCTGTCGGACGTCTTCGGCGCCGTGGGCGCTGCCATGCACGCGCGAAATGGCGATCCGAAGGTCCTCGCCTCGTTCCCGCGCGAACGTCGCGAGGGCCACCCGGTCGCCGCAGCCGCAACCGAGGGCCAGATACAGGTCCTCGGCATGGACCTGGCCCAGGCCTTCCGTCAGGGGCACCTCCGGCCGGACCTTGCGGGCCAGGTGCGCCAGGAACCTCTCGGCTCCGACCGTGACGTCGGGGTGAGCCAGCTTCGCCCGTCGCCAAACCTCGAGCACCCGGGGAGCGAGCTCGGCCGCACCCGGACGCTCGCGGTCACCGTGAATCGCCGCGTGCTCCGCCAAGAGTAACTCGGCCAGCACGTTCATCTCCGTCTCGTGCGCTTCGCCTTCTATCATGTCGCCGTGAGCCCCGAAGCGAGTCGCTGCATCGACGACGATACCGCGTCGCGCTTGGTCCAGGGCCTTCTTTCTCCAGCGGAGCGGGCCAGCGTGGAGCTTCACCTGGACAGCTGCCCGAGCTGCACGCGTGCGCTGGCATTGGTCGCGAAGATCTTCGCGTCGGCAGCTCCGGGCGGTAGCTCGACGGCGCCCGAGCGCGACGGCACGACCACGCCGACGACGGGCACCGAGGTCGGTCGCTATCGCGTCGAACGCGAGCTCGCGTCCGGCGGCATGGGTGTCGTGTTCATTGCGTTCGACCCAGCGCTCGGCCGGCGGGTCGCGCTGAAGCTCCTCCGCGCCGAGCTCTTGTTCGGAGAAGAGGCGGAGGAAGCGAGCGCGAGGCTCTCCCGCGAGGCGCAGGCCATGGCTCGCGTGAGTTCGCCTCACGTCGTGCCGGTCTACGACGTCGGCACGTTCGAAGGTCGCCCCTTCCTCGCGATGGAGCTCGTCGATGGCGTGACGCTGCGCCAGTGGCTGGCGCAAGAGCCGCGCTCGCCGCGAGCGATCCTCGACATGTTCGCCCAAGCGGGAGAAGGCCTCGCCGCCGCCCACGCCCAGGGGCTCGTGCACCGCGACTTCAAACCCGAAAACGTGCTGGTGACGCGGGACGGACACGCCAAGGTGACGGACTTCGGTCTGACGCGGGTGGACGTTCCCATCGCGGCTCTGGCCGACCCATATCGGGTGACACCCGGCGGAGCCGGAGAGTTGCCAGCCGATCCGCTGACCTCGGCGGGGAGGGTCCTCGGAACGCCGGCCTACATGTCACCGGAGCAATTCTTCGGACAGCCCGTCGACGCGCGGAGTGACGTGTTCTCTTTCGCTGCGTGCCTCTACGAAGCGCTCTACGGCACCCGACCGTTCCAAGCGAGGAATCTCGACGAGCTTCGCTGGCGACTCGCGAGCGGCCGGCTCGAATCGCCGCGGCGGACGCAAGGTGTCCCGAGCTGGGTCCGCGAAGTGCTCGCCCCCGCGCTGGCCGTCGATCCCAGCGTCCGGCCCGCTTCCATACGAGCGCTACTCGACGCACTGTCGGCAGTCGAAGCCCGTCGCGCGCGACTTCACGTCAGTGCGAACCTCGTGGTCCAGGGCGTGCTGCTGCTGTCACATCTGTGGATGCTCTCGCTCTTCTTGATCGCACTCGTGAGCAGCGGGAGCGCTTCGACCGCGGCCGAGAGCACCGCTCCGACGGTGAGCCACGGCGAATTCGACGGACCTGGGTGGAACTTCCTCGCCGCAATCATCATCACGGTCCTGTTCTCCAACGTGTTCTGGGCACCGGTGGGCGTGCTCTGGGTGCCCGTGAACCTCTACGGGCTGCTCCGACGGCGCGCGTGGGCACGCATGTCGAGCCTGGTGTACGCGGCGTTCGCCATCCCGACCTGCATCGGCGCTCCGTACGCCATTTACGCGTTCTTCAGCCTGACACGACCCCACGTGAAGCGGCTCTTTCGCGCATGAGGCACTCAACCAGAACAGGCGCGCAGCGCGGGCAAGTGCCGCTCCTCGGATGCGCCACGCAGGTGCTCGAACACGCAAGCCACGTCTCGTGGCAGCTTCTCGCGGAGCAGCCGATCGTAGAGGGTGACGTTCCGCTCCTCGGCGGTCACGTCCGCCTTGCAGCTCGCGGGCCGGTCGACGGGTACGCTCATGGACGTCGGGCGCGCCGCCGGAACCGGATGCCCGTGTGCGGAGAGCACCGCTTCTAGCGCGGCGCCGTGTCGCTCCTCGGCTCGCGCGATGCGGTTCATGGGAGCGACGTCGCCGAGCTCGTCCAGAACCGAGGCGTAGAACGCAGCCGCTCTACGCTCGTCGTCGAGCGCGCTTTCGACGGCCCTCCGTGTGGCCTCGTCCAGCGGCCCCTGACCCAAGTCGCAGCGAGCGAGGCCACGGCCGAACCCTCCGCCCGGGCCGCGGCCCGCTCCGAGGCAGGCACCGCCGCCCGGACCAGCGGCGCCCCGCGCCATTCGCCCGCGCCCCTGCCCGCAGGGCCGGTTCGCTTCCGCGCATGGCCCGCCCCCACACGGACACGACACGTTACCGGTGCCGGCCATCGGGGTGCGACGATCTGCCGCGACCGATTTGGGTTCATTGCCTTGGGGCGCGCACGCGGACAGCACCAGGAAGAGCGACAGCGTGGCGCGGCTCGAGATGGTTCGGATCATGCTCGCCAGCGAGCAAACTGGATGCCACGCTGCAAGTGGCTACGCGATGCGGATTACGCGTCTGGAAGTCAGCATCGATTGCGACTTCCCGTTTCCGAGTCGCACGCGCTGCGCGTGGTTCCGTGCGGCGTTCTGTCGCACGTCCGGCGCTGACGAAGTCGCTCGGGTGGTGCGGAAGCGCTCACGCCGCCGCGGCGCGTTGCACCCGCGCGGCGCAGCGCGCCGCACCCAGCGAGAAAAACCGCCGGCGATCCGCCGAGGTGCGAGCTTCACCCGAATTTCTGCCAGAGAGCTCCGTTCCCTGGTTACGCTTCGAGCTCTGGTGGCGGACATGAAGAAGACCATTCGGCACTCGTGCGTTGCGCTTTCCATTCTGGGTTCGCTGGGCTTCGTCCGAAGCGCGCAGGCAGCACCATACGAAATCGGACCGAGCGCGAATCTCGGCGCCGAGATCGCCAAACTCAAGGCCGGCGACGAGCTGATACTGCAGGGCGGCACCTACACGCTCACGAGCAAGCTCACCATCGGTGTTTCCGGCAGCGCCGGCGCACCCATCGTGATTCGGAGCAAGGACGGTGAAACCGCCCACATCACCCGGGACGCGAGCCAGAACGTGATCAACGTGGAGAAGGCACAATACGTGATTCTGCGCGGGCTCGAGGTCTCCGCAGGCTCCCATGGCATCCGCCTCCTCGACTCGAGCTTCATCACCGTCGAGGACTGCCACATCCACGACACCGGAGACGTGGCGCTCTCGGCCAACGTTCCCGCCAGCAAATATCAGGGGCTCACCATCCGCCACAATCACATCCACCACACCAACGGCACCGGCGAAGGCATGTACCTCGGCTGCAACAACGACGGTTGTCAGATGTACGACAGCCTGATCGAGCGAAATTACGTCCACCACACGAACCAAGCCAGCGTGGCCCAAGGGGATGGCATCGAGATCAAACAGGGGAGCTACAACAACATCGTGCGCGACAACGTGATCCACGACACGAACTACCCCTGCCTCTTGATCTACGGCACGGCGGGCAAGGCCGTGAATCTCCTCGAGCGGAACGCCATGTGGAACTGCGGCGACCACGGCATCCAGGCCGAAGCCGACGCGATCATCCGCAACAACCTGGTGCTCGGCGCCAAGGCGGACGGGATCCGCAATCAGAACCACCAGCAGCAGAGCGTGGAAGACCTCACCATCGTCCACAACACGGTCTTGAACCAGGGCGACGCCCTGCGCTCGGACAACATCAAGAGCAACGTGGTGATCGCGAACAATGCGCTCTACAGCCAGAACGGCAACGCGCTCCGCGCTTCGGGCACGCTGACCGCGCTCACCGTGGCCGGCAACGTGGGCCTTGGCACCACCCAAGGAATCAGCGGCGGTTTCACGGGGGGCGGCGCGCTCGCCACGGACTTCGTCGACGCAGCCTTCGGAGCCGCCAAGCTCAACGTGTTTCCCAAAGCGGGCGGCAAGCTGGTGGGTGCGGGCGACGCCAAGTACGTGACCAACGACGACTTCAACGGCACCGCGCGTGGCGGAGTCGCCGACGTCGGAGCGTATCTGTTCGCCGCTCAGAACCCCGGTTGGGCCGTCGCCGCCGGCTTCAAGGACTCGGTGGCGAGCAGCGGCGGCACGGGCGGTGCGGGCGGCACGAGCGGAAGCGGCGGGGCAACCAGCGGCGGGGCTGCGGGCGCGGCCGGCTCGAGCTCGGGCGGCAGCTCCGCGGGTGGAACGAGCTCGGGCGGTAGCTCGACGGGGGGAGCGAGCTCGGGCGGAGCGAGCTCGGGCGGAACGGCGGGCAAGAGCTCGGGCGACGGTGGCGACGACGGCGGCTGCGGCTGCCGCACGCCGCGCACCGGGGCCGACGCGACCGGAGCGCTCGCGTTCGCGGCGCTCGCGCTGGGCCTCGGGCGTCGCCGGGCCGACCGGCGCCAGGTGAAACTCGGAGCCGGCGCTCAGAGATCGAGGAGGTAGGCCGCGACCAGGGGGAACACGATCGTCGCGTCGCTCTCGATGATGAACTTGGGCGTGTCGATGTCGAGCTTGCCCCAGGTGATCTTCTCGTTGGGCACGGCGCCGCTGTAGCTGCCGTACGACGTGGTCGAATCGCTGATCTGGCAGAAATAGCCCCAATACGGGCAGTCTTGCTGGAGATCCTGGTGGATCAATGGGACGACGCAAATCGGGAAGTCACCGGCGATGCCGCCTCCAATTTGGAAAAATCCGATGCTCGAGCGCGCGCTCTCTTCGCGATACCAGTCGATCAGCGTGCGCATCTGCTCGAGCCCGCTCTTGATGACCAAGGCGTTCTTCACGTCGCCGCGCACGACGGCAGCGCAGAACATGTTGGCCAGCGTGGAATCTTCGTAGCCCGGCACCCACATCGGCAAGTTCTTCTCCGACGCGGCAAGGAGCCAGCTGTCCTTGGGATCGATCTCGTATTCGGGCTCGAGCTTCTTCGAGCGGAGGAGCTTGTAGAAGAGCTCGTGGGGAAAGTAGCGTTCGCCCTTCTTGTCGGCATCCATCCACAGATCGAGCATGTGGCTCTCGATCTTGCGCATGGCTTCACCTTCCGGGATGCAGGTGTCGGTGACGCGGTTCAGCCCCTTGTGCTCGAGCTCCTTCTCGTCCGCGGCGGTCAGCATCCGGTAGTGGGGAACGCGGCGATAGCTGTCGTGAGCCACCAAGTTGAAGACGTCTTCTTCCAGGTTCGCGCCGGTGCAACAGATGGCGTGCACCTTCCCTTTGCGGATCAGCTCCGCCATCACGAGGCCCATCTCGGCGGTGCTCATGGCACCGGCCACCGTGAGCAGCATCTTGCCGCCCTTCGCCAGATGCTCCTCCCAAGCGCGCGCCGCGTCGATGACGACGGCGGCGTTGAAGTGTCGGTAGTGATGCGTGATGAAGTTCCGGACGGCTCCCATGGCGCGTTAGCCAGACCAAAGCTCACGCGAGGCGTCAAGCGCCCCGAGCACTCTCAGCCACAACGCCGAACGCCGGAGATGCCAGGCACGAAAATGTCTCCGCTCGTGCAGTGCGTGGCCGCCGGGCAGTCGGCGTCGCAATTGCACAGACGCGGCCAGGGGAAGTTGCCGGGAGTCGTGCCGCAGCCGTACATGTTTCCACCCTCGAGAGCCGACTTGGGCTTCACGCACGCCGTTTCGTAGCCGGCGTCGTTTCCAGCGTTCGAGACCTGGGCGGCGCAGCAGATCTCGCCCGCCGAGCAGTCAGTCGGGTCGTCGCAGTGCATGCGGATGATGCCACCGAGACCGCAGAACTGCCCTGGGGCGAAGCACTTCCCGCTTTGAGTCCCTCCGCAACAGTTCTGGCTCTTCGCGTCGCAAGAAGCACCGCCGCATTCGATGCTGCCCTTCGTCGGCGTGCAGCTCGAGCTTCCACCCGCGCCGCCGCTGCCCGGGACGCCACCCGCTCCGCCCGCGCCACTTGCACCGCCCGCGCCGCCCGCCGCACTGCCTCCCGCGCCCGCACCGCCCCCCACTCCAGCGCTTCCGGAACTTCCGCCGCTCGCGGCGACGCCACCACTCCCCGATGCGCCACTCTCACCCGACGCGCCGCCGCTGTTCGCCCCGCCGGCACTCGTGCCTCCGCTCGAGGCGCCACCCCCGCCCGCGTTCGACCCCGAGCCAGAATCCGATGAGCAGCCACTCGCGACGAGCGCGATCGCGGCGACGACTGCCGAGCGAAGCATGTCGCGTTGGTAGCACCACGGCGAGCAGGCGTTCAACCGGCTGCGCGCCCGCTCTCCCCTCAGAACGCGAAGTCGACGTTCACGTTCACGACACCGACTGCCTGCTTGTACTTGCCGCCCGCGTCGGGGTTCGGAACTGCTCGGCTCGGCTCGGTCAGCGTGTTCTTCCCGGAAGTGTCGCGGGGCAAGTACACGATCTGGGTATAGGACAAGGACGCGAAGAGCTTCTCGAGCACCTGGTAGCGACCGCCTGCGGAGAACGAGATCCCGTCCCAATCCGGCAGCGCCGGCTCGAGGGTCTCGTCGGGCACGGCGTTCGAGGAGTAGCCGGCGCCGGCGTACACTTCGAGAGGCTTCGAGATCCACTTGCTGGCTCCAGCTCGCACACCGAAGGTGTCCTTCCAGTTCCGTTCCTGGTCCAACAGGAACTGGTCATTGTCGGTGTTCTTCACCACGTGCTTCTCGAGCACGCTCCAGCGCGTGTAGTCCCCGAAGAGGCGAAGCTCGAGATCCGGGGCGGGGCGGTAGCGGCCGCCGACGCGGATCACGTCGGGCAGATCGTGCTCGAGGGTCGCCGGAACGTCGCTCTCGCTCGAGGTACCGTTGGCGTTGACGAGCAGGGTGCGCTGACTGCCCTCGAGCTTCTTCATGCCGGTGAGATTCGGTCGAGATTGATACGAGGCGCCGATCCAGAGCTGCTTCGGCATGGCCTCGTACAGCGCGCCGATGCCGAGTGAGAAGTCCGTGCCCGTGGTGTGGAGGTAGGCGCGACCCTCGGTGTCGAGGTCGTTGTTGCCGGACGTGGTCTTGGCGCGAATGGTGTCCACCTCGCTCAAGATCAGGTTCCCGGAGAGACCCACCGACAGGTGCGCCGGCTTGATGTGATAGGCCCCCGCGAGCGTGATGAAGCTCGAGCGGATGATGCCCTCCATCACGTACCAGCGGTTCACGCCGTCGTACGGCCCGGCGTAGTTCGGGTCGTTCTTGAAGTCGTCGTTCTTGTCCCAGACGCTCTGGCCGCCGTACGGAACGTAGAAGCCCGCGCCGAGCGCCAGGTCACCGAGCTTGGTCGTGACGCCAATCATCGGCGAGGCCAGCACGTTGAACAGGGTGCCGCGCCCGTCGTTCGCGCCCGGGACCGAACCGTCATCGGTAGCGACGAGGCTGTGCTCGTAGCTCACCTTTCGCCAGGCGAGCGACACGTCGAGAAACAGGTGGGTGTCCTCGCTCATGCCGATACCGGCGGGGTTGTAGAAGATGGCCGTGGCGTTGGTCGTCGTCGGGTGACCGTGCTCGCCGCCGAAGCGGGCCACGGAAATCCCGGACGCCTGCGCGTCACGCGGCGCTGCCACGCCGAGAACCAAGAGCGCTCCCCCGAACCACCCAAGCCGACCGGGCTTCATGCAGGCCGTTCTACACCAGCTCTTCGGCCTCGTGCGACCCGATCCTGCGCTCGACCTTCTCCATTGACGCGAGCGAGGTTCGACCCGTATGAAAAGGCGACGGGGCCGTTTGCGTCAGAGAGCACTTTTGCCATACTGTTCGTGAGCCCGTCCGAGCCCAAAATGTCGCCGATTCGAACGCTCCTCGCCCTCTCGTTTCCGGTGTTTCTGGTGACCGGCTGCCCCGACGCCGAGGGCCAGTACGACGAGTTCAAGGATCGCTTCAACCAACTTCACCCGCCGGGCAGCGGCGGCGAAGCCGGCGCCGCGGGTTCCCCTGGCGACGCCGGGGGCGACGCTGCCGTCTGTGCGGCGCCCCAGCCCGGCGAGATCGACGGCGACTACCTTTTCGCCCTCGCTGCCGTGCTCGACGACTCGAAGCCCATCGTGTTCTCGGCGAAGGTGAGCACGCAGGCCGCCGGGGGCGGCACCCAGATGCACTGGGTGCTCCAAGGGCTCTTGTGGAGCGACCGCAAGACGCCGGTGGGAGATCCCATCGATCTGCCGCCTTTCGATCTGAGTGCCGATGGCGCGTTCGACTCGGTCCTGCCTCCGCTCAGCATCGTGGGCGAAGCGAACCCCTTCTCGCACACGCCCATCACCGCCGAGGTGACGCTCAAGGGGAAGTTCTGCGGCGCCGACACGTTCTTCTGCGGCACGGCGTCCGGGAACGTCACGAAACCGGTGCCCATCCCCCTCGACGGCTCCGCGTGGACGCTCGAGAAGACCTCGGGCGGCGCATACCCCGAGCCGCCCAAGATCAACTGCAAGAAGAAGCTCGCCTTGGACGTGGGAACCTGGAAGTGACGCTCTGCGGCAGCGCACCTGCGCTGCATTCGCTCTTCAGCCGCGTCGGAATTTTCGGCTGAGACGCGCGAAAATCAGCACACGCGCCCACAGATTTCGCGTGTGCGTCGAGCGGGGCTGGGTCATGGTTCCGCGGGCCCCAAGGGCAGCGGTGCGAGCGGGTCTCGGCCGCGCGAGGCAGGTTTCACATGCGGACATCGTGGTGGACGCTCGCGGTCTCGTTGGCCGCGGTTGGGTGCAGCTCGGCAGGGAGTGGCAGCGCAGGCTTCGGAGGCGGCGGAGGCACCGCCGGAACCGGAGCGGGCGGCACTCAACCGGGAGGCGGTGGCAGCAACGTCGGCGGCAGCGGTGGCGTCGGCAACACGGGCAACACCGGCGGGCTCGCCGGGGGCGGCGCTCTCGGTGGTACGAGCGGCGGCGGTGGCGCTCCAACCGGCGGCGGTGGCGCTCCAACTGGCGGCGGTGGCGCTCCAACCGGTGGCGGCGGCGCGCCGACGGGT
>Ga0268298_10005985_pt1 | contig 11193 bp, 8 predicted proteins | sample WWTPWeurt_MetaG_FD_194462 | JGI IMG/M metagenome (GOLD analysis project Ga0268298, IMG submission 194462) | Activated sludge microbial communities from WWTP in Nijmegen, Gelderland, Netherland - WWTP Weurt | ecosystem: Engineered > WWTP > Aerobic digester > Activated sludge | place: Netherlands... | reverse complement strand
TGGCCATGGCATCCGGGCTGGACCGGCTGGAATCGGTCCGCTTCGACAGGCGCAGGACAAAGTCACAGAATTCCAATGGTGCCGTCCGGTGCGACACGATCAGAATGATGCGTCCCGGCTTGAGGCCGACTAGCGTTTCCATGAACGCTCTTTCCGTGGCGAGATCCAGTGCCGAAGTCGGTTCATCCAGCAAAAGGATATGCGGCTTGCGGTAGAGCGCACGGGCAATGGCAATTCTCTGGCGTTGGCCGCCGGAGAGCTGGTTTCCGCCGTCGCCAATCAGGTTATCAAGTCCCCGCGGCAGTCCGGCGATCACTTCCTCAAGCTGCGCGCCGCGAATGGCATCAGCGAGGCAGCACTGGTCGATGTCTTCGGGCTTTATGCCGAAAGCAATGTTGGAACGCACGGTTTCAGGAAACAGCAGCGGGGTTTGGGATACGTAGCCGATATGACGTCGCCATTGCAAGGTACCGGTGCTGGTCGGGCGGCCGTTTGCGAAGATCTGGCCCGTCGCCGCTTGGCGAAGCCCCGCGACGATATCCAGCAGGGTGCTTTTACCAACCCCCGACTCGCCGGTCACGCCGACCATTTGCCCTGCCTGGATACTTAGCATGATGTTGGCCAGGGCTTCAGTCGCAGGGTCGTCCGTAACGTAGCGATACGATATGTCGCGCAACTCCAGCGTGGTCACACCCTCGCCCGCGGGCTGCAGCACGTTCGGCCCATCAGCGACGAAGGCCGTGCGTTGCGCATGCAACTCCTGTGCTACGCGCTCCAGCGATGCATGGCCATAGCGCAACTGCTGAACACTCATGAGCAGCCGGTTGACGCTAATCAGTATGCGGAAGCCTGCAACGGTAAATAGACTGACACGGACGAGAATGTCCTGCGACGAGGTGGTATTGACTACACCGATGCCGACAATTGCCAGCAGGGAGAACACGGCAAGCAGTTCCAGGGCGAAGCGTGGCAACGTGCTCAGCAACTGATACTGGCGCTGGATGCGGGCCAGGCCGGAGAACAGGCTACGACTGATCTGCAAGGTATGTTGCGTGGCATCGTAAAGGGTGATTTCGCGTTGTCCCTGCAGCGTTTGCTGGAGATGGGCCATTCCGGCGGCTTCAACCAGATGTCTGTCATTGCCCAGGTTCCTGGCGTATTTTCTGGTTTGACGTGCAAAGAGGTATGCAAAAACGGCGATAACCGGAAACATGGTCAGGGTTGTCGTCGGCTCGGCAATCGCCAGGAACAAGCCAATTGCGGTCAGCAACAGGATCTCGGCAACAAGCGTCAGCACGGGCAGCAGCGTATGGATGACCACCGAGGTGACGTCCGCCGTCACCAATGCAGCACTGGTGCCGGCAGATCGATTCCACCGTGCCTCGTCTTCGGAGTTCAGCAGGGCGGCCAGCACTCTTTCGGCAAGCGCAGCTTGCACGGAAAATACGAACCTCGCTTCGAACCACGCATAGGTCGCCAGGAAGATGTTTTTAAGCAGAAAGGCCGAGGCGCAGGCTGCGAGAATGAGCAGCATGCCGGTAACCTGGGACCCGAATGGGGGTGCGGAGGGAATGAGCGCAGGTGCAAGGTGGTGAATGGCAGACCAGTCGGCGAGGACGACGCTTGCTACCGGCATCAGAAACCCGATTCCGACTGTCTCCAGTGCCGCCCCGACAGCCATGGCCAATCCCAGCCACAGAAGCTTGCGCGTTCCTCCCATGGGCAGGATCTCACTCAGCCGGTCAAGCAATATGTGCAGCGTCATCGAGTAACAATCTTCTTCGTCGGAACTGCCGCGAGCAGCTCGCCTATCCTCGCCAGCAGCACCTTTGCGCTGTCATCCCAGCCGAAGACCGACATTTTGGGTGGAGTGGGCAAATGTTCCTCAAGCATTTGCAGGACTGCAGCAGCAAGGTACTTCGGTTGATCGTTGTGAAACAGGCGAACGCCTTCATCAACGAGTTCCCTGAAGGCGGGAAGGTCGCTGGCAAGCACCCAGCATCCTCGCTGCCGTGCCTCGACCAATGGCAAACCGAAGCCCTCGGCACTCGAGGCGAACACGAGTGCCCGCGTCGTGCGGTATAGCGCATCGAGTTCGGCATCGCTGCAATCGGTGATGAATTGCAGCTCCCGCCCGAGACGCGGGTGGCCGAGAATTCGCGAAACCGTGGTCTCGGTACCGTCCGCAATCCTGCCGACGATGATCAGGCGGGCCCGCGGGTACGCCGCCCATACCGCCTCGAATGCATCGAGGATGTATCCATGGTTCTTCCTGGGCTCGATGCTGCCGACTACCAGGAAGGTTTCATGCTCTGCGCCAGGCGGCACGAACTGGCGCCGCACACGGTTGTCGCCATCCCGGTCTTGCAGCGGACTGCTGCCCAGCCTGAAGGGCGCGATCGGCGGGCATTGCAACTGGTGCCGCGCGCAGTAATCCTTTACCTCGTCGCAAGTCGCCTGCGAAATGCCGACGAGCGCGTCGCTGAAAGCGAGAACCTGATTGAGCCAACGTTCGAAAACGACCGTAAACAACGGGACACAAAATTCCGGCCGATTGATGGGAATGAGATCCATGATCGCCGTAACTGTGCGCATGCCCTTTGCCCTCGCCTGCATCAATACGCCAGAGGCATCGTAGCTCCATGACGCATCGCCACTGAATAGTATCTGGTTCGGCGCAGGCAGCACCAAAGGGAAGTTCGCAGCCGCATTACCATAGGTCAGTCCGCTGACAAATCGCCAGATGCCATGCTGCATCCAAAGGGGCAGCAATTGGACAAGCACCGCACGCAACTTGCGATTGCTGACCAGGTTCAATATTCTCATGATGCCCGTATCGGAGATAGACAGAGCCGGCTTGTCCTGCCCGTCAAGCGCGTTATCAGGCAGCAGCCGATAGCCTTGCGGGCTCCATGCCACCAGGCTAACATCGAAGCCATCGCCACGCATGGCAAGGAACGGGCGCGCCAGTTCCCTGACTGTTCGCGTTATGCCGACGCTGCCAGTGGCAAGTCGCGTATAGGTGCAATCAAAGAGTAAATGCATCGCCCTGACTCGTATCGAAATCAGACTTTGCGGATTGGCTCATCTGGCAGCACGCTCGGCAGCCACCAGGTTGGCGATCAGTTGCGGAAACCGGGTCGTAGCGCTCCATTCCAGGAGATGGAGCGCCTTTCCGGGGTCGCCCGCACTGAATCTGATATCCAACGGACGCCAGAGCGACTGATCAGTCTCGACATGCTGCGTCCAGTCCAGCCCGAGGCTTTCGAATGCCATTGAGACGAAATCGCCGAGGGAGTGAGCTGTCCCGGTGGCAATGACGAAATCCTCGGCTGTCTCCATCTGGAGCATGCGCCACATGGCATCGATATATTCGGGCGCCCAGCCCCAGTCACGTACGATATCGAGGCGTCCGAGCCGAAGTTTTTCGTCTGAACCAGCGGCGATCCGACACGCGGCAGAGACAATTTTTCTGGTCACGAATCGGGTCGGGCGAAAGGGGGATTCGTGGTTGAACAAAATGCCATTGCAGGCAAAAAGGCCATAGGCGTCGCGATAGTTTGCCACGAGCCAATGGGCAGACGCCTTGGCTACGCCATACGGACTGCGCGGCTGAAATGGCGTCGCCTCGGTCGCGCGCATTTCACCGACGTCGCCGAAACATTCACTCGAGCTGGCGTTGTAAACCTTTATCGGCCTGCCGCAGAACCGCACCGCCTCGAGCAGATTCAGCACGCCCAGAGCGAGGCTTTCCATAGTTTCAGCCGGCTGATCGAAGGAAAGTCCAACGGAACTCTGTCCGGAGAGGAAATACACCTCATCCGGCTCGCTGCGGATCAGGCAGTTCAGGACGCTGCGAAAATCCGTCTGCGCCATCGACAGTTGCCGGACCTGCTCGTAAATGCCCAGCACCTTGAGATTGGAAAAGTTGGCGACCTGGGCATCGCGCGAGGTGCCCCACACCACGTAACCCCTAGCCAGCAGAAATTGCGCAAGATATGCTCCATCTTGCCCGGACACACCGCATATTAAGGCACGCTTCACATCGTCTCCCGATCAGGCAATGGTCATGACCGTCAATTATGGCCGGTTCAGCCGCAGGTTCAAAAAGGGATGTATCGCTCCTGGTGGAACGGCTTTGTCATCAAGCCGGAGAATCCCCGAAGGAGCATCACCCTTGGCTCACCCGGTCCTTTCGTCTCTGACCATATTCAAAAGAAAGACGCCAAATATCGCGTTGACACCAAGTATGAGAACCGTGGATGCCACAAAGGCAATATGCACCGTACCTGCCATGTCACCATACCCGCGGGAAATCCATTCAATCAGAATCCAGACATCGATGGCGAAGCCGGATGCAGTCAGCCCGGCCCCAAGGATCAGGCCCCGCTCCAGCGTAAAGTATCTGAGGAGACGGCCGAAACTTGAATCTGAACGGACAGGATTGCGTTGCGCGTTGGTCAGTCGCGCCAGCAAACCGAACCAGATCACGTTTGCACCCAGCAACGTGAACAGGCTGGCAACGGCCAGGAAGTGGATGCCAAGTTGCACATTTCCAACTTCCACGGGGCCGGGAGCCAGCAGTGCCATTCCAAGCACGCCGATCAGAGACAGGATGCTGCCGGGCATGAGGTACAACCAGTCCGGGGCATAGGTCAGCATGAAACGAAGATGCCGCCAGCCGTCGCGAAACGAACGCAGATGCGGGGCTCGGTCACGCTTGTCGGGATAAAGCCGGGTAGGAATTTCGGCAATGCGCAAACCGGCATGGGAGGCATTGATGACCATTTCGGTGGCGAACTCCATGCCTGGAGTGCGAGGATTCATGCGCTCAAAGGCTTCACGAGTAAACGCGCGCATGCCGCAGTGAAAATCGGCAATGGGGATACCGTACATCACCCGCGCCAGGGTCGAAAGTACCGGATTGCCAAGATAGCGGTGCAACGCTGGCATCGCGCCCGGCTCGATGCCACCCTTGAATCGATTGCCCATCACCAGATCGTACCCCTCGTCCATCTTCTTGACGAATTCACCGAGCGAGGTCCAGTCGTACGAGTCATCCGCATCGGCCATCACGACAACCCGGCCACGAGCATCAGCGATGCCGGCCATCAGCGCAGAACCATAGCCTTTGCGAGGTTCGTGCACGACCCGTGCGCCAAGCGACTCCGCGATGGCGACGGATCGATCGGTAGAACCGTTGTCTGCCACGACCACCTCACCGACGATGCCCATCTCACGGAATGCGCGTTGTGCCTTTTCGATGCAACCGCCAAGAGTCCTTTCTTCGTTAAGGCATGGCATGACCGCCGTGACGTGGATCTCAGTCATTGTTTTTCCGCGCCTCTTCGTGATAATCGTCGTCGATATTCACCGCCCAGATCGCCGCCTTGTCTACCTTGCCGTCGAGGATCACCTCGACCGCCAGCTTTGCGGTCAGCATCGAGTGATCCTGGTTGTTGTAGCGATGCATGCCGTTGCGGCCCACCAGGTAAAGGTTCTCCAGGCCGTCCAGCCAGGCACGCACCCGGGGGAACTCTTCGTAGGCGCCGAAATACGCCGGGTAGGTCTTGGGTACGCGAATCACCGTGCCGTCCAGTACGTCGGACCGGTCGATCATGCCGATCTTTTCGAGTTCTCCGGCGGCAAAATCGATCATCGCCTGATCAGCCCGTTGCCACAGGTCATCGCCTTCCTGGCAGAAATATTCGAGCCCGAGCCAGACCTTGGCTTCATCCGCGACCAGGTGCGGGCTCCAGTTGTTGAATACCTGCAGACGTCCGACGCGAACATCGCGTTCCTGAATGTAGATCCAGTTGTCCGGCGGCATATTGTCTTCCCGAACGCTCTGCGCCTGGCAATTGGCGCGCATACGCGACACCAGCAGGCCGACCGTGATGAAGTCGCGGTAGGGCAATGCGGCGGCCACTTCGCGCACATCGACAGGCGCGGGAGGCTGTATCCCTGCCACCAGATCCTTGACCGGCATGGTCGATATTGCATGGTCGCAGGAAAACTCAACCGCCTGCCCGGCCGCATCCGCCGTAACTACGGCAACAACCCGATCGCTCTCATGCCGCAAACCCGTCACCCGTTGTCCGAAGCGGATCTCGCCACCGCCCTCAACCACCCGGCACGCCACTTCCTGCCACATCTGGCCGGGCCCCAGGCGCGGGTAAAGAAAATGTTCTATCAGGCTGGTTTTCGTAGCCTGCGCCGTTCCGCCGAAACGCCGGCGCAGCGCATGGCGCAGGGCCTCGATCACGGAAAGTCCCTTGATCCGCTGCGCGCCCCATTCAGCGCTGATGCGATCGCAGGGCACGCCCCAGACCTTCTCCGTGTAGTCCTTGAAGAACGTGCGGTACAACTCGCCGCCGAAACGATTGAACAGGAAATCCTCCAGCGAACGCTCGGGGCGGCGCGGAAACAGCATTGCCCGAAAATAACTGAGGCCGATCCGGAACAAGCGCACGGGACCAAGATTCAGCAGCGTGGTCGCGTTCAGCTTGATCGGATAGTCGAAGTACTTGCGCAGGAAATAGATGCGGGAGAGGCGGTCACGCACCAGCATGACTCGGCCGCCGGAGCCTGCCGCCGTGCCGTCGGCACCGATTTCCCGGCGCTGTCCCTGATAGGCTATTTCCACCGTCGCCGCGTCGGCCGCGATCGGCAGAATCTCGCGCCACCAGTTCATCACCCAATCGGACTTGGAGAAGAACCGATGGCCGCCGATGTCCATGCGGTTGCCCTTGTACTCCACCGTCCGCGAAATGCCGCCGACATCGTGCGAGGCTTCGAGCACCAGCGGCCGCATGCGGCCGTCGCGCACCAGTTCCAGGGCCGCCGTCAGGCCGGCGGGACCAGCGCCGATGATGATCACGAGGGGCTTTTGCATAAGCGATTATGGCCGGAACAATCCCCATTTGCGCAGACCGAAATTGAAGCCGAACGTCAGCATCGCGGCAACCGCCTTGGCCATCAGCAAGCCGAGGCTGGCATGTTCGACGGCGACATAGATCGCCAGGTTGTTCACCGCCAGGCCGCCCACCCCAACCACGGCATAAGCCGCGAATTCTGTCCCGGGGTAGTCTGCCAGCCGGCGATGGCGGAACACCCAGCGTACGGAAAGCAGATAACTCGTCACCGCACCAAACAGAAAACCGATTGTCGCCGCCCACAAGTAATGGACAAAATTTGCCGCCAGCAGCAATGCCAAGGTATCGACTGCCAGCGCCACCAGGCTGACGGCGAAATAGCGCAGCGCTTCGTTCGCCGTCGAGCTCAGTCCGGAGTCCGCTGTCATTGCCTTGCCTGGGAAAAAGTCGGCGCCGGCGAGACGGCGATATCCCTCGGGAAGGGCGGTGCCACACCGCAAGCGCAGATCAAGACCCTTTCACCACGTTGAGAAACGCCGTCTCGAGCGACAGTGTCGGCTTGATCTCGATCAGCGAATGTCCGCCCGACTCCAGCACCCGCAGGGTATTCCAAAGTTCCGTGCGCGACACCTCGACCACCCAGCGCCCCCCCGGCTCGGCCTGCATTCCATCCATGAGCGCCGCTACACCGGCGCTGCGCACCAGCACGCGCTCGTCCTCCCCGACCAGTTCACCCGGCGTACGTACGGCGCGCAACTCGCCCTTGTGAATCAGGCCGAAGCGGTCGGCAAGACGCTCCACGTCGTGCAGCACATGCGAAGTCAGAAAGATCGTGCCACCCTGCTGCCGGTACTCGGAAAGAATATCCACGACCTCGCGCCGGCCGATCGGGTCGAGCCCGGAAAGCGGCTCGTCGAGGATCAGCAGGCGCGGCTCGACCGCCATCGCATGGGCCAGTGCCGTGCGTTGCGCCATGCCCTTGGAAAAGCCGCGTACCACCTTGTTTGCAACCTGTGCCAGGCCGAAACGGTCCAACCACCGCATGCTCGCGCCCACACCTGACTTATCGCAGCCATGCAGTGACCGCCCCATTGAAAGGATCTCCAGAGGCGTCATGTGCTCGGGCAGGCTCGGATTCTCCGGGACATAGCCTAGGTGGCGCCGGCACTTTGGCAATTCAATTGCCTCGCCGAACAATTCAGCTTTGCCTGAACTTGCGGCCATTACGCCAGTAAGGATCTTGATCGTCGTGCTCTTGCCAGCGCCGTTGGGGCCAATAAAGCCAAACGTTTCACCTCGCCCAACCTCCAGCGAAATGCCTTTCAAGGCTTCAAATGGCGGAGACGCCCAGCGCCGTGGATAGGTCTTATGCAGGTTTTCGATCCGGATTGCCAGGGCCAATTGCATTACTCCATCATTTTTTCCGAACCGGTGAATTTCGCAGGATAACTTTTCCATCGGCAGCCAATTCATAACCGAATCCGAATGGATCTGCAGGGAGCACACTTATCAGTCCCGCCTCCACAAGCGAATCAAGGCTCTGCAACTCGCGGCCAAATCGCTTGCGATAGGTTTCGCTTGCGGACTGGAGTCCTTGCAAGGATCTTAACCGCGCGGCCCGCATTTCAAGGTACTTGCGAAAGTCTCGACGCGTTGCCTGCTTGGCCAGCGATTCGATCACCCGGATTGCAAGGTCCGGATCCTCCGCACGTTCAAGCCAGATCGCCGCCAGGTTCTGCATTTGCAACTGCTCATCCGGATCCGGCAAGAATGGTGCCGCGTCTTGCAGCATTCGCGATGCCCCGATCGGATCATGCCGGAAATGGAGCTGATTGAACGCATAGTAGAAGGGCGGTTGATAGTCGAATCGCCGCGCCAGGGTTGCCGCCTGCAAGATGCGCTGTGCGGCATCCAGTTCGCCACTCCAGGGAAGAATGGCCGCTGCGGCGTAGTAATTATCTTCATGCGCGGCATTCAACCATGCGACGTCTTCCTGTACCCGCGCAAGGACACTGAACTGTTCAGGTTGCATTTTTGAAGTATCGACCCACAGTGCCCTGATTGCCGCGATATTGGCCGCGAGATGACGGTCGCCACCTGCCACGGCGACCTGCACCGATCGCGGCAGGGCAACCTGCATTTCAACCGCGACGTCCTGTCGCTCGGTAGTTTTTAACCATTGGGCACTTGCCCCAAAGAGTGCGAGCAGGGACAGGACAAAGAGTGTTCCGGTTGCCCGGTTATATCGCGTCATTCAGGGGCTACTCAAATTGCCGGTTACCGAAAGCCAGAGCGGCAAGACCCAGCATCAATGCCACATAGGCCGTGGCCATGACCACGGCTGCCAACACTGCTTCCGGAGCGGGCTCGACCGAGTACATGGGCCATGCACGCCAATCCAGCCTCGAAAGATCCGGCAGTATCCAGTGCAACTGCTCGACTATGGGTGCGAATTGGGTCGCGGTCGCGTCGCTACCCGCGGCCTCTGTCAGGTATTGAGCTACTGCGCCAAGACTTTTTCCAGCAAACGCAAAAGCCAGGCCAAGCGCCAATGGCAGCATGACTACCGTCGACAAACTGGCGATCCAGAGGGCAAACGCAGCCACCACCGCGGCATCAACCCAAAGTCCGACCACGCTGCTCCAGTACGCAATGCCTGGCGCAATCGCAAATCCCTGTTGATAGCCACCTCCCGCGTTGAGGATGGCCACCCAAAGCAACATGCCCAGCATCGCCGCAGCGAGCGCGGTCAATGCGATGATCGCAAGGTATCTTCCGACGATGAAATAGGCTCGAGGCACCGGGTATGTCAGCGCAAAAAGCACTGTACGACGCTGGATTTCATTTGCGACCAGTTCCTGTATCCAGAACAGGGCCAGCAACACAAGGGATAGCCGGATACCGGATAGTCCAACATCCAGGGCAACGGTCTTGGGTTGCCGCGGCGAAAACGAGGCGGACAAGAACGCCACCCCTACCAGCACGACCCCCAGCAGCAGAACGCCTTGAATACTGCGGCTGCGCAAACCCGCGCGCCAGGCAGACAAGAAAAAGTGGATCACGAGGACACTCCGTTACTTTCCATCTGCGCACGTCGGCTGGCATTCCCGCGCAATTTCCTGCAATCATAAAGCCAAAAGTTCTGATTGGATGCGACCGCCATGCTCGCCTGGAGCATGCCTTGCTCCAACGGCTGAGGCGAAATCACCCAGTCAAGCCAGTCGTCTTCACAGAGATAGAGCATCCCGGGCCCTGTCAATGTCAGAGGACGCTTGAAGCTTTCATGCAGGTTACCCTGCGCATCAAGAGTCAAACCACTTTCATGGCGATAGCCATTCAAGAATCGACTTTCATCGGCACTCGATAACGGCCAGTGTGTGGCAACAGAACCTACGGCAAGCCTTTGCCGTCGTCGCAACATTTCGAATGTCTTTTCGCGGGAAAATACACCCCCGATGACCTGGTCGGAACTCGCGTAATTGGCAGTACCGAGCTCTATCCAGGCACGTTGCGGTGACGCGTTAATCCAGAACACCACATCGCCGCGCGCAATGATCTTTTCAAACGGGCGAATTTGCGCACTTGCCATTGCCTCCCAAGCACGGTATGCCGGCGCGCGTTGATCCCAATGCAGCAAACCATATGCAAGCATGAACGCGGCAGCAAGCGAAAAATACCGGGGCCACAGGGCAGCCGCCAGACTCCATAGAATCAAACCAACCCCCAGGCCGCCTGCCAGTACCAAGCCATCGAAAATCAAGATTCCCGTGCCAGTCGAGGATGGCAATCCTGCACCGAGTATCGTCAGGTCAACCACATAGCCCGGCAAATGGCTCAGGATCAAAGCTGCCAACAGGAGTTTTCCAAGTCGCTCATGTTGCAGCAGAATGGGCCCGATCTTCGCTCCAGCTTCGGAAAGGTAACCGCCGCGGAGTGCAAACCAGACCGCTATCCCGATATAACCGACCCAATCGACAAGCAAGAGTGCAAGCAGTCCGGCAACCGCCCACCATGTCCGAAACCGGCTGTTCCACGCCATCTCTCCAAGAAGCAGCGTACAAAATACGGAAAACGCAAACGAAAGCCACATCCCGCGCCAAGTCTGCGCCTGGACAATAAGCGCAGCCGGATAATGATAAGACGCGAGTTGTGCCAAGAAGAAACCGCCGGTACCGCACAGTGCGGCCAGATGGATCAGCTTTCTCAGCCGCGGCTTCGCTGCTTCGGCCGCCAGCAACAGCAGTGAAATCACCGCAAGACAGGGAGAAATTCTGGCGACCCCCAGGGGCCCGACAAATATGTCACGGCTGGATGCCCG
>Ga0268298_10005984_pt1 | contig 11195 bp, 10 predicted proteins | sample WWTPWeurt_MetaG_FD_194462 | JGI IMG/M metagenome (GOLD analysis project Ga0268298, IMG submission 194462) | Activated sludge microbial communities from WWTP in Nijmegen, Gelderland, Netherland - WWTP Weurt | ecosystem: Engineered > WWTP > Aerobic digester > Activated sludge | place... | reverse complement strand
GCGACGCGCGTGCCGAGGAACAGCCAGCAGATCGCCAGCACCAGCACCAGGCCCTGCACGGCATTGCGCTCCATGGTCGAGATGGCCTCGCGCGTCGGCACGGTCTGGTCGTCGAGCAGTTGCAGCTGCACGCCCTCGGCGGCAAAGCGCGGATTTTGCGCGGCAATGTAGCCGTTCAGCCGCTCGACCAGCTGCAGGGTGTTGGTCCGGCTCTTCTTGTTGACGGCGAGGATTACCGCGCCGCGGCCCTCGTAGCTGGCGAGGCTGCCGGCCGTGGCGCGGCCGCGGGACACTTCGGCGACCTGCCCGAGCGGAACCGGCTCGCGCCGCGCACCGCCCGCCACGGCGCCGCCCAGCGGGATCCTGGCGATCAGTTCGGGATCCGCGCTCTGGCCGACGACGCGCACCAGCCACGCGGTGCGCGTCTCGCTGCCGGCGGTCTCGACCTTGCCGGCGAAGGTGTCGCGGAACCAGGCATTGACATTGTCGGCGACATCGACGCCGGTCAGGCCGCGATTGGCCAGCGCCACCGGGTCGAATTCCACCTGCAATTCCGGGTCGCGCAGGCCGGTGGTGATGATCTGGTCCACGCCGGCCAGGCGCTCGATGTCGTTCTTGAACTGGTGGGCGCGCGCGCGCAACAGCTCGTCGGCGGCCTGGCCGGTGATCAGCACCATCGCCGTGGGAAAGCCGTTCGAGGTGGTGATTTCCGTTATCTGCGGATCCTTGGCCTCCGGCGGCAGCTCGCTCTTGGCCTTGTTCTGGATCTCGCGGCGCAGGTCGTTGATGCGCTTGTCGAAGATCCGCTCGTCGATCTCGCGAAAGCGCACCAGCAGCGAAACCACGTTCTCGCGCGAGGAGGACATCACGAAGCGGATGTCGGCCACGCCCTTGATCGCGTCCTCCAGCGGCTTGGTCACCCGCTTTTCGACATCCTCGGCCGAGGCGCCGGGCAGCACGGCAGTCACCATGACCCAGTTGAAATTGATTTCCGGGTCCTGCTCGCGCGGCATCGTCAGGTAGGCCAGCGCGCCGATCGCCAGCACCACCGCGAAGGCGATGTTCGCCAGCGGATGGTTGCGGATCAGTTTTTCGTAGAAGTTCATTTGCCGCCGGCAGGCTGTGCCAGGCTTACCTTCATGCCGTCCTGCAGGGCATGGCGGCCGCGGGTCACGATGCGCACCTCAGGTGAAAAGTCGGCGCTGGCGGGACGGCCCTCCTGGGCCTGCGGCAGTTCGCGGAAGCGCGCGGTGTCACCCTCGAGCACGAACACGCCGTAGCGCCCGTTGCGACGCAGGATGTAGTCGGCCGCAAGGTGCGGGCGCGGATCGCGCCAGACCAGCCGGCCTTCGGTTCCCGGGGCGGGCGCGGTGCCGTCGAATCGATAACGCGCCTCGACCGTGCGCGCCTCGCGATTTATCGCGCCGGAAATGCGCAGCGGCTTGAGCGCCAGCGCCTGGCTGGCGGAGATAAATTCGACCTTGCCGGCAGCGGCCAGCCCGTCCGCGTCGCGCGCCTGGACCTGGGCCACCACCTGCAGATCGCCGGTATCGGCCAGGGTCAGCAGCGGCGTTCCGGATGCGGCGAGTTCGCCGACCTGGGCGCTGCGGCCGCGCACGATGCCCTTGAAGGGCGCCGTGACGATGCATTTTTCCACGGCGCGGCGCGCTGAATCGCGGTTCGCGCGGGCCGACTGGACATCGGCCCGGGCGGCGGCGAGCTCGGTTTCGCGCAGGGTCACGGCCTCGGCCGAAATGAAATTCTTCTCTTTCAGCGAACGTGCGCGCGCCGCCTGCGCCTCGGCCTGTGCCAGGCGCGCGTCGCTTTGCGCCAGCCCCGCCTCGGCCCGGGCCAGCGCCAGCTCGGCATCCTTCGCATCAAGCCGCACCAGCACCTGTCCCGCCTTCACGCTGTCGCCGCTGTCGACCGCGATGGCGACGATGCGTGCCGAAGCTTCGGCGGCTATCCGGGTTTCGTTCTTGCCCAGCACCGTGGCCGGCGCGTCGCGCTCGGGGTTGAAGCCCAGTTCGGCGTAAGGCGCGGCGTCGACCAGCGGCGCAGTGGCCCGCGCAGGCGGCGCCGTGGACGGTTTTTCACCGCAAGCGGCCAGCAGCAGCGACGATATCAACACGAGGGGCAGGAAAGCTTTCATTTTGGTGTTTTCCCCTTGCCGGAAGCTTCCGGGTTGGCCAGTCCATGCAAGACCAGGTCGAGATGGGTACGCTGATACTGCCTGGCATCGTGCCGCGTACCGCAGCAGGCGCCCAACGAGTAGCGCCAGATCACCAGCATCAGCAGGGGCGCGAGAATCACGTCGATCGTGGTCTCCAAGTCGACCGGCCTGAATTCCCCGGACGCCATGCCACGTTTCAATATGGCCCGGATCAGATTCTTGCCGCGCACGATGACCGCATCGTGGTAATAGATCGCCAGGTCCGGAAAATTCCGCGCCTCGCTCATCATCAGCTTGGGCAAACCGGCCAGGTGCGTATCGCCGATGCGTGGCCACCACACTTCGACTATCAGGCTCATGAGTTCGCTGGCGCTACCCTTGAAACTGTCGACCAGATCCAAACCCTCTTCCAGGACGGGAACGATGCCTTCCTGGATCACGGCCTTGAACAGCGCCTCCTTGTTGTCGAAGTAAAGATACAGCGTGCCCTTCGACACCCCGGCACGGGAGGCGACATCATCCAGTCGCGTGCCGGCGAATCCTTTTTCGACGAAGAGCTCGAGCGCCGCCGCCGTGAGTTCGGCCGGACGCGCTTCCTTGCGACGCTGTCGGGTGGGTGGTTTTGCAATTGCATTCATGGGAACAAATTACTGACTAACCGGTCAGTCAGTATAGGAGGTCGGTTCAATACGTCAAGCCTGACGGCAGCCGTGGATTGCCGGGACATTTACACGATAAGCTTGGCGCCTGCTCCGCGACCGATGCCGGAAGAGCGCCAGAAATATCCAACGGCGGGACCGCCGATTTTTGTACCTGACCGCGACCCGCCCAGACTCCGATGAAACTGCCAGCCACTATCGCCCGCGGCGCTCTCGCCGCCTTCGTCGTCCTGATGTTTGCTGTCGCCTGCGGCGGCACGAAAAAGGAAGCCGCCTTGCCGGCGGGCAGCAAGGTACTGGCACTCGGCGACAGCCTGACCGCGCCGCACGGCATCAAGCCCGGTGAAGACTGGCCGACGCTGCTCGGACAAAAAACCGCCTGGGTCGTGATCAATGCCGGCGTCAGCGGCAATACCAGCGCCCAGGCGCTCGATCGCCTGCCAGGCCTGCTCGAGGAACACCAGCCGCAGCTGGTGCTGGTCAGCCTGGGCGGCAACGACATGCTGCGCAAGCTGCCGCAGGGTGAAACCATTGCCAACCTCGGCCGCATGCTCGACCTGGTCAAGGCACGCGGCGCGAAGGCGATCTTGCTGGCAACACCCAGACCGAGCATTGCCGGCGCCGTGTTCAACAACCTGTCTCCCGCCGATTTCTATGCCGACGTCGCCAGCGAGAAGAAAGTGCCTTTGATCAAGGACGCACTGCCCGAAGTACTCTCCGACACGGCCCTGAAGAGCGACCAGTTGCACCCCAACGCCGCCGGCCACGCCCGGCTCGGCGATAAGATCCACTCCGACCTGAAGAAAATCGGCTTCGCCCGTTGAGCGCACAGCCCGGCATGATGACACGAGCCGGCCCCATCCACCTTTCTCGACAGGTCAGGGAAATTCGACGACGAATTTGATGCACGCACCGGCAAGCCTCGCAATCCCTGACCTAAAATAGGTTCATCAAGTCTTGTCGGCCGAGGTAAGGCCGCGCTGCCGTGAATAAGCTCTATCGTTCCCGCATTGAAATCTGCAGGCTATTGCAGACACTGATGACGACTCGCAGCACGCTGTTTGTCGAGTTCGGGTCGAAGACGGTCGAATCACGCATTCTTCACGTCCATCCCGACAAGGGGTATTTCCACTGCTCCTTTGGTGCCAACAGACAGCTGAATGGCAGGATGTTCAAGGCGCCTTCGCTGAAAATGACTTCACACCTCCAGGAGGCTGACCTGGTATTCGAAGTTTCCAATCCCGCCGAGACCGAATTCGAAGGTCAGCCCGCCATTCGCTTCGCTCTCCCGAATCTGCTCATTCGTTACCATGGTCGCAAGGCGCCGCGCGTTTCCGTTGCCGGCGACGTATCGCTGCGCTGCATCGCGGATACCGACGGCATTTTGCCTTTTGAAGCACATATCGTCGACATCAGTCAGGACGGTCTCGGCGGAATTGTTTTCGATCGTGACATCAGCCTCGAACCAGGAGCGGTCCTGATATCTTGTCGCATCATCATTCCTGACGGCAGGGCTTTCGTGGCGGATCTCACGGTGCGTTACATGACGGCGATCACCCTCCCCGATGGCGTCCTGGCTTTTCGAGCGGGGTTTCGCTTCATTCAAACGCCATCCGAGATCCCGGAGTTGATCAACTTCTTCAACCTGGACTTTACTGAAGAGGCATAGTCAAACGTTTGACGCGATAGCTGCTTCCGCTCGTCCTCGACGACCGCCACCCCTCCGAAAATACCGTTTCCGCATCGGACATGTTGCACCCGCGTGGGTACGGGCGTCGTTCTTTTGAAGGATGGCGAGGTGCCGGCACCCAATTCCCGTAATTCGCCGAAGGTCATTGCCGTACGATTGTCCTGCTGAAATTCGTCGCCACGGGTTGCAATCAACCCGCCTTTCCAGTAGCTTCAATCCTCCGCCCCACCCCCACAAGAATCGAGCTTGCCCCATGAACGCCAACGAGAATTTCATCGCCGCCGACGCCCATGTCGATGCCGCCGCGATCGCCCCCCTGCCCAATTCGCGCAAGGTGTATGTGCCCGGCAGCCGGCCCGACATCCGGGTGCCGATGCGCGAGATCGCGCAGAGCCCGACCGCCGACACGCCGAACCCGCCGATCACGGTCTATGACTGCTCCGGCCCCTACACCGATCCGGCCGCCAGCATCGACATCCGCAAGGGCCTGCCGCAACTGCGCGCCGCCTGGATCGCCGAGCGCGGCGATTCCGAGGAACTGTCCGACCTTTCGTCCGAATACGGACGCCAGCGCGCGATCGACGCCGAATTGGCCGGCCTGCGCTTCGACCTTGCGCGCCGTCCACGCCGCGCCCTGGCCGGCAGAAACGTGTCGCAGATGCACTATGCCCGCCAAGGCATCATCACGCCGGAAATGGAATACGTCGCGATCCGCGAAAACCAGAAGCTCGACGGGCTGGACGAATTGCTGCGCACTCAGCATCCCGGGCAAAGTTTCGGCGCCTCGATTCCGCGTGTGATCACGCCCGAGTTCGTCCGCGAGGAAGTCGCCCGCGGCCGCGCCATCATCCCCAACAACATCAACCATCCGGAATCCGAGCCGATGATCATCGGCCGCAACTTCCTGACCAAGATCAACTGCAACATCGGCAACTCGCCGCTGGCCTCGACCATCCAGGACGAAGTGGACAAGATGACCTGGGCCATTCGCTGGGGCGGCGACACGGTGATGGACCTGTCGACCGGCAAGAACATCCACGAAACGCGCGAATGGATCGTGAGGAATTCCCCGGTGCCGATCGGCACCGTGCCGATCTACCAGGCGCTTGAGAAAGTTGACGGCAAGGCCGAAGACCTGACCTGGGAAATTTTCAGGGACACGCTGATCGAACAGGCCGAGCAGGGCGTCGATTACTTCACCATCCACGCCGGCGTTTTGCTGCGTTATGTGCCGCTGACCGCCAAGCGCATGACCGGCATCGTCAGCCGTGGCGGCTCGATCCTCGCCAAGTGGTGTTTGTCGCACCACAAGGAGAACTTCCTCTACACACACTTCGAGGACATCTGCGAAATCATGAAGGCCTATGACGTCGCCTTCAGCCTCGGCGACGGCTTGCGCCCCGGCTCGATCTACGACGCCAACGACGCGGCGCAGATGGGCGAGCTGGAAACCCTCGGCGAACTGACCAAGATCGCCTGGAAGCACGACGTGCAGGTGATGATCGAAGGTCCCGGCCATGTGCCGATGCACATGATCAAGTTCAACATGGACGAACAGTTGCGCCTTTGCGGCGAAGCGCCCTTCTACACCCTGGGCCCGCTGACCACCGACATCGCACCCGGCTACGACCATATCACCAGCGCCATCGGCGCCGCCATGATCGGCTGGTACGGCACGGCCATGCTCTGCTACGTGACACCGAAGGAACATCTCGGCCTGCCGGACAAGAACGACGTCAAGGACGGCATCATGGCCTACAAGATCGCGGCGCACGCCGCCGACCTGGCGAAAGGCCACCCGGGCGCGCAGGCGCGCGACAACGCACTGTCCAAGGCGCGCTTCGAGTTCCGCTGGGAAGACCAGTTCAACCTCGGCCTCGACCCCGACAAGGCGCGCGAATTCCACGACGAGACCCTGCCCCAGCACGGCGCCAAGCTGGCCCACTTCTGTTCCATGTGCGGGCCGCATTTCTGCTCGATGAAGATCACCCAGGACGTGCGCGACTACGCCGCAAAGATAGGCGTTTCCGAACAGGAGGCGTTGGAAAAAGGGATGGAAGTCAAGTCGGTGGAATTCGTCAAGGCCGGCAGCGAGATCTACAAGGCATCCTGAAAAGTCGGCGCTGGCGACACGGCGATTTCCAGCCCATGAACTGCCGACCCGGCTGCGGCGCCTGTTGCATTGCGCCTTCGATCAGCACGCTGAACAAGCCTGCCGGAGCACCCTGCGTGCACCTCGCGCCCGACTACCGCTGCACCATGTTCGGCAGCTCGCGCAGGCCCTCCTGTTGCAGCGGCCTGCAGCCCTCGGCCGAGATGTGCGGCAACAGCCGCGAACACGCCCTGGACTGGCTGGCGCGGCTGGAGGCCGACACCGCCGCATGCTAGACTCGGCGCCCCCAACTGGCGCCCGCTGATACTTCCGACATGGATTTCCACCCCCTGCTCCAGGCGCTGATCCTCGGCCTCGTCGAAGGTTTCACCGAGTTTCTTCCCGTCTCCTCCACCGGCCACCTGATCCTCGCCGGCGACCTGCTCAAGTTCAACGACGAGCGCGGCAAGCTGTTCCTGATCGTGATCCAGGCCGCCGCCATGCTGGCCATCTGCTGGGAATACAGAGTCCGCTTCGCCAGCGTGCTGACGGGCCTGGGCAGCGACCCGGCGGCGCGGCGCTTCGTGCTCAACGTGGGCATCGCCTTCCTGCCGCTGGCCATACTCGGCCTGATATTCGGCAAGGCGATCAAGGCCACGCTGTTCAACCCGGTCGCGGTGGCGACGGCCTTCATCGTCGGCGCCTTCATCATCCTCTGGGCCGAAAGGCGCCAGCACGTGATCCGGGTCGAAAGTGTCGATGAGTTGTCCGCGATGGACGCGTTCAAACTCGGCCTGGCCCAGGCCTGCGCGCTGATCCCCGGCACCTCGCGCTCCGGCGCCACCATCATCGGCGGACTGCTGTTCGGTCTCTCGCGCAAGGCGGCCACCGAGTTCTCCTTCTTCCTCGCCGTGCCGACGCTGATGGCCGCCAGCGCCTACCAGGCCTGGAAGGAACGCCACCTTCTGGTGGCCGACGACCTGGGTCTCTGGGCCGTAGGCTGCGCCGCCTCCTTCGTCTCCGCCTTCCTCTGCGTGCGCTGGCTGCTGCGCTTCATCTCGACCCACGACTTCACGCCCTTCGCCTGGTACCGGATCGCCTTCGGCATCGTCGTGCTGGTCACCTGGCAGATGGGCATCGTGGATTGGAGCGCACCGTGATTCTCTATCTGCATGGCTTTACCAGCGGCCCGCAATCGCACAAGGCGCAGGCCCTGGGCGCACGCATGCGGGAGCGCGGCCTCGGCGACAAGTTCATCTCGCCGCAATTGCCGGCAGCACCGGCGGACGCCATCGCTCTGGCCGAAGACCTGATCCGCCGCCACGACGTCACCACCGTGGTCGGTTCCTCGCTCGGTGGTTACTACGCCACCTACCTGGCGGAGACCTTCGACCTCAAGGGCGTGCTGGTCAACCCGGCGGTAGTCGCGCACCTTTCGCTGCAGAATTACATCGGCCCGCAAACCTGGCTCTACACCGGCGAGAGCTTCGACTTCACCCTGGATCACGTCGAGCAGCTGCGCGCGATCGGGATTCCGGTGCTGGCAAAGCCGGAACGCTTCTGGCTGCTGGTCGAGACCGGTGACGAAACCCTCGACTACCGCCAGGCCGTCGCCCGCTATCTCGGCGCGCGGCAGACCGTGCTGGCCGGCGGCGACCACAGCTTCACGCGCTGGAACGACGTCCTCGACCCGATCATCGAATTCGCCGGACTCGCCGACTCGCTTTGAATTCGACGCAGCCGGCGGCCACTCCCGAGAATACCCGGCTCGGCATCCTCGCCGGCATCGGCGCCTATGCCATCTGGGGCCTGGTGCCGATCTTCTTCAAGCAGATCGCCGAGGTGCCGGCGGTCGAGATCATCGCCCACCGCGTGGTCTGGGCCATGCTGCTGATGACGGCGCTGATCGGCTTCGGCCGCGGCTTTGGCGACGCCCTGCGCATCGCCCGCCAGCCGGCGCAACTGGCAAAAATTGCGCTGGCCTCGGCGCTGGTGCTGATCAACTGGCTGACCTTCGTCTGGGGCGTGAACAATGGCTACATCGTCGAAACCAGCCTCGGTTATTTCATCCTGCCACTGCTCAACGTCGCGCTCGGCGTGCTGGTGCTGAAGGAGCGCATGCGCCGGCTGCAATGGATCGCCGTGCTCTGCGCCGCGGCCGGCGTCGCCATCGAGGCCACGCGCGCCGCGGGCCTGCCCTGGATCGCGCTGGTTCTGGCCGGCACCTTCGGCATCTACGGCCTGCTGAGAAAACAGTTGCCGCTGGATGCCGCCAGCGGCCTGTTCCTCGAAACCGTCTGCATGATGCCGCCGGCGCTGGTCTGGCTGGGCTGGCTGGCGTATTCCGGACAGGGCCACTTCGGAAGCGGAAGCGGCATGTTGTCCGGCGGCGACCTGCTGCTGATCGCCACCGGCCCGGTCACGGCGATCCCGCTGCTGCTGTTCGCCATCGCGGCACGCCGGCTGCCGCTTTCCCGGATCGCCTTCCTGCAATACCTGGCGCCGACGCTCTCCTTCCTGATCGGCGTGCTGGTCTATCGGGAAGCGCTGGACGCACAGCGCATCCTGAGCCTGGCCGCAATCTGGGTCGGGCTGGCGGTGTATAGCGTCGATCTGCTGAAGGCCGCCGCGGCGCGGCCGGAAACCCCGCTACCATGAGTTTCGATGCGAAGCAGTTCAAGCGCCTGGAGCGCGCCGGCTATGACCGGCTCGGCCCGCGCTACCTGGCGGCGGCAGGTGCGCGCGGCGAACTCGCGACGGCACTTCTCGCCGCGGCGCGACTGGCATCGGGGCAACGCGTGCTCGACCTGGCCAGCGGCCCCGGCCTGCTGGCGCGCGACGCGGCCGGGCTCGTCGGCGGCGACGGACTGGTGATCGCGAGCGACATAAGCCAGGGCCAACTCGGCTGCTGCCCCGACCTGACGCGGGTCGCCGCGGACGGCGAGGCCCTGCCCTTCGCCGGCGCGAGTTTCGAGCGCGTGGTATGTGGGCTTGGCCTGATGTTCTTTCCCGACGACCAGGCCGCGCTGCGCGAAATCCGCCGCGTGCTGGCGCCGGGAGGACTCCTCGCCCTGTCGGTCTGGGGACGGGCCGAAGAAACTCCGCTGGTCGAGTGCGCGCTATCCTGCATGCGCCGCCTGCTGCCGCCGCCCAAGGTGGCGCGACCCTCGATCTTCCGTTTCGGCGACGCCGGCGAACTGGAGCGCCGTCTCGCCAGCGCCGACTTTTGCAATATCCGGACCGAGCCGTTTCGCCTCGTCATCGACTTTGCCGATGCCGCCGCCTACTGGCAGGGCTTTCTCGACCTCGCCGGCGGTGCGGCGGAAAGCCTCTCGCGCCTGCCCGCCGAACGGCAACAGGCGCTCGTCGCGGCCGTGGCGGCGGACCTCGCACCGCACGCCGTGGCGGGCGGCTATCGCATGGTCAGCACGGTCCTGCTCGCCACGGCCGGGCCGGTATAATCCGCTCCCCCCGCTTCCCGCTTGCCCCTCCATGAATGTCCTGTTTGAAGAGGACGGCACTTTCCGTGCCGGCAGCGTGCTGGCCGACAACGTGACGTCGCTGCAGATCGAGCTTGCCTCGGGCAAGCGCAGCAAGGTCAAGGCAGCCAATGTCCTGCTTCGTTTCGCCGCGCCCCTACCCGGCGAACTGCTCGAACGGGCGGAGACGGAAGCAGAAGGCATCGATGTCGATTTCCTCTGGGAAGTTTGCGGCGAACAGGAGTTCGCCTTCGAAGAACTCGCCGCCGAATACCACGGCGCCAAACCCGATCCGGTGCAGGCCGCGGCGGTGCTGCTGCGCCTTCATGGGGCGCCGATTTACTTCCATCGCAAGGGCCGCGGCCGCTTCCGCAAGGCGCCTCCCGAAATCCTGCAGGCCGCGCTGGCCGGACTGGAGAAGAAGCGCCAGCAGGCCGCGGCCATCGAACGCATGGTCGAGGAACTTAAGCACGGCCAATTGCCCGCCGAGTTCCCCCCGATCCTGCCGCAACTGATCTACAAGCCTGATCGTAACCGCCCTGAGACCAAGGCGCTCGAAGCTGCCTGCGGCGAGACGGGAAAATCGGCGGCGCGGCTGCTGTTCGATTGCGGCGCGCTGCCCTCGACCCACGATTACCATCTGGGCCGCTTCCTGTTCGAGTTTTTTCCGGAGGGCAAGGGCGGTACCGGATTTCAGGCCTTCGCGCCACCTCGTTCAATTGGCGCGCAGCGCCTGACCAGTAGCCCCCTTTCACGGGAAGGGGGACGGGGGGATGGCTCACCAATTAACGAAGCTGAAGGCATTGAACTTGCGCTTGCGCAAGTTCAAGCCTTCAGCATCGACGATGCGCATACGACCGAAATCGATGACGCCTTCTCGGTCACATCCAAGGCCGATGGCGGCTGGACCATCGGCATCCACATCGCCGCACCGGGACTCGGCTTCGGCCCCGATTCCGACCTTGGCCGCATCGCCCGCGAGCGCTTGTCCACGGTGTATATGCCGGGACGCAAGATCACCATGCTGCCGGAAGAGGTGGTCGAGCATTTCACGCTGGCAGCCGGGCACACTGTGGCGACGATCTCGCTCTACCTCGATGTC
>Ga0268298_10005983_pt1 | contig 11195 bp, 9 predicted proteins | sample WWTPWeurt_MetaG_FD_194462 | JGI IMG/M metagenome (GOLD analysis project Ga0268298, IMG submission 194462) | Activated sludge microbial communities from WWTP in Nijmegen, Gelderland, Netherland - WWTP Weurt | ecosystem: Engineered > WWTP > Aerobic digester > Activated sludge | place: Netherlands... | reverse complement strand
GGGCTATTTATCTATAGGGAAGTAGATTATATCGCTTTGGCTGAGGGCCAGAAGCGTTGTGCCTGATCCCGGTGGAAAACCCTGTAAAATTTATCTCTACGAAATTGAGAATTGCACTGGAGACTCGATGGCTTCTAAGAATGGATTTTTGCCCCCACCGCTGCCGAGCGGGTTCTTTACTTCCTGCTGTCTGGCCCTTTTGACAAGTTGGAGCTCGGCCTGCCTGGCATTGGGCGGCGATAACCATGAAGAAGCCAGTCGGTCCGAGATTGAAAGTGGAGCCAGGCTGCCTGTCAATGTTTTGCCTGAACGCTACGATCTCTACTTTGAGCCGGACTTTGAAAAGGGCGACTTTGAAGGCAGTGAGACGATACTGGTGGACGTGAAGGCACCCACAAGCACGATTTCTCTCAATGAGCAGGCGCTTTCGGTTTACGACGCTTCCATCAGTCCCAAAGGCAGTCAGGGCGGTTTCGTCAAAGCCGACATAGTCAGACAGGATGATAAGCAATTAGTTCTACTGAAGTTCCCCAGTCCCCTATCGAAAGGGAAGCATGAGCTTTCCATCAAGTTTTCCGGTCGCCTCGGCAGCAAACTGGCCGGTTTCTACCTTTCCACCTTTAAGGACAAGCAGGGGCGTGAAAAGAAGATAGCCACCACTCAAATGGAGCCTACCGACGCTCGCTCCATGTTCCCCTGCTTCGACGAACCGGCTTTCAAAGCTCGTTACCGTCTTTCAGTTTGCATACCGAAAGAGATGACGGCGGTAAGCAATAGCGCCGTGGAATTTGAAAAAGAAGATAAGCGCAAAGACAAGAAGGTTCTCTCTTTCAAGACGACGCCGCCCTACTCTACCTACCTCTTTGCTCTGGCCATCGGCGACTTCAAAGCTTCGCCGGTGAGGGAAGTAAATGGCAAGAAAATCAGAGTGTACGCCGTAAACGGCAAGGAGCATCTGACTGCCTACGCTCTTGATGTGGCGGCCAGGCTTTTGCCTTACTATGAAAGCTATTTCGGGGCCGAGTATCCCCTGGATAAACTTGATTTGATCGCCATTCCAGACTTTTCTGCCGGTGCCATGGAGAATCCCGGTGCCATCACTTTCCGTGAGACGGCATTGCTCTGCGACGAGAAGGCCTCCACGGCCATGCGCATGAATGTAGCAGGTATCATTGCTCACGAAATGGCGCATCTTTGGTTCGGAGATCTGGTCACCATGAAATGGTGGAACGGACTCTGGTTGAATGAGGCCTTTGCCACCTGGATGGCCACCAAGGCCGTGAACGTGCTTGAGCCGCAGTGGCGAGCCTATGATGAGTTTGCTCTGGCCAGGGTGGGTACTCTCGATGCAGACGGTCTGATTGCCACAAGACCGGTGGAATACCCGGTAAAATCACCGGAAGACGCCATGGAAATGTTTGATGAAATCACCTACGAAAAGGGTGGTTCCCTGCTCAAGATGCTTGAGACATATCTAGGCGAGAATACCTTTCAGGAAGGCATCAAGCTCTATATGAAAGAGCATGCTTTTGCTAATGCCACCACCGGCGATCTATGGCGAGCTCTTTCCGCCAGTGCCGCTAAGGCCGGCAAGAAGGTGGATGTGGGAGCGATGATGAATAGTTGGGTCTTCACTGCCGGTTGCCCGCTCCTGGACTTCAGCCTTGAACCGGTGCGCTCCGGCAAGAAAGAGATGGGTAAAACCTATGGCGTTAAATTGTCTCAACGGCGCTATCTGCGCGAGAAGGTGAGTCTCAAGGGACAAGAGAGTTTGTGGACTGTTCCGCTTATGTTGAAAGGCGACGGTTTCAGTCAGCCGCTCTTGTTCTCTAAGAAAACGGAGTCAATTAAGGTCAAGGCCGAAAGCGCGCCGCTTTTTATTAATGGTACCGGTTGCGGCTTCTTCCGCACTGCCTTTGATGAGACCAGTTTTGCCGCCCTTGTGCAAAGCAGCCGTGCACTGCCTGAACTTCTCAACTGTCAGGAACGCATCAGCCTCTTTAGCGACCTCTTTGCCCTGGCTGCCAGTGATGGTTCCTCCGACCCCCAATCGAAAGCCATGAACCGTTATTTAACGGCCCTCGCCAAATTGAAAGATGAGGAAGACCCCTATGTTCTATCTCTTTTGATCGGACAAGTGCAATTTTTCGAGAGCTTCCTACCGGCTGACGAGAAGCTGGAGAAGGCTTATGCCTCCTTCGTCTGTGGGCAGTTAAAAGGGCACCTTGAGCGTCTGGGCTTTGAGAGGCGCAAAAACGACACGGAATTGCAGTGCCAATTGAGAGGACAATTAGTGCGCGTGCTTGGCACTATTGGTGGTGACCAGCAGTGCATCGACTTTTGCCGCGGTCTCTGGGACACTTACCTCACCGACGAAAAAAGTCTTGATTCAGACTTGCTTTCAGCCATTGTCACCGTAGTTGCCTATAACGGTGACGGCGAAGATTATGCCAGAATCCTGCAGCTTGCCAAAATGGGCGGCACGCCGGAGTCGTACCAGCGTAATCTGGGTGCCCTAACCGCCTTTCGCGGCAAGGAACAGTTTGAAGCCAGTCTGGCTATGGTGCTCGGCAAAGACGTGCGGGCTCAGGATGTGACCAGGCAGTTAAGCCGGCTCTTGCATAATCGTGCCGCGCAAAAGGCTACCTGGAATTTCCTGGAAAGCAACTGGGAGAAACTCAAGGGTAAACTCGATCCCAAGCATTTGCCGGATCTGGTGGAGGCTGCTTCAGTATTTAATCAGGAAGAAGATTACAAGCAGCTTGAAGCATTCATAAACCAGCACCCGCTCAAGAATGGGCGGCGCTCGGCCGCTAAGACCCTTGAGCTTGTCCGTATTCGTATCCAGTTTAGAAAGAACGCTTTGCCGACTTTCATTAAGGCTTTGCCCTGAGGAAAAATGACCGTCCTGGGAAGATTCAAGCAGAGAGGGAAGTGGGGCGGCATCGGCTTGCTGCTCGCTTTTGTGCTGAACTTTTGCGGCGGCTCCTGCTCGGGGGCCATTGCCAAGCCCGTGCTTGTTTTCTGGTCCTGGTATCACGATGACGACCTCTCTTCAGCCCGGGGAGAAGTGGCTTACCTGACCAATCGCATTGTGGTGAACGGCTCCGAGATGAAAGATTATCCTCGCACCAACCGCCTAAAAGTCAGACCTGGTACCAGAAGAACGGCGGTGGTAAGGGTGGAGGTGCGGAAGCTTGAGGGCGCCAAGAGCCGGCTTCTGGCCCGGCGCATCGTCAGTGGTGCCTTGCGCAGTCAGGTCGAAGCCTTGCAGATTGATTTTGATGCGCGCATGAATGAGCGAGCCTTTTATCTGGAGTTGCTCTCGGACATCAGGCAACAATTGCCACAGGGCATCAAGCTCAGTATGACCGCCCTGGCCTCCTGGTGCATGCAAGATAATTGGCTGACCGGCAGCAATTCCTTAGTGGACGAAGTGGTGCCCATGTTTTTCAGCATGGGTAGCCGTCAACGTCAGGGCGGGGATTTTCTTAATGAGAGACTACCACTGGTGCCCCTCGGACCTCGATGTATCGGACTGAGTATGGATGAGCCTGCCACCATCGAAAAGCTGTCCGTGCGTTTGCGTCAGTTTGACCGAATTTATATCTTCAGTAGAAGACCCTGGACGGGGACTACTCTTGAAACTAGCCTGGGAATGTTAAAGCGTTGGATATAGGAGATTACCGTGTTTAAGCCTGCTAAATCAAAAAGACCCGTGCTCAGGATGGCAATCGGGCTCTGCCTCAGCTTGAATCTTCTGCCGGTATTGGCCTGTGGTCCCTTTTTCGATGATGCCGTCTTTTACCTCCGGTCTCACCCCGATGCTCCCATGAAGCGCTTTCTCTCGGGCTCTCTGGGGGTGCTGGAACCCACATATGCACGTAGTTACCTTATCTTTGCCTATCGTTATCTTCAGGACAAGCCTCTGACGGCGGCAGAAAGGGCCAGTGCCTATGATCTGCTTTGCTATCGCCTTGGCATGGCTAATATCGATCCTCGCTCCGAGGTCTCTCCCAGGGAGGCTGGCAGTGGCGTCGATGTCTGGAACAATGCCAGGAAAAAAGTTAAGGGTGCCCGTGTACGAGAGTTTTCCAGTTGGGACACTTTTCGCAACATCGATGGCGAAGACTACATTTCCTACTTGAACTGCACTCCGGATGCCTTTATCACGGCAGCCGCCACTCTCGATAAGCGCATCAGCACCTATGGTGCCGACAGTGCCGAGGTGAAAGCCTGGCTTGAGGCTCAAGATCAAGTATTCAGTCACTGTAGCTCAAGCGGCTATAACTATGAAAAGAAACAGCAGAATCCGCCGCCGCCGTTTCCAGCCACCTTGCCTGCCACCGTACCGCTGGCACAGAGGCAAGATCGTTTCTATCAACTGGCTGCCTCCCGCTTCTATGCCGGAGAGTTCGAAGTGGCTCGCGCTCTCTTCCGCGAAATAGCCGCCGACAAAGCCTCGCCCTGGCACCAGATTGCCGAATACATGGTAGCCCGCACTTACATTCGGGAAGGTACGCTGGCTAAGGACGTGGCTAAGGGTCAGAAGCTGTTGCAGCAGGCTATGGATATTCTCGATGGTCTTATGCGCAAGCCTGAATTTGCATCCTTTTCCAGCTCTATAGAGGATCTGCGCCATTTCCTCTTGATTCGCCTGAGGCGGGACGGTACATTCAAAGATCTCTCGAGCAAAATTGTCAGTGACGGGCTGGGAGACAAGTTTGGCAAGTCTGTGGGCGACTATACCTTCATTCTGGACCGCTATTTCAATGAAAGCGGCGATGAGTCATCGGAGACCCATGAAATTGAGGATAAGAAAGTTCGCGAGCTGGTGCGCGGTGAAGACCTCTCCAACTGGCTCTGGAGCTTCTCCGATACTTCCGAGGCCGGTCTCAGCGAGGCCCGCAGCCAGTATAGCAGCAAGAAGAGTCTGCCCTGGCTTCTGGCTCTGGCAACCAAGATCAAAGGCGCCGATAAACAAGCGCCGGAACTTATCAAGGCACTGGCGGCGGTGCCGCAGCGCTCAAGTGGCTACATACATGCCCGCTATCATCTGGCCAGGCTTAATCTGGAACGAGGGGCTGCTAACGCCAGACCCGCCCGTGCCATCATAGACGGTGTCATCAATAGCGATATTCCACCTTCAGCCAGGGCCAAGTTCGCCACTCTCAAACTTGAAACAGCCGCCGACCTGAGCGACTTCCTCAGTCTCTCTTATGTGGCTCCGGCCGCTGTGGTATCAGGCTGGAATACGATAGAGATGCCGGAAAATGCCCCGGAGGTGGAAAAGGGTCTCAAGTATCGCTATGAGAAACCGTTGCTCTTGCCGCTCAGTGCTGATTTCATCAATTACAGGCTGAATCTGAGCGACTTTCTGAAAGCAGCTGCCGGGCCGACTATACCTGCCGGTCGTAAGTTCGATTTTGCTCAGGCCGCTTTCACGCGCGCCTTTCTACTTAATGATATGGCTCAGCTGCTCAAGGCCCAGAGCCTCATGAAAGCCAGCCAGAGCGCTTTTGCCCGTTCTCTTGATATCGGGGCGGCAGCCTCGCCTGAGGAGAAACGCTTTTCAGCGGCCTTCTTCCTTTTGCAAAATCCAGGCGCCAGACCTTATGTGACCGGCGGCATCCCTCGCGCCACCGAGTTCAATCATATCGATGATTACAGCGATAACTGGTGGGGCACGCCTGCCGTTTCCTCTGAGGGCTTAAAGGACTGCAAGGTTTCTCTTCCGGCATCGAAGGGCGTTGATGCTGAGCTGAAGACCATGCAGAAGACCGGTGCGGCTCCCACTTTTCTCTCCCAAGTTGTGCTTGATTTTGCTCGCAATCATCCTTCCGATGCCAGGGTTCCCGAGGCTCTGCATATGGTGGTCAAAGCCACTCGCTTCGGCTCCGGTGACGACAATACATCCAAGGCTTCGGCGGCGGCTTTCAAGCTTCTGCACAGCAAATACAAAGGCAACCCCTGGACCAAGAAGACACCCTATCACTATTAGGTCAACGAAGACCCTTGCTGCGTTGCTCTGCTTCCCAGCGTCTCAATTTGGCCACGCCTACTTCGAAGTCTGCGGCATTGTTGTAGAAGGTGTGCGCACCATCTGCCCGGGCCGGGTCTCGTACATAGTAAAGAAAATTGCTGCGCACCGGGTTCAAAGCGGCAGCCAGACTGCTTTCTCCCGGGCAGCCCACCGGTCCGGGCGGCAGACCTTTGTACTTTCTTGAGTTATATGGGGAGGGTAGATCCAGATCGCTCTGGTAAATGATACCGTTGCCTTTCCACTTGCCGGCCAGCTTTGAAGCATAGACCACGGTAGAGTCCATAGCCAGAGGCATGTGCAGCTTGAGGCGGTTGTATATTACCGAAGCCACCACCGGTCTTTCTTCTTGCAGTTTGGCCTCGGTCTCTATGATGGAAGCGCAGGTGACCGCTTCATGTACCGACAGCCGCCCGGGGTTACCGGTTCGCCCTACCACTTTCTTGAGGATTTGCCGGAATCTCACCGTCATTTCCTCTACCAGAGCTCTGGCTGTAGTTTCGGATTGAACAAAATAAGTATCGGGAAAAAGATAGCCTTCCAGATTTGACACATGAGTGTCCAGGTCCTGCACCAGCTTGACGTTATCCATGAGTTTGAGAGCTTCTTTGCGGGAAGCAAGTTTCAACTCAGGAATCTTGACCATGGCGTCGGCTATTTCAAAGCGCGTCCAGCCTTCGATGACGGTCAGTTTGCGCGGTTGGATGCCTCCTGCTTCCAATACGGCGAGAGCCTCTCTGGCATTCAAGGGCGAGGGAAATTTGTAGTCTCCCGCCTTGACCAGAGGGGAGTGACCGGAGACCTTTATGTAGAGCCTTAAAATGAGAGCATTCTTGATTATGCCGTCACTTTCCATTTGTTTGAGGGTCTCCTCCAGGGAAGACCCTCTTGCTACCGTAAAGATCTTCTCGGACAGCTTATGGCTGACCGGCTCCTGCAGTACCATTTGGAAATAAAAGAAAGCGGCGGCCAGACCCAGGATGAGCAAGAATACCAGGGACAGAATTGCCTTAACGAAGGCTGCGCCGGAGTTCTTTTCAGACATTAGGGGGCAGGGTTAGGACCCAGTCTTGGCGCGCATTCTGAGATTTTGTAAAGTAGAGATTGAAGCGCACCAACTTCTCTTTGATCTGGCTCTTCTTCGCTTCTTTAGATGGAGCCTTGCTTTTACTTTTCTTTTCGACCTCGAACATAACAGAACTGGCGGCTACGTCAATTTCATTACTTACGAGCAGGGGCTTGTTATTTTCGCGGAAAAGTCGTACCCGATTGCCTTCAATTTTGAAGCTGAGCCCCTCTTTGTTGATTTCAGGCAACTGAATCATGGTGTTACGTACCACCTGACTTTCTCTGTTGAGAACTTTTTCGAAGAATTGAACGGATTCGGGGCAGAGCTTTCTTTCCTCATCGAGAGCTGTTTTGTAGAGTGCTTTCAGTTTATCGGCACGATGCTCTTTGACGATCTGATAGTAGTTCTCGAACTCGCTTACAATTGCTTTCTTGTCGCTCTCAGTCAGTTCCTTTATCTGTCGCCCTTCCTCGCCGGCTGCGATATTGAAGTTGATCTTCTTCTGGGCAATCTCTCCTTTGGAGTCGCCTGCCGGAATGGTGATTTTGGCAACTTCTTCCGCCTTGGGTCCGGGGGTGCGTCTTTCTATGGTGACCAGGAGATCTGACTTGGGATCGCTGACATAGTCGAGCACCAGCTCATTCAAGCCCTTCTTGACATAACCTGACAGGTTGACGGGCAAAGAGAGGGTGACGATGGGACTACCCAGAACGTTCACACCGTCTATGGTGGCAGCCTTGAGAGGCAGGGCACGACCTTTAACCTTGAGTACGTAGGCTCGCGGCGATATTTTTGCGTCAACAGTGCTTGCTTCCGCACTCTTAACCTGCGCCATTTCGCTCTCCAGCGCCTGAGCCGGCAGGCAACAAATTAATGAGAGAGCTATCAGGAAAGATCTATTGGCTTGCATTTTCATATAACTACTGACTTGTTGAGTGGAAGAGTCTGTCTCCAGCATTTTATCAGTTGTGGTTTTATCAACATGAAAGGAACACCAGGTGTTGGAGGGCGTCTACTAACCAACATGAAAAATAGCGGCAAGTCTAAGTAAGAACTGTGCGAGATTAGAGCGAAATTAGGCAATCATGGCAAGAGTATCAAAACCAGGCAAAATTATGGTCGCTCTTCTGGCCTTGCCGGTGTCCCTGGGCGCTTTCATCTCTGAAGTTAAATGCCAGCCCCTGACAGGTGGGGTGGAGGCCCTGGAGTTCAATCGCCGTCTCAAGCGCAGTGTGCCGCTCGATAACACTATTGCCGGTTTCATCGACAATAGCCGCTTGCCTCTGCCTGAAAGCAAGAGCCATGTGGTCGGACCGGAAGTCTTTCGAGCCTGGATAGAAAAAAGCCAACCGCACCTCATGGCAAGACTATCGGAGTTTTCCGATGATTCAGTGGTAGAGGTGGCCGGACGCTGGGACCACGCCGACAAAACCCTTGCCAATCTGGGTTTGCCTTATCGACATTTGAAAGCCAGGCAGTTGACGGCAGAGACTCTCGCTTCCACCAGGATTTTGATCATCAACTGCGCCGGGGAGTTGAAGCGGGACAAATTGCAGTTGGTGCGTGACTTTGTCGCTCGGGGTGGCTATTTGCTCAGCACCGACTGGGCTCTTGATAATATGCTGACCAATACTTTCCCCGGTACGGTAGCCTGGAACAAGGGCTTCAATCGCAAGCCGATCTATGAGGCTCACTATGTTTCACCTGACCCGGTGCTGGCCCCTTTCACCGTAGCCAAAGCCCCCTGGAAAATGGACCAGGAAGCGCATCTGATCAAGGTTCTGGATCGCTCCCGGGTGAGGGTGCTGGTATCATCGCCCTCTCTCAGTCTGGAAGACCCGGACAAAGAGGGTGTACTGGCCTGCATCTTCCCCTTTGGCAAGGGCTATGTTTTGCATATGGTGGGGCATTTCGACAACAATGCTCGTATTGCAGTAGGTAACTTCCTGCCTGATAGCGCCACCGACATTGGCATTTCTCTGCGGCAGGCCCTGGCGGCCAATTTTGTCGCCGCCGCCCTGAAGGGGGAACGCCCCGAGCCAAGGTGAGCGATTTTGCAGGAAGATCGCCGCACAGGAGCGCTTTAGAGTTGCTAAGCTTGCCTTACTGCAGGTACCTATGTCCGATTCCATGTCTAGAAGCGTCAACTCAGAATCTGATTGCTCCCCGAGCCGGATCAAGGCCCTGGAATTTTTTTCCGGCATAGGGGCTTTTTCACAGGCCGTTCTGAAGCGAAAGGCGGAGCCTGCCCTGCAAGTCTTGAAAGCCTTTGATCAAAATGAGCATGCCAACCGGGTATTTTCAGCAAACTACGGTCATACTCCTTGCTCGGTCAACCTGGATAGCATTTCCGCCGCACAGATAAATAAGGGGCTGCCCCTGCCGGCCGACTTGTGGTGGATGTCACCTCCTTGCACGCCCTATTCAAGAAGGGGCAAGCGGAAAGACATGGAGGACCCGAGAGCCGTTTCCTTCCTGCACTTGCTTGATCTTTTGCCGCAGTTTCTGCCGACCTTTCTCTTCATCGAAAATGTAGAGGGGCTGGAAAACACAAGAATGGAAGAATACCTTTTAGAGTGCCTGCAAAAATCTCGCTACTGCTTTGAAAAGGTAGCTCTCTGCCCCAGTCAGTTTGGTGTACCGATGCTCCGTCCCCGTATCTTCTATATGGCCTGGCTTCAGCCTTCGTGTATCAAGTTGCCGCCCCTTCAGGCAGTGCCGGAGTGTGAGAGGAAGTTGAGCGTCTATCTGGAACCAGCCGAGCCGGTGGTTCTTCTCGGGCAGGAGGAACTGGCGCGTTATGGTAATGTGCTAAACATCGTCGATCCTGAGCAGCCTGAGGCCCGCGCCATTTGTTTTACGAGCGGCTATTTTCGTTGCCGCAAGGCGGCCGGCTCTTTGCTGGGCGGGCGAGAACCGGTGCGCTTTTTTAGCCCCAGAGAGATTCTCAACTTGCTTGGCTTTTGCAAGAATTTCATCCTACCATCAGATCTGTCTTTGAATGCGGCCTATCGTATGGTCGGCAATAGCGTCGATGTGCGTTCAATTGAATATTTGCTCAGTGGCTTGATGCCGGAGGGGGCTCCTAAATGAAGCCATCTTTCCGACCGGCCCGGGGTAGAAGCTATATCGCCTTCTACAAACCGTTTGAAGTTCTCTGCCAGTTCTCTGAGGAAAAGGAAAGCGGCGAGGAAAAGAAAACAACCCTGGCCGCCTTTGATTTCCCGGCCTCGGTCTATCCCGTCGGTCGCCTGGATTACGACTCGGAAGGCTTGTTGCTTTTGAGCGATGATGGGCGCATGACCAGAGAACTTTTCGAAGGCCGTGAGCATCCCCGCACTTATCTGGTGCAAGTGGAGCGCGTGCCCGAGGCGGCGCAACTTTTGCAGTTGGAGAAGGGCGTGCTCTTGCAGGGTGTGAAGACCAGACCGGCCAAGGTGAAGCTGCTTACGGATGAGCCGCAGATCGAAGAGCGCTGCAAACCAATTCGCTTCAGGAAGAGTGTGCCTACGGCCTGGCTAGAGTTGACTCTCTGGGAGGGAAAGAATCGGCAGGTGCGGCGAATGACGGCTCATGTGGGACATCCCACCTTGCGCTTGTTGCGCGTGTCCATAGGGCAGTTGAGACTTTCCGATCTGGGTCTCAAATGCGGACAGTGGCGCAGTCTCAGCCCGGAAGAGGTTTTGAAAATTTTCGCCTAAGGTATAAAACACCTTAGTATGAAAGAGCGCAAGCAAAAACCGGCAGAACATACCGAAGGAAAAGCCGTCGCTGCTTCTCCTGCCTCCGCCGTTGATACCGCAGTAAATGAGAAAGGGGACGGTAAGGTTCACTCTCACGGCAGCTCTAATGATCCGCTCCAGGGTGCTTTGAAGAGCCTGGAAACGACTTCGCTTCCCCTCCAGTCGGAAGCCAGGGAAGCAAGCGAGGCCAAACCGGCAGCTGCTCCCACGCCGATTCAGGGAGCGCCGGTCTCCATCAGCATCGACTCCGGCACGAGAGCGGAAATTGAAAGACAGCTCGCCGACCATTTAGCCGGACGACCTCTTCAATCGCCGCAGGTTGTGGATTTGGAGCGTGGTACGC
>Ga0268298_10005982_pt1 | contig 11196 bp, 10 predicted proteins | sample WWTPWeurt_MetaG_FD_194462 | JGI IMG/M metagenome (GOLD analysis project Ga0268298, IMG submission 194462) | Activated sludge microbial communities from WWTP in Nijmegen, Gelderland, Netherland - WWTP Weurt | ecosystem: Engineered > WWTP > Aerobic digester > Activated sludge | place... | reverse complement strand
TCAGGGACATGGCCGCCATTTATCCCGATGTCCACTTCATCCACCAAGAGAACAGCGGACTCTCGGCCAGCCGGAATACGGGTATCGCCGCAGCAAACGGGGACTACATTCAGTTTCTGGACGCGGACGACCTGCTGGTGCCGGGCAAGCTGGATGCCCAGGTCGCCCACCTGCTGGACGGGGATCGGGACGTCTCCATCTGCAACTACCTGATTGCCGACGCCCAGCTCAACAATCACGCCAAGACGGACGAGACCATTGCCAACCACGGCAGCTTCGAACTCAAGGACCTCCTGTTCAAGTGGGAGCGGAGCCTGTCCATCCCCATCCACTGCGGGCTGTTCTCCCGTCGCGCCCTGAGCGAGATACGCTTCAACACCGAGCTCCATGCCAAGGAGGACTGGGTTTTCTGGTGCACCCTGGCCAGCAAGGGCTTCATCCCCCGCTACATCGACTTCCACGGCGCCGTGTACCGCATGCATCAGGGCAGCATGCGCCGCTCCTTTGTCCGGATGGCCCGCCAATGGATGCAGGCGGTCACCTACCTCGACAAAAACGTCGCCAGCGCCTACCCCAGTTTTTTTGAAGAATCCGTTCTTTGGATGAACCGCTACTATCGGAGCAACCCCATCTACCAGGACGAAATCAAGCACATCGAAGGGCAGTCGTGATCTCTCCCACTCTCGCGTCCCTCGCCTCGAAAGGCCGGGCTTGCCGGGCACTCGCCAGTACCGGCAGCCCCGAAATCTCCGTGGTGATCCCCGTCTTCAACCACAGCGCCTATCTGCCCCGAAGCCTCGAGTCGGTCTTCGACCAGGACGTCGGATCCATGGAGATCATCTGCATCGATGACGCCTCCACCGACCCCCTGATCCCCGAGATCACCGCCGCGGTCGCCGACCTGCCGGGCGTCCGCTGCATCCGCAACGAACGGAACCTCGGGATTTCGGAAACCCAGAACCGAGCCGTGGACATGGCCCGGGGCCGGTACATCGCCTTCCTGGATTGCGACGACCATCTGCGCCCGGGCGCACTTCAACGCACCCTGGACGTTGCCCGCCAGCACGGCGAACCGGACTACCTGTTCACCGACCGCCGAAACATCGACAGCCAGGACAAGACACTCTTCGATGCGGTGTACAAGCTGGTCCAGTCGAAGAACGGCATCAAGCGCGACCTGACCGACCGGATGATCGCCTCCCATCTCAAGGTGGTGCGCAAGGACAGCTTCCTCCGGGCCGGCGGCTTCACCCAGCGTTACACCGGTATCCAGGACTGGGAGCTGGCCCTCAAGATTGCCCGCTTCGGAGAGTTCGCCTACCTCCCCGAGGTCCTGTACTGCCACCGCCTCCACGCCGCCTCCGTGACCAGCTCGGACACCCGCGGCCAGGCGCGCAAGAGCAACCTGCTGCGCCGGGAACACCTGGAATCCCTGCGCGCAGGCCAGCCCGGGGATGGCCCATGGGCAAAGTTCTCCATCAAGGACCTTGCCGGGAAATCCTGGTACTGCCCTGACGTGCTGTACAACGCCTGGATCAACGGCCACCCATGCGCCCTGGACGCCCACGGAGCGCTGAACGCCGTCGAGATCGAGTTCATCACCGACTTCAACAGCTACTTCGACCGGATCCATGTGGACAACATCGAAGTGGCCTCGCGGATCGCCGGAAGCCTGTGGACACCGACCCTTCTCCGCTCGCCCCTGCACCGTTCAATCACCTGAGCACCCCTCCTCCGGGAAAACAGCGGGCCGGCCTCCCCGGCCTCGCCTCTCATCACGGACCACGCCATGCCGAAGACACAGCTTACCCTCTCCCTGCTTTCCTGCCTGACCCTCGCGGCGCCCGGCGTCGTGCACGCCGGATTCCTGGCGCCCGGGTCCACCGTCCTGGCCAGCTCCCAGAAGGGCCCGGACGTGGGCGCCCGGGTCCAGGCGGCCCTCAAGAAACTGGGGCAGCGGCATGGCGCCGTGATTGTCGAGGCCGGCGGTGACATCCGGACCCCGATCGTTCTCGGCACGGGCCAGTCCCTGTACTTCGGCCCGGGCACGTGGCGCTGTTTTGCCACCCCCTGCATCACCGTCAGCAGCGCCTCCGACGTGGTCGGCTCGGGCATCTACAAGACCCGCATCGAGCGCGCTCCCCAGACCCACGGCCCCGTCATCCAGAGCCGCCACTTCAACCGCCTGAGCAAGATGAGCGAAGAACAGGCGCTGGCCGAGAACAACGCCCTGGAAAACGATCGCAAGAACCTGCCCGGGGTCAAGTACGTGAGGATCAAGGACCTCACCCTGGACGGCCGGCACAAGGAGCAGAAGGCCCCGGCCAATGGCATCGAGCTCTACGGTCTGTGGTTCTCCATCGAAGACGTGTCCATCGAACGCTTCAACGGCGACGGCCTAGTCACCCAGTTCATTTCCGGGGGCAACGTGGAGCGGGACAGCACCGACGCAATGGAAAGCCATTTCACCAAGGTCAAGCTGCTCGGCAACAGGGGCAACGGGTGGACCATGAAAGGCCCCCATGACTCCATTGCCACCAACGTCATTGCCGCCAACAACGACGGCTGGGGCATCGACGTCCTGCACAAGGAGGGCTATTACAGCGGCGGGGGCATGATGCTCACCAACACTCACCTGTATGGCAACACGGAAGGCATGCGCACGGAAGCCGGAGCCAACATCCTGGCCTTCGGCCTGGAAAGTGAAGCGAACCACGGCGTCGGACTCCTGCTGCGCTCCAACGATTCGGTCATCAACGGCACCTTCTACGCCAATGGCACCTATGGCATCCAGCTGGGGGACGGCGTCTCCTACGCGGGGGCCAACACGATCACCGTCCAGGTGCACAACAACAAGAAGGCCCAGGTGTTCTGGAAGAGCAGCGGGGGATACAACCTGTTCACCGGCGCCGTCTTTCCCAACGATCCGACCCAGAAATTCTTCGAGTCGGCGCCCACACGCCATGACCAGGTCCTCAGCACCGGTCCCAATGCCGTGCAGCACTTCTCGGGTGGCGTGACCATGGACAGCGACAGGAACATCTACCGCGGCAAACTCAAGTAAGCCAGGTTGCAAGCACTTCGGGAAGACACTTGAAATCCAGCTCCAGCAACACAGGCGCGAAGCAGCCCCCCGCACCTCCTGCCGGCGCCCGCATGGTGCAGCTCTGGGTGGTCGTGCTGGGGTTCGTCGTGGTACTCCTCCAGTCCCTCCTGCCGCCTCTCCAGTCACCGGACGAGTTTGCCCATCTGGTGCGTGCCTACAGCCTGCTCTCGGGCGACTTTGTCATGAAGCGTCCCGCCGACCAGCCCTACGCGGGGGTCACGGTGGATGCCGGCCTGATCCAGTACTTCCGGGCCTACGAGCGGATTCCCTACAACCAGGGCAACCGGGTATCCGCCGAAGAAGCGGCCCGGGCCGGGGAGATCCGCTGGCAGAACACGCCCCAGTACGGCATCGCGCCGGGGGCGGCGTACTACATGCCCCTGATCTACCTGCCCCAGGCCATCGCCCTCGCCACGGGCAAGCGCCTGGACTGGACGGTAGCGCAGAGCTACACCCTGGCCCGCTGGCTCACCCTGGCCGCGTCCATGGCCCTGCTGCTGATGGCGTTTCGCTGGCACCCCCCCAATGCCCTGCAGCTGGCCCTCGTGTGCTTGCCCATGGCCCTCTTCCAGTGGGCCTCCCCCAGCCTGGACGGCCTCACCCTCGCCCTGACGCTGTGGTGCGGCGCACTGTTCATGCACCTGATGGGCCAAGACCGGCCGGGCACGCCCGTCCTGCTGTCCGCCCTGTCCGTGGGGCTGCTGCTGCTCGCCACCTGCCGCATCCACCTGTTGCCCATGGTGTTCCTGCTGGGCGTGCTGGCCGTGCGTCAGCGCTGGCGGCTGGCTGGCTTCGCCCTGGCCGTCGTGCTGGCGCTGTCCCTTGGCTGGACGGCCATCGTGGTCAGCGCCTCCTACATCGCCCGGGGCACGGCCGAGATCGGTACGAGCGGCGCGCTCCTCCATTACCTCACGCACCCCGGGGAGCTGATCGGGGCCCTGGCCAGGACCCTCAGCAACGGCGATGTGCTGAGCTTCTACGGCCGCTCCTTCGTCGGCATCCTGGGCTGGCTGGACGCCCCCTTGCCCGACCCCGCCTATCCCCTGCTGGGCGGCCTGTTCCTGAGCGTCTTCCTGCTCGGCCTCCCCTACGCCGGAAACCCCCACCAGCGGGCATCGCGGCTGTGGCTAGGCGGCCTCGCCCTCACCAGCGTGGTGCTGATCTTCCTGGCGCTCCTGCTCACCTGGAATCCCCTCTCGCCCCCGGTGATCGAGGGGGTTCAGGGCCGTTACTTCATCCTTCCGGTCGCCCTGCTGTCGTTTGCCCTGGCCGACCCCCTGCGCCCGGGCGGCAGCGGCTGGAGGCAGCGGGGGCTCCAGTGGTCCTTGCTGGCCCTGGTGATGCTGTCCATCGGGTTTTCCATACACACGCTGGTCAACCGTTATTATCTGTCGCCTCAAACCATCGCCCCGCAGCCGTCGGTGTTCAGCACTCTGTAAACCATGAAGCCGCCTGATCCTGTCCGTCCGGAAATTGCCGTGATCATCCCCTGCTACCGGGTGACCCGGCACATCTGTCAGGTGCTGGCCGGCATCGGGCCGGAGGTCAGCGGGATCTACGTGGTGGACGACGACTGCCCGGAGCGGACGGGCGAGTTGGTCGCGGCACAGGTGACCGACCCGCGGGTCAAGGTGATCCGCGCCCCCCGGAACCTGGGGGTGGGCGGCGCGACCATGCTGGGCTACCAGGCGGCCCTGGCCGATGGGCGGGACATCCTGGTCAAGGTGGATGGGGACGGACAGATGGACCCGGCCCTGATTCCGGACCTGACCGCCCCCATCCGCGAGGGCCAGGCCGACTACGTCAAGGGCAACCGCTTCTTCTATCCGGAGGATCTCGAGCAGATGCCGCCGGTGCGGCTGCTGGGCAACGCCGCCCTGTCGTTCCTCAACAAGCTGTCGTCCGGCTACTGGCACCTCTTCGACCCGACCAACGGCTACACCGCCCTGGCCGCGTCGGTGGCGGCACGCCTGCCCTTTGAAAAGATCAGCCAGCGGTACTTCTTCGAGTCCGACCTCCTTTTCCGGCTCAACCTGCTGCGGGCGGTGGTCCAGGACTTTCCCATGACGGCCCGCTATGCCGACGAAGAAAGCAACCTGCGCATCCTGCGCATCATCCCCGGCTTCCTAGCCGGCCACCTGCGCAACCTCGGCAAACGCATCTTCTACAACTACTACCTCAGGGACTGGTCCCCCGCGTCCATCGAGCTGCCCCTCGGGCTCCTCGCGCTCCTGATGGGCGGCGGCTTTGGCGCCTTCGCCTGGCGGGCCTCCATCGAGAGCGGCATTCCCGCCACGGCGGGCACCGTGATGCTCTCCGCCCTCCCCCTCATCCTCGGGGTTCAGCTGGTCCTGGCCTTTCTGAGCTTCGACATCCAGTCCGTACCGCGCACCTCCATCCAGCGACGGGCCTGGGAAAAGCCTCCCCCTGGGACACCACCCGTACGAGAACAAGACCATGAGACTTCCTGAAGACCCCGAGTGGACAGCGTACCGCGCCCGCTTCGCGGCCGAGTACGACGAGATGAACTACCAGAAGGGGCTGCAGCACCGGGTCATGCGCGCAGGGCATCGCTTCCTCGAAAAGACCCTCCCTTCCGGCAGGCACTACGCCCGCGTGCTCGAAGTGGGTGCCGGGACGGGGGAGCACGCGCCCTTCGTCCAGCACAGCTTCGACACCTATACGGTCACAGACCTGGCCCCCCAGGCTCTGGTGGTGGCCCGGCGCAAGGCCGAGCGCGCCGGCCTACCGGGGCTGAGCTTCGTGGCCCAGAACGCCGCACGGCCGGCCCAGGCCGAAGCCAGTGTGGATCGCCTCATCGCGGCCCATGTGCTCGAGCACTTGGAACGCCCCCATGAGGTCATCAAGACCTGGCGGGACACCCTGCGCCCGGGAGGCGTCCTGTCCGTCCTGCTGCCGACGGACCCGGGACTCGCCTGGCGGCTGGGGCGCTGCCTGGGGCCCCGGCGGCAGGCCGAAAAGAAGGGCCTGCCCTACGACTACATCATGGCCCGGGAGCACATCAACGCCTGTTATCACCTGCTCGGGCTGCTCCGCCACTATTTTCCCGACAGCCGGACGGCCTGGTGGCCCCTGGGCCTGCCCTCGACGGACCTGAACCTGTTCGTTGCGATCCACGCGGAGCGGTGAAGACCATGGGGATCCACTATCTGCTGGCCCTCGGCTGCGTGGCCGGGCTGTCCCTGGGCCAGATCCTCTTCAAGATGGCGGCCAACGCCCTGCAGCAAGGGGGCGCCCCATGGCAACATCCGGCGGCGTCCTGCCTGGTCCTGGGGTTTTCCTTGTACGGCATCACCTCCCTGGCGTGGGTCTGGATCCTCCGGGAAGTGGAGCTCAGCCGCATCTATCCCTTGATGGCCCTTGCCTTCGTGATGGTTCCCATCGCCGCCCATTTCCAGTTTGGCGAAACCCTAGACACACGCTACTTCCTGGGCGTGGCCCTGATCGTGACCGGCGTCTGCGTGATCGCCTCGCGCTGAAGCCGGCACGAGGCACCCCGCCCCCTCCATCAACGCCCCGCTACCCCATGCAACAACCACCCCTTCCTGATCCCTCCGCGGCGCACGACGACCTGTCCATCGAGCTGCTCCGCGGGGTTGCCGCCTGCCTGGTGATGTTCAGCCACTACCAGTCCATGGCAGGGCTGGACAAGAATCTCCTGGGTTTCGGCTTTACCGGCGTCGACCTTTTCTTCGTCATCAGCGGCTTCGTCTTCGCCCCCTATCTGCTGGGGAAGGAACTGAAGCCCGCGGGCTTCTTCGTCCGGCGCCTGTTCCGGATCTACCCCCTCTACCTGGTCGCGCTCGCCGCGTACGCCACCTACGGATACGCCCACGGCAAACCGCCGGACCACCTGCTGACCCACCTCCTCTTCCTGCACACCACCCAGTCGGCCGAGATTGCCTTTTACTACAACGGGGCCTTCTGGAGCCTGCCCCCCGAAATCGAGTTCTATCTGGCCCTGCCCCTCTTCTGCCTGCTGATCCCCCGCCCCCATCGCCTCCCGGCGCTCCTGGCCTGTGCCCTGGCCATGCACTTCACGATCAACGGGCTCAACAGGGCGGAAGGGGCCGAGGGGTGGGTAGTCCTCCTGCAGTTTCACCTGCCCAAGCTCCTGCTGGAATTCATGCTGGGGGCCGTGGCGAGATGGGTCGCCCTGCACGCCCGCTCACCCCGCGTGCGGGCCCTGAGCATCGCCTGCGGCTGTGCCCTCTGGCTGGTCCTGGCCCACCTCTTCAAGACCGGCGGAAACGAGCTGATCGACGGGACCGGGTGGCTGCGGGGCAACATGGGCCTCTTCGCCGCCATGGCCTACGCCCTCATGATCATCGGCATCGCCGGATTCCGGGCGCCGGGCGCCACGCTGTGGGCCCGGGGCGCCCAGGGCTGCGGCAACCTCAGCTATGGCATCTACCTCTTCCACAACCTGATGCCCGAACTCCTGAACCCGCTGCGCCCCCAGGTCCCGGCGGCGCTGTACGTGCTGGCCTGCATCCTGGCCACCCTGCTGACCGCCTTCCTCCTGCACCATGGGTGCGAGGGCCCCTTCCGGCAGTTCGGACGCCGCGTGGGGCGGTCCCTGGAGCACGCCGGCACACCCGGCCCTGCATCGTGACGACCGTGCCTGACGCCAGCCCCCCCAGCGCCTCCCCCCTGAAAAAGGGGGCGGCCCGGGGGCTGACCGGCGAGGTGATCCGCTACATTCTCGTCGCAGGCACCACCTATGTCGCGGACCTGCTGGTCTACCTGGCCTTCGTGATGGCATCGCCCACCTGGTATCTGCAGGGCAATGTCGCCGGACGCCTCTTCGGCGCCAGCCTGGGGTTCATCCTACACAAGCGCTGGACCTTTGGCGGCGTGCACCGTCGCTCCACCCGGACGCAGGCCATCAGCTACGGACTACTGCTGTCCTTCAACATCGGGCTGTCCTCGGCGCTCCTGATGGCCCTGCAGTCCTGGCTGCCCGGCCTCGGGCCCCTGCTGTGGCGGGGCATTACCGACGTGCTGGTCATCAGCTTCACCTTTTTCTGCTCGAAGCACATCTTTCAAGGGCAGTACCCCGCGACCGATACCGCACCCTCCCCTAGCAACCAGACCAAGGCAGCCCCGCATGAATGACACCCCCTCGACACCGCCACCGGGGCACCGGGCCAGACGCCCCGCCCCAACAACGAGGGCCGCCCCTGTTGAAGTCTCGGTCGTCGTTCCCGCCTTCAACGAAGGCGACAACCTGGCCCCCCTCGTGGATGCGCTCGGACGGATCCTGGGCCGGTGCACCGCCACCTTCGAGATCGTGATCGTTGATGACGGCAGCCGGGACCGAACCGACGCCATCCTGTCCGAGCTGTCGGGCCGCTTCGACTTCGTCCGGCCCATCCGGCTGTCCCGCAATTTTGGCAAGGAAGCCGCCATGGGCGCCGGCCTCCAGGACGCCTACGGGGACTGCGTCATCTTCATCGACGCCGACCTGCAGCACCCGCCGGAACTAATTCCCGAAATGCTGTCCCGCTGGCGGGCCGGGGCGGACGTAGTGAACGCGGTCAAGCGGAACCGGGGCAGGGAATCCCTGTTCTACCGGGCGTTTTCCGGCACCTTCAACCGCATCATGAGTTCGGCCATCGGCACCGACATCCGCAACGCCAGCGACTACAAACTGATTGATCGCCAGGTAGCCTCGGCCCTGCTGGCCTGCCCGGAACGCAACCGGTTCTTCCGGGGCCTGGTGGCCTGGGTCGGCTTCCGGGAGGAGAACCTGCTCTTCGACGTGCAGGAGCGCAACGCGGGAACCAGCAAATGGGGGCTGCTCTCCCTGGCTCGGTACTCCCTCCGGAATGTGGTGGCCTTCAGCTCCCTTCCCCTCATCGGGGTCGCCTACGCCGGGTTCTTCGTGGTCCTCATGGGCATGCTGCTCCTGCTCCAGACCCTGTACAACTACGCGAGTGGCCACGCCCTCTCCGGGTTCACCACGGTGATCGTCGTGCAGATCCTCCTAAGCGGGATGATCCTGTTTGGCCTGGGCATCATCGCGATCTACATTGCCCGCATGTACGAGGAACAAAAGTCGAGACCCCTGTTCCTCATCCGGACACTCCGCCAAAAGGACTGATGGCGGGGCCTTTCCCGAAACCCCCGGCACATCTTGCCGCCCTTCACGCCAGATCAACGCTTCCATGGGCTCCTCTTCCGCACCCTCCGCCTGCCGGCCGGCCCACGACCTGTGGGCCTTGGGCATCCTTTACCTGACCATCGCGCTGCTCTTCCATGATCTGCCGGGGGGGTTCTGGCACGGGGACGATACCGCCATCCTGATCCATGCCCTGGACGCCCCCGGGCTGAGCGCCTTCCTTGAGCCGGAAGTCTGGCGCAAGCTGTCCCCAAGCAACCTCACCCCCTGGCTCAGCTTCTCGTTCAAGGTGGACCTCTGGCTGGGCGGACCCGATCCACGCACCTTCTACATGCACCAGCTGGTCTCCCTCGGACTGCTGGTCACGGGGGTCTACGGGCTCGGCAGGCTGTGGATGCCGGCAGCTTGGACCCTGTTCTTCACGCTGCTGTTTCTTGCCGGCGCGCCCACCGATGCCGTGGTCGGAGCCCTGATGACTCGTCATTACCTGGAAGGCCTGCTGTTCGCGGTCCTGTCCGTCATCGCCTTCGTTCTGGCGGAGCGCCGGCAGTTGCCCGGCGGGCTGATCCTGAGCGGCCTCTTCTATGCACTGGCCACCACGGCGAAGGAGGTGTATGTCCCCCTTCCCCTGATCCTGCTGCTGATGCCCACCGCCAGCCCGGTCCGGCAACGCCTGGCCGCCCTCATCCCCTTCGGCGTAATCGGGGGGCTCTACATCCTCTGGCGCCGATACATGCTGGGAGACCTGATCGGCGGCTACACACCCACCGAGAGCGGCACCCTGCTCCAGCCCCTCCTGGACGCCCTCGGGGTCTTCTCCGGATTCCCGGCCTTCCTGTTCGGGCCCGCCTGGGCCTTGCCCACCGGCGTGCTCGCCGCGCTCCTGGCCTTCGTGCTGGTCCAACGCCCCCGGACCATTCCTCTGGCCCTGGCCCTCCTCCTCGGCGTCCTCGGCCCCATGCTGCCCCTGACCCGCTTTCCGGGCATCAGCGGACCGGACCGCTACCTGTTCCTCCTGTGGTTCTGCTTGTGCCTGTGCGTGGCCCTCGCCTGCATGCACGCCGTTCGCGCGCTCCCCCTGCGCGGCCCGGGGAAGGCGCTGACGGCCCTGGTGCTGGCCCTGACCGCCCTGCTGCCCTCGGCAGCCACGGGGCACGCCCTCGCGGAATCCCGCAAAAAAGGCAGCGCCTCCTTCGACGTGCAGGGGCGCTTCATCAGCAGCGCGTCGGAAGCCGTGGCCTTCATCCCCTCCCAGGAGATCCTGGGAAGCTACTGGTTCTTCACCAGCCTGTGCGAACTGAAACAACGGACGGGGTCCGGCTGTCCTCACCCCGTCATCCGGGGGGTGCCGGTGCAGAAGCCGGTGCACCAGCTCTTCAAGTTCAACCCCCAGCGTGGGGTGATGGAGGACGTGAGCGCCCGTCTTGAGGAGGAAATGCGCTTGCACAGGGAAACCGACGTCACACGCCCCCTGTCGGCCCGGTTTACCCTGGAACACGGACGCATCCACTGGGCGCTGGGCCCCTACGACACGGGGACGTATTACATCGCGTCGGACGAACTGGGACGCTATGCGCTGCCGTCCAAGGGCACGCTCAGGAGCGCCATCTCGGGCCAGTCCTTCTACGTCCAGTACGAATCACCGGAGGGCTGGCTCAGCACGTCTCCGCAACTGCACCTTCGGGCGGGACAGGTGTTGAGCTGGGAGAGACCGCCCAGGGCTCAATGAAAATCGCTGTCCCCTGCCATGAGGAACCAGCGGCCCTGGCTGATCTCCGCCAGGGCCGGATTGCGGGCCAGGGGCACGGTGATTTCAGTCTCCAGGACACGGCATGCCTGACCATCCCCCGCCAGCAGAGGGGCGCAACTCCCGGTAATCCAGCCCTGCAGGCGTCCCTGCCCGTGCCGGAAGGCGACACGGCGGGCGGCGGCCACCAGGTCGGGC
>Ga0268298_10005981_pt1 | contig 11197 bp, 12 predicted proteins | sample WWTPWeurt_MetaG_FD_194462 | JGI IMG/M metagenome (GOLD analysis project Ga0268298, IMG submission 194462) | Activated sludge microbial communities from WWTP in Nijmegen, Gelderland, Netherland - WWTP Weurt | ecosystem: Engineered > WWTP > Aerobic digester > Activated sludge | place... | reverse complement strand
TATATCATTGTGCGCAGCCTGATTTTAGATGATGCGGGGATGTTTGGTGGATCCGGGGTATTTCCTTTTTGCGGCTTTATTCTATTGGATTTTATTGTCGCCTTTTCGTTTGGGCATTGGGGCGGCACGATTATCAAAAAACGACATGAAGATGTTGATCCAAATTCCTAATCTTATTTCGGAGGTGTATCATGCAAAAAAAGGCTTATGAAGATGTTATGTCCGTTCTGTGCGATTATTGGTGGGTGTTACTGATCCTGCTTGTGCTTGGACTAGCCTTGTATTTCACAAGAATGTATTGGCTGCCTTTAGTTGGATTGGCATAGAACCATAGTCGTGATATTCAGCTAAGTTGTTTAATATCTCCCTGAACGAAGGGTCTCCATACCAAAAAACGAGATTCTTTAGTCGCAAAAAGTGGTCTCGCAGAGCGACACAACCTAACTGATTTTTTATAGATATCAATAAAGGGCAGTTGTTATGCAAATTACGCTGCGCGAAAAAATATTCTGGTGGCTGTGCGACTATTGGTGGATTTTATTATCCGCGTTTGTTCTTGCATTAGCGGCATATTTTTCACGTGCCTATTGGCTTCCATTAATTGGATTGGAAAATATCCCAATGACAAGCTCCACACCTGAGAATCCACCCGCAATTGAATTTACAGATCCAAAAGGTGAGTACACTTTTTCTCCCCCTGCTAATTGGTCGGCGGAAGATGTAGGCAACCAATCACGACAATGGTCTTTACCTAATGGCGTAACGATGTCAGTGCATTCAGAGCCGGCCGCCGCTAGCGATACCTTGGAAACGTATGCACGCGAAGTTGTGACCCGCTTGCCTTATGATGTGATAAATCAATCCCAGGTACAAATTGGCGGGCAGCCAGCCATTCGCCAGGAGGTGGCTTATCCCGGAGAGACGGCGCAAGTCGCGCTGGGTTATTTGGTTTTGTATGACGGGAAAAGATATCAAATAGCCTTGGCTGGGTTGGGAGAGATACCTATAACCGAGCAAGAAAGATGTATTCAGGAATTTGAAAAGGCAATGACTACTTTTCAATTTAAGTAGTAGGAGATTCTCATGCGACATCGCTTGCTTTTTTCATTTGTTACTTTTTTTGTCCTCATACTTGCGTTGGCATTTAATCCATCTTCCGGGAGTGCCCAAGGGGGGACGTGTTGTGATGCGGGCTGGAAACTGCCTTTACCGGCAGGCAACTGGCTTATTACCCAGGGTGATAAAGACTCATGCGTGAGTAGTCATTGCGCTCCTACCTGGGTGGTGAATGAATATGCTTTAGATATTGTTTCAGCCTCCGAAAAAAACATTAAGACGATGGGGGCACCCGTTCTTGCTCCAGCTGATGGAACAGTTATTGATCAGTTTTGGGATGGTTATGGGGGAGGAAATGTACTAAAGATTGAACACGGAAAAGGTGGGCCGGTCACGTTGTATATGCACTTGAGTGACTATAGTGTTGGAAAAAACACGGTTGTGAAACAAGGTGATCAGGTTGCAAAAATAGGAAGTTCAGGAACCAGTACAGGTGCGCATTTGCACGTGATGGTTCTTAAAAGCAATACCGGAACTAAAATCGGATTAAAAATTTCTTCATGGGATGGTAATACAAGTTTTTTTACAGGAACCAAGATCAGTTCTACAAATGGAGCAGGGTCAATCACTTTACAGGAACCGACCCCGCCAGTGTCAGTGCAGGGAGCACCTTCCCTCTCTCAACCTGATAATTTATCATCCTTATCTCAAAATAAGGAAATTACTCTTATATGGAATTCAAGCGCAAATGCAAGTCAGTATCAAGTAGATCTTTGGGGAGATCCATATGGTTCAATGACTCCTTGCGACTGGCAAAGCGGCACATCATGTCGCATAGGAACCATGTATCCTGGCACATTCTCCTGGCACGTGCGTGCGCGCAACGCTTCGGGGCAGGAAAGCGAATGGAGCAACACTTGGACCTTCACAATTCAAGGTCCAACCCAAACGCCACCTCCCCCGCCAACTAAGACGGCAACTCCCTTGCCTCAGTCTCCGTTTACGCCCTCTCTTCGCGATCCCTCCAATGGGGCTGATTTTTCTCAGTCGAAGGATATTTGGTTTTCATGGAATTACGTTTCGGACGCGAATCAATATTACCTTGAATATTGGGGCGGTCCGTATGGAACGCTAAACTCTGGCTGGATCAACGATGTTGCCTATCATGTAGGTACAATGTGGCCTGGCAAATATAAATGGCACGTGAAAGCGCGTGGACAAAACGGCATGGATAGCAATTGGAGCGATACTTGGACATTTACAATTACCCAACCAGACAATACATCTGTGCCGCCAACTGCCGTTCCCCCAACTATCGTTCCTCCAACCTCAATTCCGCCAACTATCGTTCCTCCAACCTCAATTCCGCCAAGCGCGACGCCTATTCCCCAGCCGGGCTTTATCGTGTTGGTGGACGAACTTAGATTGTATACAGAATCTGGCGTGTGGCCCCCGCAATCTGGACAGAAGTTGATTGCTCATATAAAGATTCGAAATGGCGGGGATTTGCCGCTTCATATTCAGCATATTGGTGTGCGCGGACGTAGGAACAGTTCTGAATCCTGGGATATTGGATTCTGGACAATTGATCTTAACGGCCACGATACATGGTCATTGGATCCAAACAACGAACGTCCTTTGCCTTTGGGCAACTACTCATTCCGCATTAGTTATTCCTTGGATGGCTCAACATGGACGGAGGTTGGTAATGAAATCAACTTTACGGTACCGTAAATATTGTGTCATTTTTATTATTTTCGGAATGTTTTTAACGTCTTGCAACCAGAGCGTTGATTTATATTTTTACCCTGATGATTCCTGGCAGGCAAAATCAAATCTCACGTTTAGCCAGATCGAAAAGCAAACAATTGAATTACTTGACGACGGCTTTGCGAATTTGGTTTCAGAGGCGCTTGAGACAGAATTACCCATAAATTTATCTGTTAGCAACGATGCGTTTAGCGCGGTTTTCGACGCGCTCATAGTTTACTACGCTGATCAGGGCATTGACTTTAGCTGGCGAGGAGGCTCTGGCAATTTTTCTTTCATTGCCACAGGGCAGACACTGGAACAATTTGAACGCTTACTTCCAGGTTCAATTTCTTTGAAAAAGGTTGAAGAAGGTCGCCTTCACCTGAATATCAATCTAACGGAAATAAACAGTTATGCCGCAATTGTATACCATCAAGAGATTACGCTTCATGCCGGCGAGATTGTCAGCCACAATGCTCCCGGATCGATGGGCGTTTCTTCTGTTACTTGGCAGAATCCCAGAGAAATTGACGCGGTATTTTCCCCAATTACCCCGAGCTCGTGGAAAATTATTTTATGGATATGCGGTATTCTTTTATTGGCTTTGATACCTATCGTTTTTTACGCGAATCGCCCCCGCTGCCCCAGTTGCAGAAAGACTGTTCCAAAGAATGTAGAAAGTTGCCCATACTGTGAGGCGTGGTTTGACTTCAACTCATAAAAACGAATAAGGGAGACATCAACGTGAAACTCTTCTCAAAACTAAATATTTTCATCATCCTTGTTTTTGCAATATCTGCGTGTGAAAATTTTACGCCTACACCAGTTCAAGAAGCAACCTCATTGCCGGAGCGGGGGATTGCCGTCCCACATGCTCCCAACAGTTTTGTGCCATTCGAATCTGTAAAGACAACGCCTCCCCCTGGAATAGTTCAGATTGAATTCTTAATTGATAAATCTGGTTCTATGAATTCCAATTGTAGCAACCCTTCCATCGCGCGGGGCGCGGATGGTTACGTGAGCTTCATGTTGGAAACTTTTAAACGAGAAATTCAAGAAACTTATCGTAAGCGTATTTTTATTGGCGTAAGCGCTTTTGCCGACACCTTTACTGCGGTTCGCACCCCTATAGATTTGGGTTCTCTGGAACCGAATGTAACAATTACAAACAATCCTGAGGATCAGGGTAAGACTAATTTATCTTCAAGTATAGAGAACGCCTATAGTAGTATGCAGCAATTTTCTCCGCCTGACCCTAAAGAAAGCGCGATTCAAAAGCGCTATTTAATAGTTGTTACCGACGGCAGTGTTAGCGATATTGAAGGAGTACGAAAAAAAATTATGGAAATGGTAACACAAGACCCGTCTCTGAATGTTTATATGGCTTTATGGTGTTCTCCCATCTTACAAGAATGGACAAATTCTTCCGGGTTGCCAGTTATTATAAAAACTGGCGGCGAACTTGACATTTTCCCTGACGTGGAAAGTATGAGCATTAAATTAATGGACGATTTAGTGCTTTATTTTCATTCTGGCATGCAGGTAAAGCGGGCAACCAGCACAAGTGACCTGACTACGCTTGGCGGTTATTACACGTCCGTGGGTGTTTCATTCTGGAGCAGGGCAAATCAATTGAAAGTTATATCTGGCGCTAACGCTCCAATCCTCCAGCCAGGCGTAAGTCAAGAAATTCAACTATCTCCTATAGAGAAATGTGGTGTCCATGAATTTGAGACCTACCTTAGTAATATTCAAGGCGACCTTTCCTCGCTCGGAATCGTCATTTTTAGCCCCCGCACGATTCAAATTTTGAATCTGGAGTTGGATGATTTTCAGATTGTTAATGGCGAACCTGTAGATGTCAGATTCAAAATATCTTCCCCCGACTTGGGCGTATCCAAAAGATTGGACGAATTGAAGGATTGCTTTCGAGTTGAGCCTGTTGTAAATAAATCCCCCATGTATGGGGTTGCCCACGAACCCTGTGACAATACTAATCTTGTCTGCTTGGATGAAAACCTCTCAGGAGAATTTCAATGGAAACCGTTTTTACCCGATCATGATGAATACGCGGAGTTGCTTGTAAACTTGCATGGTTTGAGCAAGACGAAAGACGACGTCAGTCGCGTCACCTATTCGTGGAAGGCTCTTGCTTCTATCGTGGTCAAATCTCGGCCCATTATTGATGGGGTCGAAGCGTATTATGAGGGAGAAAAAACTACTAAGATAGGGTATGAGTTTGACTATAACAGGGAAGCGCCAGAGATATTTTTGATAACCAAACTTTCGGACGAAGAGTTGTATGCCCAGTCCAGAAAGTTAAATGAGACTGATGAAACAAGCGCCTGCGAAATGCCTGATTTGAATCTTTCAATAGATGGGCAGCCTGTTCGTGTAAAAAAAATCCCGAATGCAATAGACAACAAAGATTACGAGGAATTATTAAACACTAACAAGCGCTTTCAAATGTATTTCTCGCTTATGTCAAATGAAAAAAGACAATATGTATTGGACGTATATACATACATAATGCGCGATTGTGGTTTTGAGCAACTGGCTTTCAAATGGGACGAACAAAATAGAGTCTCTGAGATAGGCTGGGTTTGTGATATTCTTCAAAGCAAGCAGTGTCATGTTGCAAATATTGATCAGCCGTAAGCATTCGAAATCCAAGGAGTTTTTGCAATGAATGACCTTCCTGTTCCAAAGATTCGCGCCAGTTGGGTGTCAGCGGTCATACTGACCTGTATTTCATTCCTCGTCTATTATTTGTTCTTCTTTGACCGCATTTTAGAGAGTTACCAAAAACAATTTTTCAATGAGACTGTGACTCTCGAAGATGAAAATGTTAACCTTGAGATTACAGCGCATATTCCTCGCTACGTGTACTCTTCCAATGCTGTTTGGGCATACATTGACGTTAGAAATCTGGGTCAGACGTCATTATCAAATGTAAATATATATCTAAACACAGATGTGACGGATCGTTCTTACACTTACATGTTGCCGGAAATTTATGAAGACGAAGATGATATTTACAATACTGGAATTGAATTTAAAACCATTCAGCAGTCCGAAATTACGAGCGGGAGGCTGCGGTTTCTTAGCCAAAGCCAAGCAATTAATATTAAAGGCGTCATAGTCACGGTTGGAGAAAGTGACCCAGTTTCCTTAAATTTTGGCGCAATTCAGCCCATTCGCTGGAATAGTTGGGCTTTGAAACATAGTTTTTTCGAAAATATTTTATTGCCGCCATGGTCGAATGGTTTAATCTTTGCTTTGTCTTTGTTTTCCGCTTATTTGGTACATAAAAAAGAGAAAATGACTAGCGATAATAGCCAGTCGCAAGAAAATAGCCGCAAAGAAGATGACGACGAACAAGATATACTCACCGACGAATGGTTTAAGTCTGTAGGAAATAATTTGTTGCGGTCTAGCATATTTCTGTTGTTCGTTATTGGATTAATTTTAGTATTTTTAAATGCGTTTGTCCTTTTTGTCGTTGAGATTCTTCTTTATCCGGTGCTTGTTCTTATTCTTGTTCGCAAATGTGAAAATTTTCTTAGATGGCTGCTTGTTACTTTTGGTGCTATTTTAAGTGCTTTTTCAATCATATTAATTGTTGACCTTTGCATATCGCCAAAACCCTTTTCCGATCCATATCCGCTTTTACCTTTTGGTATTGGCTGGTCTATTTTGGTTTCGACGATCCTAACTGTAACTGTAACTATATTTGCTAGGCCAAGGATTGTACTTCCTGCCCCAGTAAATAAAAAAGAACTAGATGCAAATTCTAAAAAGCAAGAAAAAACTACTAAAAAGAGCATTAAAAAGAAAAGCGAACCGTTATTTGCCTTTTGGAATAAGCGATACAAATCTTTGAAATCTAATATAAAAAAAGAACTTCGTGAAATTCACAAAAACCGCCCTAAAGACGAAATTCTTTGGATGGAGTTTTATAAGACTGATCCTCAGCGTCTTGAGAGTTGGCGTGAATACATTGAGCAATTAAAGCGCAGAGATTATAAGGAACTGCGTTTATTTTGGCGTTGGGTTGATAAAATTTACGAGTCGCCAACATTAGCAAAAATTAGAACAGACGAGGAGTGGGATTTGAAAAATAAGACAAAACCACCTTCACAACCAGGGTCTAATACAAAGCCCAATGAATAAATCTTGGTGGGAATCTTCTGTCTGTTGGTTGTGCGACTACAGCACTTTTGTTATGGTAGCCTTGCTGGTGTTGGCTATTGGCGCATATCGTTGGCTGCGTGTTACGCCCCTGCCTTCGCCTGCTACAACGCCTACATCTGAATTTGTCAATACACCAACAAACATATCGGTTACATCAACGCGCAAACCACCTACCCTTACCCCGACGCTTATTTTGACCTCTACGCCCGCATTCACAGCCACTCCGGCAATCGAAAAGCCAGAGTTTGTTTTGGTCTTTGTTCCCGTTAACTGGGAATTCGGTCTCTCGGAATTCGAGCAGGCAGCCGAGGCGCACGCGGAGATTTTTATCCGCGAATCTGGGATCGAAAATTATTTTTCTGTGCGCTTTGTTGCGATGAAAACCGGTCTTGAAGGGGTTTCTTTAGGAAGTGACACGCTTGTATATGATATTGTTGAGTTTGCCGCCATGCAAGAACAACCCGCTGATCGTTATATTGGTTTAACCAATGGCGACTTGAATCCCGACGGTGAAAGCGACGTAGTCGGTTGGACTTCTGGCGGTTTGGCGGTGGCCGCCGAATATCAGGATGAATTTGTTGTCGCGCATGAACTGGGACATACATTTGGTCTGTGCGACGAATATAGTTTCCTGGATTGGGAAAGGCAAAACGAGAACTACAGTAGTGGGTGCCCTAATCCTTACCCAGACGCGGATATTTGTCCGCATAAAGAGACTGAAAATCTTTGTGAAGGAAATCCAGCTACTGATGGAAGCAATTCGATTATGGGTCCAGCAGGAATGCCCGGCGACTATAGTTTCAATCAGGCCTGTTATTCTCACTTGCAGGGAGTATTCAAGACAGAAAGTAAACAGCAATGAACCAGCGATTTACTCTTCCCGTACAATGGTCCTTGACGCTCTTGTTAGGGTTATTTTTGGGGTATGTCTATCAACCTGTACCTGCCTCGGGCACACCTACCGATTTGCCTGAATCCCCTACAGTCGAGGTTTCTCCCAATGTACATTCTTCTACGCCTACATCATCGCCAACGCCGAATGTGCTAATGCCTTATGAAACTTTGCCTGGCGGATGGCTCGTCCGTGCTCAATTTTATCGCGCTGCGCCTCCAGAAATAGAAAAAGTTACCATCTTGAATAAAATACGAATTGCCGCCCTGTCTGCCGGCGAAAATAAAATTGCAATTCTGAACAAGGATGGTCAGATATTATTTGCTCAATCATTTGCGATTGATTTTTTGGGGGGAGACCCACCTAAGCCAGTGAATTATCAGACAATAATATTTATGCTCCCTTTTGCTGAGGGGGCGTCTGAAATTATGATCACAACAGTGAACGGAAAGGCAATCTATGTCATCCCAAAAAAATAATTTTTTACCCCCGGATTGGAAAACGTATCCAATAGATGCGGATCTGTTATCTTCAATGCGTTTGATTCATCCTGTTTCAAAAGGTATCTACGGCATGTTAGGCACCCAACTTGTTCTGACAAGTAATCATCAAGACTCTGTAAGACATTTTTCAGAAATGGATGGGATAACTATTTTTGCTTTGGATGGCGGTGGTTTCTCTGTAGATATTGCCGCTGCTTTGGGACTATTGTCTGAGCCTAAAGAAAGCGACCTTCGAAAATATATCGAAACAGTTGGGCGCGAGGTTACTTTTTACATTCCGCTATGTTTGTCCTCTGCTTGGTGCTGGAAAGATGGGGATAGGAAATTTGGCGGCAATGTTTGTGTTAAAGATGATATGTTCCCAGACTCGAAAATTCGAAAGCTTCCACCAATTTTTATACGTCTCTATGCGGCAGTTCGACTTGCTTTTGCTCAATTGTTCCTATTATTCTTTCCAATCGCTATCATGAATATTCAAGCCTTTATTCCTACTGCGGTTTTTTTGCTTGCTGCCGCCGTAATAATCGCCTTTTTATGGAATTTGCTGCCGGTTGGTGGATGGCTTAAAGGGGCAGGAGTGGGCTTGATAACTGGGATGTTTATTTTTGCACTTGGCTACCTGCGGATATTTTCCTTCCCTCTGCTTTTTCTTGTTGGGGTTGTTTTGCTCGCCATTTGGCTTGGACGACAGTTGATTGGTGCGCGGAGTTTTTTATAGAACTTGGTGGTATTGATAAAATCACAGGCGGGCGCTTGGGTAACCACCATATAAAAACATACTAGAGGCTATCTGGCTTTGTTGACATCCTTGAAAAAAATCAAATTTTGTAGAGGTTGTAAGCAAGCCCGAGGATTAGAGCTTGTAGGGCTTGTGTAGAAAGTGAACGACCTGGAGCTCGAGTGGAGAGCTTTCGTTTCACCACAGAGAATACAGTCTCAATCAGATTTCGCTGACTATATTTCTTTGCAGGAAAATTACTCTTCATTTGCGCTCGGATGCCGTTTAGGTGTCATGTTTTTTTTGCCGCGTTCTGCAGGGATGATACTTTTCATGTGGTGAATTTCTCGGATGTGTCTATGGTTCCGTTCGCTGTCGAATTCCGCGTCTGCCAAAACGTACGACGTAGGCGTAACTTGATGAGCAATATCCACCAATGGTCGTAGTAACGCACAGTCATTGTAGGGACCTCGTTTGGCAATTTGAGCCAACTGCAGTTGGTGTTTAGTTTCAACCACCCCAACCCATTTTAGCGAGTAACGCCACGGTAATCCTTGCCCGCGATCTCGTTTACGGTTGATAAAGAAAGTGCTAATGGCGCCAGGTGCCAGACCAGTTGCATCCACAGCTAGGATCGCGTTCTTAGTGGGTTCATTGTTCATGATTTGCAGAGCCGCTTCCTGCAAGGCTTTCTGGATTAAGTTTTCGTCTAAACGTCTCATAAAGCGGTAAAAGGTAGTGTAATCTGGTGTTTGTTTCAAGCCGAGAGCCGCGCGCAATTCAATATGTTCTTGCAAACGGATTTCTGTTTCTCTAAAGGTCCAATCTTCGTAACGCATGAGATAGAGAATTGCCAATAATTGCGGCTGAGTAAATGTGTGCTTTGAGTATTTATTTCGATACAGTGGTATTACTCTCTTGGCAATCGCCAGTGCATATCCTGCAAATTTGACCAACCCAACTTCTGCCATGACACACCTCTCGGTGTTCATCCTATCCCAAAACTAAAGGATGTCAACAAAGCCAGATTAGTTCTAGAGAGAAGTAGAAAAATCATGGCAAAATAAAGGCACGAGAGATCTCCATTAAGAAGATGTGATGATGATTTCAGCATGGATTGAGGTCGCCGCTAGGATACCTAAACACTTTCAGGTGAATTCATCAAACATACGCAAAGTCCTGAAAGTCCGTAAATCTTCCAAGTGGGCAAAGAGAATTTCGTATGTCTAAACATGGTTGGTGTAATTCGCTTGCTTTGGAAAAGAAATTTGCCAACTTGTCTATTCGCATGGTTTTTGGAAGCGGTGTACCTCGATTTGGAAGCCATGTTGCCGCCTAAGACGTCACGGGGTGGTATCCATAATGTGGCTTCTCCTGCCAAACAGAAAACTTTTAGATATTCCCAATCTTGGTTAGGATGACGCAGGTTATATTTTCCCTCTGTACGCGAAACGCTGCGCAAGCGACAAGTTACTCGTTGCGAAAGCCCTTAATCTTCCATCTGACCAGCAAGGTATGACGTTCCTTGGCGCTTTTTTCAAAAATTCTTTTGTCGCATCACTGGTCAACACTTCTGTTACCAGCAACTCAGTTTCGAGTCATTGAATTCCAATGTTTTCAGCCGTTTGGCGTCCTCGGCAGCAGGTTGCCAGTGATAGTAAGTGACCGGGCTGCCTTACTCTTTACGGCAGAGAAGCCTCTAACCACCTTGCTTTTTTTAGTTCTTAATCGGCGTTTGAAAGAGTTTGACAATCAGTTTGGTTTTTTTTCAGTTCACTAGAGTTTTTACCCTTTTTGGGTGCTCGACTCCCATTTTACTTGGTCGTATTTTCTAGAGCAAGTCACCTGTACTTATGTGCGGTGTAAGTGTTGCTCCGCATAGGGGAAAATACAAAAAAAGTCCAGTAGAAATTGGGATTATTTATTTTACAAGTGATTTAAAAGTAAAATATCATTATGGCAACTTATTGTGAATATTGCATTACCCATCCCGAAGATACCTTCAATAAGAACTATCACGACACCCAATACGGGTTCCCGCTGGAAAACGACAACGAGCTCTTTGAGCGGCTCATCCTTGAG
>Ga0268298_10005980_pt1 | contig 11197 bp, 12 predicted proteins | sample WWTPWeurt_MetaG_FD_194462 | JGI IMG/M metagenome (GOLD analysis project Ga0268298, IMG submission 194462) | Activated sludge microbial communities from WWTP in Nijmegen, Gelderland, Netherland - WWTP Weurt | ecosystem: Engineered > WWTP > Aerobic digester > Activated sludge | place... | reverse complement strand
CGCCGCGGCCACCGGGTCGTCGCTGGGGGAAAGTATGCGGCGGCCGCTGGCCACCTGCTGCTGCAGGTGCAGCAGCGAGGACGTCTGCTTGTTGATGCTGCTGACACCCGCATCGAAGATCATTCCGGTACTGATTCGCATGGCGCGCCTTTCGTGTCTGCTCTGCCCGCCGCCTAGCGGCCCAGGGCGACGATCTCGTCGAAAACCTTTGCCGCGATCTCGAGGATCTTGGCCGAGGCCTGGTAGGCCTGCTGATAGCGCAGCAGGTTGGCCGCCTCCTCGTCGAGGTTGACCCCGGAGATCTGCTGCAGGGAGGTGGTCGCATGGTCGACCAGGGACTGTTGCGAGGTGCCGATGGCCTCTACCTCGTTGGCCTTGCTGCCCACTTCGCTGACGATCTGCGAATACGCCGACTGGTAGGACGCGGTGGGGCCGGATGCGCCGCCCAGCATGGTGGACGCGGTTTGCAGGGCACCGAGCAGCATCGCGTTGCGGTTGTCGGCGACGCCGTTCGCATTGGCCTCGACCGTGAAGACATCCCCCCGTGCCGGGTTTCCCGTGATCTGTGCCGTCCATCCGTTGTAGGCGAGCACCGCGCCGCCCGTCGCCGGCGGGGGATCGGGATAGGTTACGGCGGTGGCCAGCACCGTCGCGCTGGTGGCATCGAACACATCGTAGGTCGTGGCGCTGGTGAAGGTGATCGTGACCCGGTGCTGCAGGTTCGGATCGGCCGGCGGCGGCGCCAGCACCGACCCGGCATTGATTGCGGCCGTGCCGGTATTCGCCAGCGCGGCCGCGGTGCGGATCGGGGCCGCGGCGGCGATCGCCCGCGCATCGGTCACGGCCACCGCGATGTTCCGGGCGCCGGCGCGCGTCGGCTGGATCAGGAAGCTGTCGCCGGCCACCGGCGCGGTCCAGGTGGAGGTATCGATCGAGATTCCGTCGACGGTTTGCGGCACCGTGGTGATGGCCGTGCTGGTGTTGTCCGCAAGCCGCGTCAGGGTGAAGTTGGTGCCGTCGGTCACCAGGCGGTAATCGCTCACGGTCAGCAGGTCGATGTTGGGAACGTCGAACAACACCGTAGGCGCGCCCGTCACCGATGCGCCGGCGCTGTTGCCGCTGTTCTCGCGCACCGTGGGCGCCGCGTTGCTGATGTCGAAGAAGTCCCCGCCCAGCGCGCCGGTCAGGTCCATGCCCAGCTTGTGCTGGTCGTTGATGTTCTGGGCCAGGCTGAGCGCAATGCGGCCGAGGCTGTTTTGTGCGGAGTCCAGCGAGGTACCGCGAAACGCGACCAGGCCGCCCAGGGTTCCGCCGGTAATCTGCGACTCCGGCAGGGTCAGCGTCGTGCCGCCGACACCGTTCATCGCCACCACCAGCCGCTCCGGATCGGACTGCGAGGCCACGGCCCGCAGTTGATAGGATTGAGTACCCACCACCAGGGGCTGTCCGTTGCCGATGAAGACGTTGAAGCTGCCGTCGCTCTGCGTCAGGGTGCTGACGCGTATCAGCTTGTTGAGGTCGGTCAGCATCTTCTGGCGCTGGTCCAGCAGATCGTTGGGGATCTGGGTCTGGTTGCCGGCCTGCGCCAGAATGATGCGCTGGTTGATGTCGGCCAGTTGCGAGGAATAGGTGTTGATCGCGGTGACCTGACCCGATATCTGCGAGTTCACTCCGTCGCGGATCTCGCTCATGCGCTGGTCGAGGGACTGGAACCTGGCCACCAGCGACTGGGCCGCGGACAGCATGGCCTGGCGGCTCGGTATCGACGCCGGGTTGGCGGCAACTTCCTGCACACCCTTGAAGAAGGCCGATAGCGCGGGCGAGAGGCCGGCGCTGGGATCGGCCAGCAAATTGTCGATCTGCTTGATCTGCGACAGGTAGCTGTCCATCTCGCTGGCCGATGCCTCGGCACTGAGCACCTGACGCCCGAGAAACTCGTCGTAGATCCGCTTTACGGTCTGGACATGCGTGCCCTGGCCCTGGAAGCCGGAGCCGGTGAGCATCGGAATGTTGGTGCCCTGGACGATCTCCTGCCGGCTGTAGCCGGGGGTCGAGGCGTTCGCGATGTTGTGGCCGGCGGTAAGCATGCCGGCCTGTGCGGCGTTGAGGCCGCTGACGCCAACACTGAAAATGCTCATGGTTGCTCCGTGATGTGTTCTCTTTAACGGCAAAACTTGCCGCTAATTGAGCCTTCACTGTTTCATGAGCAATGCGCGTGCCACCCGCCCGAGCGCGAGGTTATCAGCCGGTCTGCAGCGCCCTCAAGGTGCTGCCGCCAATGATGCGCTCCAGCTTGGCCGCGTACTGCGGATCGGTGGCATAACCGGCGGCCTGCAGGCCGCGGGCGAAGCTCCCCGGCTCCTGCACGCCGAGTACCTCCGCATAGCGGGGATTCCCGGCAAGCAGGTTGGCGTAGTCGCGAAACGCCGCTTCGTAGGACCCATAGGCGCGGAAACGTTCGATGCGGGTCTGGACGACGCCACCGACGTACTCGGTCGTCGCCGCTTCGGCCACCGGCCCCTGCCAGCCGCGGCCGGCCTTGATGCCGAACACGTTGAAGCTCGGGCTGCCGTCCGCCCGGCGCGGCTCCGACTTGCCCCAGCCGGTTTCCAGTGCAGCGTGGGCCACCACGAAATGGGCCGGAATGCCCGTACTGCGTTCGGTGGCCAATGCGGCAGGCAGCATGCGGTCGACAAAGGCGCGCTGCGCGGCGCCGTTCGCGGCAGGAGCGAGGCCCGACGCCGGCGGGACGGTCGCAGGCGCCGGGGCGCGATCCTGCAGGGGCACAAAGGACGGCGCGGCATCGCGGCGCAACGGTAGCGGCAGGGCCCGGTCCAGGGGCAGGGAGTAGGCCCCCGCCGGACGCTGCAGCGGAATCGGCCCTTCGGGCAATTGCGGCTCCGGGTTCTGTCGCGCCAGCTGCGCTTCGATCATCGCGGCGAGGCCGGTGCCGCGACCGCTGCCGCCCAGTGCCTGCCCCAGTTGCTGGTCGAGCAGCGACTCGTACATGCGCGTCTGGTCGCTGTCGAACATGCCTTCGCGCGGCGTCGCCTCGCGCATCGACTTGAGCACCATCTGCAGGAACAGGGCTTCGAACTGCCGCGCCACCACCTTGTTGGCCGCGGGATCACCGGCCTTGGCCTGCCGCTTGAGCGCGGCGAGGCCGCCGACATCGAAAATGTTGGTGGCGGAAATCGCCGACTTGTCGTTAAGCGCGCTCATGGCTGACGCCAGAATGGCATGGGCCGGGGCGCGACGTTCGGGAAAGCAACGCGGCTAAAACTTCCCTGACCGGGACAACGCCCCGGCCCCCGGCTGATTCTCCGGCGCAAGGAGCGGCCACGACTCGCTGCGTTCGAGGGCATTTGACGGACCTGCCGTGGGACGGCGCGGCCGCAGAACAATCAGATGATTTCCAGTTCGGCGCGCAATGCGCCGGCCGACTTCATCGCCTGAAGGATGGCGGTAAGGTCCTGCGGATTGGCGCCCAGCGTATTGAGCGCCTTGACGATGTCGGCCAGGTTGGCACCGGCCTTGACGTTCATCATCGCTCCGCCTTCCTGCCTGATGTCGATCTGGGAGTTCGCCGTCGCGGCGGTTTGCCCGCCGGACAGGGCGCCGGGCTGGCTTACCGCGTTGTCGGTGCTGACCGACACCGAGAGGTTGCCGTGGGCAACGGCGCAGCTGTCCAGCAGCACGGCCTGGTTCATGACCACGGACCCCGTGCGGCTGTTGACGATCACCTTGGCCGCCATCTTGACCGGAGTCACCTCGATGCTCTCGATGCGGCCAATGAAACTGACGCGCTCGTCGACATTGGTCGGCGCCCGTACGCGGATCTGGCGGCCGTCCGCCGCAGTGGCGGTGCCCGGCAAGGCCTTGTTGATGGCCTGGACCACGCGCTGGGCCGTGCCGAAATCCGTGGTGTTCAACTCGAGGTTGACGAATTCGCCCTGCCCCAGGGGGGTCGGTACTTCGCGTTCGACGGTCGCGCCGGCCGCTATGCGCCCCACCGAGAGGTGGTTGACGGTTACCTTGGAGCCGGCGCCGGAAGCCCCGGCGCCCACCACCACGACGTTGCCCTGCGCCATGGCGTAGATCTGGCCATCGGCGCCCTTCATCGGCGTCAGGATCAAGGTGCCGCCCTTCAGGCTTTTGGCGTTGCCTATCGACGAAACCGTGATGTCGATCTGCTGGCCGGCGCGTGCGAAGGGCGGCAGGCTGGCGGTGACCATCACGGCGGCAACGTTTTTCAACTGCAGCGATTGACCGGGCGGCAGGTTGACGCCCATCGCCGAGAGCATGCTGATCATGCTCTGCACGGTAAAGGGTGTTTGCGTCGTCTGGTCACCGCTGCCGTCAAGGCCGACCACGATGCCGTAGCCCACCAGCTGGTTGTTGCGGACGCCGGCGATGGAGGCGATGTCCTTGATGCGCTCGGCGCGCGCCGTATCAACCACCATCAGCGCAGCGAGTACCCAGAGGAAAGCAAGGAAGCTCTTCTCGATGCGTGTCATGTCAGGCTCCTCAGAAGGGCATGAAGGTCAGGAAGAAGCGCCCCAGCCAGCCCATGACCTGCGCCGAATCGAGGAAGCCGTTGGCCTTGTATTCGATGCGCGCGTCGGCGACCTGAGTCGAGGTGACGGTATTGGCGGAGGTGATGGTGTTGGGATTCACCACTCCCGAGAAACGCACGAACTCCTCGCCCTCCTTGAGGCCGATCTGCTTTTCGCCCGACACCAGCAGGTTGCCGTTGGGGTAGACCTCGATCACGGTCACGGTCAGCGTGCCGGTGAAGTCGTTGGATGAGGTGTTCTCGCCCTTGCCATTGAAGTTGTTGGTGCCACTGGCGGCAAGCGTGGTGCCCTGCGCGCCCTTGAACGGCAGGCCGACGATGGTCGGCACGCTGACATCCACGTCCGAACTGCGCGTGGTCTTGTTTTCCGACTTCTTCGACGCCTGGACTTTTTCCTGGATGTTGATGATCAGGGTATCGCCGACGAAGCGGGCGCGCCGGTCCTCGAACAGCGGGCGGGCGGATGCGACGCTGAATATGGCGCCGCTGCTGGGGGCGATCGCTGCGCGTGGTTCCGGCCGGGCCGTCATCGGCTGGTGCACCGCGGTCGGCGGTGTCGTGGTGACGCAGCCGCCCAACGGCAGGGCAACCAGCAGGACCAGGAGTAATTTATTCATGATTTGCCTCGATCTTCGTCTTTACAGTTGGGCAAGCCGCGCCAGCATCGCATCGGAGGTCGTCACCGCCTTTGAGTTGAGTTCGTAGGCGCGCTGGGTCTGGATCATGGTGACCAGTTCTTCCGCCACATTGACGTTCGACGTCTCGACGTAGGCCTGGTTGAGCAGTCCCGTGCCGTTGGTTCCCGGCGTGTTGGGCGTAGGTGTCCCCGAGGATGCGGTCTCGATGAACAGGTTCTCGCCCATGCTCTGCAGGCCGCCGTTGTTCACGAAGCTGGCCAGCTGTATGGTGCCGACCTGGGTCGGCGTCGTCACGCCCTGCTGGGTATAGGAAACGATGCCGTCGCGGCTGATGGAGACGCTTAGCGCATTGCTCGGGATGGTGATCGTCGGCGACAGCGGATAACCGCTCGAGGTCACCACCTGGCCGGTGCTGTCGAGCTGGAAGGCGCCGTCGCGGGTGTAGGACAGGGTTCCGTCCGGCATCTGGATCTGGAAGAAGCCATTGCCGTTGATCGCGATGTCGAGCGGATTCTCGGTGCGCTGCAGGCTGCCCTGGGCAAAGATGCGTTCCGTCGAGATCGGGCGGACGCCGGTCCCCAGCATCAGCCCCGACGGGATCTGCGTCTGCTGCGAGGACTGCGCGCCCGGCTGGCGCAGGGTCTGGTAGAGCAAATCCTCGAACACCGCCCGCGCCCGCTTGAAGCCATTGGTGCTGACGTTGGCCAGGTTGTTGGAAATGACATCCAGGTTGGTCTGCTGGGCATCGAGACCGGTCTTGGCAATCCAGAGCGAACGAATCATGTCGGGGACCTTCCCAGGAACTATCGTGAAGAAAGAATCTGCGTTGCCGCACGGTCGTTGGCATCGGCCGAGGTCAGCACCTTCATCTGCATTTCGAACTGCCGTGCCAGCGAGATCATGGTCACCATCTGCTCCGCCGCATTGACGTTGCTGCCTTCGGTATAACCCGCGGCCACCCGCATCTTCTCGTCGACCGGCGCGGTGCCCCCGTCCTTCAGGCGGAACAGTCCGTCTTCGCCTCGAACCAGGTCTGCTTCCGGCGGATTGACCAGCTTGACGCGACCCACCACGTTGACGATGTTTTGCGCCCCGGACTCCGGCACGACCGAGATCGTGCCGTCGACGCCGACACTGACCTTGACGTCGGGCGGTATCGTGATCGCGCCGCCGTCGCCCTGCACCGGCAAGCCGTTGCGCGTCTGCAGCACCCCGTTGACGTTGAGTTCGAAATTTCCGTTGCGCGTGTAGGCTTCGCTGCCGTCGGGCATCTGCACCGCCATCCAGCCGGGACCCTGCACCGCCATGTCGAAGGTGCGGCCGGTAAACAGCATCGGCCCGGAAGTGAAGTCGGTATGCGTGCTGGCGTCGGCCACGAAGGCCCGGGTGGGCAGGCCCTTCTGTGCCGCGTTCGACTGCACCTGGACCGCGCGCAGTCGATGCTCCTCGGCCCGATAGCCGGCCGTCGAGACGTTGGCGAGGTTGTGCGCAACGGCTGCCTGCCGGTTCAGCGTCTGGCTGGCCCCGGTCATCGCGGTGTAGATCAGTCGGTCCATGTGCCCACCCTAGTTGCCATCTCGCAGCCCGCTCTCAGGCGAGCCAATCAGCAGCCTCCCCGCAGGGGAAGGATGGGAAGGGCGGGCCCATTTGCCGCTTTTCGCCTGTTTCGTCATCAATGGGTCGTCCGGCTATCAGTTGCGCTATCGCAGGTTCACCAGAGTCTGCAGGATGCTGTCCTGGGTCTTGATGGTCTGCGCATTGGCCTGGTAGGCGCGCTGCTGGGTGATCATGCTGACCAGTTCGGCCGTCAGGTCGACGTTCGAGTCCTCGAGCGCGGAGGACTGCAACACCCCGTACTGGCCGGAAGATCCGGGCGACCCGGTGATCGGATCGCCGCTGGTCGGCGACTGCGCCCAGCGGTTGTCGCCCAGCGGCTGCAGGCCCTGGGGATTGCGGAAGGTGGCGAGCACGACCTGGCCGACGGCCTTGGTCTGGCCATTGGTGTAGCGACCCAGCACGACGCCGTCCTTGCCGATATTGAAGCCGGCCAGCGTGCCCGAGGCGTAGCCGTCCTGAACCATGGCGTTGACCGCGAACTGCGCGCCGTATTGCGTGGACCCGCCGAAGTCGACCGGAAATGCGAGGGCGGTGACCGCCCCCGGGTAGCCCAGGTCGGTGTCCGAAATCGCAGCGGCAAAGGGTGCCGAGGTGATCGCGCCGGAGGTATTGAAGGTCAGCTGCCCGAGAGCCCCGAGGTTCTGGAACGTGGCCAGCGAGGGCGGGTTGGGCGGGGTCGAGCCGGCGGGATTGGTCACTGTGGCGTACACGTCCCAGGTATTCGCGGCGGCATTCTTGACGAAGTACATCGAGTAGGTGTGAGGATTCCCGAGGCTGTCGTAGACGGTCGTGGCCGTCGACTGGTTGTAGGACGTCGGGTCGTTGTAGTCGAACAGGGGCGTGACCGGTATCCCGAGGCGGGAATCCAGGTTGACGTTGGCCTGCACGCCGGATCCTCCCGTGCTGGCGCCGGTGGCTTGCGGCGTGCCGGACAGGCTCTGGGTCGGGTCGAACAGGCGCAGGGGCACGGCGGGAGAACCGGTGGCAATGACGCCATTGACCGCGGCGATGCCCTTCAGCTGCAGGCCCTGGGCGCTGACGATGTAGCCGTCCTTGTCGAGCTGGAACTGGCCGTTGCGGGCGTAGACCGTGCCCCCCGAGCCGTCGTCCATCTGGAAGAAGCCGCCGCCATTGATCGCGGTATCCAGCGGGTTGTTGGTTACCGATATGTTGCCCTGGGTGAATTGCTGGACGATCCCCGCCACCTTGGCACCGATCCCGATCGGGGCGGCACCGGCACCGTTCAGCGAGGCGGCAAACACGTCGGCGAACTGCGCCGAGCCGTTCTTGAAGCCCACCGTGCCCGAGTTGGCGATGTTGTTGCCGATGGTGTCAAGCGCCTTGGAGGATGCGTTGAGACCGCTCAAACCTTGTTGAAAGCCCATGTGTTTCTCCCGCTCAGAATATTTGTTTGATGTCGCCCATCATCACCAGGCCCAGGGCGCCGAGGTTCAGGGTCAAACCCTGGCTGCTCTGGTTGATGTTCAGCACGCTGCCGAGTTGCAGTGCGGTCGCCGCGACCTTGTCGCTGCCGCGCGTTGCGCTCACCGCAATGCTGTAGGCGCCGTTCACCGCCCTCACGCCGGAAGCCGTCTTGCCGTCCCAGGCGAAATCATGCACACCGGCGTCGAGCGAACCCAGGTTGAGGGTGTTCATGACAATTCCATTGACGTCCTTGATGGTCAAGGTCACCTGGTCGGCGCCCGCGCCCAGCTCGATGCCTCCCGCAGCGCCGGAGTCGCCGAGCTGCAGGCCGCTGCCGGGCACCATCACCTGGTGCCCGACCAGCGCCGCCGCCTGCATGGCTTCCGCGCTGGCGGTCGACGCCAGCATCTTCTGCAGCGTCGCATTCAGCTTTTCGATGCCGTCGACCGTGCTGATCTGGGCCAGTTGCGAGGTCATCTGCGCGTTGTCCATCGGGTTCAGCGGATCCTGGTTCTTCAGCTGCGTGGTCAGCAGTTTCAGGAACCGGTCCTGTGCGTCGGTGGTCGCGCTCTTGGCCTTCGCCTTCGTCGTGCCATTCACCGAGTCGATCAGCGCCTGGGTGGCGCCCGAGATGCCTGTGGTAGTAGTGCTTGTCATGTCGGAATCCTTTCCGGGGCGGGCTTACTGCCCGATCGCCAGCGTCTTCTGCATCAGCGACTTGGCGGTGTTCATTACCTCTGCGTTGTTCTGGTAGGAGCGCGAGGCGGAGATCATGTTGACCATTTCGTCGACCACATTCACGTTCGGCATCGCCACGTAGCCCTGCTCGTTGGCGGCGGGATTCTTCGGGTCGTAGGTCATGCGCAGGGGTGCCGCGCTATCGACGACCTGGGTGACGCGGACGCCGATGCCGCCGCCTTCGACCGCCATTGCCTTGAAAACCACCTGCTTGGCGCGGTAGGGCTGGCCATCGGCGCCCACCACGCTGTCGGCGTTGGCGAGATTGCTGGCAACCGCATTCAGGCGGGCCGACTGGGCGGTAAGCGCGGACCCGGCGATCGAGAAGATATTGAACAGGCTCATGGTCGCTCCCCCTGTTACTGGCTCTGCATGGCGAGCTGCAACGTGCTGAAGTCGCTGCGGATGAAACTCAGCATCGCCTCCATCTGCACCGCGTTTTCGGCAAAGGCCGCGCGCTCGACGTCCATATTCACCGTGTTGCCATCCACATTCGGCTGGAACTCGGTCCGGTACTTGACTGCGGCGCCAAGGGGAGCGCCTGCTCCGCTGTCCAGGTGCCGTGCCGAGGTCCGCTTCAGGGCCAGACTTCCTTCGGCGCGGCCGGCGAGCGCCCCTTCGAGGACACCCTTGAAGTCGATGTCCCTGGCCTTGAAATTCGGCGTATCGGCGTTGGCGATGTTCGACGCCAGCAACTCCTGCCGATAGGCTCTCGCCGTCAGGGCGGTACGTTTGACTTCGAGGTGGGCGTCGATTCGATCTATCACGGTGTTGGACAGGCAGCACGAGTTTTGACACCGGTTCCAATGCATCATCCGTGCCATACCCCTGAAGCGGCCTATCGGCGTGGCAAGAGCGGTTCGGCGGCCGGCGGACGGCAAGAGACGCACCGCTTTCGGCAAAACTTGCCGCCGCGCCGGAACCCGCTGCCCGAGAATTGGGGCCGTAGTGAGAGGCTTCTGGCGGCATGCGTGCGGGCAATGCTGTGGTTCAATCCCGGCCTATGCGACACTTTATCCGCCTGCTTGCCGCGCTCGTGCTTTTCGCGCCCTGTGCGCCGCTCTATGCTGCTGACTCGTCCGCGGTCCGCCTCGCGGTCGATGACTTCATGCGCAGCCAGGTTCTCAACCTGCCGGGGAAAGTCACCTACAGCATCGGCGCCATCGACGCCGATCGCCTGCCCGGCCCCTGCGAGGGATTCGAGGTAAGCATGGAGGGCGGCGCGCGCGCCTGGGGCCGGACCCGCGTCACCGTGAGTTGCCGCGGCGCCGGCTGGAAACTGTGGGTACCTGTCCGGGTTCGAGTGGTGGCTGACTATCTTGTCGTCGCGCGTCCCGTCGGTGCCGGCCAGATCCTTGCCGAGTCAGATATCCGCGTGCAGACCGGGGAAATCTCCGAGTTGCCCGGCGCAGTACTGACGGACAAGGCGCAGGCGGTCGGGCGCACCAGCATCGCCGCACTGGTTCCGGACCGGCCATTGCGCGCCGACATGCTGCGCCTCGCAACCGTGGTGCAGGCGGGCCAGAGCGTGAAGGTCATCGGCACGGGCAGCGGCTTCCAGGTCACAAACGAAGGGCGGGCACTGGGCAGCGCCGTGGTTGGACAAGTTGTGCAGGTGCGGCTAAACTCGGGCCAGATACTCAGCGGGGTCGCCCGCTCCGATGGCGCTGTAGAGATAAGATTTTGATTTAGTGAAATATTATTGACACCAACGATCGATCGCAGCAGCATAAAGTTATTGGCAGAAATGCCGTAAATGCAAGCAGACGCCGCAAAAGACTACGGAACCTCCGCCCATGAAGATCGACAACTCCACCAAGACCGTTGCTTCCGTGCAAGGACCGGCGGGAACTCACACGCATGGACCACGCCCGGCGGCGACCGGAGTCAAGTCCAGTCCGTCGGCTGGGCAGTCGGCAACGGTGGTATCGGCCGGGCTGCATGCCGTGGCCGCGACCGAAGCCGCCTTCGATGCCCAGAAGGTGGCCGAAATACGGCTGGCGATCAGCGAGGGCCGCTTCCACATCAATCCTGAGCGCGTGGCCGACGGCTTGATCAACAGCGTGCGCGAAATGCTCGGTCAGAACCGCAGCTCCTCCTAATCACCGGCGACGGAACGCCGGTCATACCTCCCGCCTGAAGCTGCCGTGGAATCCTTGTCCGAGTTGCTGGTCAGGGAACTGGCTGACCTGAGGCGCTTTTG
>Ga0268298_10005979_pt1 | contig 11199 bp, 9 predicted proteins | sample WWTPWeurt_MetaG_FD_194462 | JGI IMG/M metagenome (GOLD analysis project Ga0268298, IMG submission 194462) | Activated sludge microbial communities from WWTP in Nijmegen, Gelderland, Netherland - WWTP Weurt | ecosystem: Engineered > WWTP > Aerobic digester > Activated sludge | place: Netherlands... | reverse complement strand
TCTGGTGAGGATCTAATCTACGTTTCAGGCTCGTAGCCTGAGGGGCGACACAGATTCTCTCACCATAGCCTCGACAGCGCCTTTAATCTCTAGCTTACCCTGGTTTCTCTATGATACAAGGGGCGATCCCGGTTGGCAATTTTATAGCAATGCCGTAATAACAAGGGTCGCCCTGTTTGGTCAAACCGGGCGACCCTATCCGTAATGGCCGCGACGTTTTTCAAGCCAGGCGGGCTCGCCCCTACCCAGACGGCTTGCTCTGGTGTAGGGGCAGGTGCCTGGTTGGGCACGCGAAAATGCCGTCAACGAAAACCTGCCCGGTATTGGACGCGCCCTGGGCGGGTCATCGTTTATGGCAAGGCGCCGGTTATCTGTTGGGACCCGCACCCTACACAAGAGGCCTGAGGTTTCTTTGGCATAGATGTGCTCTGATTTGTGAGGGCTTTGACAGGATCGCTGCCAGGGGCTATAATACGACAGATATTGTCGTATTTATTTAAGGTTGCAAAAAGGTGTAAAACAATGAAAACCCCAAATGTCCCAACGGATGATCCGAATGTCAGACGCAAGCACAGTACAATCGGTTTTTTTGACCGGGTTGCCGTTCAGTATGACCGGACTGGGCCGCGGTTTTTTACCTATTTTGGCCAGCGCCTGGTTGAGGCCGCCCAAATTGGCCGCTGCGAACAGGTGCTGGATGTCGCCGCTGGCCGCGGGGCGGTTCTTTTTCCGGCGGCTCGGGCTGTAGGCAGGCAGGGAAGCCTGGTGGGGATTGATCTGTCGGCCCAGATGGTGACCGAGCTGAGCCAGGAGGTCCAGGGGCTGGGGCTGGCGAATGTTCGCATTCTGGAGATGGATGCCGAAAAGCTGGAGTTCCCAGACGCCACATTTGACGTGGTGCTGGTCGGGTTTGCTTTGTTTTTCTTTCCCCAGCTGGCGCAGGCCCTGGCTGAAATTCGGCGGGTCTTGAAACCGGGCGGGCGGATTGCGGTTTCGACCTGGGATGCATCGATGGATAAGCAGTGGGAAGTGTTTTTTCAAGCTGCGCAAAGCCATATTGCCGCTTACGCTCCGGAAAAGTCCGCTCCCTTTCGCCCGCCCAGCAATAATCTGGAGTCCCAGGCCGGGCTGGCCCAAACCCTGCAGGCCGCCGGGTTTGGGGATGTGCAGGTTGTATACGAAGAGCACGACTTTGTTTATCCCAGTTTCGAGGCGTGGTGGGCTGCGCTGTGGACCCACTGGACCCGGACGGCCCTGGAGCGGGTGGAACAGGTGAGCGGGGCAGAGGGGCTGGCGCTCTTTCAACAGGATCTGTACCAGAAGATGGAAACAATTCGGCAGCCGGATGGGATCCACCAGATCTTCCCGGTCTTGATTGGGGTTGGCAGGAAACCAGTCCGTTTGTGAAAAAATCCCCAAAAAGAGTGATGTAAGGCAGGATAATAATCTGGTAATATATTGATAATTTCTTGTGAAATTATCAATATATTCGCGTTGGAGGATTATTACCATGCCTGAACAAACTGCTCCCAATTCTGCTGCTCGACCAGCCAGCCCGGGCTGGCTTTCGCCGAGGTTGTACGCCAAGTACTGGCGGCTGCATTTTTATGCCGGCTTCATCCTGGCGCCGCTGATTATCTGGCTGTGTGTGACCGGGATCTTGTATGTGGTTGGCCCGCAGGTGGAGGCCTGGATGTACCGCGATTATCTGAATGTCACCCCGCAGGGCGCAGAGGCCTCGTTTGACGCCCAGGTGGCGGCGGCTCAGGCGGCCTATCCGGATATGATGCCGACCCAGTTCCATCCCAGCGAGCAGGCGGGCCAATCGGCCTATGTGGTCATGATGAGCCACAGCGAGGCCCATTCCACTCAGATGCGCCATTCGGGGCCGACCGATGATGTGGAAGTGTATATCAACCCGTACACCGCCGAGGTGATCGGCTCGCTGCGGGTGGAAGAGAAGTACTCCCGCCGGACGATGGACCTGCACGGCACGCTCTATCTTGGCGATGTGGGCCGGCTGCTGACCGAGCTGGGCACGGTCTGGTCGCTGGTGCTGGTGCTGACCGGGCTGTACCTGTGGATGCCGCAGAAATGGGGCAAGCTGTGGGGGGTGTGGGCGCCGCGCATCCGGCAGTGGAAGGGCCGCATCTGGTGGCGTGATTTCCACTCGGTAGGCGGGATGTACCTGACCGGGATCATGCTGGCTTTCTTGACCACGGCTTTGATGATCACCTATGCTTCGGGGACGATCTTTGCTCTCTCGAAGGTCTTTACCAAGCAGATGCCGCCAGCCATCCCGGCGGCCTTGAAATCGGAGCCGATCGAGGGCCAGGCTGGACAGGTAGTCCAGGGTCAGATATCGATCCAGAGCCTGAAGCAGATTGCGGCCGATATGAACATGCTCGACAGCTATATGATCACCCTGCCGGTGAACCCGACCGGCTTTTTCAAGATCAGCGCCGACAACGGAATGGGCAAACCCGAAGCCCGGCATGATATCAGCGTGGACCAGTACAGCGGGAAGATTGTCTATGAAACCGGCTGGGAGAAGTACCCGATCATGACCAAGCTCACGATCTGGGGGTTGAGCTTCCATTTCGGGGTTTTGTGGGGCGCAGCGACCCAGATTTTGGGGATCCTGGCCTGCCTGGGGCTGATCTTCTTTACGGTCTCGGGTGTGGTGATGTGGTGGAAGCGCCGTCCGGCGCATGCCTGGGCGCTGCCCAAGACCGTCCCCGGCGGGCTGAAGCCTTTCCCCAAGGGGCTGATGGCCTTGATGGTGGTGCTTTGCATTCTGCAGCCAACCCTGGGGATCTCGATGCTGATCGGGCTTGGGGTGGATTGGCTGGTGGTCAAGTATATCGAACGGCGCAATCAGAACAAGCCGACCGGCTCGGTGGCGGCGCGGGTTTGACGCATAAAGTGTAATCAAAACGCAAGGGCGCAAGGGATGGAAGGCGCAAAGATTTTTGGGGATTTCTTTGCGCCCTTGCGGAATCAAGTCGGTCGGGCTGAAGCCCTTCCTCAGTACGTGGAAGCCCTGGCGATGAGTACATCGCAGGGCTGAGCCCCGAAGGGGCTTTCATGTACTGAGCCCTGGGCTTCAGCCCCGGGCGTCGTCCTATCGGGTGGCGCGGCTCAGGCTATGATCTCCGTTCTTGACAGGCGGGTCGATTTTGTATATAATCGTAACGAATATAGTTGTTGCGATTGTATGACAAAAAGAGGATCTATGCCTGATGATGTTCAGAATTTACTGCCCCTGACCCCGACCGTGTTCCACATGCTGCTGGCGCTGGCGGATGGGGAGAAGCACGGCTATGGGATTATGAAGTCTGTCGAAGATGAAACCCAGGGTCAAATGCAGATCCGGACCGGCTCGTTGTATGGGTCGATCCGGCGGATGATCGAGGGTGGGCTGATCGAGGAGAAGAGTGAGCGCCCTGACCCGGAGCTGGATGATGAGCGCCGCCGGTATTATGGGCTGACGGACTTTGGCCGGCGTGTGCTGACCGCAGAAGCCGAACGGATCTCCCAGGCGCTGCTGGTCATTCAGAAGAAGCACGTTTTGGGCGGGGTTTGATATGCGAGACAGGCTTGTGATTTCAGAACGGATCTATCAGGCGCTGTTGTACCTGTACCCAAAAGCCTTTCGGATGATCTATGGCGAACAAATGCGCCAGACCTTTCGGGATGCCTGCCGGGCGACTTACCGCGGCAAGGGTGTAATTGGTCTGTTGGGGCTCTGGATGCCCACTCTATTCGATTTATTTAAAACGGCGTTTGAAGAGCGAACACGCCAGGGAGAAATAGCCATGTCAAAAACAAGATTGATCGGGTTGGCTGGTCCTTTGACCCTGCTGGTTGGCGGGCTGTGGCTGGCGTCGGCGGTTGGGGATGCTGCATTCCAGACCGGGGTGGTGCGGGATGAGGCGCTTTTGGGACTCGCCGCCCTTCCTTTCTTTTTATCCTTCATCCCGCTGCTGTTTGCCCTGCTCGGAACCCGCCTGCGCTTTCAGGGCTCGGCAGGTGCGGCGGGCAGGTTTGGCCTGATGTTGAGCGTGACCGGGTCTGCCGGGGTGATCGTCTGTGTGCTGGCAAGTATCCTGTCTGGCATGCTCAGCCAGGATGCCGGTCAGGTCTCCTGGTTGAATTATGCGGCTGTCGTGTGTGTACTCAGCATCCGGATCGGGTTTATTCTGTTTGGGGTGGATGCGCTGGTCACCAGGCCGCTGCCGCGCTGGAACCTGCTGCCGCTGCTGCTGGGCTTGAGCGTCCTGCTCAGCCTGCCGCTGGAATGGTTCGGGGTGCCCGCCTTCCTGCCGGCCGAATGGGCTAACTCTTTTCTGCACTTTGCATTCACTGGCGTGTGCTGGGTGCTGCTTGGCTTTGTGATGCTGGAGCCGGGCAGGGAACGTCAGCCGGTGGGGGTGGGGTGATGAAGTGAGCGGCGCCTGTCGGGCAGCGATGCTTCCCATGAGGTGCGGGCACGTTAGAACCACTGAGGCACTGAGAAATACTGAAGCCACTGAAAATTCCTGTTCTTACGGAAGGCATTTTTCAGCGGTCTCAGTTAATTCATCCTTTCAGTGATTCTATTGACAGTGGAGCCGGTCGGGCTGAAGCCCTTCCTCAGTACGTGAAAGCCCCTGGCGATGAGTACATCGCAGGGGCTAAATTCCCCAGCCCCGCAGGGGCTTTCAAGTACTGAGCCCGGGACTTTAGTCCCTGGCGGCGGGGTGGTGGGCGGCGATACTTCCCATGAGGTGCGGCTCACCTGGGGTCGAAGTCGAAGACCGGTAAAGTGCGCGAGGTGAGCTGCACCTTCAATTCGCATAGCAGAAGGTGCGGGCACGCTAGAACCACTGAGGCACTGAGAAATACTGAAGCAACTGAAAATTCCCGTTCTTACGGAAGGCATTTTTCAGCGGTCTCAGTTAATTCATCCTTTCAGTGATTCTGTCGTTCCATATAGGCTCAGCCGCCAGAGGATGAATCCCGACCGGCTAGCTAACCTTCACTCCCTTGGCGTCTTTGCGGTTCAATCCTTCCCTGGTGCAAGGGGAAGGTGCAGCTCACTTCAGGCCTGGTTTGGGGGCTGGTCGGGGGTGATGAAGTGAGCCGCACCTATCGGGTGGCGATGCTTCCCGTGAGGTGCGGGCACGTTAGAACCACTGAGACACTGAGAAATACTGAGACCACTGAAAAATCCCGTTCTTGCTTTTCAGGGAAAATTATTAAAAAAGGTGCCCAGGCTCTTTGGAATGTTTTGCACAGAACAATTACTGCACTCCAGAAATTGAACCAAATTTCATCGTTTGCACAACTACTTGGGTATAACGGTCACTTTCCGAATCTTTACCCTCGCTGCCGATCACTGTAGTACACATCATCGGATTACACCCAGCCCGAATCAGGTTGTTTAAAAATCGGATTTCAGCCAAACCGTACTAGATGCCGTTGTGATTGTCACACCTTCGTTTTGCCAGGTAGATGGAACCATCCTTGTCCACCAGAAGTTGAGTTCTGATAGCTAAAAGCTTATTCGATTCAAGGGATCATCCATCCATTAACCCAATAGCCATGAATTTCCTCCAAAATGAAAATTGTATTCTGTTTCAAATCCACCAAAACTGGAATTACTTCTCCGGCAGAATTAAATGATGTAGCTACTAATTGGTCGTTGTTCGGGCTCCAAACGATTGGATACGGCCGATAATAAATTCCATCAACAGGACAATAAACCTGTTTTTTCAGGGTTGCCATATCCATGATAACCAACTGTTCATTAAGATCTATTGGGTCGGCATTCGAGTCGTCTGTTCGCAGCCAGTAACCAATACGTTGACCGTCAGGCGTCCAACCCATATATGCAATACTTGCAAAAGCATACTGATCCGCATAGTGTGTCAACTGGGTGATATTTCCACTCAGATCAATGCTGTAAAGCTCGTTTCGGTCGTTCGGCCCAGACGCTGGAGATGTTGAAATAAATATTTTCCCATCAGGCGACCAGGCGTCAAATAAATCTACTCCAGCAAACTGCCACACTTCATGCGGTAACTGCGCCAACGCTTTTTGGAGTTTGCTATCCCACAACACCAACTGCTGCGGTTCTTCGTCAGAATAATAGAATGCATACCGCAATGATGGATCCATGGCTACCGGCAGGAGGGTCTCAATGATCAGACTGATTGTGAACGGATTAGGATACTCAGGAATAATCTCGTTTTTTTCACCGGTAAATGGGTTCATTAGTTTCACCGTATAAGGTGGGTCTTTTTTCAGAATCATTATCCGATCATTGTCCAGCCACATCCATAACGCATCCAGTTCACCCTTTGGGAATATGTTGACGATCTCAGAAACGGTTCTGAGAACAAAACGACAGCCGTTTTCCGGGCAATCTTCAACTACCATATATTGTCTGCTGGGACTGATGATCACGGGGCCTGTTTGGCTTGTTTCACCCACTGGCTGAACAGCCCCAGTATTTGCATCCCATAACTTATATTCTCCCACATTATGTTCTAATAGGAGTGTGGTGTTGGCGGGAAAATCCGCCTTTGTCGAGAGTTCCAAGGCAACACAGCCAGATGGTTGGTTAGAATTAGCAACTGTATTTACAGGAGTAGGCGCTACGGACAACTTCGCCGGGGTTTTTGTGGTGATTGGAGTGGAGGTTAAAGTTGATATCGCAGTAGGCACAGGCGTATTTGTGGGAATAGGAACAATTGTCGCAGGGGAGCTATAAGATTCAGTAGCCGTTGGAGAAGGTGATTGCGTCGGACCAGCGCAGCCAGCAAGTAAAAAAATCATACTAAAGATTAGCGGAATTTTACTATCAAACATTTTATCTTGATCCTTTGGTATTTGTTATTGCTCGGAAACTTACTCGTTTAGAATTTATTCACTTTTTATCACAAACATCAATCCCATTTAATATGTTCATTTGTGTCCACGTTACCATTAGAGAATAAGCTTCAAATTGACTTAGCGAACATTTTCCAGAAGAGACTATTAGAAAATCCACCCTTTCAACGGGTGTGTGACCGAGAGCGGCATCAATACTTGTCTTGGGGTAAATTTCCAATCCAAATGGGCTGTTTCGAGCACTTGGATTATTATCAGGATCAAAATAAGGATTTATGTTGTTCCAAAAATCATCCATAAAACCATCAATGGCGGCTAAGGCTTTCTTATTCGCAAATAAAAATTCCTTGTTGTATGCTTTTCTATCTCCCATAAAAGTATCAACCATCCACTTCAGGCCTGGTTTGGGGGCTGGTCGGGGGTGATGAAGTGAGCCGCACCTCACGGTGATGGGCGGCTCACCTGGGCTGGCGCCGGGCAGGGGCAGGGCGGACGGGCTGTGGACAAGCCAGGCTTTGTGAGAACATTTTGATCAATACTAAGGTGTATCCACCAGCCAGCCAACTGGCCAAACATCTTCTGCGATACGAGCGGCCAGGCCAGATTCGGCGTCCACCAAAATCACCTTGGTATGGTTTACTGCATCATCATCAGTGATCAAAAACTGCTTTCCATCCGGGGACCAGAGCGGAGCAGAAGTGATCGAGCTGAACGGAATGCAATATTCTGTGATCGCCAGGGTCTTCAAATCCAAAACTCCGATATGGTTTTCATTCTCTGACCACCAGGCTAAAGCAATTCTCTGTCCATCCGGCGACCAGCTGTAAACTGCATCCCACAGAGAGACTGCTGGCGTCAGATTCGTAAGCTGCTCGATTTGCCCATCCAGGCCAGCTTTATATAATTCAAAGTCTGCATATTCCTTTCCATTTTCGGAAACCAGCCTGTTTCCTTGAAATATAAACTGCGTGCCATCCGGTGACCAAAGAGGCGTTGGCGCGCGTGCACTCATACTTACGGCCTCTTGATATATGCTTTCCAGGGTGACTACGGGCTTTTGTTTCTTCACATCCCAAAGGGCATAGGTAAAGTATTCTTCATCGAGCAAACGCGGATAGATCAAGTGAGTTCGCTGCGGATTTAGCATTGTTGCAAACCACGCCCAGGAGCTCTGCGACCAACCTACTTTGATTAGAGTAGGGATTACCTCTGGCAGGGTCACTCGCAGCATTTCCGATTGCCCGCTGGAAGAGTCCAGGAGCAGATAGCTATACTGTACCTGATGATTTCCTATTGGATGCACCAAATCAGACCAACTAATTACAAGGCGATTATCGGGCGACCAGCCTAAAATGGTAGTCCATTGTGGACCCTGTGTAAATTCTTGCTGGCGCTGTCCAAGTGCATTTGCTATAAACAACTTTTCCTCAGTGAACTCACCCTCTTCATTCCGGACCACACTTAAAAAAGCCGCATGAGCAAGGTTGGGAGAAACTGTAAAACTAGTATCCACCTCATTTTCTTTTCCGATTTGGATAGTTTCCCTCGTTTTCATATCCAGAAAAATTGGCTGTACTGCATCAAGAATCACTTTTCCACTGGAGCGAAAATCTTCCGGAAGGGCTGGAAGTAGCTTAACACATTGGCGGTCTAGCCGTGTTTCTGGCGGATAAGGTGGGGTTGCGGTAAAAGTTGGCGTTTCTGTATGCGTTGGGGCCGCTGTTTGCGTGGCTGTTGCTGTGTGAATGAGTGTGGCAACGACCGTCCGAGTTGCTGTTTCAAGGCTGACAGGAGCAAGAGGTGAAGGTTGGACCGGCGCAGGAGAAAGCGCAGTTTGTGTTAATTCAAGTTGAGCAGGCCGCTGCTGGCAGCTTGTCGGTAAAAGTACTGTGAGCATAATTAGTAACAGAATCTTTCGTTTCATATTTCCCCATACAGAAGGTGCATTATATCGATCTCTGGATACAATTGAAGGGTTCAAAGCAGTGGTTCCTCATTGATGTATTAAATCCCAGGCTGTTATCGGCTCTTTCCCGGAGGTTAACAATCTTGGGCTGTATATAATTTCATTTTTTACAGAAGCACTATTAGGACCACTAAGTAAGCCACTTCCTCCATCTATGTGCTTTGCGATAAAATTAAAAACTGCGTTATAACAAATTCCTACGCCACACATAGCGGGATTCCAGGAGCCCACAAATAAGTTCTGGGCAATCGCAACGGCAATTTTTGCGGCTTGAGCCAGCCATGTATCTACCAATCCAGCCGTACCCTCAAACAATATCCACATGCCTAAAAGTTCTGTAAGACCAAAAGCGGCTTTGCCAAAATCATTCCACCACCCATTCACCCTCGTATATTCAAGGTATAAAACATATATATCTTCCCCAGTTTTGCCACCCTTGCCAGGAATGGTGGAAAGGGATACATCCTTTATATCTATTATTTTACCGTCACTCATTCGCACACATTGGTCATCTACCGCCAGAATGCATTGTGGGTCATGGCCAGATGGGTCGATATAATTTATAGAATTATTTCGAACATAACTAAAGCGATCGGAATCAGCCGGATTAATAGGATCAGGTATAATTGAGCCTGGCTGGGTCCACCTGCCCAGTTCCGGATCGTACCACCTTGAGTTCATCCAGACCAAGTTAATGTAACTATCCCTATATTGCCCAGTGTAGCCCTTCATGGTCATGGTAAGCTGAACAGAACCGGTACGCAGCCCGCCCAGGGCGTGTACTTTGTCAATTCTTGCGGATTCCCATTTGCCGTCAGGATTACCGAAGCGCTGCCCAGATGATCGCCCAATGTAGGTTATCTTCATTTCCCCTTGCTCATCCAGCCAGCTGGAACGAAATTCTGAGCAATACTGTAAGCCCAGTGATTAAACGGGTCAACAAGAATTGCCGCTGCTTGAGGGTGGTCGAGGGTAGGATTCGATCTGGATGCTACGACTAGATAATGGCCATCAGGAGACCAGACAGGTGGGTTAATGGGAAATAATCCAGAATTATAGGCTGGAATACAATAATCTGTTACTTGGCGCCGGTTTATATCCAAAATTGCCAAATCATATAAATTATAAATAACTTTTTCAATGTCAACTTCGCCAACTTTTAACCAGAATGCGATAAATTTACCATCAGGAGACCAGGAATAATCAACAAAATTATCATTATCAGGATTATTGATCGAGGTATATTTTACAATTTGACCATCTAAAGAAATCAGATAGATATTTCTTCCCTCATTTTTCGGACTGGAAGAAAAATTAGCTGAATCAATGTCGATTACGAATTGACTGCCGTCTGGCGACCAGACAGGTTGACTTCCAATTCCCCCGATCCGATCAGGAATACTCATTGCAATTTGGCTATTTGAAAGGTCCAATAATATGATTCGGCCATCCGAAGGATATAGAACCATATTGAATGTTGGGTTGAATATGGCTCTACTTTGATTGAAACTCCCCCAAAAGCTTGGCAGGGCATTATATATTTTGGGAAAATCGGATTGGATTATGTTGTTTTCCCCAGTAAATGGATTCAATATCATTGTGTATGCATCCGGAGCTTTCCCTTTTCCAAAAGTGATCCATAAACGGTCATTATCAAACCATTGTTGAATTCTTCCACCACCTTCCAAAGGAGGATTAAGATCGTAGGTGGCGATCGTTCTACCATCCACATCAGTAATCAGGATTGTTTGATCCCTGGCATACAAATTTGAGGCGATATAGGCCAATCGATTATAGTCAGGTGAAACCGAAAAATCATCAATAGCCTGTTTGCCGAAATACGAAAGGAAGATTTTTGTTCCTGTCTTCAAATCCAGAAGGAAGTCTTGTTCGTTTTGTAAGCTTTCGTTGACTAAGACAACCACACCATTTAGTTCATTGGCAACAAGTGGCAATGTGTCGCTAACCCTTATACATTGATGTTCAACAGCAGGAAAGCTTTCGCTTCCTAAAACTTCAGCCGTGGTCATTGGTTCTACTGTCACCGTTTTAACCTGTGTACTTACTGGGGGGAACGGAGTAGGGGAAGGGGTTGGAGTAGATGTTGGACGTGGAATGGGTGAAGATGTTGGGGTTACAGTAAATATGGTTGATTCGAAAATCGCAGGCGTATTCGATGGCGCCAGCGAGGGGCTTTTTACTGTCGGCAGATAAGTTGCAGTGGCCGGCGTGGGCTGAGGAGCCTGGTTGGTGCATCCTGAAAACCCTAATGCAAAAAGAATTAAGAAGATTATGATTTCATTTTTCATCTTGTAAATCTTTCTATTTATGACTTTGGAGATTTCAGAATTTATGGA
>Ga0268298_10005978_pt1 | contig 11199 bp, 9 predicted proteins | sample WWTPWeurt_MetaG_FD_194462 | JGI IMG/M metagenome (GOLD analysis project Ga0268298, IMG submission 194462) | Activated sludge microbial communities from WWTP in Nijmegen, Gelderland, Netherland - WWTP Weurt | ecosystem: Engineered > WWTP > Aerobic digester > Activated sludge | place: Netherlands... | reverse complement strand
CTCGAAGGTCAGGGACACGTCGATGCCGCGGGCAAAGGTGCCCGGCCGGCAGCCCGGCACCCGCGCCATGCCGGGCCGCGCGTCGATGGCCACCACGCCATCCAGCGCGAGGCGGGTCTCGGCCGTTTCGCGCAGGTCGTGCAGGCGCAGCATCTCGCGCAAGGCCAGCGCTGCCTGCGGGCCGCCGGTGACGCCCAGGTGGTTCAGCGACAGGTGCGACACCAGGCGCCAGCCGGTGCGCTCGCGCAGCTTCGGCCGCAGCGTCGGCGTCGGCGGGGCCAGACACTCCACCGCCCCGACCGGTGCGGTGGGATCGGCCACGCGCATGGCCGGCTGGCCACCGCCGAAGGGCAGGTGCGAGGGCAGGTCGCGGTTGCAGCACAGTGCATCGATGCCGAGCACGCCGTCGGCCGGCAGGGCCGGATCGAAGTGCAGGTCGCGCAGCATCAGTCGGGTCTCGGATCCGCCCAGCGTGGCCGGCGCATCCCGACGCGATGCCAGCCAGCTCAGGCCTTGTGCATCGGGTTCGGAGCCCTGCTCCTGCTTGAGCCGCTGGAAGTGCGGCACGCGGCGCGGCTGGGGTGCCTCAGGCCGGCTGTAGTGCACCTTCTCGATCGACATCACCTCGAGTGCCGAAGGGCGGCGGGCGTCCGGCACCACGAGCCAGTCGGACTGGGTGCCGTCGAGGGCGACAGGCTCGGCCGCCTGGTGAAAGAGGTTGATGGCCGGCGTTGCGCCGAGCACGAAGTTGGCCTCGGACACGCTGCGCTCCAGATCGAGGTTGGAGCGCGACAGGTAGATGAACACGTCGAGCGAGGTGCTCTGCTGCACCAGCGTGCGGGCCTCGAGGCCCGACAGTTCGACGTACAGGAACTTCTCGGGCAGCGCGAAGTATTCGGTCAGCAGGCGGTGGCCGGTGAACGCGTGCTGTGGCCACGGCAGTGCAGCCTCGTCCCGGCCGAAGCCCACCTGCACCAGCGCCTCGGCCGGCAGAAAGGTCGGCCTCGGGTCGGTCGGCCCGTCGGCCAGCGCGATGGACAGCGTCGAGGTGCACAGCAATTCGAGCAGGTGGGTCGCCATCTGCCCGGTGCCGCGCAAGTAGAGGCGGATGCGGTCGAGACCCAGCTCGGTGAACGGCAGTGCCGGCGCGGTGGTCACCAGGCTCAGGCGCAGGACGGCCGAGGCCCCGGAGGCCATCGGGTTGACCGGCGCGGGCAGCGGCAACCCGGCCAGCTTGGCCTTCTGCACCTCGATCGGCCACAGCACGGTCTCCTGGCAGGTCTGGTACTGAAGCACCTCGCCGCGCACCGGCTGGGTGTGCACCGGCGTGCCGCGCGGCACGACCGAGGGGCCGGTGGCCTCCGGCTTGGGCAACAGCCGCAGCGTGGTCATCGACGGCACCGGCGCCAGCAAGTGAGGACACAGCAGGTCGAGCAGCGCATCGGACAGCTCCGGCGCCTCGTCGTCCAGCCGATGCTGCACCCGCCCGGCCAGGAACGCGACACCTTCGAGCAGCCGCTCGACATGCGGATCGTCGGCGGCATCGGCGGTCAGGCGCAGCCGCCCGGCCACCTTCGGATTGGCTGCGGCGAATTCGCCCGCCAGCCGGCGCAGAGCCGCCAGTTCGGTCTCGTAGTAAGGCAGCAGGGCGTCGGTCATGGGGGTCAGGTCTCGCGCACGCTCACGTCGCGCGTGATGGGCTCCAGCAACGTCTCGAATGCCACCGCCTCGGGCACCGGATCGGCGCGCAGGATGCCGTCGATCTTCATGCGCAGCACCCCGCCCAGGTCATCGGACGACGGGACGAGTTCGACCGACACCTTGGCCAGCCGCGGCTCGAAGCAGCGGATGGTGAGCTCGATCTCGCGTGCCAGCGCGGCCCGTAGCTCGGGTATGGCGTAGGTTCCGGATACCGGGTCGGGAATGCCGTAATTGAGGATCGAAGTGGCCAGCTCATGCGACAGGGCCGGCAGCGGCCGGCGTCGGCGCCTGGCGTTGAGCAGCGCCTCCAGGTCACGTCGAACGGCAATCCGCAGCCGCTCGAGGGCTTCGGCAGCGGTCTGCACCGGGTGCTCGGACACGGCCGGATCGGCATCGAGAAGGCGGTCGAGCAGGGGCAGCTGCGCCCGCGGGCGCTTGGCCTGCATTCCTGCCGTTCCCCTGGGGTCGTGACTCACTCGAACACCACCGTGCTCAGCGACATGATGGGCAGCAGCTCCTCGCCCACCAGGATCATGCGCTGGCCCCGACCGCGCACCGGGCCGTCCACCGGATCGGACCAGTCGGTGGCGCGTCCCAGCAGCAGCGCGTTGTCGGTCTCGGGCTTGGGGCCCATGTAGACCGTCGGCACGAACACCACGCCCTCGGTGCCATCCTTGAGGTCGATCGAGCAGCGCCGCCACAGCAGGTCGCGCGTGCGGCGCGGCTCGTCGAACGACAGCGAGCGAATGCGCTCCATCGGCACCAGGATGTGGTCGCCCGCGGTGGTGAGCACCTCCAGCTCGGCGGCAAACAGATCGTCGGCGTCGCGCAGGTCGTCGAAGGCCTGTGTGGTTCCGTCGGCGCCCTCGAGGTGCCCCTTCAGGGGCGGTCGCAGCGACTCGATCTGCTCGGCAGCCTCGCTGGCGGCCGCCACGTCACCCAGGCGCATCAGCATGCGGGCACGCAGCGCCGCCTTCTGGGCCGCCGTGGCGTCGTCGCCCTGGTACTTGGGGGCCCGGCCTTCGCGAAGCACCTGCGAGCGCAGCACTTCGGCCCGCAACAGCTTGCGGAACTCGAGCACCGCCGGGTTCGGCTCGTGCAGCGCGGCCGCATCCAGCATGCGATCGGCCCGCTCGGCATCGCCGGTGACCAGCAGGATCTCGGCCATCAGCCAGCGGGCATCGGCGTCGGTCGGCGCCGCCTTCACGGCGCTGGTGGCGGCGGCCAGTGCGCCGGCGATGTCGCCGGCGCGGAGTGCGTCTCCTGCAGTGGTCATGGGGGTGTTCCTCGGACAGGATCAGGCCACAGCCTGACGTTGCGAAAACTCGGTGACGAGGCGAAACGAGGCGCCGACTTCATCGAGCTGGTGATGGGGCTGCAGGTGCACGGTGCAGCTGTAGATGCCCGGCTTGCCGCTGCGCTCGCGAACCTCGACCCGGGCATTCTGCAGTGGATAGCGCGCCATGGCTTCGGGACTGCCCAGGCCCGCGCCGCCGATGAAGCTGTCGAGCCACTTCTGCAGCCGCAGCTCGACCTCGACCGGCTCGGCATAGCTGCCGATCATGTCGCGCCCCATGAACTTCACGCAGTGCGCGAAGCGGCTGACGCACAGCAGCGTGTTCAGTTGCGCCGAGATGCGCTGGTTGGCCTGGGCCACGTCGGTGGACATGCGGGGCGGCTTGTGCAGCGAGGGCAAGGCGCCGAAGCAGGCCTCCGGCAGGCCATCCAGCGCCGCCAGGGGAATGAACCCGGCATCGCTGATCTGGTTCTCCTGCTCGTCGGTGAAGGCCACTTCCAGCGGCGCGCGGGCTGGCGGCTCCATCCTCACATCAGAGAAGAAGCGCTCGATCGGCAGGTCTTCGAGCACCCCGCCATGGGCATCGTCGGACACATCGGCCCCCCGGATCTCGGCCGGCCACGAATAGCGGTCGAAGGCGCGGATCGCGACGGCGGCAACGCCATAGACGGCGCTCATCCACACCCGCTCGCCGGCACCGGCATGGTGGCCGCGGTAGCGGAACCCGTCGGCCCGGCAGCCATCGTCGGGCCAGGGCGGCCGCGCCAGCAGGCGCGGCAGTACGACGCCGATGAAGCGCAGGTCCTCCTGGGACGAGGCCTGGCGCCAGCGCTGCCTCTCGGCATCGCGCAGCACCGTGGCCGGATCAAAGCTCGCCGACATGTCCGCAAACGTCTCCAGGCCCAGCAGCTCGGGCGACGCGCTCAACACGATCGGCGAGAACGCAGAGGCCGCGATGCCGGCCAGGCCCGAAAGCGCGACGATGTCGTCGGTCGGGTGCCTGGGGCCGGGGCGGTGCCGGACCTCGTAGTCGGCGGCGATCAGGCCGAAGGGCTCGCCCCCGGCCATGCCGAACTCGTCTTCATGGATCTTGCGGAACAGGTGGCTCTGGTCGAATTCGAGCGCACGTTCGATGTCGCGGCAGATCTCGACCCACCGGGCATGCATCAGCTTGAGCCGCACGCGGGTGCCGGTGGGCGGCAGGCGACCCACCAGCCACTCGACGCCTCGCCACGAACCCTCGAGCCGCCTCAGCCGGGGGTGGTGCATCACCGCATCGAGCTGAGCCGATACGAGGGCATCGAGCCGCGCGATGTCACGGTCGATCGCCGCGCGCAGATGGGCGACGGCCTGCGGCTTGTCTGCCAGCGATCCGAGCCACTCGAGCCCGAACCACGCCAGCAGGTGCTGGCGCGGGTCGGGCGTGGCCACGAACGCCGCCAGATCCGCCATCGGCGCCGAATCGCCGACGACACGACCGGCGAGGACAGCGGTCCTCAGCGACTGCCCGCCCCCATCGGCCATGGCCCTGAGGCGTCAGGACTTCTGCGGAATGCGCGCCACCATGCGCATCGAGGTGGTCAGCTCTTCCATCTGCAGCCAGGGCCTCAGGTAGGCCACCGCGTTGTAGGCGCCGGGCTTGCCGGGGATCTCCTTGACCTCGATCTGGGCCTCGCGCAGCGGGTACTTCGCGCGGGCTTCCTGGCCGGCGCCTTCCATCGGGTTGACGTAGTTCTGGATCCAGCGGTTCAGCCAGGTCTCGCAGTCCGACGCCTCCATGAACGAGCCGATCTTGTCGCGCGCCATCACCTTCAGGAAGTGAGCGAAGCGGCTGGTGGCCATGATGTACGGCAGGCGGGCCGAGATGGCGGCGTTGGCGGTGGCCTCCGGCCGGTCGTACTTCTTGGGCGACTGCGTCGACTGGGCGCCGAAGAACACCGCGTAGTCGGTGTTCTTGTAATGGCACAGCGGCAGGAAGCCCAGGTTGGACAGTTCGGCCTCGCGGCGATCGGTGATGCCGATCTCGGTGGGGCACTTGGCGTCGCCGTCGCCGTCGTCGGAGATGAAGGTGTGGGTGGGCAGGTCGGTGACCTTGCCGCCGCCCTCGGCGCCGCGGATCGCGGTGCAGAAGCCGTACTGCGCGAACGCGTCGGTCAGGCGCGCGCCCATCACGTACGCGGCGTTCATCCAGCAGTAGTGCTCGTGGTCCATCGCCGCGGCGGTGCCGTCGGCGTTCGTCGGCGCTTCCTCGTAGTTGAACTCGTCGATCGGCTTGGTGGCCGCTCCGTAGGGCACGCGCGAGATGACCCGCGGCATCACCAGCGAGACGAAGCGCGAATCCTCGGTCTCGCGGAAGCCGCGCCACTTGGTGTACTCGCTGGTCTCGAAGATCTTGGCCAGGTCACGAGGCTTGGACAGCTCGCTCCAGTTCTTGAAGCCGAACATGCCGGCGCCCACGCCCGAGATGAACGGGGCAAACGCACCGGCGGCAACGTTGGACACCAGACGCAGGGTCTCGACGTCGTCGGGGTGCGCGGTCCACTCGTAGTCGCCGATCAGCGTGCCGTAGGGCTCGCCGCCCGGGGTGCCGAACTCGTTCTCGTAGATCTTCTTGAACAGCTGGCTCTGGTCGAACTCGACGGCCTTCTGCAGATCCTTGGCGATCTCCTTCTTGGACATCTGCAGCATGCGGATCTTCAGGCTGGTGCCCGTCTCGCTGTTCATCACGAGATAGTTCAGGCCGCGCCAGCTGCCCTCGAGCTTCAGGAAGCGCTCGTGGTGCATGATCTTGTTCAGCTGCTCGGACACCTTGCGGTCGATCTCGGCGATCGCGCGGTCGAAGGTGACGACCAGGTTGCGGTTGAACGTGACCGTGCCCTTCAGGGCTTCCTCGGTCAGGGCACGGATGAGCTCCTCGGCTCGATCGCGCTCGGTCTGCTTGGTGGCGCCGAGCACCTGGTCGAGCAGACCCAGGCCGGCTTCGGTGGTGGTGACGCTGGCGGCTGCGCCTGCGCCCTTGGATTCGGTTGCGCTCATGGGATCAGCCTTCCTTCTTGATGCCGAGTTGCTCGGACAGGGCATCGAGCTTGGACTTGTCCTGCAGCACTTCCTCGAGCAGGCCTTCGAGCTCTTCGGAGAGGTCGGCCTTGCTCATCAGGTCGCGCAGGCGTGCACGGGTGTCGAGCATGGCCTTGAGCGCCGGCACCTGCTGGGCCACGCGCGCCGGCTCGAAGTCGTCCATCGACTTGAACTTCAGGTTGACCGCCATCTGGCTGTCGTCGCCGGCCAGGGTGTTGTCCACCTTGATGTTGAGGCCCGGGGCCACGCGGGCCATGACGTCGTTGAAGTTGTCGCGGTCGATCTGCACGAACTTGCGCTCGGCCAGCGGCTTGATGGGCTCGGTCGGGTCGCCTGCATAGTCGCCCATCACGCCGACCACGAACGGCAGCTCGCGGACGATGGCCGCGCCTTCGGTTTCGACTTCGTAGGTGATGTGCACCCTGGGCTTGCGGACGCGGGCAAGTTTCTGATGGACGCTGTTCATGGTTTCCTTGTGGGTGAAGGTCGAAGGAAGGAACCGGCCGTTGCTCGACTGCCAACGAGCGGCGGAAGTTAACACAGGAAGTGCACTGACTCCAACGATGCGGCCATTCGTGAGAACCCGGCCCCTCGCCCGCCATTCGGCCGCCACCCGCCGGTGCCGGCCACCGCGTCACCGCCCGGGAACCGCAGCAGGGGCCAGGATGCGGCGCTCATGTCAGCGTGCCCCGATACAGCGCGATGTGCGCGCCGTTGGCCATGGCCTGCGCGGCCTCGGCTTCGTCGATGCGGCCGCGCGCCGCGGCGTCCAAGGCGATGTTGCCGAAGCGGTTCTGGCCCACCGTGCGTACACCGTTGCCTGAGGCGCGGCCACTCATGTCGCAATTGATCACCAGCCCCTGCTGCCTCGCGGCGATCGACGAGGGCGACGGCGCCATGCCCTCGGAGACGATGATGTGGGCATCGACCTGCGTGCCGCCCATGCGGTTGCGCAGGATGCGATGGTCCGGGCGGTGGTCGCTGCAGATCTCGATGCCGAAGTTGACCCCGCCGACGGTGAAGGTCTGGCCCTTTTCCTTGCTGGTGAAGCTGTCTTCGGTGGCGCCCACCTGGAAGCCGTCGAAGGTGGCCTTGTAGTACTTCAGCAGGAACTCGCCATTGAGCAGCACGGGGCACACGGCCAGGTGCTGGGTGCCCTTGAACCACTTCTTGCGGGAGTAGGCGATCGAGCCGGCGATGATGACGATGCCGTTGTTGGCCGCCGACGTGCGCTTGAGCCGTGTGTAAAGCGAGTGCTTGTCGCTGCGGCTGAGCGACTGGATGTTGATGCCGCCGGCGTCGCCTTGCTCACGCCCCGCGAAGGTGTACTCCGGCGCCAGGAACAGCTTGATGTCGCCCGGCCCCCGCGCAAATCGGTTCAGCAGTTCACGCGCGGTGGTGGCGGCGTTGTCGAAGGCGTCGTAGCCGGCAGTGCCGATGCCCTGGAACTCGAGGCGGTTGTCCAGTTCCAGCATGGCGGCGTAAATGGTCGGCATGGGTTCTCCTGGTCGATGAGGGAACAAGAGGTTGCGGCGCCCGGACATTGCCGGCCGTCGGCTCCAGGGTGATGGCCCTGGCGCGCCGCGCCGGCGTCAGCCGACGTATCCCTTCCCCAGCCCGTCGATGTAGGACTGGCCGGCGGGGTAGGTCGACAGCAGCTTGGTGTTGACACCCGCCCGGATGCACACCACGTTGTAGTGCACCTCGACGGGCAACGCCACCGAGGCCGAGGTCGGGCCATGGCCGGACTGCGACTTCGTGAGGTACGAGAAGCCGGCATAGCCTTTCGGGATGCCGGTGATGTACAGGCACTTCGGGCCGATGCGGTCGTCGGCCGAAACCACCATGAAGTCCTGCCCCATGCGCACCACCTGGTAGAGGATCCTGGCCTCGTCCTCCTTCGTGCAGGCCACCACGCCGGGCACCATGACGATGTTCCTCACCTCCGTCAGTTCCGGCCCCCAGCCCTTCTTGCCCATCTTGGTGCCCTGCACCTCCTGCACCTGGCCATGCTTCATGTAGAAGCTCTTGGGGCGGTCTTCGCCCAGGTTCACATGGGTGGGCGAGATGTGGTCGGACGCGTGGGTGTCCTGCATGAAGACCATCAGCCTCTTCAGGTCGGCGTACTCCATGGTGCGAAAGGACGCGACGGCCGACTTCATTTCCGATTCAGTCATGGGATCTCCCGTTGGGGGTGGCAGAAGGGTGGTTGCGGGTGGTTTGACGGCTGGTGCCGGACGACGACGGTGGTTCGCCGTCCCGCCAGAAGCGCTCGCGCAATCGCGCCAGCTCCTCGTCGCGCAGGCCGATCGCCGAGGCATCGAAGGCGCGGGTGTCCTCGGTGTACATCATCAGCGCCTGGGTCTCGTTGAGCATCAGTTCCTCGTTGCCCCGGTCGTAGCCGAGCCTGGCCAGATGGGTGCGCAGGCGCTCGCGCAGCGGCTCGTCGAGCGTCTCGCGCCAGAACCGCCGTGCCCGTTCGCGGTAGTCGGCCCGGGTGAAGAAGATGCCGTGGCTGAGTTCGTGCCGCAGGATCGATGCCCGCCGGCGCGCGTCGATCGACTCGTCCTGGGGCGTGGCGGGGTCGTCAGGCTGCACGGACGTAAAGGTCACCAGCGCTTGGCTGCCGATCGCCTGCCAGCCATCGCCCTCGGCCCGCAGCACGCCTTCGACCTGCAGGGTGTGCAGCAGCCGCTGCTCCTCGGCATTGAGCCGGACGCCCTGGCGGCGTGCCAGGCTGAAGAAGCGCGCCAGCCCGGCGCCGTCGTAGTCATGCCCCAGGTAGAAGGTGGGTGCGCTGTCGGCGCTGCGCACGATCACCGCCTCCAGTTGCGCATCGTCCAGCACCCGGTCGCGCGGGGCATCGGCCTTCTCGAGCAGCGCCGCCAGGCGATTCATGGCTCGCCCCTGCGACGCCAGCCCGGGGAACTCGATGACCACCACGTCGGCGTTGTCCAGCCAGCGCGCCACCCGCCAGTCCGACGAGTGCCCGGACAGCAGCTCGGCCGTCGACATCCGACGCGCCGTGGGTGACGATGCCGCTGCAACGGCCGATGCCGAAGCCGAAGCCGCGGTCGCTGCCGGGCCGGCCCGAAGCGGGGTCGGAGCCGATCCGGAAGGCCCCATGGCGACGGCCGCCAGGCCGGCGGCCGCCAGCAACGCCAGCAGCCCCGCCGCGAGGCCCCAGGCGCGGCGGGAGCGAGCCCGGCGACGGCCGCCATCGCCCTCGGCCGCAGGCCTGGGCGCATGAGGCGGCGGTGCCCGGCGGCCCATGATCGCCTTGCGCTCGACAGGCTGGCGCCGGTCACGTCAACGGCGCACCGTGACGATCGTGACGCGCCGGTTCTCGGGTGCGTCCACCTTGTCCTTATTCATCGGCTCGGCACTGCCCTTGCCCTGCGCCGACAGGCGATCGGGCAGCACGCCGTGCTTGCCCACGAGGTAGGCGACCACCGACTCGGCCCGGCCTTGCGAGAGCCTGCGGTTGGCTTCCTGGTCGCCGCGTGCGTCGGCGTGGCCTTCGACGACGAAGCTCAGGCCCGCCAGCGCATCGGACTGCAGGGCCTTGCCCACCGCGTCCAGCGCGGCCGCCGATTCGGTGGTCAATGCGACCGAATTGGTCAGGAAGGTGATCAACAGGCTGGCCCGGCCAGGGCCGGCCTTGGCCGGCTGCGGTGCGGCGGCATTGGCCGCCCCCGGCACCGTGGGCTTGAAGCCTCGCGTGGCGCCGGATGCGGGCGCGGGCGCCTCGACGGTCAGCGCCTCGATCAACGCCGACTCGCTGACCTGGTTGCCCTTCAGGACGACGTCGTTGGCGGCCAAAGCAGAGCTTGCGGCAGACAGCCCGGCCAGGGCTGCCAGCCCCAGCGTCATCATCGTGCGGAGTGCGTTCATGGTGGGTTCCTTGGCTGAAGAAGGGTGAAGGGGGTGCGTCGTTCAGCGCGCCGTCTCGAGTTCGCGCGCCTCGAACAGGTAGTCGCCACCGGGCTGGTGGCCGGCCGACGGCGCGGCACTGTACTGCGGGCGTTGGGGCAACGACTTGGCCACGGCGAAACGCACCCGCTCGAACACATTGCCCCCCACCTGCCAGTCCTTCACCTGGCTGAGCGTGCCCATCAGGTGGTAGGCGAAGGGCGAGTGGCCGTCGCGGCCTTCGTCGAAGACCGGCTCGTTGGCGCCCGAGGACATCACCACGACCGAGCGCCGCTGCAGGATCGACTGCGCATTGGGCGGGGTGGAACTGCCTCGGATCCTCTCATCGGAAGTGAGCGACCCCGAGAAACAGCTGTCCGAGACCAGGGCCACCTGGCCGGCGCCGATCTGCGACACCAGGCGGTTGATGTCGGTGTTGGCCAGCCAGCTCTTGGGGTCTTGTGCACGGCTGTCGGCGGTCAGCCAGTAGCCCAGCCCGGTCGCCTTCACGAGCTCGCCGTGACCCGCGTAGTAGACGATCACCGAATCCTTCGGGCCGGCGGTCAGGGCCAGACGATTGAGCGCGGTGACGACCGACGCACGCGATGCGTCCTCGAGCACCACCGTCTCGTAGCCGAACTTGGCCTCGAGCATCTGGCCGACGCTCTTGGCATCGCGCACCGAGTTGCGCAGTTCCGGGATCGTTGCATCCTGGTAGTTCGCCACGCCGATCACCAGCGCCACCTTGCGCTCGATCTGCGGCAGCGTGGCCGTGCGCACCCTGCGGCGGTTCCATTGCGCATCGATCGCCGCGATGGCGGCCCGGGCCGCCGAGAGGGTGGTGGCCACCGGGGCGGGCGCCGGCGAGGTTGCCGGTGATGCGGGGGGTGCTGCAGCGGGTGCTGTCGACGGGGCAGGCGAGACCGGGGTCGGCGACACCGACGGCGCCGGCGCCGGCGCTGCGGCCACCGGGCCCGGCGCGGGCGACACGACCGACGCCGAGGCGCCGGGCACGGCCGCGGCGAGCTGCGCCTTGAGTGCCGGGGTCACCAGGCAGATGCCCTGCTCCACCTCCTGCAGCGTCAGGCACTCCCGCAGGTCGGCCAGGCCGGGATTGCGCTCGAGGGCGGTCACGGCACCGGCCAGCAGGTTGCCCTTGTACTGCTCGCGGGCAGCCAGGAAGGCGCCCAGTTCGGCCGGCCCCATGCTGG
>Ga0268298_10005977_pt1 | contig 11199 bp, 9 predicted proteins | sample WWTPWeurt_MetaG_FD_194462 | JGI IMG/M metagenome (GOLD analysis project Ga0268298, IMG submission 194462) | Activated sludge microbial communities from WWTP in Nijmegen, Gelderland, Netherland - WWTP Weurt | ecosystem: Engineered > WWTP > Aerobic digester > Activated sludge | place: Netherlands... | reverse complement strand
GTGGTCTACGACACCCAGTCCGACGCGGTCGACGCGGCGATGCTCTACCTGCGCGAGACCTTCGGCAAGCTGCACGAGAAGGGACGGCTGTCGGCCGCGGAGCGCGACGCCTGCCTCGCGCGCGTCACCGCGGCCGGCTCGCTCCAGGACTTCGCCGGCTGCGACCTCGTCATCGAGGCGGTGATCGAGCGGCTCGACGTCAAGCGCGAGCTCTTCAAGGCGCTCGAGGCGATCGTCACGCCGCAGTGCGTGATCGCGAGCAACACCTCGTCGCTGTCGATCACCGCGATCGGCGCCGCGTGCGCGCATCCCGGGCGCGTCGCCGGCTATCACTTCTTCAATCCGGTGCCGCTGATGAAGGTCGTCGAGGTCGTGCGCGGCGCGCGCACCGGCGACGCCGCGATCGCACGCCTCGTGCAGCTCACGCGCCACGCCGGCCACGCGCCGGTCGTGTGCATCGACACGCCGGGGTTCATCGTCAACCACGCGGGGCGCGGCTTCGGCACCGAGGCGCTGAAGGCGCTCGGCGAAGGCGTGGCCGACGTCCCCACCATCGACCGCATCCTGCGCGAGCACGTGGATTTCGGCGGCCAGGGCTTCAAGCTCGGCCCCTTCGAGCTGATGGACCTCACCGGGCTCGACGTCTCCCACCCCGTGATGGAGTCGATCTACACGCAGTACTACGACGAGCCGCGCTTCAAGCCCTCGGTGATCGGCGCGCAGCGCGTCGCCGCCGGCCTGTACGGGCGCAAGACGCGCGAGGGCTTCTACCGCTACGAGGCCGGCGTCCAGCAGTCGGTGCCCGAGCCGGACGCTGCGCCCGCGCCCGCCGGGCTGCGCGTCTGGATCGCCCCGGGCCCCTCGCGCGCGGCGCTGGCCGATCTCGTCGTGGCCCTGGGGGCCGCGGTCGACGACGCCGCCGCGCCGTCGACCGACGCGCTGGTGCTGCTCGCCCCGCTCGGCGAGGACGCGTCGAGCGCCGCCGCGGCGCTGCGCGTCGACGCCGGCCGCGCGGTCGCGATCGACACCCTCTTCCCGTTCGCGGCGCGCGCCTGCAAGCGCCGCGTGCTGATGACGACGCCCGCGACGAGCGCACAGGCGCGCGAAGCGGCCGCGGGCCTGTTCGCCGCCGACGGCGCGAAGGTCAGCGTGCTGCGCGACAGCCCCGGCTTCGTCTCGCAGCGCGTGGTCGCGATGATCGTCTCGATCGGCACCGAGATCGCGCAGCAGCGCATCGCGTCGCCCGAGGACATCGACACCGCGGTGCGCCTGGGCCTGGGCTATCCGGCCGGCCCGCTGACGATGGGCGATCGCCTCGGCGCAGCCAAGGTGCTCGAGGTCCTCGAGGGCATCCACCGCACCACGGCCGATCCGCGTTATCGCCCGGGGCCGTGGCTGCGTCGCCGCGCGCAGCTGGGCCTGTCGCTGCTGCACGCGGACTGACCCGATGCGCGCGACGCCCGCCCCGCGCCGGAGCCCGGCATGAGCGCCACGGCGCCCGCGCGCCTGATCGTCGAGCGCGACGCCCGCGTTCTGCGCCTGACGCTGTCGAACCCGTCGGCCCGCAACGCGCTGCACCCCGACATGTACGCGGCCGGCCGCCAGGCGTTCGAGTCGGCCCGCACCGACCCCGAAGTCCGCGCGGTCGTGCTCGCCGGAGAGGGCGACATCTTCTGCGCCGGCGGCAACCTGCGGCGCCTGCTCGAGAACCGCGACAAGGACCCGGCGCTGCAGTATGCGTCGATCGACGCGATGCACGCGTGGGTGCGCGCGATCCGCGCCTGCGACAAGCCGGTCGTCGCCGCGGTCGAGGGCGCCGCCGCGGGTGCCGGTTTCTCGCTCGTGCTCGCGTGCGACCAGGTCGTCGCCGCCGAGGACGCCTCTTTCACGATGGCCTACGTGAAGGTCGGCCTGTCGCCCGACGGCGGTGCCACGCACGGGCTGGCCACGCGCCTTCCGTATCCGCTCGCGTTCGAGCTCGCGTGCACCGGCGCACCGGTCGGCGCAGCGCGCCTGCACGCGCTCGGCGTGGTCAATCGCGTCGTGCCGCGCGGCCAGGCGCTCGCCGGCGCGATGGAACTCGCGCGCGCGTTCGCCGACGGCCCGCCGCGCGTGATCGCGCGCATCAAGCGGCTGCTCGACGGCGCCGCTGCCCCGGGCCTTCCGGCGCACCTCGACCGCGAGCGCGACGCCTTCCTCGACAGCCTGTTCGACACCGACGCCGGAGAAGGCATTCGCGCCTTCCTCGACAAGCGCAAGCCGCGCTTCGGCGGCGACTCCCACTGACCCGCCCATCCGACCCCGATCCGCAGGAGGCCACTTGAGCGACGCCACCCAACTGTTCTCCGGGACGATGCAGGTTCCCGAGCGCCACCGCTTCGACCACCACGCGCTCGAGGCGTACCTGAAGCGGCACCTGCCGGACTTCGCCGGCCCGCTCACGGTGGAACTGTGCAAGGGCGGGCAGTCCAACCCCACGTACAAGCTGGTCACGCCGGGCCGCACCTACGCGATGCGCGCCAAGCCCGGGCCGGTCGCGAAGCTGCTGCCGTCGGCGCACGCGATCGAACGCGAGTACAAGGTGATCAGCGCGCTCGGCCCCACCGGCGTTCCGGTCCCGAAGGCGTACTGCCTGTGCGAGGACGAGAGCGTGATCGGGCGCGCGTTCTACGTCATGGAGTTCGTCGACGGGCGCGTGCTCTGGAACCAGGGACTGCCGGAGAGCTCGAAGGCCGAACGCACCGCGATCTACCACGAGATGAATCGCGTGATCGCGGCCTTGCACAGCGTCGACTACGCCGCGATCGGGCTGGCCGACTTCGGCCGTCCCGGCAACTACTTCGCGCGCCAGATCAGCCGCTGGAGCAAGCAGTACCAGATCTCCGAGATCGACAAGATCCCCGAGATGGACCGCCTGATCGAGTGGCTGCCGGCCAACATCCCGGCCAACGACGAGACCACGATCGTCCACGGCGACTACCGGCTCGACAATCTCGTGTTCGCGCACGGCGAGCCGAAGATCCTCGCGATCCTCGACTGGGAACTCTCGACGCTGGGCCACCCGCTGGCGGACTTCTCCTACCACTGCATGAGCTGGCGCATCCCGCCCGCGCAGTTCCGCGGCATCGGCGGGCTCGACCTCCCCGCGCTCGGGATCCCGGGCGCCGAGGAGTACATCCGCATGTACTGCGAGCGCACCGGCCGCTCCGTCGCGCAGGTGCTGGAGCACTGGGAGTTCTACATGGCGTACAACATGTTCCGGCTGGCCGCGATCCTTCAAGGGATCGTCAAGCGGGTGCAGGACGGCACCGCGTCCAACACCCAGGCCGCCGAGAGCGCAGACCGCGTGCGACCGCTCGCCCTGATGGGCTTCGCGAGCGCGCAGAAGCTGGGTGCCTGAGCGAGACGCTCGCGCGGGCACCCCCGACCGAAGACCCGAAGCCACCGCTTGCCCCCGAGGAGGGAACCATGGATTTCACCTATACGCCCAAAGTGCAGGAAATGCGCGCGCGCCTGAACGCGTTCATGGACGAGCACATCTACCCGAACGAAGGGCTGCACCACGAGCAGATCGAGACCGCCCGCCGCAAGGGCAACCCGTGGGTGCCGGTCCAGATCGTCGAGGACCTCAAGCCGAAGGCACGCGCCGCCGGCCTGTGGAACCTGTTCCTGCCGCACTCGACCCGCGTTCCCGAGGGCCTGTCGAACCTCGAGTACGCGCCGCTGTGCGAGGTGATGGGCCGCGTGTACTGGGCCTCCGAGGTGTTCAACTGCTCGGCCCCCGACACCGGCAACATGGAGACGCTCGAGCGCTACGCGAGCGAGCCGATCAAGCGCCAGTGGCTCGACCCGCTGCTGCGCGGCGAGATCCGCTCCGCGTTCGCGATGACCGAGCCCGCGGTGGCGTCGTCCGACGCCACCAACATCGCGTCGCGCATCGAGCGCAAGGGCGACCGCTACGTGATCAACGGCCGCAAGTGGTGGACCTCCGGCGCCGCCGACCCGCGCTGCAAGATCTTCATCTTCATGGGCAAGACGAACCCCGACGCCGGCCGCCACGAGCAGCAGTCGATGATCGCCGTGCCCGCCGACACCCCGGGGATCACGATCGTCCGCCCGCTGTCGGTGTTCGGCTACGACGACGCGCCCCACGGCCACGCCGAAGTCGTCTTCCAGGACGTCGAGGTGCCGGTCGAGAACATCCTGCTCGGCGAAGGCCGCGGCTTCGAGATCGCGCAGGGTCGCCTCGGCCCGGGCCGCATCCACCACTGCATGCGCTCGATCGGCGTGGCCGAGCGCGCGCTCGAGTACATGTGCCGGCGCCTGTCCTCGCGCATCGCGTTCGGCAAGCCGGTGTCGCAGCAGAGCGTCTGGCACGAGCGCATCGCCGACGCGCGCTGCATGATCGACCAGGCGCGCCTGCTCACGCTGAAGGCCGCCCACATGATGGACACGGTCGGCAACAAGGTCGCGAAGTCCGAGATCGCGATGATCAAGGTCGTCGCGCCGAACATGGCGTGCCAGATCATCGACTGGGCGATCCAGGCGCACGGCGGCGGCGGCGTGTCGGGCGACTTCCCGCTGTCGTACATGTACGCGCACCAGCGCACGCTGCGCCTGGCGGACGGCCCGGACGAGGTGCACCGCAACGCGATCGCCAAGCTCGAGCTCGCCAAGCACCTGGGCATCCCCGGCGGCGCCGACAAGGTGCAGATGCCGATCACGCGCGGCGCCTGACGCGCGCGGCGCCCGCCGGACGGCGCGCGGGGCCCGCGCGTCGTTCGCCGCCGCCCCGCCCCGCGCGGGCCGGCGCTGCGCCCCTCGCCGGGCGTTCCGCCGGCCGCGCTCGCGCGGCCGGCGCCTCTTCACCGACCGCGGCCGCGCGAACCCGATGATCGACCTCTACACCTGGCCGACGCCGAACGGCCACAAAGTCCACATCATGCTCGAGGAGTGCCGGCTGCCCTACGCGGTGCACCCGGTCGACATCGGCGCGGGCGAGCAGTTCGCGCCCGGTTTCCTCGCGATCAGCCCGAACAACCGGATCCCCGCGCTGCGCGACACCGACGGCCCCGACGGCGAGCCGATCACGCTGTTCGAGTCGGGCGCGATCCTCCTGTACCTCGCCGGCAAGACCGGCCGTTTCATGCCGGCGTCCGTGCGCGGCAAGTACGAAGTCCTGCAGTGGCTGATGTTCCAGATGGCGAGCGTGGGCCCGATGTTCGGGCAGGCCGGCCACTTCAGGCGCTACGCGCCCGCGCCCGTGCCCTACGCGATCGAGCGCTACACGAACGAGGCCCGGCGCCTGTACGGCGTCGTCGATCGCCGGCTCGCGAAGACCCGCTTCATCGCGGGCGCGCGCTACTCGATCGCCGACATGGCGATCTTCCCCTGGACGCGCGCACCCGAACGCCAGGGCGTCGACCCGGCCGAGTTCCCGTCCTGGCGCCGCTGGTTCGACGAGATCGACGCGCGGCCCGCGGTGCGGCGCGCGCTGAGGGTGCTCGAAGACCGCCAGCGCCCGAGCCTGGACGACACCGCACGCGCCAACCTGTTCGGCGCGGCGCAGTACGCGCGCCGGCCGTGAACGGCACGTCTCCCGACGCGCGGCGAGGACACCTCGACGCCCTCGCGATCGCGCTGATCGTCGGCTGCTGCGCGCTGTGGGGACTGAACCAGGTCGTGGTCAAGGCGACGATGCCCTTCGTTCCGCCGCTGCTGCAGGCGGCGGTGCGCTCGACGCTCGCGGCCGCGCTGGTGTTCCTGTACGCGCGCCGCAAGGGGCTGGTGCTGGTCGACGCCGCGAGCGCGCGCGCGGGGGCCGGCGCCGGCGTGCTCTTCGGCCTCGAGTTCTGCTTCGTGTTCTTCGGTCTGCACTACACGACCGCGTCGCGCATGGTCGTCTTCCTCTACCTCGCGCCGTTCGTCGTCGCGCTCGGCATGCCGTTCATCTCGGCGGCCGAACGACCCACGACGATCCAGGTCGCGGGGCTGGTCGCGGCGTTCCTCGCGCTCGCGTCCGCGTTCCACGAGGGGTTCGCGTCGAGCGTCCCGACGCAGTGGGTCGGCGACGCGATGGCGATCGCCGCCGGGCTCTTCTGGGGGCTGACCACGCTGCTCGTTCGCGCGACCTCGCTCGCCCGCGCAACGCCCGAGCGCACGCTGTTCTACCAGCTCGCCGTCTCGGCACCGGTGTTGTGGGCCGCGTCGGCGCTCGCCGGCGAGCCGCTGCTGCCGCCCGCGCCCGGTGCCGCCGCCGTGGCGTCGCTGATCTTCCAGGCCGGGCTCGTCGCGTTCGCGAGCTTCCTGGGCTGGTTCTGGCTGCTGCGCCACTACCCCGCGACGCGCGTGTCCTCGTTCACGTTCCTCACGCCGGTCTTCGGCCTGCTGTTCGGGGCGCTGCTGCTCGACGAGCCGGTCACCGCGCGTCTGCTGCTCGCGCTCGGCGGCGTCGTCGTCGGGATCTGGCTGGTGAACCGGCGCTGACGCCGGGCGGCGCTACTGCAGCGGCTCGTTCGAGCCCTGGGGCATCGGGAACGACACGACCTCGATCCCCTCCTGCTCGAGCTCTCGCGCTTCTTCGGGCGACGCCACGCCGCGGATGCCGCGCCGCGGCGCCTCCTCGTAGTGGATCTTGCGCGCCTCCTCGGCGAAACGCGCGCCGACGTCCTCGGTGTTCTCGCGGATGTGGCGCGCCATGCGCATCCACAGCGCGTGCAGCTGCTCGGGCGTGGGCGTGGACGGGGGCGTGCCCGCGGCGCGCCCGGCGCTCGGCGGCTGCCCGCCCGACAGGTTCAGGCGCGGCGCGCTCGGCATCCTGCGAACGGACTTGTCGGCGCAGATCGGGCACTCGACCAGCCCGCGCGCGAGCTGCGCGTCGAAGTCTTCGGCCGAGCCGAACCAGCCCTCGAACGCGTGTTCGCGGGCACAGCTCAGGTTGAAGACTTTCATCGCCATGGGGCTCGCTCTCGCGCCGATTGTATCGGCTTTCGCGCGCCGTCGCGGCGAGCGCGCCGCGCGCATGCGATAAAGTGGCGGCCATGAAAGACGCCCTCGTCGTCCGCATCGACGACGCGATCCGGCGGCTCGACGAATTCGACGCCCTGCTGGACGCTCGCAGCCCCTCCGAGTTCCTCGAAGACCACCTGCCGGGTGCGACGAGCGCGCCGGTGCTCGACGACGCCGAGCGCGCGCGCGTCGGAACGCTGTACAAGTCGCACGGGGCATTCGAGGCCAAGCGCGTCGGCGCCGCGCTGGTCGCGCGCAACATCGCCTCGATCCTCGAGACCCGGCTCGCGACGCACGGGCGCGACTGGCGCCCGCTCGTCTACTGCTGGCGCGGCGGCAACCGTTCGGGATCGCTCGCGACGGTGATGGCGCGCGTCGGGTGGCGCACGTCGGTGCTCGAAGGCGGCTACCGCGAGTTCCGCCGCCACGTGATCGCCGATCTCGCGCTCGCGCCCCAACGGCTGTCGCTGCGCATCGTCACCGGGCGCACCGGCAGCGGCAAGAGCCTGCTGCTCGAGCGCCTGCACGCGCTCGGCGAACAGGTGCTCGACCTCGAGCAGCTCGCCGCGCACCGCGGCTCGGTGCTGGGCCACCTGCCCGACCGCGCGCAACCCTCGCAGAAGCGCTTCGAGACCCTGCTCTGGGCGCGCCTGCGCGCGCTCGACCCCTCGCGCCCCGTGTGGGTCGAGTCCGAGAGCCGCAAGATCGGCCAGTGCCAGGTGCCGGAGTCGCTGATCCTGCGCATGCGCGAGTCGCCCTGCGTGCGCGTCGAGGCCGACGACGCGGTGCGCGCGCGCCTGCTGCTCTCCGAGTACCGTCACTTCGTCGAAGACCCCGCGCGCCTGTCGGCGCGCATGGCCGCGCTGCGCCCGCTGCACGGGCACGAGCGGATCGACGAGTGGCTGCGGCTCGCCACCGCGGGGCAATGGGAGGCGTTCGTCGTCGCGCTGCTGCGAGAGCACTACGACCCCTCCTACGACCGCTCGATGCAGCGCAATTTCGCGCGCCTGGACGCCGCGCGCAGCGTCGTGCTGGAGGGGGACGACCCGGCGTCGGTGGACGCCGCAGCGCGGCGGCTGGTCGAGGCGGCCCCCGCGGCCTGAACGCCGCCGCGCGGCCCGGCCCCGCCTACGGCTTCGCGTCGGCCTTCGCCTCGATGCGATCGGGGTGGCGCTTGACCTTGGAGCGGTTCTTCAGCGACTCGATGAAGTCCGACACCGACTGCTGGGCGACCACCTGCGCGAGCTGGAACTCGTACGACTGCGCCTTCTGCTTGAGCTGCTCGGGCGTGGGTTCGACGACCTTCGTGATCTGGTAGACCCCGTAGCCCTGCGGGCCGATCTCGACCCCGACGTAGGCCGGCAGCTTCGTCGTCTCGGCCCGGAACACCGCCTCGGTCGAGGGGCCCGGAATCACGGGCGCGGCCGCGCGCGACGCCTGGCGCGGATCCGAGAAACCGCTCGCCGCCGCCCCGCCCTGAAGCTCCTTGAGCTTCGCCTCGCCGGCGGCGCGCGCGAGCTTGCGCGACTCGGCCTCGACGACGCGCGCGCGCACCTCGTCGCGCACGCTGTCGAACGGCTTGCGCTGGGCCGGCTTGTAGTCGACGATGCGCGCCGACACCAGCGTGTTCGAGCCGACGTCGACCGCCTCGGTGTTGCGGCGCGTCTTGATCGAGTCCGCGGAGAAGAGCGCCGCGAGCAGCTTCGGGTTCGCCAGCGGCGACTTCGGCGGCAGCTTCTCGCCGCCGGCGCGCGTGACGCCGTCGGCGGTCTGGATCGCGAGCTTGAAGCGCTCGGCCGCGGGCTTGAGGCTGTCGGACTGCTCGTAGACCGTGTTCGTGAACGACTCGGCCGACTCCGCGAACTTCTTCGCCGCCTGCTGCTGCTTGAGCTCCGCCTCGATCTCGGGCTTCACCTGATCGAAGGTCTTCGTCGAGCCGGGCTTGATGCCGGTGAGCTTGATCACGTGCATGCCGAACTCGGACTCGACGACGCCCGAGAGCTCGCCCTCCTTGAGCGCGAACGCGGCGTCGGCGAAGGGCTTGACCATCGTGTCGCGGGCGAAGAAGCCGAGGTCGCCACCTTGCGTCGCCGAGCCCGGATCCTGGGAATTCGCCTTCGCGAGCGCGGCGAAGTCGGCCCCGCCGCGCGCCTGCTTGAGCAGTTCCTCGGCCTTCGCGCGCGCCGCCTGCTTGTCGGCGTCCTTCGCGCCCGGCTCGACCTTGATCAGGATGTGGCTCGCGCGCCGCTCCTCGGGCGCGCCGTAGCGGGCCTTGTTCTGCTCGTAGTAGGTCTTGACGTCGTCGGCGCCGAGCGCCACCTGGCCGGCGAGCGACGCCGCGTCGAGCACCAGGTACTCGACCTTCGCGGACTCCGGCGTCTCGAACGCGGCGGCGTTCTCGTCGTAGTGCTTCTTCAGCTGCTCGTCCGTGGGCTTGACCTGCGCGGCGTAGTCGGCCGCCAGGAACTTCAGCTCGCGCACTTCGCGCACCTGCTCCTGGGCGGCGATCACGCGCTCGATCACGGCGCGCGGAACGATCGCCGACTGCGAGACCGCGTCGGGCAGCGCCTGCAGCGCGAGGTCGCGGCGCAGCTGCGACTCGAACATCGCCTCCGACATGCCCTGAGCGGACAGCAGCGACTTGTAGCGGTCCATGTCGAAGCCGCCGTCGGTCTTGGACAGCCCGGGAATGGACAGGATCGTCGCGCGCAGCTGCGCGTCGCTGACCGCGAGGTTGCGGTTCATCGCCTCGACCAGCAGCGCGCGCTGCGCGATCAGCCCCTCGAGGATCTCGTTGCGCGCGGCGGGCGTGTCGAACATCTTGGGGTCGAGCTGGGCGCCGAGCACCTGGCGCATCTGGTCCATCTGGCGGCGCAGGCCCTGGTCGAATTCCTGGCGCGTGATCTTGCTCCCCGCCACCGACGCGACGGAGTCGTCGTCCGACAGGAAGCGCTGGTAGCCGGACACGCCGAAGAACGCGAACGCGGGGAAGATCAGCAGCAGCAGGAGGAACTGCAGAAGCCGCTGGTGCTTGCGAATGGAATCGAACATTGTCTCGGGGGGCCGCCGGCGCGGTCACAGGGCGCGCGCACCACCGGCGGGCGCGCAACCGGACGATGATAGCAGAGCGACCGTCCCGGCGCGGAGACGGCGCGCTGCCTACTCGTCCTCGATCAGGCCGGCCCGGATCGCGTAGCGAACCAGCCCGGGAACGTCGCGGATGCCCAGGCGGTCCATGATCTGGGCGCGGTGCGCCTCGATCGTCTTCACGCTCAGCCCGAGGTCGTCGGCGATCTGCTTGGTGCGCCGGCCGGCGGCGATCATCTTGAGGACCTCTTCCTGGCGGGCGGTGAGCGGCCCGGCCGCGCGGTCGTTCAGCCCGGCGCGACTCACGTAGCCCTCGAGCACGCGGCGCGAGATCGACGGCGACAGGAAGGTCTCGCCGCGCATCACCGCGTCGACGGCGGCACGCAGTTCGTCGGCCGCCGCCTCCTTGTTCACGTAGGCGCGCGCGCCGGCGCGCAGGCCGCGCAGGACGTATTCGTCGTTCGTGTGCATCGACAGCAGCATCACCCGCACCGACGAGTGCGTCTCGCCCAGCCGCTCGGCGATCGCGAGGCCGTTGGTGCCCTTCATCGAGATGTCGAGGATCGCGAGGTCGGGCTCGAGGCGCACGACCGCCTCGTAGGCGCTCTCGCCGTCGGCGACGTCGGCGACGACCTCGACGCGCCCTCCCGCTTCCAGCAGCCCCCGGACACCGGCCCGGACCACCGGGTGATCGTCGGCCAGTACGACCGTGAACTTCCTGTGCTGCTGTGCTTCGCCGCCGTCCGTCACTGTTGCTGCTCCTGCTGCGGGCAAGGCCCCTCGCGCGAGGCTCCGAGCGTGCGGCGATTATAGGCACGCCGCGACGCGCTGCGCGCGCGCAAGTGCGATGGGAATGCGGCGCTTCTCTCGCGCCGGCCGCCCGCGATCGCGGCGCCGCCGTACCGGCTGCACCCGCCGGCGGAAGACCGTGCAATCAATGCGCCGTCCGCCGCCCCGTCAGCCGCCGTGACAGCCGCAGCCCCCGCAGCCGCCGGTCGCGGCGACCGCCGCCGGGGCGGCCTCGACGACCACCGGCGTGTAGCCGGCCTCTTCGATCGCGCCGAGCAGCTGCGCCGCCGCCGCGCGCCCGGGCTCGATCGCGAC
>Ga0268298_10005976_pt1 | contig 11200 bp, 9 predicted proteins | sample WWTPWeurt_MetaG_FD_194462 | JGI IMG/M metagenome (GOLD analysis project Ga0268298, IMG submission 194462) | Activated sludge microbial communities from WWTP in Nijmegen, Gelderland, Netherland - WWTP Weurt | ecosystem: Engineered > WWTP > Aerobic digester > Activated sludge | place: Netherlands... | reverse complement strand
CTGCATCAGCGCGATGGTCGCGTCGCGGTCCCCCGGATCGTCGCGCCACGCGCGGTAGCCGGCCTCGCGCAGCGCCGCCAGCCCGGCGCGGCGCCAGTCGGGCAGCGCGACGAGCGTGGCGCGGGCGCTGACCAGCCGCTCGATCGCGCGATCGATCTCGCCGCCGCTGGCGTCGAGATCGGCCACGGTCATGTCGAGCGCGGCGGTCAGGAGCTTGTCGTCGCCGGCCCGCTGGATCGCCGCGCGGGTCTGATCGATCTGCCGCTGGATCAACGGGAGATCGGTCGAGTTGGCGATCGTGCACTCGAGCACGCCCAGCCGGGTCATCGCGCGGATGCCGTCGGCGCCGGCGGCCTCGGCGGCGGTCGCGGCCTCCTCGTACACCGGCACCGCGGCGGCGCAGTCGGCGGTGGTGTGGAGGATCGACGCCTTGGCCTCGAGGGCGATCGCCAGCGCCGGTGGGTAGCTCGCGGCCAGCGCGCGGGCGCGCGCGACCACGCCGTCGACCTTGGCCATCGCCGCGTCGGGGCGCGGCCCGTGGGCCAGCAGGCGCGCCTGGGCGGTGTCGGCGATCAGCGTCGACAGCGCGGCGCGCTGGGCCGGGTCGGCGGGCAGCGGCGGCATCGCGGCGCGGCGGCCGCTGCGGCACACGTCCGGTGACGGCACCAGATCCGCGGCGTCGGCGTGGCGGATCGCCTCGGGCGGCACGGTGTCGAGCAGCGCCAGCGCGCCGGCCAGCTCGTCGCGCAGCCCGACCAGGCACGCGATCCGGCCGTGGTGGTTGGGCGCGGTCGGCGCGGCGCACGCCTCCTGCCGCTCGCGCCGCCACGCATCGGCGAAGCCATCGAACCCGCGCACCAGCGCGGCCCAGCGCGGCTCGGCGGCGAAGCGCGGCGCCAGGCGATCGCGGACCGCCGGCGACCACGCCCCGGCGAGGTCGGCGTCGGTGAGCCCGCACGCCGCGACCGGCGACGGCGGACGCGCCCCGCCCCGCCCCGCGACCAGCGCCGACGCGCCGGCGACGCCGGCCAGCACCACCGCGATGCCGGCCAGGCGCCCGGGCCGCCGCGTGCGGCGATCGAGCGCCGCGAGCAGCGCCGCCATGTCGGGCCAGCGCGCGGCGGGATCGCGCGCCAGCGCGCGCACCAGCACCGGGCGCACCGCGCGCGGCAAGGCCGCCGCCGATGGCGCGCCGCGCTCGACGGCGGCGCGCATCTGCTCGATCGTATCGCCGCGGAACGGCCGCGCGCCGGTGAGGCCCTCCCACATCGCCACCGCGAACGCGAACTGATCGGCCGCCGGCCCGACGCCCACGCCGGTGAACTGCTCGGGCGCCATGTACGCGGGCGTGCCCAGCACCGCGCCGGTGCGGGTCAGCGTCGTCGACAGATCGCCGGGGCGCGAGCGCGGCGTCGGCGACGACGCGGGCGCCGCGGCCAGCGTGTCCTCGAGCGCGACCGCGCCGCGCGGCGCCGCGGGGGCGGTCACCGCCGGCAGCGTCTCGGCGTTGACCTCGCTGTCGAAGCCGCGGGCGAGGCCGAAGTCGGTGACCACCACCTGCCCGTCGCGCCCGAGCAAGACGTTGGCCGGCTTGAAGTCGCGGTGCACCAGCCCGCGCGCGTGCGCCGCGACCAGGCCCGCGCCGGCGGCGCGGAACCGCTTCAGCACCTCGGCCAGCGGGCGCCGCTCGGCGCGCAGCCACTCCGCGAGCGTGCCGTTCTCGAGCAGCTCCATCGCCACGAAGTCGACGCCGCTCGCGGTCCCGACCTCGTACACCGTGATCACGTTCGGGTGGCTGAGCTTCGCCATCGCCCGCGCCTCCCGCAGCAGCCGCACCCGCGACTCCTCGGCCGCGTCGCCGCGCAGCACCTTGATCGCCACCCGCCGATCGAGATCGGGATCGTGCGCCGCGTAGACCAGGCCCATCCCGCCGGCGCCCAGCACCCGCTCGATCGTGTAGCGCCCCAGCACGTCGCCAGCGCGGAACGCGTCCGCGCGCGGCGGCGGCGTCAGGCTCGGCGCGCTGGTCGCGGTCTCACCGAGCTCGTCGCCGGAGGCCATGCCGGGCCGAGCTTAGCGCACGCGCGCGATCCCAGCACCGCCGCGGTGCCGCGCGATCGTCGATGAGCGACGCTCGGCCCCGCGGGCGGTCACACCAGCGCCATCAGCCGCTCGGGATCGTCGGTCTCGATCCAGTCGACGCCGGCGGCGACCAGGCGGGCGACCTCGGCCGGCGCGCTGGCGGTCAGCGACGGGTGCTTGCGCCCCGAGGCACCGAGCGGGAACAGCGTGTGCGCGCCGACCGCGACGCCGCGCGCGTGCAGCGCCGCGACCGCCGGCGCGCCGATCAGCGTGTGCTCGGCGCCGACGACGCGCGTGCCGAGCAGCTTGCCGACGACGTCGGCCCCCAGCAGCCACTCGAGCGCGACGTGCGGGTTGGCGCGGGCCGCGCGCTCGGGCGACCGCCACGATCGCCACGGCGCCAGCCGATCGAGCACCGGCCGCGTGAAGTCGAGCATCGTGTCGTCGAAGCAGAAGCCGACCCGCAGGTCGGGGTGCGCGCGCCGCGCGACCGCCAGCTTGCGCGGATCGAACGACGTGACGATCACCGCGTCGGTGGCGCGCGCCGCGGCGATCACCTCGGCGGTGCGCGCGGCGACCTCGGTGCGCCACCACCGCGGCAGCCCGAGCTTGACCTCGACGTTGATCGCGACGCGCCCGGCCAGCTCGGCCAGCACCTCGTCGAGGCGGGCGATCGGCTCGGGCCGCGCGTACTGCATCACCACCGGCGCGCCGCCGCCGACCGCGCCGTACTCGAGGCGCGTCCGCACCCGCAGCCGGGACAGCTGGTCCCACGTCAGGTCGGCGACCGCGCCGCGACCGTCGGTGAGCCGATCGACGGTGGCGTCGTGGAACACCACCGGCACGCCGTCGGCCGACAACACGACGTCGAGCTCGATCGCCGGGATGCCCAGCGCCGCCGCGCGGCGGAAGCCGGCCAGCGTGTTCTCCTGGTGCAGCCGCGGCACGCCGCGGTGGCCGACCACCATCGGGCGCGCGGCGCCCGGCGAAAACGCGTTCACCCGACGACCGTAGCGCAGGGCGCGGAACTAACGCGCGAGGCGCGGCCGATATTCGCGGCGCCCGCCCGCCCGCGCGCGTGGCGGCGCTGGCGACGCCGTGGTACCGCAGCCGCATGCGTGCGCGCCTCGGCCGATGGTGGCCCGCGATCGCGGTCGCGATCGCGATCGCGCTGCCGGCGTGCGGCGGCGATCGCGCGCCGACGCCGCCCAAGCCGCCGGCCCACCGCGCCTTCTACTACTGGCGCACGACGTTCGCGCTGGCGCCGGCGGAGCGCGCGGCCCTGACCGACCTCCACGTCGACACGCTGTACCTGCGGATGTTCGACGTCGGCTGGGCCGACGGCGCGCCGACGATCCTCGGGCCGCTGACCATCCCCGCCGACGCCGCGCCGACGCCCGGGGTCGCGATCGTGCCGACGGTGTACCTGACCAACGAGCTGTTCAAGCAGGTGCCCGCGACCGGCGTGCCGGCGCTGGCGGCGCTGGTGGTGCGCGAGGTCGCGGCCCGGACCGCCCGGCTCGGCGGCGCGCCGCGCGAGCTGCAGCTCGACTGCGACTGGACCGACACCACGCGCGAGCGCTACTTCGCGTTCCTCGCCGCGCTGCGCGGCGAGGTCGCCGCCGGCACCGCGCTGTCGGCGACGATCCGCCTGCACCAGATCAAGTACCGCGAGCGCACCGGCGTGCCGCCGGTCGATCGCGGCATGCTGATGTTCTACAACATGGGCAAGTTCAGCGCCGATCCCGAGGCGCGGGCGATCTTCGACGAGCGCGCCGCGGCCCGCTACCTGGCCCGGCTGCGCGACTACCCGCTGCCGCTCGACGGCGCGCTGCCGATCTGGTCGTGGGTCATCCACCTGCGCGACGACGCCGTGGAGGGCCTGATGCAGAGCACCGACCCGACCGAGCTGGCCGGGGTCGAGTTCCTGCGCCCGGCTGGCCCCGACCGCTTCGAGGCCACCCGCTCGACGTTCCTCCATGGAAGCTTCCTGCGGGCCGGCGACATCTTGAAGATCGAGGTCACCGGCCCCGCCGAGACCCTGACCGCTGCCGGTATGCTCGCGCGGCACCTCGCCGCGACGCCGACGCCTCGCACGATCGCCCTGTTCGACCTGTCCGAAAGGAACCTCGCCCGCCATGGCACCGAAAGCCTCGACCATGTCTTCCAGACGGCTCGCTAGCACGATCGCGCTGGCGACCACCGCGTTCATCGCCGGCAACGCCGCGATGCGCGATCAGCGCGCCGACGCCTGCGGCTGGAGCGGGCCGGAGATCGAAGACCTGACCACGTTCGACCCGGCGGTGAGCGGCGAGCTGGGCGGCGCTGGCCTGCACTACGATCCGTACGTCGCGGGTTTCGGCGGGCCGTGCGACGACTGCGCGCGCACCGCGATGACCGCCGACTGGGGCGCGTACTTCGGCAACGCGGTCGCCGGCGCCGACTGGGACAAGGTGCTGTACGGCGCGTCGGCGAACGACCTGGCCGCGCTGCGCGCCGCGGTCGCCAGCGGTGGCAAGGCGCCGCGCGGGCTCGAGGCGCTGGTCAACGCGGTCGCGAGCCGCACGTCGATGCGCGCCCAGGTCGTGCGCGCGCTCGACTACGTCGCGCTGGCCCGCGCCACCGAGGCGTTCGCCAGCTTCGACGCCACCCTGCCCGGCGCCGCCGAGCTCAAGCGCCTGAAGGCGCTGGCCACCGTCGGTGAGAAGGCCGCGGCCAAGGCCGGCGACGCGTTCCTGGCGCAGCGGTTCGCGTTCCAGCAGGTGCGGCTGGCGTTCTACGCGCGCGACTGGCAGGCGGCGATCACCGCGTTCGACGCGCGCGCCGCGGTGCTGGCCAAGCCGTCGGCCGATCTGGCCGGGCGCGCCCGCTACTACGCCGCCGGCGCGCTGCGCCAGCAGGGCGACCTGGCCCGCGCCAACCTCGAGCTGGCCCGCGTCCACGGCACCACGCCGGCGCTGGCCGGCGTCGCGGCGCAGGACTTCCAGCCGATGGAGGACAAGGACTGGAAGGCGACGCTGGCGCTCGCCAAGGACGTCCGCGAGCGCACGGAGCTGTGGCGGCTGGTCGGGTTCAAGCTCGACGGCATCGGCGCGGCGCAGGAGATCGTCAAGCTCGACCCGACGTCGAACCTGATCGGCCTGCTGGCGGTGCGCGAGCTGAGCCGCATCGAGGCCAACCTGTCGACGCAGATGGGGGGCCCGGACCCGGCCACGGTCGCCGCGGCCCAGAAGGCGGCGGCGACGCTCGAGCAGCTGACGACGACGCTGGCCGCGACCCCCGGCGTCGATCGGCCGTGGCTCTTGCAGCTGATCGCCGGCCACCTGGCGGCGCGCCGCGGCGACCTCAAGGCTGCGCGCACCCGGCTCGCGACCGCCCAGGCGCTGCGCCCGACCGACGCCAAGGTCACCAGCCAGGCCCGCGCGTCGCTGGCGATGGCGCTGGCGCAGAGCGGCCCGCTCGGCGGCTCGCTCGGCGACGAGCTGGCCCGGACGCTGACCGCGGTCGGTCCGGATTTCGGACGCCTCGACGCGCTGACGGTCGAGATCCGCAGCCACCTCGCCGACGTGGCGCTCAAGGCCGGCCGCCCGGTCGACGCCGAGTTCCTGCGCCCCGACGCCGCCGCCACCGCCGCGCAGTGGAGCGACGCCAGGTTCCTCAAGCAGATGATCGCGCGGGCCAACAAGAACGCCACCGCGTTCGACCGCTTCGTCACCGCGCCGTCGTACACCCGCGACGACCTCGAGCAAGAGCTGGCGCTGCGCTACCTGCTCGACGGCAAGTTCGCCGACGCGGCCCAGCTGTTCGCCAAGGGCGCGGCCTCGGACACGCTCGGCACCGACCCGTTCATCGCCCACATCGTCGACTGCCACGACTGCGATCACGCGACCTACGCCAACGCGCCGTGGACCCACGCGACGATGGTGGCGCGGATGGCGAAGCTGGTGAAGCAGGCCAACGGCAAGGGCCAGCCCGCGGCCGAGGCGGCGCTCGAGCTGGGCAACGCGTTCTACAACGTCACCTGGTTCGGCAACGCCCGGGTCGTCCTCGACGGCACCCACCAGGCGACCCGCGACACCGCCGCGGCCGCGCGCTGGTACAAGCGCGCCTACGAGCAGGCCAAGAACCGCGAGTTCAAGGCCAAGGCCGCGTTCTTCGCCGCCAAGGCCGAGCTGCACGGGCTGATCGGCAAGCAGTACCAGCCCTACGAGGAGGCCGGCGTGCTGCCGGTGCCGACCACCTGGTACCCCGTGGTCAAGACCTTCGCCGACACCCAGTACTACCAGGACATCCTGAGCGAGTGCGGCACCTACGCCGCGTGGGCGCGGAAGTAGACGTAGCTACGGCTGCGCGGCCGGCGCGGTCGGCTCGACCACGGTGCCGTCGTTGCCGGCGGTGATCGCGAACACCACGCGGCGGTTGGCCGCCTTGCCCTTCTTGGTGGTGTTGTCGGCGATCGGCTGGGTCTCGCCGAAGCCCTGGGCGGTCAGCCGCGCGCGGTCGATGCCCTTCTTCGCCAGGTAGGCCACCACCGACTCGGCGCGGCGCTGCGACAGATCGAGGTTGTGGGCGTCGTCGCCGTCGGTGTCGGTGTGGCCCTCGACGCGCACCACGATCTCGGGGTGGGTCGCCAGCACCTTGCCGACGTTGTCGAGCAGCTTGAACGACTTCGACCGGATGTCGGCCTTGTCGGTGCGGAAGTACACCGCGTCGAGGATCTCGATCTTGTCGCCGGTCAGGCGCACGAGCTGCTTGGCCTTGCAGCCGGCGTTGGCCGGGGTGCCGGGCTCGTCGGGGCAGTTGTCGAGGCGATCGACGACGGTGTCGCCGTCGCGATCGGGATCGGGGCAGCCGCCGGCCTCGACCACGCCGGGCACCCGCGGGCACTTGTCCTCGCGATCGGCCACGCCGTCGGCGTCGTCGTCGGGATCGGGGCAGCCGTCCTCGTCGGCGTTGCCGTCGAGGTCCTCGGGCTCGTCGGGGCACTGGTCGGCCTCGTCGAGGCGCCCGTCCTTGTCGCGATCGGGCAGCACGTCGGGGCAGCCGTCGTTGTCGAGGTAGCCGTTGACGGTCTCGGCCTGCGACGGACAGGCGTCGACGTCGCTCATGAAGCCGTCGCCGTCGTCGTCGGTCGGCTTGGGCGGCGGCACGTCCTCGCGCGAGATCCGGCCCGCCTCCTTGATGTCGAGCTTGGGCACGTCGACCTCGTCGCCGCCGCCGCCGCCGCTGAGCGCGTCGCCCACCGAGAACTTGAAGCGCGCGCCGGCGAAGGCGCGCCAGTCGGGCGTGCCGAAGCCCTGCGACATGCCGACGCCGCCGCCCAGGATCACCGCGACCGATGGCATCGGCGAGAAGCCGCCGCCGAGCTTGAGCTCGGCGTAGTTGCGATCGAACGAGCCGAGCGCGTCGCCGGCCGCGGTCGCGACCGACAGGCTGGCGCCGAGGTCGATCGCTGGCCCGCTCATCGCGGCCAGCTTGAACCCGACGCCGAGCTGCGCGACCAGCTCGTCGTCGACCACCAGCGCCAGCGACGCGGTGCGCTCGCGGACCCGGTAGCCGAGCGACGCGGTGGCGCGCCACGCGTCGGTGAAGCGGCGGCTGACCACGAGGCCTGGCTCGGCGACCGGGCCGGCCTCGCCGATGTACGACGCGTCCTTGGCGCTGGGGAAGCCGACGACGATCGTCGCCGCGCCGTCGACGCCGAAGCTCTTCTGGCGCAGCACGCCGAGCTTGGCGCCCAGCCGCAGGTCGCCGAAGCCGGCCGACGACGTCGACGGCAGCATCAGCGAGCCGGCGCTCGAGCTCTGCTGCAGCACCAGCGGCATCGCCAGGCTGAACTCGAGCAGATCGCTCACGCCGAGCGCGGCGGTCAGCTCGGCGCCGGCGCGGCCCGACACCGGCGACGCCACCCGCACGCGCTCGTCGCCCTCGTCGCGGTAGATCGTCAGCGGATCGTTGGCGTAGGACATGCCGAGGCCGGCGGCCAGCGACAGGCTGGGCAGGATCGTGCCCCACGGCACGTCGAGCACGCCGTCGGTGTCGGTGGTCCAGTGCATGCGCTCGACCGGGACATCGGTCGTGAGCGGCGCCTGGGCCCACGCGCTGGTGGCGCGGCCGCCGACGGCGACGCCGAGAGTCAGGCCGATCGCCCAGCGGGCGCGGCGCGACGACAGGAGACGTTCGATGGTGGCGAGTGACACGGCGAGACCCCCGACGAGCGCAGCCCTCCCGGTGAGTCCCCTCAGCCGGCTGCGAAGGAGCCATCGTCGCAGGGGGGCCCGCCGGGGTCAACCGGCGGCGGCGCTGTAACCCCGGCGCGGGTCGCGACCTCTCCCGGCATGCAGGCCATCACCACCACCACGCCCCCCGCCCTGGTCCACCTCACCGCGCCCGAGCTGCCCGCCGCGCTGGCGGCGCGCGGCGTCACGCTGCTCGACTTCACGGCGCCGTGGTGCGCGCCGTGCCACGCGCTCGCGCCGATCCTCGGCGAGCTGACCGCGGCCTACGCCGGGCGGGCGCGCATCGCCGCGATCGACGTCCAGGATCACCCGACCGTGGCCCAGGCGTTCCGCGTCACGTCGATGCCGACGCTGGTGCTGGTGCGCGACGGCCGCGAGGTCGGCCGCATCGTCGGGCTGCGCGCGCGCAAGGTGATCGTCGGGGCGCTCGATCGGGCGCTGGCCGGCGACGTCGCGATCACCGGCGCGTGACGGCCGCGGTCACGGCGCGTCGGTCATGCACCGCTCGAGCTGCGCCCGCGCGCGGTGCAGCAGCACCGCGACGTGGCCGGGGGTCAGGCCCAGCGCGCGCGCCGCGTCGGCGCCCGACAGCTCCTCGAGCACGCGCAGCGCGACCACCTGGCGGTGCACCTCGGACAGGCCGGCCAGGCAGCCGGTGAGCTGGGCCGTCGTGGCGGCGTCGGCCAGGCCGTCGGCGGGCGTCCGCGCGTCGGCCAGATCGTCCTCGGCCAGCGGCCGGTGCGGCGCGGCGCGGTGGTGGCGCCGCCGCAGGTTGCGCGCGGCGTTCTTGACGATCACGGTCAGCAGCCGCGCGGCCTCGGCCGGCGCGTCGCGCAGCGCCTCGGCGTCGGGCCGCGCCAGCAGGGTGCGGAACCCGTCCTGCACGGCGTCGAGCGCGTCGTCGCCGCTCAGGCCCTCGCGGCGCGCCACCGCGGCCAGCCGCCGGGTGTGGCCCCGGGCCAGGGCGCCGATCCATTCGCTGCAGCAACAGGCCGGGGTCATCACGGGGAGAGGTCGCGAGGCCCCTGAGTATTACGCACGAGGGCGCCGCCGGCCGGCCGTTGTGGCCGGTGCCGCACTCCCGCTACCATCGCGGGACGTGGAGACGCCACCGCCGCCCCCTGCCGACATCGAGGCCGAGGTGCGCGCCCACGCCGCCGCCGGGCGCTGGGACGACGCCGCCGCCACCGTGCTGCGGACCTACGGCGACGAGCTGGCCGAGTACCTGGTCGCGGTCGCGCGCAGCGACACCGACGGCGGCGACGCGTTCGCGCAGTGCGCGATCGACGTGTGGCGCGGCCTGCCCGGCTTCCGCTGGGAGGCCAGCCTGCGCACGTGGTGCTACCGCTTGGCCCGCCACGCGCTGGCCCGGGTGCGCCGCGATCCGGCGCGCCGCCGCAACCAGCCGCTGCCGTCGCAGCAGCTCGGCGAGCTGGCCGCGCAGATCCACAGCCGCACCGCCGATCACCTGCGCACCGCGGTGAAGGATCGCGTGCGCGAGCTGCGGCTGCGGCTGTCGCCCGAAGATCAGACGATCTTGATCCTGCGGGTCGACCGCGACCTGGCGTGGCGGGACATCGCGGCGGTCCTCGGCGACGAGGGTGAGGCGCTGACCGAGCCCGAGCTGGTGCGGCGCGCGGCGATGCTGCGCAAGCGCTTCGAGCGGATCAAGGACGAGCTGCGCGCGCTGGCCAAGGCCGAGGGCCTGGGCAGCCGCGACTGACGGCGCGCCCCGCCGGTGGCGCGAGCCCGGCGGCGCGACGCGCTTGACATATTGTTTCCATTTGTGGAAACTATTATCACCAACAGGAACAGGAGCCATCGCGATGAAACCGCCTCCCACCGGCTGGCCCCGGATCTCGTCCTCGCTCTTCTACGACGACGCCGCCGCGGCGATCGACTGGCTGGTGCGCGCCTTCGACTTCCGGGTGCGCCTGCGCATCGAGGGCGAGGGCGGCCGCATCGAGCACTCCGAGCTGACCTACGGCGACGGCCTCGTCATGATCGGCCAGGCCGGCGGCAAGGCGTCGCGCCCGGCGCCGCTGCCGAGCGTCAGCCCGCGCGCCGTCGACGATCGCATCACCCAGGCGCTGTGCGTCTGCGTCGACGACGCCGACCTGCACTGCGCTCACGCCCGGGCCGCCGGCGCGATCATCGCCGAGGAGCCGACCACCCACGACTACGGCGACGACTACTGGAGCGACCGCAGCTACCGCGCGATCGATCTCGAGGGCCACCACTGGTGGTTCATGCAGCGGGTCCGCGATCAGGCGCCGCGTGCAGGCTGATCTCGACGAGACCCTCGCGGCGCTCGCCGATCCGGTGCGCCGCGCGCTGGTCGATCGGCTGCGGCGGGGGCCGGCGCGCTCGGGCGAGCTGGCCGCCGCGCTCGGGTTGCCGCGCCCGACGGTGTCCAAGCACCTCGCCGTGCTGCGTCGGGCCGGCGTGGTCGAGGATCAGGTGCTGGTCGACGACGCACGCGGCCGCAGCATCGCGCTGCGCCCGCAGCCGTTCGCCGCGGTGAAGCGCTGGGTCACCGAGGTCGAGGCGTTCTGGACCGACGAGCTGGCCGCGTTCAAGCGCCACGCCGAGCGCCCGAGGTCGAAGTGACCGCCGCCGCGCCCGGCGATCAGGTGCGGGTGATGGTCTCGGTCGAGGTGCCGATCGTCGAGGCGTTCCGGATCTTCACCGAGGAGATCGATCAGTGGTGGCGTCGCGGCCGGCGCTTCCGCATGGCCGAGGGTGAGCGCGGCTTCATCCGCCTCGAGCCCGGCGTCGGCGGCCGGCTGTTCGAGTCGTTCGAGCGCGGCGGCGCGCCGGTCGTCGTCGAGACCGGCCGGGTCACCGCGTGGGATCCGCCGCGCCACCTCGCGTTCGCG
>Ga0268298_10005975_pt1 | contig 11201 bp, 8 predicted proteins | sample WWTPWeurt_MetaG_FD_194462 | JGI IMG/M metagenome (GOLD analysis project Ga0268298, IMG submission 194462) | Activated sludge microbial communities from WWTP in Nijmegen, Gelderland, Netherland - WWTP Weurt | ecosystem: Engineered > WWTP > Aerobic digester > Activated sludge | place: Netherlands... | reverse complement strand
CTGGATTCCGCACAGTGACATTCAGCCGCTGACGCTGCGCCAGACGCAGATGAACATGATCTACAACGTCTCCGGCGCGGCTGGCCTGCTGCACAGCTACATCGATTTCACGAAGGAATAACGTGCCGACGTTGAATGCGATCTGGGCTTCGGACGAGCGCAACATCACCCATGTGGCGCGGCGCCCGACCGGCGTCTATGTCTCGCTGGCCTATCCTTCGCCGGACGAGGCAGTGAAAGAGGCGGCAAATGATCAGCCGATCGTGATTGACGACCTGCTCGCCGATGACTGGGAAGTCGCCGAGGGGCCGTAATGGACACCTTCATCCTGACGGATGTTCCGGAGGCTCCGACGTTCTCGGTTGAACTTCCGACCAACGCGGTAACTGGTCACCCCTACCTGACGCACGTTGCCCCGCTGGCCCTGTTCAACCCAGCAGGCTCCGGCAAGCGGCTGCGCGTTCGGCGCGTCGACATCATGCCGCTCGTTCCGCAGACCAGCGCGGGCGGGCGGATGACCTACGACCTGTATCGGATCACCGCGCACACCGTTTCGACTGACCTGATCGCGGCCATGAAGCACGACGCGAACAATGCCGACCTGCCGTCGCAGGTGGTGTGCAGCCGCTACCCGGAAGCGATTACCGTATCCGGCGCATCAATCGACTCGCACGTCTTCGCGCCAAATGCCAACATCACCCGCGCACTCGGTGGGATGTGGGTCATGGCCGGCAGGCTGGCCGGCAGGCTGGCCGGCAGGCTGGCCGGCATGGATGCGACCACGGCAGAAAATCAGCGCATCACACTGCGCGAGGGGCAGGGCATCGGCGTGTCCGTGGCCAGCAGTGCCGTGACGACCCCGTGGCGCTGGCAGGTATCCATCGGCGTGCGCGTCGTCGCTACGGGCGCGTGCTACCGCTACACCTTCCCGCTGACGCCGCAGGCAAAGCCGCTCTATTCCCTGCTCAACGGCGCCGGCTCCGGCGTGGTGCTGGAAGTGACTGACCTGACCTATGCCGAAATCGGCACCGACGAGACGCCGCAATTCGCCATCGAGCCTATCGACGGATTGAGCGACCAGCACGGCGACGCGCTGACACCGGTCTCACTCGATAGCACCAACAGCCTCGGCACCGTGTTCGCCAGGCGCAACGGGCTGTACGCCATGAAGGGAAGCAAGGCCGGCGCGTTGATCTCGATCCCGCATCAGGAATGGCGCATTCCCGTCATGCAAGGGGTCGGCCCAGGCTACGCCAACGGCGCCGCCGAGTTCGAGTGGTTCAGGCCGCGCGTTCCACATGCTGCCGAGTACGACCTGGTGCTGAACGAAGGCGAGGGCGTCGCCATTACCAAAAAGAACGGTAGCGCCATCGGGAAAAACAGGTTCTCGATCACGTTCTCGGTTTCAGACGGGGATGCGAAGTGGAGCGTTACCGGAACATTCAAGAATTCGTCCGACGTGAATCTCCCTGACGGTACGACTATCAACGCCTACAACGCCACAACGCACGTAAAAGTTGGTAGCGCACGGTTGCGTAATGGGGTGGTGACGGTGCCGGTAAGTACGTCGGACAACGTGTATCTCGTCGCGGACCCTTCTGGCCTTTCCGGAGAGACTGTCTGCTCTACCGCCATTACTCCGGCTGCGGGGTAGGTCATGGCTTGGTACGCACGAAACCCAAACGCAGGAAGTTACTGGAAATCCGGCGACCCGACGACGTTCTCCGGTGGTGGTGGAAACGTCAATGCTGCCATAGCCGGCCAAGCATTCGCGCTTGCGCAGGGCGCCTTGTCGCATGGAATGTCAGTTACCGTAGCGGGGCAAGCCTATACATTCAACTACGGCACCATAACCGCCTTGACCGGCGGTCCGGTCAATGTTGCGATGACCGGGCAGGCGTATTCGCACACCCAAGGTGTTGTAGGTGTCGCGCGTTTTGTGTCGGCAACGGGGCAGGCGTTTGCGTTTTCCTACGGTAGCATCGGCAATGCCCGCACGGTTGGCATGTCTGGAATGGCAAATGCCTTTGTATCCGGATCGCTGCTACCGTCTTTTACCAAAGCGCTCGTCGGCCAATCATTCGCAACATCGCCGGGGACGCTCTCCACTGCATCATCGATAGCTGTCATTGGACAAGCCATTGGATTGGCGCAGGGTGTTTTTAACCTTGGCCGAACGACAGTACTGGCGGGGCAGGCGTTTTCGTTCGGCCAAGGTGTTATCAATCCGTCAACCGTAAAGTTCGTTGCACTGAACGGACAAACGATAGCTATTACGCACGGCAACATCGGCATTGCAATCAGCGTAGAGGTTGTCGGCTACGGGTTCTCGTTTGACTACGGCACGATTCTATCAGCCGGCGGAACCGTCATCAGACTGGAACCTGATTATTCGGTCACGGCCTACACGGTCAATGGCACTGCTTTCGCGTCAGTCGACTGGCCGCTTTCAGAATTCGCCATCGTTCCGCCTGCAGAACAGTTCGTGTCGGACGATCGCACGGAAGCCGTCTGCCGCAACGCAACCGATTCAGTCATCCTGACCGCGGATGTCATGAGTTACGTGGTTCAACCCAAGACAGTTCATTAAGAAAGGGCTTCATCATGGCCGTTCAATACTCCACCGCTGTCCGCATCGCCATGCTCGATGCAATCGAATCAAGCACTGGCGCAAATGCGCGAGTTATCTTCTACACCGGAACAAAGCCTGCTCTGTGTTCTGATGCCGCTACCGGAACGGTCATCGCCACCCTGGCGCTCACTGGCAACAGCGGTGACTGGATGAGCGCCGCAAGCGCGGCGGGTAACGTGGTGACGAAGAACAAGCACCCGTCTTCCGCGTGGTCAGCGTCTGCAAGTGCTGCCGGCACTGTCGGTTACTACCGCATCTATGACTCGACCATTACCACTTGCCATGAACAAGGCACGGTGACGGCGACCGGCGGCGGCGGCGACATTACGCTCGACAACGTGGTTGTGGCGCTTGCTCAAACCATCACCGTAACGAGCAAGACGATCACCGCCGGCAACGCCTAAATAGCTCTGTCTCGGTGGCAGAGTGGCCTACAACACCTACACGAAGCTGCTGCTCAAGTTCAATGAGGGCAACGGCTCGACAACCACATCGGATTCGTCGCAGGGGGCGAACGGGGTAACGCTCGCCGGTTCGGCGGTGATTTCATCCGCCAATGGCAAGTTCAGTACGAACTCGCTGATTACCGGCGACCCCGGCGGATCTGGTTCTGTAGGCGGCGTATCGGTCAATTCACCTGGCTCGATATTCAGTAGCAGCACATCGAGCGAAAAGCGGTTCGACCTGTTTTTCTATCGCGACGCAAGCCCGCCTTGGGGGATTCAGCCGCTTGTCTCGATTACATTCCAGAACGGTGATACGTTTCTGCTGTGGCGAGGCTCGACAAGCTACGAAGTCGAAATCAACAGCACGAACACAAACGGCGACTACACCTACCAGTCCTATACAGATTACAACGGGTATCAGACGTGGGTGCATCTTCGACTAGCCGTTGCTGACGATGTTTTCTATGTCGGCCTAGATGGGTCACAGGTACTCACAGGGGCGTCCGCGAACTCCTATGACCTATGGGCGGGTGGAGCAGGCAACCCGGTAACGGAGTTCCTGATAGGTCGTTGGCCGACAGCATTCGGCGCCGACTCGAACGTATTTGCGCGTGGCTACATCGACGCCTACGAAGTCCTTGAAGGCGATACGTCATGGTTTGGCGGCAGCTACACGGTGCCGACTGCGGAACCGGACAGTTACACAGGCGGCGGCGGGAACGTCAATGTAAGCCTGACAGGTCAATCGTTTTCCGTCGATCATGGAAGCCTTGTCGCAAACGCCGCGCTTGCAATTTCAGGGCAGGCATACAGCTACGCGCAAGGAACACTGACGCCGCAAGTCGGGAGCAATGTCAGCGTCGGATTGACCGGGCAGGCGTATGGCTACGCGCAAGGAAGCCTTGGAAATGCAAGAACAAGGGCGCTGACCGGGCAAGCATACAGCTACTCACAAGGCGTAATCACCCCTGTCGTTGGGGTGACTGTTGCTCTCACCGGGCAGGCGCTATCGTTCGCACAAGGCACGACTGGATGCGTCGCCGCAATCCCGGTGGCCGGGCAGGCTACAAACTATCAACAGGGTGCGCTGAGTACCGAAACCAGTGTATCCGTATCGGGGCAGTCGCACAGCTATTCGCAAGGGATTCCGCAGGCCAACAGGTCGAAGACACTCGCGGGGCAGGCGTTTTCCATTTCTCAGGGAGGCTTGTACACAGGAACTCCGCTCGTCGGATCAAACACGGTAGAAGATGTTGTATCGACAGGCGTAGGCGGCGACCCGCCGAATCACTACGACCTCTATACAACCCTGATGCTGCACTTCAATTCAGGCGGGTTGCTTGAGGATAGTTCTCTCTACAACCAGACCGTTATCGAGAATAGTGGATGCGTTGTCTCGCTGAACACGGCAACGCCGCTTCTCGGCACTGGCTCTGCCGACTTCGCAACTTCAAACACGAACGGGCTTGACGTTGTTCCGGGCGGAATCTTTTTTGATTCCACGACGGACAAGGTGATTGACATCATCTACAAGCCGGTCAGCAGGGCCGGCACGAACCAGAACATTTTCTACGTCACGTTCCCAGGCTCGGCATACAACGGCGGCGGCAGTTGCTATATCGCGCTCGAAGTCGATGGCACGAATGGGAAGATGTACTTGACCGTTCGCACCCCGACGATGCGAGTGATTTCTACCGAGACGACAGCGGTTGTCACTTACGGCTCGGCAAACTACATCAGGCTCGCATTCATCAACGACCATTGCTACCTGTGCCGCAACGGAACGCAGTTACTTAACTTGCAGACCGATTTTGGCGGTGATGTATGGCCGAATTCGTCGTTCAACAAGCTGCAAATCGGCCTCTACGCCTATGGCCTGATGGACTGCTACCGCATTCAGGAGGGTGGCTCTGCAAACCACGGCTATACCGGCGGCAACTACACGCCATTTGCGCCCACGTCCGAGTGGTATCCGGACGCGAGAACAGCAGTCGGCGCTAACACTACGGAAGCAATTGCAAGCTCTGGCGCAGGACTTGTCCTGCCAGAGATAGAAGCGGAAGGCGCGAACACGCTCGACGACATGCTCGGCGAGGGCAATACGAACGTCGGCGAGTGGCGCGAGGCGGTCGGCAGCATCGTACTTGACGATGTAACGAGCGTTGGTGATGGCAACACGCTGCCGGTCATCGCTGCGGCAGGCGCGTCGACAACGGAAGCATTCGCTTCGCAAGGCATAGGCTATCTGGAATGGATCGGGCGCGGAGAAAATACGCTCGAAGCCTTTACTGGAACTGGCGCCGGAGAACTGAAGAATTTCAACGAAGGCGCCGGAGTTTCCGTCACCTCTGTGTCGAGTTCAGGGGTCGGATTCGTTGCCGTCTCATGTGCGGGAGAAAACGAAACATCGGTCACGTCTGCCGGCGATGGCATCATCAACGCCTACATGGTGGGGGAGAGCGAAACATCAGTCTCGTCCGTTGGCGAAGGCTTCCTGATTCGCTTTATTGACCAGTGGAACACGACAACCAGTGTCTCGTCGTCCGGGGAGGCAATCGCTTTCTTCGATGCTGTCGGATCGTCTGTAGCCGAAGTGCTGTCGGTTGGATATGGAGAATGCCAGATTACCGGCCAGGGCCAATCGACCGCGTTTGTCGAAACCTACGCCGGCATTCCTGTCGGCTTGCTTGAAGCCGCTGTGCTTGAGTACGCTCACAGCAAGCCAGATGTCGTCTATGTGAGATAGATCATGACAACCGACAAGAAAAATCCCGACTGGCTGTTCAATGACCGCGACGGCGCAGGAAAGACTATTTCCAGAAAACTCGTCGATCACATCGGGGGAGATACCGAAGGATTCCGCACGGTCATCGTCAAGGACGGCGACCGTGGCGACACGATGCTGCGAACCAAGGGCGGGAAAAAAGAAGTGACCATGCAGGAGGTCAAGCCCGAGCAGTTGTGCATCAAGGGGCCGCTGATCGAGATTGCATTCAAGTACGTCGTCTCGACGGCCGAGAGCGGCTATCGTCGATGGTACGGAGAACCTGACCCGAATCCACCGTCAGGAGCGCCGCCAGAGCCGGCAGAGGAAGCGAAGTACGTCTATTCGAGCGACCTGTTGTTCAGCATGGAATCTCGAAAGATTCAAAAGATATGCTGCAACGACGGGAATGGGAACAAGGTCGATTTCCTGTTTGCCAAGCGGCCGGAGGGCGAGACTGACGCAGAAACGCCCGTCTCAGCCTCAGCAGCAAGATCAAAGGCGCGATTCAAATTCACTGAAGGGCTGTACAGCAAGCGGGAATGGTACAAGACCGAACTTGCCGACATTGGATGGGCTTTCAGTGGGCCAACGATCAAGGGTGATCCAACCCCGGAGCCGAGCAGTGCGGTGAAATTCTTCATCCGCCGGCTGCGCTCTATCGTCTTCACAGTCACCGATACGTTGAAGAAGGTCAAAAGCTCCGGGGTGAAGTGGGTCTTCCTGAATGCTACCGAGCCAACTCGTTCGCTTGGGGCCGTCACCGAGACTTGTGCAAACCAGAACGCAAGAGAAGTTTCTTTCTCTGGCAGAACATTCTTTACCCCGAACACTGACGGCAACATGGAGCGCATTACCATGTCTGTCGGTATAGATCAGCCGCCTGCCGTATCTGGCGGGCCTTCATTCACCGTTAGATTCAAGAAACCCGGCAGTTTCATCTCGGCTATTGACCCGGAAGAAGCAACAGGAAACGCCCGCCCCGCTGAAGTTGAGAAGGCCATCGACCTGATGGATTTCTCGTCGTTCGGGAATCCGTATCATGGGTTTTATTGGGAGCCGGATGGCAGTGCTGCGGCAATCTATACAGACAGTTCAAGGTCGACTTCGCTCGGCTTTACACCGGTCAAATACCTTCCTGGCGGATTCCTCGGCGGAGACGCACTGACGCACAAGTATTACAACGTGACGGGAAAAGACCCGTTGCTGCCGGAAAACCAAATCAAAACGGACAGTTCGAGTGATGGAGTGCTTTACCCTGACGCATTCCTGATGCACGGCGCATGGTATGTGAAGGATGCCGACTACATCGGATGGGGGCAGCTTCAGTATTTCGAGTTTCTATACAAAGACCCGGCCGGAACGGTATGGGTCATGGGCTACGAAGTAACAGATGTGAGCAGGGCATATTCATCCGATGCCGGAACTGGCGTAGATCACGCAATCGTCACGGTGCGGGTAAAACTGCTTCGCCGATTCGGAGTGCTTGGAACGGAATTCAGCGGCGTTGTCGCCGGAACGAACGACATAGACAGGACGATTGCCACCCTTACATTTGTCGACAAGGGGGCGTGGATCATCGGCGGCGGCTTCGTCATGTACCTGTTCCGTCAGTACGCCTTCTTTTGCCATCAGAACGCAAAGGACGTGATGTGTCAGTGCCGATACATGGCTGACGGGGAGAGCCGGTATCAACTGCAGACAACGGCCGTATTGTCCATGTCCGGCACCGGGGCCAAGGCGGCATCGACCGGTGTTCTTGTTGGCGATGGAATCTCTGTGTCCGTGTCGACAGTGCATGATTACTCGGGGAGAAACTACACCCACTTCGCCGGAAGCATCACAAGCAAGGTCTATGTGCTTGATGACTACTACGGATCTGGAAAGTGGAATGTCATTGAGGGGCGCGAGGTATCCGTCGATCAAGGCGGTGGATTCTACGACCGAAAGGCGAGTATTTTCAGGAACGGAGTAGAAGTGGCCTACGTTCAGCAACTGGCCACGAATGCAGACCCCTATGAAATAAGGCCGGTATTCCCCTATACCGCGCAACAGACGGTGCCAGTCTCTGAACTTTCTACGCCGTATTTCAAGCCGCTTGCATGGACAATCATCAGGCCAGGGGATGCGTCGTCTTTTTCTACGAAGCTCGTCTATCGCGACTCTGAAATAACGGTAGATCAGGCTGACTTTCAGTTTTACACGCACACCGATACCCTGACCTACTCGGCGAAGCTCGGATGGGCGTACAACTACAGGACGAAGGAACTTGTGACCGTGCCTGTGAAGACAATCGCCTATTTCATTTGAGGGAAAATCATCATGGAACCCAAAGCAATCGGCCCCTTCCTCGGGATGAACAACCGACTTCCCGCGCAAAGCCTGTCAGTGCAGGACAAGGGCTACTACATGGCCGACGCGGTGAATATCGACTTCACCAACGACGGGTGGTTTCGCCGCCGGAAAGGCCGGGCGGTGGTTCAGGCCATGACCGGGGCGCACTCGCTGTTCAAGAATCTGATTGTGCGCGACTCGATCCTCTACACCTACTCGACCGGCCCCTACGCCGAAACGCTGTTCAAGGTACTGACCAGTAACGCCAGGGTGAGCTACCACGAACACAACGGCAGCATCTACTACTCGAACGGCACGGACTCCGGGCGCATCGAGGCCGGCGTCTGGTATCCGTGGGCGCTGCCGACGCCGGATGCGCCGGCTGTTTCTGCAATTGGCGGGACTCTGGTCAAAGGCCGCTATTTGACCGGAGTGAGCTACTACAATGCCACGACCGGGGAAGAGGGCGGGCTTTCCTCGCTTTCCGTCTCCGAGCTTGCTTCGGATGGAGCAATCCGCGTGACGCTTCCAGCCGCGACGACCGGGGCGACACACGTTCGCCTCTATGTCTCGCAGTTGAACGGCACGGCGGTCGGGCGCTGCGGGCAGTACGCCACCGGCACGGCGACGGCAGACATTACCTCGCTGACCACGACTGGCTCCGGATCTGACACTTCCATCGAGCCGCTGCCAGCCGGCACGCGCTTATTCTGGCACATGGGCAGGCTCTGCTCCGTCTCGGGGAAGCGCGTCTATTACAGCGAACCGTTCCGCCCCGGATACTGCAAACCGACCAACTATCTCGACTTCGAGGCGAACGTCTGCGTTGCGATCGCGAACCAGATGGGCGTCTATATCGTCGCAGACAAGACGCGCTGGTTCCCCAACGACTTCGAGGCGAAGGATGGGGTTGTCCTCGATCAACTCCCCTACGGCGCGATTCCAGGCACCGAGTTCGAGTACGAGGACGCGAAGAAGGTCGGATGGATGGGCGCCTATGGGTTCGTAGTCGGCGACGAACAGGGGCAGGTTGCCGAGCCGATGAAGGAAGCGGTCAATGCGACGCTCCCGGCCTCGGGCGTTTCGACCCTGTTCGACGAGGACGGCTTCAGGCGTGTTTTGTCCTGCGGCTACTGCATGAACCTCGAAACGGGCGCGGTGAGCCGCTACACGAACTGCGATTTCACGTCGTCCTACGGCGACAAGGCGACGCTTGCCGACGGGCTGTACTCGCTGGCAGGGGCAAAGGACGGCGCGACCGACATTGCCGCGGTGGCCGACCTTGGCCGGCACGACTTCGGATCGGCCGAGTTGAAGCGGCTGCCGAACCTATACATCGGCGGGGCCGCGGATTCCCCCATGAAGTTGACCGTCCAGACCAATGAAGCCTCCTACGACTACGCGGCGCGAAGCTGCAACGGTGGGCTTGCCATGCAGCGGTTCGACACCGGCAAGGGGCTGCGGGCGACGTGGTACAATCTAACCCTGACGAACCAGCTTTCGTCTGACTTTTCAATAGCCTCCGTCATTGCCATGATGGGCGCCACCAGCAGGAGGGTGTGACATGCCTCTCGTTCCCGATCCCCCAGGCGGAACAGCCTACGTCTATACGGCGCTCGCCGACCTCATCAATGCTTCATGGGACTTGGCCGAGACGCAGCGCACCGGCCTTGATGCCAAGCTCGATGCGATCACCAACGAGACGACGGGCTGGCTGAGTACCACGGCCGCGCCGCATGTGACGGCAGGTACGGCAACTACCCCTGCCGTCTCCGAGCCTGTCGTTTCCATTCCGGCGTCCGTCGATTCGACGGCAATCATGGATCTGTTCGACACCAAGTACATCGAACTGATCGACGAGCTGGTAACGCGCTTCACGGCCTTCCGAACGTCCTACTTCCCGGATGAATCGACCGCCTACACTGCCGCCGAGGACTGGCTGCAGGGGGCGCTTGCCAATCCGCAGGCCGGTTTGCCGGTGGCGGTGCAGAGCCAGATCTTCGGCGATGACCGCGACCGTATCATTGCCGAGGCGACTCGCGCCGCCGAGGATGCGGTAGCCGTGTTTGCTTCTCGCCGCTACCCGCTTCCGCCTGGCGCTTCTGCTGCGGCCGTGGCGGACATCCAGCAGAAGGCGCAACAGGAAATCTCGAATTCCAGCCGCAAGGTGGCCGTGCTGTCCGTCGAGAACCTGCGCTTCGTGGTCGACCAGACCATCAAGCTCCGGCAGGTTGCCATGTCGTCGGCGGTGGATTACGTCAAGGCGCTGGCCTCCGGGCCTGACGTAGCCAGCGGGCTTATCAATGTCGGCTACGACGCGCAGAGCAAGCTCATTTCGGCCGCATCTTCCTTCTACAACAGCCGGATTGCCGCGGCCGAACTGGTCGGGAAGACAAGTCAATTCAACGTCAGCGCGACCCTGCAGGCGGCAGAGAAGAATCAGGCGGCAGACATGGGCATGATCGAGAACCGGCTGAAGGCGCTGCTGGCCGAGATTCAGAGCATCGCCAGTATGGCGACATCGCTCTACAACAACCTGCACGCCAACGCTTCCGCCTCCGGTTCGGATAGCGTAAGCACGTCGCTGTAATATAATGACCCGAAGGAGGCTGACGCCATGACGATTCTTACCGACGAAGAGAAGAAGAAGCGGGAAGGCGCGGCGCCTTCTTCTGTTTCCAGCAATGTGATTGCTTCACAGCAAACAAGCATTGCGGCACCGGCAAAGCCATCTGCGCCCGCCATCCTGGCCGGGAGCCGTCCGGCGATCTACGACGGCCAGCCGGCGACAGGGAACATCTACAATCAGCCGCCTGCCGCCGACGCGACCCCGGCACAACTTCCCGCCGAAGTGGTGCAGGCCGGCATCGACAAGATGCGCAGCCAGATGGCGACGCCGCAGGCGCCGACTGTTGCTCAAACTGCGCAGGCGCCTCAGACCCCGCCGCAAAATACCGAGTACAAGCCGGGGATTCTGGCAAACGCGAGGGAATGGGCGCATTCCGGCGTTCCGCTTGGCGACTTC
>Ga0268298_10005974_pt1 | contig 11202 bp, 9 predicted proteins | sample WWTPWeurt_MetaG_FD_194462 | JGI IMG/M metagenome (GOLD analysis project Ga0268298, IMG submission 194462) | Activated sludge microbial communities from WWTP in Nijmegen, Gelderland, Netherland - WWTP Weurt | ecosystem: Engineered > WWTP > Aerobic digester > Activated sludge | place: Netherlands... | reverse complement strand
GAGCCCGGCCGATTTGTCGGTGATGGGCTTCTCGACCCGCTTTTCAACCTGTTTGTCGATCTGCTTGTCGACCTGCTTCTCGATGCGTTTCTCGATCTTCTTTTCGACCAGTTTTTCGCTGGCCACGGTCTTCTCGCTGGCCACGGTCTTGTCATTGACCAAGGCCTTTTCGGCCGCCAGTTCCTTCTTGATCTTGGTCACCGTGCACTTCACCCGCAGGTTGGCGCTGATCACCGGCCCGGAAGGCCCGATGCCGGTTACCGCCACGCAGGTGTTGGCGCCCGAATACGACTGGGAATTGGGCGTGGACGTGTTGTTGAAGGTGGTGTTGCCGCTGCTGCCCGGATAGGGATCGCCACCATCGCCGCGGTTGTGGTCGAGTTCCATGTCGCGCTTGCCGTCGGCCTGCATCAGCGCCACCTTGTAATGGGCCTCGTTGGTGTTGCCGGACACGCTGTCGTCGATGTGCCAGATCAGCAGCCCGCCGGCCGGCAACGACGCATCGAAGCCGGTTTTCTGGCGGTTCTCGACCAGGAAGTATTCGCTGCTCGCCGCGCCGCTCTTCCAGAGGCGATAAATCTTGCCCGAGTCCTTCACGTCGGCAATGTTCTTTGCGCCGTTGGTGGTCACGTTGGTCACGGTGGCCCAGCCCTGGTTGGCCTTGCACCAGGCCGACGGGTGCACCGGCGTGTTGCCGCCGCCGCCCCAGCTGCCACCCGCCATCAGGCACCAGTTGCCGATGCCTTCCGAGGTGTAGTCGGTGTCGTAGAGGTCGGGGAAACCGAACAGCAGGTGGCCCAGTTCGTGGCAGCACACGCCGATCTTCGAATCCTCCGGCACCGTGAGGTAAGCGTAGATCTTGGTGCCATCCACGTTCATCGCGCCGCCGTCCACCGTCCATTTGTGCGACCAGATGTCGCCCGGGCTGCCGGTCACCTCGGCGCCCGCCCCCGCATGCACCACGATGAAGGCATCCACGTAGCCGTTGCCGTCGTTGTCGTAGAGCCCGAAGTTCACGCTGGCGTTGGAGGCCAGCACCGCATCCCGCGCCATCGTCCGCGCATTGGGCAGCGGCGAACCCGTGCCCGATGCACCGTGGGCGTATTGGACCAGCGTCTTGGGCATGCGGAAGGGGCCGACCACCTGACCCTGGATGTTCACCAGGCCGCGGGTCACGTCGGTGAAATATTCGCGCACGCTCTTGGTGGGGATCACGCCGGTGGAGAAGAACAGCTGCTCGAAGTGTGCCGCCGTCTGCGTCATCGGTTTGTCGGAGAAATCCACCAGCACCACGATCACCCGCACCACACCCCGAAGCGGCGCCCGCTCGGCCGCCGCGCCACGGATCATGCTGGGCGAGGCACCCAGCGGGTAATCCTCCGGCGGAAAGATCATGCCGTCGTTAAAGCCGTCATGCCGCGGCTCGGAGGCGCGAATCTGGAACGAGGCCATGAACTCCTTGGCCTTGCCGCGCATCGCCGTCAGCTCCTTCTTGAGCTTGTCCGCCAGCTCGGGGCACGGCGCCACCATGCAGCGCTCCCCGTCCTCGCTCACCCGCGCTTCGCGGTAAATATGCTGCATGTCCCGCGCCAGGGACAGATAACGGTATGTGGTCATGACATCGCCCTCCTTCATTGGCCGCCAGCCCCCCGGGGCAGGCAACCACCGATTGATCGGATCGACACGGAGACATAGCACCAGCCCAGAATGGGCAAGCCGAGAAAAAACCTGAAGATTCAGGGCAGTCCTCTCAAAAAAAGCCCCCGTAACATGAGGGTAGGTTACGACCCGGGCACAGGCAAGGAATGCTTTCCGGGTTGAAAAAAATCCTCGCGGCGCCCCTGAACCTGCATCGTAATCCGCCCCGCCCAAGCCAGCGTGCCTCACCCCGTCAGGGCAACGCCGCGCCCACTTCAACTTCCAGATGGGTTATTTTCCGGCTCCCGACGCGCCCGCCCCCAAGGCCCCATCACGCCCCATGACACCCGAACATTTCATCACCCGCTGGAGCGGCGCGTCCGGCTCCGAACTGGCCAACGCTCAAAGCTTCACCCGCGAACTCTGCGAACTGCTCGAACTCCCGGTGCCCGACCCGGCCCAGGCCGACACCCGCGACAACGCCTACGTTTTCGAGCGCCGCGTGATGCAGCATCACCGCGACGGCACCAGCTCCGAACGGCGCATCGACTGCTACCGGCGCGGCGCCTTTGTGCTCGAAGCCAAAAAGATCAAGGCCGGCGCCCACACCAAAGGCTTCGACGACGCCCTCATCCGCGCCTACGCCCAGGCCGGCCAGTACGCCACCGACATCGCCCCCGTCGAAGGCCGGCCGCCCTTCCTGATCGTCGTCGACGTCGGCCACATGATCGAGCTGTACGCCGAATTCACCCGCAGCGGCGGCACCTACACCCCCTTCCCCGATCCCCGCAGCCACCGCATCCGCCTTGCCGATCTGGCCGAACCGGCCATCCGCGAACGCCTGCGCACCATCTGGCTCGATCCGCTGTCCCTCGACCCCGCGCGCACCGCAGGCATCGTCACCCGCGAAATCTCCGACCACCTCGCCGGCGTTGCCAAAACCCTCGAAAGCGCCGGCCACCCGCCCGAAGCCGTCGCCCATTTTCTGTCCCGCTGCCTGTTCTGCTTTTTCGCCGAAGACGTCGGCCTGCTGCCCAAGCGCAGCTTCACCGAACTGCTGGAATCCCTCCAGCACACCCCCGGCCAGTTCGTCCCGATGATCGCCGAGCTGTGGCGGGCGATGGACGTGGGCGACTTCTCGGTTGCCCTGCGCTGCCCGCTCCCGCGCTTCAACGGCAAGCTGTTCAAGCAGCCCCAGGTGCTGCCGCTGGATCGCGACCAGATCGGCCTGCTTGTGGCCGCCGGGCTCAAGGACTGGACCCGCGTTGAGCCCGCCATCTTCGGCACCCTGCTCGAGCGCGCCCTCGACCCCGCCGAGCGCCACAGCCTCGGCGCCCACTACACCCCGCGCGCCTACGTCGAACGCCTGGTGCTGCCCACCGTCATCGAACCCCTGCGCGCCGAGTGGGCCAACGTGCAGGCCGCCGCCGTGCTGCTCGCCAACGAAGGCAAGCTCGCCGAAGCCCGCGCCGAAGTCATCGCCTGGCACCACCGCCTGTGCCAGGTGCGCGTGCTCGACCCGGCCTGCGGCAGCGCCAACTTTTTGTACGTCACTCTTGAACACATGAAGCGCCTCGAAGGCGAAGTGCTCAACCAGCTCGACGCCTTCGGCCCCAGCCAGGGCCTGCTCGAAGCCGAAGGCCTCACCGTCGACCCGCACCAGTTCCTCGGCCTCGAACTCAACCCCCGCGCCGCCGCCATCGCCGAACTCGTGCTGTGGATCGGCTACCTGCAATGGCACTTCCGCACCAAGGGCAGCGGCCTGCCGCCCCAGCCGGTGCTCAAGGATTTTCGCAATATCGAATGCCGCGACGCCGTGCTCGCCTGCGACCGCGTCGAATTCGTCACCGACGAAGCCGGCCGCCCGCTCACCCGCTGGAACGGCACCACCTTCAAAACCCACCCCGTCACCGGCGAACAAGTGCCCGACGACAACGCCCGCGTGCCCGTCGAGCGCTACATCAACCCACGCCCGGCGGCATGGCCGGAGGCGGAATTCGTGGTGGGCAACCCGCCCTTCATCGGCGCCGCCAGCCTGCGCCGGGCGCTCGGCGACGGCTACGCCGAAGCCCTGCGCGCCGCGTGGCCCCAGCTCCCCGAATCGGCTGATTTTGTCATGGTGTGGTGGCTGCACGCCGGCCGTCTCGTGCGCGAGGGCCGGCTCACCCGCTTCGGCTTCATCACCACCAACAGCCTGCGCCAGGTTTTCAACCGCCGTGTGCTCGAAACCCACATGGCCACCGAGCCGCCGCTGCGGCTCGTCTACGCCATCCCCGACCACCCGTGGGTGGACGCCGCCGACGGCGCCGCCGTGCGCATTGCCATGACGGTGGCCGACGCCGGCCAGGGCGACGGGCGCCTGCTCAGCGTCGAAACCGAAACCGAAGGTGGTGACGATTCGGTGGAAGTGACGCTGCGGGAGAAGCTCGGACGGATCAATGCGGATTTGACGGTGGGGGCGGATGTCGCGAGGTGCGCCACCATCAAAGCCAACACTAAACTGAGCAGCCGTGGCTTTTGCCTTTTCGGTGCGGGCTTCATCGTCACGCCCGACGAGGCCGCCGCCCTCGGCCTCGGCACCGCCCCCGGACTCGACGCCCACATCCGCCCCTACCGCAACGGCCGTGACCTCACCGGCAAACCGCGCGGCGTGATGGTCATCGACCTGTTCGGCCTGAGCGCCGACGAAGTGCGCCAGCGCTACCCCGCCGTCTATCAATGGGTGCTCGAACGGGTCAAACCGGAACGCGACGCCAAGGGCCACAGCAAAGACGGCGCCGCTTACGCACGCCTGTGGTGGCTGTTCGGGAAACCGCGCCAGGAACTGCGTCCGGCGCTCGCCGGCCTGCCGTGCTACATCGCCACCGTTGAAACCGCCAAGCACCGCGCCTTCCAGTTTCTCGACGCCAGCATCGCACCCGACAACAAGCTGATAGCCATCGCCAGCGACGACGCCTTTCACCTCGGCGTGCTGTCCAGCATTCCCCACGGCACTTGGGCCTCGACCGCCGGCAGCCGACTCGGTGTTGGCAACGACCCGGTCTACGTCAAGACTATCTGCTTCGAGAAATTCCCCTTCCCCGACGCCAGCCCCGAGCAGCAAACCCACATCCGCGCCCTCGCCGAAGAACTCGACACCCACCGCAAGCGCCAGCAGCAGGCAGCAGGCAGCAGGCAGCAGGCAGCAGGCAGCAGGCAGCAGGCAGCAGCATGACCTCACCCTCACCGGCATGTACAACGTGCTCGAAAAAATCCGCGCCGGCGAAACCCTGGATGCGAAGGACAAGGCCATCCACGCTGCCGGCCTCGTCGGCGTGCTCAAAACCCTTCACGACGAACTCGACCGCGCCGTACTCGACGCCTACGGCTGGGCCGATCTGATGCCGCTGCTGGCCGCCGCCCACGGCGACGCCCCACCGGCAAGCGTCGGGCACCCCGACCGCAACGCCGCCCGCCGCGCCCTTTCAGACGCCCTGCTGGAGCGCCTCGTCGCCCTCAACCTCGAGCGCGCCACCGAAGAAGCCCGCGGCCTCGTGCGCTGGCTGCGCCCCGCCTTCCAGCAGCCCGGCAGCAGCCCCACCCAAGCCACGCTGCCCGGTCAGCCTGCCGCCGCACGCGAAGCGGAATACGCCATCGAAACCCCGTCCGCCCCCGCCACCAAGGCCGACAAACACCCCTGGCCGCCCGGACTTCCCGAACAAGTCGCCCTCGTCGCCCGCGTCCTCGCCGAAAGCCCCGTGCCCCTCACCGAGCCGGCCCTCGCCGCCCGCTTCAGCGGACGCGGCCCGTGGAAAAAACGCCTCCCCCAACTCCTCGAAACCCTCGTCGCCCTCGGCCGCGCCCGGCGCGTTGGCGACGCATTCGGAAGCGCCGCATGACCCCCATCCTCATCATCGCCCTCTCGCTTCTGCCGCTGCTGATCCTGGCGCCGGCAGTGATTGGCTTCAACGGGTGGCTGGATCGCCAGCCCCGCCGCGACCCGCTCACCACCGACCTGCGCCGCCTGCCGGGCAACAGCCTCGAAGCCCGGCTGGAAAAGCGACGGGAGAAGTTGCTGGATCTGATGATCTGGGCGCTCGCCACCGGCTTCGTCGCCGCGCTCATGATCCTCATCAAGCGGCTCCCGCAAAACGGCATCGACTGGCAAACCGATGACACGATCTATCTGCTGATCGGCCTGAGCGTTTCGGCAATCCTCACCTGGCGCCTGGTTCGCCAGATGCCTGAACTGCGGAAGATGAAACAGGGCATCCGCGCCGAGCAGGCCGCCGCCCAGGAGCTGGCCGAAGTGCTGGCCGGCAAAAACCGCATCATCCACGACGTGCAGGCCAAGGATTTCAACATCGACCACGTGGTGATCACACCGGGCGGCATCTTCGCCGTCGAAACCAAGTCGCGCCTCAAGCCCCCGGCCGGCCAGGGCACCGAGGCGGTCAAGGTGATCTACGACGGCAAGTGCCTGAAATTTCCCGGCTGGACAGAAACCGCCCCCATCGAACAGGCCCGCCGCCAGGCCGACTGGCTGGCCCGTCATCTGCAGGCCGAAACCGGCGAGCGTCTGCCCGTCTTTCCGGTTCTCGCGCTGCCCGGCTGGTTCGTCGAAAACGCCGCCCGCATCACCGACGAGATGGTTCGCGTCATCAACCCGAAAAACTCCGGCTGGCTCTTCGTCAAACGCGCCCAGGTCCTTGACGATGCCGCGCTGCAGCGGGCGATCACCGCTGTCGGCAAGCTCGCCGCCGAACCCGCCAAGGATTGACCCATCGCAAGCCGCGCCTGTGCCGGCCTTGCGAGTCCATCGTTAAAGACTAATATTCCTGCGGTAGAAGTGTCTCTGGCGCCCTGCGCCGGTGGTGGGCAGTCCTTTCCAGGAGAACCAAAATGAACACCTTCAATCGCAAGTTTTTGCTGAGCTGCGCCAGCCTGCTGCTGGCCGGCAGCGTGTGGGCCCAGCCCGGCCCGGGCATGGGAGGCGGCATGGGGCCGGGCGCCGGCCCGCGCCCTTGCATGAAAGGCGACGCCCCTGCCGGGCCGATGTGCGACTGGCGCATGAACCGCCGCAACACCCCCGGCATGGGCCTGATGACGCAGGACGAGCGCAGCGCCCACCGGGATCGCATGCGCGGCTTCCAGTCCCGCGAGGAATGCATCGCCTATCTCACCGAGCACCACGCCCAGATGGCCGAACGCGCCAAGGCCAAAGGCCGGACCCTGCCCGAGCCGCGCCAGCGCATGTGCGACCGCCTGCCCCCCGCCGGCAAATAGGTGGCTCGAAGGCGGCTCGACTGCGGCGGGGTGGATCGTGTAGCTTGCGGCAGGCCGCGCTTGCGCCAATCTTCCGCCCCCGACCTGCCCGTGCCCCATCAACGACCACCCTGCGCTTCCGCCATTCCGCACAGCGTTTTCGATCACGCCCGCGCGGCCTTCAGTGCCGCCGGGCACACCCTCGAAAACGTCCGTCGCGACTTTCCCGAATGGCATCTTGGCCGTCCGCGCTATGCCCTGTGGGCGGTGGACGTGGATCTGCCGCCGGTGCGCGCCGCCGCCTCTGCCGCTGCAGCCCACCTCAACGGCCTGCTGCTGGCCGGCTACCACCGCCAGCCCCACATAACCCTCGGGCTGTGCGGTTTTCCGACGCCCGACCCACGCCTGCCCGATGACTTCGGCCCGGCGGCGCTAGCCGCCCAACTCGACGCCCTGCAAACGCTGGCGCCCGAGCCCTTCGACGTGCACATCGCGCAGCTGGCCAGCTTTACGTCCGCGCCCTTTCTGGCCGTGCTCGATGCCAAGGGCGGCATCGGGCGGCTGCGCCGGGCGCTCGCCGGCGACAGCGCCGAAGGCAGCGGCCCCTACACGCCCCACGTAACCGTCGGGCTCTACGCCGGCGGCTGGCCCGTCGCCGACGTGCTCGCCCGCCTCGACGCCTTTCGGGCCGGCCCGCCGCTGTGCTGCCGCATCGAGCGCATCAGCCTGATGAGCTACGCGGCGCCGGAAATCGGCGGCCCGCTTGCCACCCTGGCCGAGTTCTCCCTCGCCGAGCGGCGCCTGAGCTGGCACGCTGCGGGCGCCTCATCCTTTCAGCACACCGATGCCGACGCCCACTGCCCACCCTAACCTGCTGATCCGGCAACTTCAGGCCCGGCCCCGGCTGATCCTCGCCATCGCCCTGGGGGTGCTGGTGCACCAGTGGCTGCCGGCTTCGCTGAGCGAACGCGAAACCACCCGCCTGCTCGTCGCCTGGAACGCCGGCATCAGCCTGTACCTGATTCTTGCCGTGGCCATGATCCGGCGCTCGACCACCGAGCACATGCGCCAACGTGCCCGGATCGAAGATGAAGGGCGCTTCGTGGTGCTGACCGGCGTGATCCTCGCCACCGCGGCCTGCGTGGCAGCAATCTTCTTTGAACTGGCCGGCATCCGGGATCTGGCCATGCCGCTCAAATCCGGCCGCATCGCGCTGGCGGTGCTCACCATCGTCAGCGCGTGGGCCTTCATCCATCTGATGTTCGCACTGCACTACGCCCACGATTTTTACCAGGACAAAAGCCGCGGCGGAAACGGCGGGCTGCAGTTTCCCGGCGAACACGAACCGGACTACGGCGATTTTCTGTACTTCGCAGCGGTCATCGGCACCTCGGGGCAAACCGCCGACGTGGCCTTCGCCTCGCGCCCGATGCGCCGGCTCGGCCTGCTGCACTGCGTGCTGGCCTACGCCTTCAACACCACATTGCTGGCCCTCACCATCAACATCGCCGCCGGGCTGCTGTAAAAAAACCGGGGCCGCCGCGTAAGAAACGGCGCGCGGGAGCGTCTAAAGGGCATTCACCCTTTTTCCCCGGAGCCCGCCATGTCTGCCCTGCCACGCCTTGCCACCACCCTCGCCTGCCTGCTGCCGCTGACGGCCCAGGCCCTCGACATCCAGCCCTACAGCGCCGCCGCGCTGGAGAGCGCGCAAAAAGCCGACCGCCCGGTAGCCCTGCACTTTCACGCCAACTGGTGCCCCACCTGCCGCGCGCAGGAAAAAGTCTTCAACGGCTTCAAGCCCGACGCAAGGCTCGCGCTGCCGCTGCTGATCGTGGACTACGACGCCGAGCGCGCCCTCAAGCAAAAGCTCGGCGTACGCACCCAGTCCACCCTGATCGTCTATCGCGGCACGCGCGAAACCGCCCGCCTCGCCGGCGAAACCGATCCCGCCACGCTCAAGGCAGCGCTGCAGTCGGCGCTCTGAGAGATCCGCCATGAACGAAGCCCTCACATTTGCCAGCATCCCGGTCTCCCACCTCGGGCTGAGCCTCGTCGCCGGCAGCCTGACCACGCTGTCGCCCTGCGTTTTTCCGATCCTGCCGCTGGTCGTGGGCTCGGCGGTGCAGGCCAACCGGCTGGCGCCGATTGCCATGGGCACCGGCATGGCCGCGTCCTTCGCGGCCATCGGCCTCGCGCTCGGGGCGCTGAGCCCGGCCCTCGGCATCGATTCGGACAGCGTGCGCAGCTTTGGCGCCGTGTTGCTGATCGCCTTTGCGCTGGTGATGTGGGTGCCAGCCCTGGGCCAGCGCTTCACCCAGCTGATGCTGCCCATCGCCTCCAGCGCCAACGCGGCATCCGGCCGGCTCGACGGCGGCTCGCTCGGTGGCGCCTTTTTGCTCGGCGGCGTGCTCGGGCTGGTCTGGAGCCCCTGCTCCGGCCCCCTGCTCGCCTCGGCCCTGACGCTGGTGGCCAGCGAAGGTGGCGCCGGCCGCGGTGCGCTCATCCTCGGCCTGTTCGGCATCGGGGCCGCAACGCCGCTGGTAGCCGTGGCCTACGCATCGCGCAGCGGCTTCGCCCGGGCCCGTGGCCAGGTGCTGGCGCGGGTCGACGGCATCAAGAAGATCCTCGCCATCCTGATCGGGCTGACCGGCCTCGCCATCCTCAGCGGCGGCGACAAATGGCTGGAAGCCCAGGTGCTCAACCTGCTGCCCGAAAGCTGGGTCCGCATCACAACGCTGTTCTGAGGGATGCCGGCGGGCACCGAGAAAACCCTACAATGGGCGGCTAACATTGTTCAGGACTTTGCGATGAACCCGATCGCCCGCCGCATGGCCGACATCCAGCCCTTCCACGTGATGGAAATCCTCAAGCGCGCCCACGAACTGGCGGCCACCGGACGCGACATCATTCACCTGGAAGTCGGCGAGCCGGATTTTCCCAGCCCGCCGCCCATCGTCGAGGCGGCCCGGCAGTTTCTCGCCGGCGGCCACGTGCATTACACGCCGGCCCTTGGCCTTGGCGCGCTGCGCGAGGCCATCGCCCGTTTCTACCATGATCGCTTTGGCGCCGATGTGGCCCCCGAGCGCATCATCGTCACTCCCGGCGCCTCGGGCGCGCTGATGCTGGCGCTGGCCGTGCTCACCAACCCCGGCGACGAATGGCTGCTGCCCGACCCCGGCTACCCCTCCAACCGCCACCTGGTGCGCAGCTTCGAAGGCGCGGCCAAAGGCCTGCCGGTGGATGCATCGACCCGCTTCCAGCCCACCCCCACCCAGGTGGCCGCCGCCTGGACGCCCCGCACCCGCGGGCTGATGGTCGCCTCGCCGGCCAACCCCACCGGCACGCTGCTGAGCCTCGACGAGATCGTCACGCTGCAGCACACCGTTGCCGCCCGCGGTGGCGTGCTGATCGTCGACGAGATTTACCAGGGCCTCAACTACGGCGTCGAGGCGAGCACCGCCCTCAGCCGCAGCGACGACGTGTTCGTGGTGAACAGCTTTTCAAAGTACTTTGGCATGACCGGCTGGCGCCTCGGCTGGATGGTGGTGCCGCAGGCTTACGTGCGCGAGATCGAAAAGCTCGCCCAGCACTTCTTCATCTCGCCCTCCACGCCGGCCCAGCACGCCGCGCTGGCCGCCTTTGCGCCGGGCACGCTGGACATCCTGGAAGAACGCCGCCACGCCTTCGCCAGGCGCCGCAACGCGCTCTTGCCGGCGCTGCGGGACATCGGCTTTCGCTTCGCCACCGAACCGCAGGGCGCGTTTTACCTTTACGCCGACATCTCGGACATCGCCGACAGCAGCGAAACCCTGGCCCGGCGCCTCATCGAGGAAGCCGGCGTGGCCACCACCCCCGGCATCGACTTCGGCGACAACGCCCCCGAACGCCACCTGCGCATTGCCTACACCACCGAAGAAGCACGGCTGGTCGAGGCCGCCGAGCGCATCGCCAAGGTGTTGAAAGCAGGCTGATCCCCGAGCGGATAATTAAAGGATGAAGAAGCAAAAATTCTCGAGCCGGACCATGGCACTGGCGGCGGCGGGCATCCTGCTTGTCGCCGCGATCCTCGAAACCGCCCTGAACAATCCGCTGGGCTTTGGCCCCTTCGGGCTGGCTTGGCTGGTTCAAACCCATCCGGTGTCATCGTGGTCGGCGCTCGCGGCCCTTTTTCTGCTGATGGCCGCAACGGGGCGGCTGTTTTTCAGCGTCGTCGCCGTGGGCTTGCTGCTCGCCACCATCGCGCTCGCCTCCTGGATCAAGATCGACTACCTGGGCACCCCGCTCACGCTGGCCGACGTCAGGTTCTTCGTCTCCAACCTG
>Ga0268298_10005971_pt1 | contig 11205 bp, 9 predicted proteins | sample WWTPWeurt_MetaG_FD_194462 | JGI IMG/M metagenome (GOLD analysis project Ga0268298, IMG submission 194462) | Activated sludge microbial communities from WWTP in Nijmegen, Gelderland, Netherland - WWTP Weurt | ecosystem: Engineered > WWTP > Aerobic digester > Activated sludge | place: Netherlands... | reverse complement strand
CGCGGTGGCCTGGCCTCCGCCGAACTCGTTCACGTCGGCGACGTTGACCCGCAGGTCCTTCGGCAGGGTCGCGACGATCTTCTCGCGCACCACGCCCTTGAGCTCGTTCTGGGTGATGGTGCGTTTGTCGGGCGGGAGCAGCTTCACGTAGATGCGCGCCTGGTTGGGCGTCTTCGCCGGGTCGTCGCCGACGGTCACCAGCGTCGCGGTCACCTCGGGCAGCTCGCGAATCATTCGCGCCACCCGTTCCCCGATGAGCTCCGAGGTCGCCACGCTGCGGCCCTCCGGCAGGCGGACGACGACCTCGAACTGGGCGCGGTCGTCGATGGGCAGGAAGCCCTTGCGCGCCACCTTCGCCGCCGGGAAGCAGGCCCCGATGGAAGCGAGCGCCGCGAGCACGATGACCCAGCGGTGCCGCAAGGACCAACCCACCACCGTGCCGTAGACACGCTCGACCGGCCGGTAGCCCCAGTCGACCATCTTCTCGAGCACGCTCTTGCGGTGATCGCCCTTCTTCTTCCGCTCGAGCCAGTAGGCCGCGAGCATCGGGGTGAGGGTGAAGCTGACGAAGAGCGACACCGCGATGCTGAAGGCCATCGTGATGCCGAAGCTGCCGAGGAAGCGGCCGGGAATGCCGCCGATGAAGGCGATGGGGAGGAACACCGCGATGAGCGAGAGCGTGGTGGCCAAGACGGCGAGGCCGATCTCCTTGGTGCCTTCCACCGCCGCGCGTTTCGGGTCGTAGCCCTTCTCCTCGACGTACTTGAAGATGTTCTCGAGCACGACGATGGCGTCGTCGATGACGATGCCGACTGCGAGTGCCAGCGCGAGCAGGGTGATGGAGTTGAGGGTGTACCCAGCCGCCTTCATCAGGGCGAAGGTGCCGATGATGGAGGTCGGAATGGCGAGCGCGGCGATGATGGTCGACCGCACGTTGCCGAGGAAGATGAGCACGATGATGGCGGCGAAGAGGGCGCCCAAGATGAGGTGCTCGGTGACCGCCTCGGTGCCGGTGCGCACCACCGCCGAGCCGTCGCGCTGAATCTCGAGCGAGTAGCCCTTGGGCAGCTGGGTGCGAACCTCGTCGAGCCGCTTCTTCACCGTGTCGACGACCTCGATGGTGTTGGTGCCCGACTGCTTGCGCAAGGCGAGGAGCACGGTGGGCTCTCCGTTCCAGCGCGCCGCCGTGGCGACGTCTTCCATGCCGTCTTCGACGGTGGCGACCTCGTCGAGCCGCACCTCACGGCCCTGCTGGTTTCGCACGATGACCGCCCGCAGCTCGTCGAGGCTCTTCACCCGGCCGTTGACGCGCACGGTGAGGTAGTCGCGGCTCACGTCGAGCCGGCCACCGGGGAGCGTGAGGTTCTGGCTGGCGATGGCGCCGCCCACCTCGCTCGGGGAGATGCCGAGCGCCTTCAGCTTCACCGGGTCGATGAGCACGTTCACCTGGCGCTTGCGGCCGCCGATGAGGAGCACCTGGCCGACACCGTTGACGGACTCCAGGCGGCGGCGCACCACGCGGTCGGCGAGGTCGGTGATCTCCCGCGGCGCGGCGTTCGAGTTGCGCAAGGCGATGAAGAGCACCGGCGAGGCGTCGGGGTCGAACTTCTGCACGATGGGCGGGTCGATGCCCTTCGGCAGCTCGGAGAGCACCAGGTTGATCTTCTGCTGCACCTCCTGCGCGGCGACGTCGACGTTCTTCTCGAGGACGAACTGGATGATGACCTGCGAGACGCCCTCGGACGAGTTGGAGCGCAGCTCGTCGACACCGGCGATGGTGTTCACCGCGCCTTCGATTCGGTCCGAGATGTCGGTCTCGACGTCTTCGGGCGCCGCGCCGGGCAGCACGGTGGTGACGACGACGACCGGGAAGTCGATCTTCGGGAACTGGTCGACGCCGAGCTGCCGGTAGAAGACGAGGCCGACGACGATGATGACGAGCGAGAGCACCGTCGCGAAGACCGGGCGCTTCACACAGAGTTCAGCGAGCCATTGCATGGTGGTGGTCCTCGCTTCAGTTGGCCGACTTCGCGACGACCGCCGACCCGTCGGACAGCCCGGGAGGTGGCTTCAAGATGACCTGGGTGTCGGGCGCGAGCGGCTCGTAGACGGTGATGCGGCCGTCCTTCACGAGGCCGGTCTTCACCACCATCTCGATGGCGCGCTTTTCCTTCGCGACGAAGAGGCGGCGCACGGTGCCGTCTTCCTTGATGGCGTCGAGGGGCACGGTCGGTTGCTCTTCTTCACCGACGACGAGGCGCACGGTGGTGAACATGCCGGGCTTGAGCTCTCCGGCGGCGTTCGGCGCGCTCGCCTCGACGAGCAGGTCGCGGGTCTGCGCACGGAGCGCCGGGCTGACGAAGCGCACCGTCGCGGGGAACGTCTTGTTCCGGTAGCTCGAGACCTCGAGGTCGAGCGCCTGGCCTTCCTTCACGAAGGCGACGGCCGGCTCGGGCACGCTGATGGTCACTCGCACCGGGTTGATGGCGTAGACGGAGGCGACGCGGGAGGGCGGCTGCACGTACTCGCCGACGTTCACGTAGCGCTCGCCGATGATGCCGTCGATGGGCGCGCGAATGACGGTGTCTCCGGCGAGCTTGCCCGCGAGATCGGCGTTCGCCTGAGCCGCGTTCGCCTGGTACAGCTGCGCGGTGCACTGGCTCTTGAGCCGGTCGAACTCCGACTTGGCGATGGCGCCCTGGGAGAAGAGGGTGTCGGCGCGGTCGCACTCCTGCTTGGCGAGGGCCACCTGGGTCTGCGCGGCCTGGCTCTGGGCCATGGCGGCGGCGGCCTGGAACCCGGCGGCGCGGGCGTCGACGAGCGCGATGGGCTGGCCCATCTTCACCGGCATGCCGCGCTCGACGTAGGTCGCGGCGACCCGGCCGGAGACGTTGGCGGCGATCTCACTCTGCCGGTCGGCAGAGATGGAGCCAGTGAGGGTGAGGATGCGCGGCATCTTCTGGTGGGTGACCGCGCCGGTCTGCACCTCGACGGGCGGCAGGGCGTCGAGCTTCGGCTTCTCCGGAATCGCTTCTTCCGGCTTCTTGCAGGCGACGGCGAGGAGGACGACCACGGCGGGGAGGAGGCGTCTCATGGGTTGCTCCGGACTTCAGGCTCGAACGGCTTTGACGGGTTTGACTGGTTTGGTGACGCTCGACCGTGGGGCGAGCGCTTGGGAGAAGAAGGTCGCGAGGTGCTTGAGGTGGTGCCGGTGCGCACGGGTGGCGAGGGACTGTTTGGCGAAGTGCGCCGAGAACAGCCGAAACTGGAGCCCTCCCAACATCGTTGCAGCGGCGGTCTCGGCGTCGGCGACCTCGACGAGGCCGGCGTCTCGAGCTGACTCGATCCACCGGGTGAGGCCGTGCATGCCCTTGAGCGGCGCGGGCATCTTCGAGTGCTGAATCTTCTCGGGGTCGATGCCGCTCTGCCGCAGCGCCATCATGCAGGGAATGATCTCGGCGAAGAACTCCCAGATGTCGGTGAGCAGCTCCTCGAGCTGCACCTCGATCGGCCGGTCATCGGAGCGCTGGTACTTCTCGACCCAGGGCCAGGTCTCGGGCGGCTTGAGCGCGGCGAGCATCAGGTTCTGCCGGGTGCCGAAGCGCTTGATGAGCGCAGGGCCGGTGACGCCGAGCTTCTCGGCCACCACGTCGAGCGACACCGCCGGCCCCTGCTCGAGCACGGCCGCCCGCATCGTCTGGAGGATCTGCTCGTCGGTGATCTGCCTGGGTCGCGCCATGACGGTCCGTAAGTTCGTTAGCGTTCACTAACAAACGCGAGTTGGTTAGTAACCCCTGACGAACCAATGATCAACAAGACAGTGGGCCTACCTGGGATCACAGGAGGAGATCCGCGAGGTTGGCAGCGTGAAGAAGTGTTGCGGCACGAGACGCTCGGCCGCGAGGCGTTGGCCGGCTGTCGACGGGCACTCGTCACACGGCTCGCGGGCGCGCACCGCCGGCCCTTCGCGAGCGCGTCGAGGTACGCTCGGGCGGTGCGCCTCGTCCTCGTGCTCTTCGTCTTCAGCGGCTGCCTCGTTCGAGGCGCCGAGGACGCCGGCAGGCCCTGTGGACGGCTCGAGGAGCGCTCCGACGGCGGGCTCTTCTTCACCTTGAGCCTCTGCCCGATGGACGGGTCGATCTACTTCGACGTCAGGGACTCGATTGCGCTCGAGACCTCCGACGGAGGGCCCTTGCCCTTCAGTGACGGCTGCCGCGACTGCGGGCGATGCCCGAACCTGGCGTTCTGCGATTCGTTCGGAGTCGGCGTCGCGGAAGCGGGGAAGGAGCAGCACCTGCTGCGCAGCTTCGACGGCCGGCTGCCGACGGGCCTGTCGACCTGCGCGACGACGGGCGACCAGTGCGAGGTGCGTGTTCCGCTCGAGGCAGGTGCGTACCAGGCGAGGTTCTGCATCTCCCGCAGCGCAGATCAGCACGGAGCGAGCGTCGGTCCGTTGGGCCCGCTCGAGTGCAAGGTGGTTCCCTTCGAGCTGCCCACTGCCAGAGGCGTGTGGGCGAGCTTCGAGTAGCACCCGCTCGGGTTCGTTGTTGCAACACAGCTACAACTGGCTTGACACCCGCGCCGCACCTTTCCTAAGTCCATCTCGTGCTCGGTCTCCGCCAGCGCGCCGTGGCCCTCGGGCTGATCAGCCTCGAGCTGATCCTCGTCGGCCACATGGCCTTCGAGCGGCACACGGTGAGCACGAGCGGCGACGTCGTCGAGCTGCACGCCTCCATCGACCTCCACGGTCACCAGGAGCGCAGCCTCTGCCAGCGCGAGGCCACGAGCGCCGACGACGCCCTCGACACGCTCTGTCACCTGGCGCCCGAACAGCTCTCTCGGAGCCCACAGTCGCTTGGCCCGGCGCTCCTCGAGCTCGACGCACCGGTCAGCAGCGGCGCGCAGCGGCTCATCGTCACTCGTCGGCTGTGGTTGATGGCGCCCAAGGCGTCTCCACCCGTCGCGAGCTGAGCAGCCTCGACACGTCTCTCCTCGGCGCCGTGCGTCTTCGAGCGCGCGCCGCCGCACGACGGGCTCTCGGTTCACGAGCGGCCCGGTTCCTTCGACGAGGTCTTCATGCGTCTGACGCGTCTCCTCCTTCTCTTCGCGTTCGTCTCTGCTCCGGCGCTGGGCGGAGAGATCACTCCGCCCGAGGTGCTCACCCGGGTCGACGCGGTGCTGCCTCCGAGCGCGCCGCCGCCGCTGCAGAACCACGTCTTGCTCGAGTTCACGGTGAACACCACCGGGCGGGCCGAAGACATCGTCATCCTCGAGTCGGCGGGTGAGGCGTGGGACCAGGCCTCGCGTGACGCGCTCGCGCAGTGGACGTTCAAGCCGGCAGTTCACGAGGGCGCGCCGGTGAAGAGCCGCACCCGCATCTCCTTCTCGATGCCGACGCTTCCGCCAGACGCAGGCACCAGCGACGACGGTGGGAGCGTGGACGCGGGCGTTCCGGAGGTCGTTCATCCTCCCCACGCCTCCGAGGTCGTCGACGAGTCGCTCGATGGTGGCCACGAAGACCACGTGATGACGACGGTCATCACCGAGCGGGTGTTGCCGAAGTCGCGCGGCGCGAGCGACGTGCGCATCGAGATCGGCCAGCTCCGGGTGGTGCCGCGCATGACGGGCGGAGAGCTGCTCAAGCTGGCGCCCGGCATGCTCCTCACCAACGAAGGCGGCGAAGGGCACCCGGAGCGCATCTTCCTCCGCGGCTTCGACGCGCGCGAAGGCCAAGACCTCGAGCTCACCGTCGACGGCACGCCCATCAACGACGTCGGCAACCTGCACGGCAACGGCTACGCCGACCTGAACTTCATCATTCCCGAGCTCGTCGAGAACCTGCGCGTCATCGAAGGGCCGTTCGACCCGCGGCAGGGCAACTTCGCGGTCGCCGGGAGCGCCGACTACGAGCTCGGCCTCAAGCAGAAGGGCCTCACCGCGAAGGCGACCTACGGCTCGTTCGACAGCCAGCGAATCGTCTTGCTGTGGAGCCCCGAGTCCGCGTCGTCGAAGACCTTCGGCGCGGTGTCGCTCCAGCGCTCCGATGGCTTCGGCCAGAACCGGGCGGCCCAGAGCGCGCGCGGTGCAGCGGGCTTCGAGGGCCGGCTCTCGGAGACGACGAGCTTCCGGCTCCAGGCCATCGGCTACGCCTCGGGCTTCCGCTCGGCCGGCGTCATTCGTGACGACGACTTCCGCGCTGGGCGCATCGACTTCTTCGGCAGCTCCGACCCGCGGCAGGGCGGCGACGCGACGCGCGCGAGCCTCTCGGGCGACCTCCACTACCACCTCGGTGGCTTCACCGCGCACCAGCAGGCGGCCGTCATCTTCCGCTCGAGTCGCATTCGGGAGAACTTCACCGGCTTCCTCCACGACGTGCAGCTGCCCAGGCAAGCGCCGCACGAGCAGCGCGGCGACCTCATCGACCGTGACTCGCAGGCCATCTCGCTGGTGGCGAAGGGCTACGGGAAGCTCCGCAAGTCGCTCTTCGACCGGAACCAGGAGCTCGAGCTCGGCTACGTCGCCCGCTACGACCTCGTCGAAGGGCAACAGCAGCGGCTGCTCGGCGGCGCCGAAGAGAACACGCCCTACGCGAAGGACCTCGACCTCTCGTCGCGGCTCTCGAACATCGGGCTGTACGCCGACGCGAACCTCTCGTTCACCTCGTGGCTCTCGCTGCGCGGCGGCCTCCGCGGCGACCTCTTCACCTTCCTCGTCAACGACCTCTGCGCGGTGCAGGACGTGCGGCGGCCCTCGGCGACGAACCCACCTGGTGACGCGAGCTGTCTGTCGCAGCGCGACTTTGGGAAGTACCGGGAGCCCACCGAGCGGGTGTCGTCCTTCGGCCTCGCGCTGATGCCTCGCGCCACGCTGCTCGTCGGGCCCTTCAAGGGCGTCACCGCCTCGGCGAGCTACGGCGAAGGTGTTCGCAGCATCGACCCGCAGTTCGTCACCGAGAACAAGGAGACGCCGTTCGCCGCCATTCGTGCCTGGGAGGCCGGCGCGTCGTACTCGGGCCGTCTTCTCGACGACTCGCTCGACGTGAGCGGCCGGGTGGTGGCGTTCGGAACGCGCGTCGACAAGGACCTCGTCTTCAGCGAGCAGGAAGGTCGCAACATCATCGGCGGCAGCACCAGCCGGCTCGGTGCGCTCGTGCAAGGCCGGGTGCGCGGCTCGTTCTTCGACGCGCAGGCGCATGGCACCTTCGTGCGCTCCCAGTTCGACGACACCGGGCTGCTGGTGCCGTACGTGCCCGACCTCGTGCTCCGCTTCGACGGCGCGGTGTTTCGAGAGCTCCCTTGGAAGCTCGTCGGTTCCCCGGTGAAGGTGAGCGCAGGCCTCGGCGTCACCTACGTTGGTCGGCGCGCGCTGCCGTACGGGCAACGCAGCGACGTCATCTTCACCACCGACGCGAACGTCGAAGCGAGCTGGCGGTGGGTGACGCTGAGCCTCGGCTCCACCAACCTCTTCGACGCTCGCTACCGGCTCTCGGAGTTCAACTTCGCCTCCGATTTTCGCACCACGCCGCCGTACCCGACGCTCGTGCCGGTTCGTCACTTCACCGCGGGCGCGCCACGCACCGTCTTCGTCTCTCTCTCGTTCACCCTCGGAGGCCAGCCATGAAGCACGCGCTCCTCGTCGTCCTCTTCGCGAGCTGTCTCGACGGCACCGGCAACCGGCTCGTCTCCTTCTCTGCTCAGGCGAGCGCCGCGCGAGACATCGGCGCAGTCGCAGGCCAGCCGCTCCACTTCGTCACTCCGCGTGGCTTCGACGTCACCCTCACCTCGGCGAAGCTCTTCGTCGGAGCGCTCTACTTCAGCGCGCGCGCGCCGGTGACGGCCTCGGGCGCCACCGAAGAGCCGTGCGTCTTTCCCGCGCTGGCGACGGGCGAGGTGAGGGGAGGGCGCGAGATCGATCTCCTCGACCCGACGCCGCAGCCCTTTCCCGCGGCGGGCCAAGGGAGTGACCTGCCGACCCGCTCCGCGGCGCTCTGGCTGACCAACGGAGACGTGAACGCCGCGAATGATCCGACGGTGGTGCTCCACGTCGAGGGCACCGCGACCAAAGCCGGCACGAGCTACCCGTTCACCGGCAGCGTCACCCTCGGGAGCAATCGGCTGACGCCTCCTCGCAACGCCGCGCTGCCGTCGTCGAACCCCGTCTGCGAGCTGCGGGTCGTCGACAACATCGCCTTCGAGACGACGCTCGCCGAGGGGAGCATCGTGTCGCTGGAGATCGACCCGCGCGCCTTCTTCGCCTCGGTGAACTTCGCGACCCTCGAGGACCTGGGCACGATGCCGCCGAGCTACCGGTTCCGCGACGACGCGGCGACCGCTGATCAGGCCGACAACGCGCTCTTCAATGGGCTGCGCGCCAACGCCAGCCCCTATCGCTTCACCACGACGCCGTGAACCGGCCCAACCCAACGAGGACCGTCATGTCGAAGTTGCTCACGAACCTGCTGCTCATCGTCGTCGTCCTGGGCCTGTCGTGCACGCCGCCACCGCCAAGTCCAGATGGAGGAGCAGCTGGCGGTTCGGCTGGGGGAGGCGCCGCCGGAGGCTCGAGTGGTGGTCCGTCGATGGTGACCTTCCGGAGCTTCACGCCGCCCTCGGCGACCGCGGTGAGCGGCTCGTTCCTCTTCGTCATCTCGGGAGAGGGCACTGCGACCGAAGGCTACGCGTTTCCCCCAGCGGCCGGCTCGATGGAGCCCTTCTTCGTCGACGGGTGGGAGGTTCGGTACGAGCACATGCTCACCACCATCGACAACGTCGAGCTCTCCGACACCCCCGACCTCAACCCCAACGACCCGGCGACGACGGGGCCGGCGGTCGCGCGGCTGAGCGGCCCGTGGGCGGTCGACCTCGCCAAGCCGGGCCCGCTCGATGGCAAGGGCATGGAAGGCAAGGCGCACGCGCTGGGTCGGCTCACCACCCAGACGCTCAAACAAGGAACGCCCGCCTTCTCGACCACCGGGAAGTACGCCTTCGGCTACGAGCTGGTGACGGCCGCGGCGAACCCGTTCGACGTGAACCTCGACGCCGAGGCGAAGGCGGCCTACCAGGTGATGCGCGACAACGGCTGGTCCTACTGGGTGAAAGGCACCGCGACCTCCCGCGGCGCGATGGGCACGCCGGCCTGCCGCTCGACGAACGCGAGCTACGACTACGGCCGCGTTCCAAAGACGGTCAGCTTCTCGTTCGGGTGGAAGGTGCCCGCAGCCTACAAGAACTGCATCAACCAGGAGCTCCAGCCCATGGACAGCCGAGGCGTGCAGCTCGGCGCGAACGGCGCGGAGGCGGTGGTGCAGATGACGCTCCACAACGACCACCCCTTCTGGGACGCGCTCGAGGAGGATGCGCCCTTGCGGTTCGACGCCATCGCCGCGCTCAAGTCGGTGCCAGTGGGAATGACGGCGACGACCGCGACCGTCACCACCGCCGACCTCAAGGCCGTCGACTTCGAGGCGCTCACCGATGCGCAGGGCGTGCGGCTCCCCTTTCGGTATTGCGGTGCCGTTCAACCGGGCGAGCGAACGGCGGGTGGCCTCGTCTACGACCCGAAGGGCGTGCCGGTGAACCCGATGGGCGGCGCGGCCGGCCTCAAGGACCTCGACGAGTACATGGCCTACAACCTGTCGACGTTGGGTCACCTCAACGCTGGGGAAGGCCTCTGCGTCGTGCAGCGCAGCTACGCGTCGCCTCCGTGACGAGGCCTGGGTGCGGCCGGACCCGTTCGCGCACTGGCTGGCTCGTTCGTCGAAGGCGACGCGTGATAGAAGTGGGTCGTGCTCCACGCCCACGCGATGCCCGACGACGTGGTGGAGGCGCTCCTCGATTCTCACGCTGAAGCGCGCGCGATGGTGGCGCTCGCCGAGCGGCTGCCTCGAGCGTTGGCCGACGAGTCGTCTGCGGACGTGGCGCGGCAGGTCTCGTCGTTCTTGCGGTGGTACCAAGACGTCCACTTCGCCGACGAAGAGCGCTCGTTGATGCGGCTGCTCCTCGGGCGAAATCGCATCATCGACCAGACCATCTCGGAGCTCACCCTCGAGCACCTCCAGCTCTCGGCGCTGTTGTCGCGGGTCGGGTTCCTCTGCGAGCTCATCGGCCGCGACGCCGCGAGGCTGCTCGCGGTTCGGTTCGAGCTGGCTGACGTGGTGAGCGAGGCGCGCCGGAGGCTCTTCGCCCACCAGGAACGCGAGGAGTCGATGCTCTTCCCCGCGATTCGCCGCCTCCTCGATTGGGACGACGTCGAGGAGCTGCGCAGCGAGATGGCGATGCGGCGCGCGCCGGGCGTCGAGCTGAGTGAAGTCTGAGGACGGGAGGGCGGAGGCTCGATGGCGACGAGGAGGGGCGTGGTCCTGATGCTCGCCATCGTTGGCTGCGTGACTGCAGACAGCGCGCGGAACCAGAGACGGGAGCAGCTTCGCGCGGCGGAGACGCTCGCCAAGAAGGTGCCGCTCGGCACGCCCGATGGCGTCGAGCTTCGCTACCAAATGGTGCAGCTGAAGCTGCAACTCGCAGTCGATCAGCTCGAAGCGGGCGAGACGGAAGCGGCGGATCAGACTCGGTACGAGGCCGGGCTGCTCCTCGATGAGCTGCTCGCCAAGGCACCGGCGTCTCCGCGAACGGCAACGTTCGTGGCCTGGCGCGCGTCGGTCGCGGTGTTGCGTGCCCGCCACGACGAGGCAGTTCCTCTTCTGCGGCGCGGCCTCGAGCTGGGCGGACTCAGCCCGCAATACGAGCTGTTTCTCCTCGTGAACCTGCCCCGCTCGCTGCGGCTCTCTGGTGATTGCGCGGGAACGCTCGCCTTGCCGATTCCGCTCGGGCGCGCCGCCGTCCAGACGCGCCTCGAGCGCGCGCACTGTCTGCTGCCCACACCCGAAGCGGCCTGTGAAGAGGTGCTCGCAGCGCTCGGGGGAGAGAACGACACGCCAGCTCTCCGCGCATCGCGCCCGGCTCGCCAACAGTTGGACTCACTTCCGCCCGAGCTTCGGGCCGCCTGCGCCGAGCGGCTTCCCGTCGCGCCCTGAGCGAGCGGTGGTCGATGCGTGCGCTTGATCGATCTGCCCAGCGCGTCCGCACCCTCGGCGTGGGCTTCGGCCGAGCACGACTGCCCTGCTGAGAAGTAGCGCGCGCCTTCGGCTCCACTACAACCGAGAGATGGCCGATCGCACGCTCATCGCCTCGGCGACGAACCTGCTCTGGC
>Ga0268298_10005970_pt1 | contig 11207 bp, 12 predicted proteins | sample WWTPWeurt_MetaG_FD_194462 | JGI IMG/M metagenome (GOLD analysis project Ga0268298, IMG submission 194462) | Activated sludge microbial communities from WWTP in Nijmegen, Gelderland, Netherland - WWTP Weurt | ecosystem: Engineered > WWTP > Aerobic digester > Activated sludge | place... | reverse complement strand
TCCTCGAAGGCGCGGGTCGCGTGGATCAGCCAGTAGAGATCACCCAGTGCCTCGTCGATGCAACGGGCCTGGGCACGCGCATCACGCAGCAGACCGTCATCGAGGCGCAGTGCCAGCACGGCATCCCGCACCGCATCGGTGGCGCCCTGAACCCACTCCCTGGCCCCGCGGAGGGCATGACGGGCCGAGAAGTGCTCCACCACCTTGGCCGGCAGGCTGTGCGCCTCGTCGAACACGTAGTAGGTCTCGCTCGCAGGCGGCAACACGCTGCCAGCCTCCATGTCCAGCGCCGACAGGACGAGGTCGTGGTTTGCGATCACCAGGTCCGCCTCCTTCGCACGCCGGCGTGCGGCCTGGAACGGGCAACGGGCGAACTCGGGGCAGCGATTGCCTGAGCACCCCTGGCGGTCGGTCGTCAGGCCGGCCCAGAGATCGTCGGCGACCGGGACGGCGAGATCGTCTCGATCGCCGTTCCAGCGTCCCGCCTCGAAGGACTCTGCCAAGCCGACGACGATCCTGAGCTGGCGGCGCAGCGCCGCCTCTGTGGTTGCGGGACTGGCGCTGTGAACCTGCCTTTGCAGGTCACTGCGCTCGTCCCGGTTCTCGTCTGGCAGCAGGTCCTGCTGTCCCGCTGCCATGCCCCCGGCCATCAGACGGGCTGTGCATGCGTAGCGGCGCCGGCCCTTTGCCACCGCGAAGCTGAAGTCCAGCGGCAGCAGGGACTGCAGCATCGGGGCGTCCTTTTCCGCGTACTGGTGCTGGAGCGCAACCGTCGAACTCGACACGACGAGGCGCTTGCCGTGCGTACGCGCCATGACCAGCGCAGGAACCAGCGCTCCGAAGGACTTGCCCGTTCCGGTGCCGGCCTCGATCACCGCGATATGCTCACCACCGCAGCCCTCACCTCCATCGTGCTCCCTCCGGCAATTGGCCAACGTGTTCGCGACGGCGGCGACCATCTCTAGCTGAGGACGCCTCGTCCGGAACCCGGCGATGCCGTCCCGCAGCGCGTTCATGCAGTGCCGGACGAGGTCCTTGTCGGTGTCGGTCAGCATCGGAGCAGGCTACAGGCCAGCGCAGCGCCATCAAGTCCTCGGTCCGCTACCCCAGCAGCGACAGGCGACGGTTGTCGCGGGCGCAAACGCGCGCCGGCAACGCCAGCGGAAGCAGCCGGTGGCGCCCGGCCGCGCTGCGCAGCATGGTTTCCTCCGAGACCTTGAAACCCTTGTTGCGGATGGCCTCTACACGCCCGGCGAAGCGCTCGTAACGTTCGACCGGCGTCATGAGGACAGTAGTACCGGTCCCGGTCCAAGTGCATGAGCGGCCGAAGGATCGCGCTTGCTTGTCTGTCTGCCGAGTTCCTACGTCCGTGCCCCAAAGTCACCGACGACCCCTTGCCGGGTGCACCGCCAGCGAGCGTCCGTTGACCGGTCTCATCCGCACGGATGGCAGGTTCCGGGTGGCGAGTTCGTTGAATCGGCCGTCAAGCACGGAACCTCTGTTGCCGCTCGGCATCCTCGATTGATGCCTGCACAGCAGTCGTTCAATGCCGCGGTTCATCCCGCTTCAAACAAGAACGGAGATCGACGATGACGGGCTTCTTCTATTGAGATAGGCGACCAAGTCACCGCATCCATTCAGACCATTGCAGCCGCCTTGCCCGCCGCCAGCAGGACTGGGTCCCAAACAGGCGAGAAAGGTGGTGCGTAAGACAGGTCCATCCCGGCCACCTCCGCCACCGTCATCCTGTTCCACAGCGCCGTGGCCAGCACGTCGATGCGTTTGCCCGCACCTGCCCCGCCGACGATCTGCGCGCCAAGCAACCGACCCGTCCCGCGCTCGACGACCAACTTGACCTTCATCGGCTGCGCGCCTGGGTAGTAGTGCGCGCGGTTTGATGCCTCGGTGGTGACGCCGAGGGCGTCAAGACCCGCAGCGGCCGCCTCTCGTTCAGTGAGACCGGTGCGGGCGATCTCCATGTCCTGGAAGCGCGTGATCGCCGTCCCGAGCACGCCACCGAAGGTCGCGTCGCCGCCGGCGATGTTGGTGCCGACGACGCGGCCCTGCTTGTTGGCGTGTGTCCCCAGCGCCACCACGACCGACCGCCCCGTCATCCGATGGCGTGATTCGACGCAGTCGCCGGCGGCCCAGATGTGCGGGCTGTCGGTGCGCAGGTGGTCGTCGACCTTGATGCCGCCGGCTTCGCCCACGCCGATGCCCGCGGCGCGCGCCAGTTCGGCTTTGGGGCGCACGCCGAGCCCGATCACCACGATGTCGGCCTCGAAGGAACCCGCCGCCGTCTCCACAGCGGAGACACGTCCGCCATCCACGGTGAAGCCGGTGACCGCGGTGCCCAGCCGGAGATCGATCCCTGCGGCCCGCATCGCGCCTGCCACGTCGGCGCCCATGTCGGCGTCCAGCACCGCTCCCATCGGCGCATCGAGCCGCTCGATCACCGTGACGTGAAGCCCACGTTTGAGCAGACCTTCGGCGACCTCCAGTCCGATGTAGCCGGCACCGACCACTACGGCGCGCCGCGCACCTGCGGCCAGCAGTCGCTCCACCTCTGCTGCGTCGTCCAGGGTCCGCAGTTGCAGCACCCCCTTCGCGTCGATGCCCGGCCAGGGCGGCGAGATGCCCGACGCACCCGTGCCGATCAGGAGTTCGTCGTAGTGCACCGCGGACTCCAGGCCTGCAACGACATCGCGCACGGTCACCGTGGATGCCTTGATGTCGATGGAGGTGACTTCGTGATGGATCCGCACGTCGATGCCCTTGGCGCGGTGCTGCTCAGGGGTGCGGGCGACGAGACCGTCTGGCGACGCCACGAATCCACCGACCAGGTACGGCAGACCGCAGGCTGCATAGGACGTTCTGGAGGAGCGCTCGAAGACGACGATTTCAAGCTCGTCAACGGTCTTCATCCGCCGTACCTGCGTCGCTGCGGACATGCCTGCGGCGTCGCCGCCGATGATCACCAGTCGTCGTGCCATGTTCTCGATCCTCATCGGTCGCGTGGGAGCCTGCAAGCTATAGAACCCGGCACGAAGCGTCGGCGCACTGGAGGTGGAAGTCTGTTCGTCTTCGCAACGAGGGGTTCACGGTGGCGCGCAGGTCGGTGAACTACGGCGCCATCGCCGCGCTGCTCAGACCTGCGCGAGCGCCTGTTCCAGTTTCTGCCTGACCTCGGCGGCCATCGGCGCCACGTCCGGGTGGTCGACCAGGGTCAGGATGACGTTCGGGTCCATCACCTCGATGTGCACGCCGCCTGCGGCGTCCTGACGCACGACCACGTTGCAGGGCAGCAAGGCGCCTATCTGCGGCTCCGCCGCGCGGCTTGCAAACCCCGGGTTGCAGGCGCCGAGGATTCGGTACGGCGGCATCTCCTGACCCAACTTCTTCTTCATCGTGGCCTGGACGTCGATCTCGGTGAGCACGCCGAAACCGACCTTGGCCAGTTCCTCGGTGATTCGCTGCACCGCCGAATCGAAAGGCAGCGACACCAACTTGCTGAACACGTAATGGCTCATCGAAATCTCCTGTAGCGCCGAGAATGCAAAGGATCTGGATCGAACCGCAGAGTCCTCCTGCTGCCCGACCTCTCCAGCATCGTAGCCCCCGCCTTGCCTCAGTGGCCGCTCGGCATTGAATCGACATCACCATGAACATAAACGACGACTTCTCGGCTCGCATCGCTGCACGTGCGGCAGATGCGACCTGGACGCCCTCACCGCTGCCCGGTATCGACCGACGCATGCTGGATCGGGTGGGCGACGAGGTCGCCCGCGCCACCAGCATCGTGCGCTACGCACCCGGGTCGCACTTCGACCGGCACGTTCACGACGGGGGTGAAGAAATTCTGGTGCTCGAAGGCGTGTTCTCGGATGAGGGCGGCGACTTCGGTGCGGGCACCTATCTGCACAATCCGCCGGGCAGCGCGCATGCACCCTTCTCGCGTGAGGGGTGCCTCCTGTTCGTCAAGCTGCGACAGTTCGCGCCGGGCGACCTGGAGAGTGTGCGGATTCCCAACCAGGCCACGCCATGGCGGGCGGGACTCGTGCCCGGCCTGTCGGTGATGCCCTTGCATTCGCACGATGGCATCGATACGGCGCTGGTTCGCTGGGCACCGAACACCCGCTTCAACGCCCATTCACATCCGGGTGGCGAAGAGATTCTCGTCCTGGATGGCATCTTCAGTGACGAGGGTGGCGACTATGAGGCAGGCACGTGGCTGCGCAGCCCGCGCTGGAGCCGGCACACGCCCTTCACCGGGCTGGAAGGTGCACTGATCTACGTGAAGGTGGGTCATCTCGGCGCGGAGCTTCTGGGGTCGTGATGCAGAGGCGCCCAGCCGGCGATCACAGAATCCACGGCAGGAATCGACAGGTGCTGGCCTGGTAGGCAGCGTAGGCCGGATGCGCGGTGAGCATCCAGCGCTCTTCGAAGGTCGCTTTGGTCAAGAGGATGATGACCAGAGCCGCAACGCAGGGCCATCCCCACGCCGAATTTCCAGCCCAGGCACATGCCAGCCCGCAGGCGATGACCGCGGTGTACATCGGGTGACGGACCCAGCGATAGGGCCCTTGCTGCACCATCTTCCCGCCCTCGCGCGGTGTGGGTCGGATGTTGAAGTTGCCGGGCCTGTTGCTGGACAGTGCCCACAGCCCGAGCAAGGCGCCCGCGACAGCCATCAACCATGCGCCAGCGGGCGCTTCGCCCGCCAGGAACGCCGGCAGTGCCAGCGCCGCCAGGGCAGCGATCAACATGAACTGGCAGGCAACGAGCACCGTCCCCAGCCGATGCTGAGCGGGGTCTGTCGTGATCATCGAATGCAGGGATGGCTCATCAGCCCGCGCTGGTGACGAAGTGGATCGCCAAGGCCAGTGCGACGAAGGCCAACACGAAGTTGAGCCAAACGCCCAGATTGGTCCAGTAGCCGCGCGGGATCTCCTTCTCGCCAAGCCCGCGCATGACCGTTCGGAATTGAATGGCCGAGATCACGGACACGCCGGCACCGAGCAGGAGCAAACCCACACCCAGCCACAGCGAGAACCCGCGCTGCGATGCCGAGAGGGGCTGGTTGGACACCATGCGCAGGAACAGGCCGAAACGTTCGACCACGAAGCCGAAGCCCATCAGGGCGATGGCAGTCCGCTGCCAGGCCAGCAAGGTGCGTTCGGCGGCGAACAGCACGCGAGGGTCATCGAGGTAGGACATCGGCGGCAGGTAGGTGGGAAACAGTCGGCGGAGGGAACCTGCGGGCAGCGGTGGCGGCCTGATCTGCCGATCAGCCCATGCGGCGCAGCAGGCGTACGTGCATCGGGCGGTTGAAACCCGCCCCATCGGGGCCGACATGCAGTCCGAAGGCCGCGCGTGTCGTGGCGAGTATGGTCTCGTCGATGAAGTGGTCTGCGAAGGTCGGACGCATCATGCGTTGATCGAAATCGGCGAAGTCCCGAAAGCGCACCGGCATCTCGAAGCGCCGTTCGGCCACCTGCGTCCACGCCCCCGTGCCCAGCGCACTGTCCAGCGCCGCCTGTGCCGCGGCCCGTACCACGCCTTCGTCGTTGAAGACGCGGATCACTTCGTTGAAAGCGCCGCCGTAGACCGGCTCCGAAACGTAGAGATGGCCACCGGGGCGCACGACCCGGGCCACTTCACCCAAGGCCTGTGCCATCAAGGGCACGGGAACGTGGTGCAGCGACTTCAGCATCAGCGCCAGATGGAAGCTGGCATCGGGAAACGGGGTCGCCTGGGCACCAGCGGCGATGAACGTCAGCCCCGCCTGGGGCGCTGCCAGGTTCTTGGCGTGCTGGCGTTCGTCGACCTCGAGGCCGGTGACGCGGCTGTCGGCGTGACGCGCCAGCAGTGCCCGTGACAACTGTGCGGCACCGCAACCCAGTTCCACGATGTGCTGCCCGGCCAACGGCACCAGGTCGGCCAGGACATCGAGTTCATCATCGATCAGCAGTGGGTTGGAAGCATCTGGGCGCATGGTGTCGTGGTGGTTCAGTCAATCCGGCAATGGGTCACCGGGTGGTCCGCAGTTGGCGCAGGCGACTCTCGAGTGCGGCAGCGTTGAGCACGCCGAAGTGTGCATCGACCATCCGGCCACGGGCATCGTAGAACAGCGTGGTGGGCAGCCCGCGCGATCCCACGGCAGGGCCGAGCTTCGAGCCGCGGTCCAGCAGCACCTCGCGCAGTGCAAGGCCCTGGTCGGTCAGGTAGGCGTGAACCGCGCTGTCCGACTCCCCCTGGTTGACGAACAGGAAGCCGACCACCGTCTCATGTTGCTGGGCGGCCGCCAGCATCGGCATCTCCTGCCGGCAAGGGCCGCACCAGCTGGCCCACAGGTTTACGACCAGCGGACGGCCGCGTGCGGCCTGGGACAGGCTGACCTCCGTGGCAGTGTCCAACTCGCTGAACACCAACTCGGGCAGTTCCTTCGATTGCCCCAGGCTGGTGGCGGCCGATGCGGCGATCCAGAACACCATCCCTGACAAGCCGCCCACGGCCAGTGGTCGGCGCAGCGCCGGCGAGCGCCATCCCTGCCAGGCCAACCACGCGGCACCCGCCATGACGCCGGTGGGCACCTGCCAGCCACCGTCTCGCAGGTCCAGAGCCGACATCGGCGTCGCGGCGTACAGATCGGCATGGAGCACCAGATGCGCAAGCCGCGCCGCCAGAAGGCCGATCAGCGCTGCGTTGAACACGGCATTGCCCGCAGCGGTGGGATGGCCCTTGTCGGCTCCGCCCGACGCGACCCGCGAGGCGCGCCACGACGCGCCCCAGACCGCCAGCAGCAAAAGCACAGGGGCCACTGGCAGCGCAACAGGCCCCAGGGAGATGGACAACATGGTGTCAGTCCAAGCCATCCGGCACAGCAACTGCCGGCAATGCACAAGCGGTGCTCAGAAACTCCACCAGCGTCGGCGCATGGGATGCCAGCGTCTCGCGCAGATCATGATCACCCTCAACCAGCAGCAGGCGCGCACGGCCGGACACGGCCAGCAGGCGCTGCGCATCGCTGACAGGCACGGCGCTGTCGGACCGCCCGTGCACCAGCAGCACCGGGCAGCGCACGCGGGCCAGCGTGCCGAGCGGCGCGATGTCGTCGAACGACACGCCGATCACGCGCTGCACGTGGCGCAACACGTACCACCCCAGCACGGGGTACGGCACCCGTTTCTCGGTCATGTATCGCCGCATCACTTCGCGCGGGTGTGCAAAGGCCGACAGGCTGACCACGGCCCGCACGTCGTGGTGCCGCGAAGCATGCAGCAGCGCGGCCGCTGCACCCACCGAGTGGCCCAGCAGTGCGACCTGGTCCACTGCAATGTCTGGCTGCAATCGAAGCCAGGCCAGCCCGGCAGCAATGTCTTCGGCAAAACGCGGCATCGAGGTGAACGTCTCGTCACCGCTGCGCCCGTGGCACCGTGCGTCGATGAGCAGCACCGCGAATCCGGCGGCGTGCAAGGGCGGTACCACCGGCCACATCATCGCGGCATTGGCGCCCCAGCCATGCATCGCGAGAACAGCCGGCGCGGGCCGCTGCGCTGTGCCCGGTGGCAACACCAGCCAGCCGAACAGGTGCCTGCCTCGGGGACCCGGAATGCGCACTTCGCGCACCTGATCTGCCGCAAAGCCATGCGCGCCAGGGCCCTGGGCATGCGCCAGGCGCGGCGCGCGCAGGCCGCGCAGAATGGCATGGTGCGTCATGCGGCGCAGCGCCCACACGCTGCCCGTGGCGGCAGCAACCTCAAGAATCATCGAACGGGGCTCCGCGGCAAAGGGATGGCGTAGTCTCAGGCTACGCTGCTTTTCGGCTGTCCCGACCGAACTGGGTCGCGCCCCGCCTTCGGGATGGATGATGCGCCATGTCTGAATTCTTCAAGACCTCGGTCACCTGGGTGGTGGACTTTCGCCATGACGGGCGACCGCGGCGCTGGTTCAAGGCATTCGACACCCGTGACGATGTGCGCCAGGCGATGGTTGCCCAGTTGGCAGCACTGTACGGCGACCGCGCGCAACTCGTCGAAGTGCGTCAGGCGACCGAAGACGAGGAGACGCAATACCTGCGTGGCGAGGAGCCGAAGAATGTCCTGTGCCCGACTGGCCGGCATGTTCGGGAGGACACTGACCCCTGACCCCTGACTCCAGCCAGGCGCATTGCGCGACGTCCTTGGCCCCGAACCAGCGAGGGAACCTCTTCGTCGGGTCCGAACTCCACCACGACTGACCAGCGGAACCGGGGACCAGAACATGTCAGACGAGTTCGACGATGCCTATGACGACGAGAGCTTGCGCCACAGCGTCATGCCGAGCAGGATCGACCAGGTGACGCGCAGGTCTCGCGTCGCACGATTGATGTCGCGCGCCTATGGCGCAGCGGGTGCGCCCCTGAGGGCAACGATGCTGGCATGCCTTGTTCGGCCGTTGGGCTCTCTGGGCTTGGTGGCGGTGGCCTCGGGGGCCTTTGCTGGCCTTCTTCGCCGAGGTGGAGAACGCGCCACTGGCCTGTCGCTGGACGAAGTGGGGTCCTACTCGAACGATCAGATATTTGAACTCGTGCGGTTCGTCGAACAAGTCAGTCCCGACGCCATTCAGCAAGTAGCCAGCCTGCTCGCAGACAGCCCGGTTGGTATCGCCGCCTTCGGCGCAGCGGCGACCATGCTGCTCGTTCGCGCGGTGCGCCATCAAGAGCCGTGGCGGGACAGGACGCTGCCGCGAGACATCGTCGAACAGTCCAAGCCCTGACAGTTTGCGCAGAACAGGCGCGCCAAGTTTGACGCTGGCCGACGACGGACCGTATGCCGGTCAGCGCGGGATCAATGCGCTCCGCGCACGTGGCGGCGAGGTGCTGATTTGCCGCCTTGCCCTGCCGCATCCTCGATGCCCTGCAGGATGCCGCAATCAACGGCCGCATGCGGCGCCGCGCACTGCCGACGCAGTGCGCGCAGTTCGCCTTCGAGCGCACGGAGTTCGCGGATTCGCTGCACGACGTGTCCGATGTGTTCGTCGAGCAGGTCGTTGACCTCGCCGCAGTCGGCTTGCGGCTGGTCCTTGAAGCGCAGCAGCACGCGCACCTCGTCCAGCGTCATGTCCAGGTTGCGACATTGGCGGATGAAGCCGAGCCTGTCGGCGTGGGCTGCCGTGTAGATGCGGTAATTGCTTTCGGTCCTTGCGGGTGCCGGCAGCAGGGCCTCGCGCTCGTAGAAGCGGATGGTCTCGATGGGTGTCCCGCTGGACTGGGCCAGTTCACCGATGCGCATGCATCTCCCCTTTCGCGATAAGCGCTTGACTCTACACCCACTACAGGGTTTGAAATGCGTGCCATGTCCCATGACCACGTCGACCATTCGCACACCGAACCAGCGGCTCCCGCAACGACGCTGGTGCCGGAACCGTCCTGCGGCAATTGCTGCGGCCTGCCCTCGCCTCAGGCTGTGCCAGCGCTCGTGTCGGTCGCTTCGGCAGGCCTTCGCTACCGCGTGCCCGCCATGGATTGCGCCAGTGAGGAGTCCGAGATCCGGCGCGCACTCGAAGGTGTTGCGGGCGTTCGAGGGCTGGGCTTCCGGCTCGGCGAGCGCAGCCTGCGAATCGACGCCGCCGATGATGTTGCGCAGAAGGCCGTCGCAGCCATTCGCCGCATTGGGTACGAGATCCAACCCTGGCCGGAATCAGGGTCAGCGGCGGCGGCGAGTGAGGCAGTCGCCTCCGACGACCACAAGCACACACCCGGCACCGGTCTCCCCCGTCTGCTGGCCGCGCTCGCTTTGGCTACAGGCGCGGAACTGCTGTCGTTCCTGGCGCCCGACACACTCGCCTTCAAATTGATCGGCCTGGCCATTGCCGGGGCTGCGATTGGCCTCGCCGGCTTCGATGTCTTCAAGAAAGGGCTGACCGCCCTGCTGCATGGGCGCCTCAACATCAACGCGCTCATGGCTGTCGCAGTCGCGGGCGCATTCGTGATCGGGCAATGGCCGGAAGCAGCCATGGTGATGGCCTTGTACGCCATCGCGGAGCTGATCGAGGCGCACGCCGTGGATCGCGCGCGCAATGCGATCGGCGGGCTGCTGGCCCTGGCACCCGAGGCGGCTTCGGTACGGCAGGGCGACGGCAGTTGGGCATCGGTGCCCGTGGCTTCGGTGCCGCTCGAAGCCATCGTGCGGGTCCGCCCCGGCGAGCGCCTGCCGATGGATGGAGTCGTCGTCGAAGGCGCTTCCGCCATCGACCAGGCTCCCGTCACCGGTGAAAGCATCCCGGTCGACAAGGTGGTCGGCGATCCTGTTTTCGCGGGCACGATCAACGCGACCGGCACGTTGTCGGTCCGGGTCACTGCTGCGGCAGCCAACTCCACGCTTGCGCGCATCATCCATGCCGTCGAACAGGCGCAGGGCAGCCGCGCGCCCACGCAGCGCTTCGTGGACCGGTTCGCGGCCATCTACACGCCGGCGGTCTTCGTGCTGGCCCTCGCGGTTGCCATTCTGGGTCCCTGGCTGTTCGCGTGGCCCTGGCTGACTGCGCTCTACAAGGCGCTCGTGCTGCTCGTTATCGCCTGCCCATGCGCGCTGGTGATCTCTACACCGGTCACCGTCGTCAGCGGCCTGACCGCCGCCGCGCGCCGGGGCATCCTGATCAAGGGCGGCGTCCACCTGGAAGAGGCGCGCAAACTGAAGGCCATCGCGCTCGACAAGACCGGCACCATCACCGAAGGCAAGCCCAGCCTCGTCGCGTGGTCGGTGCTGAGCCCTGCCATCGACCGCGCGAAGGCCGAGCACATCGCGGCAGCATTGGCCAGCCACTCGGACCACCCGGTTTCCAAGGCCATCGCTGCAGGCTTGACCCCGAACAGCGTCGAGGCCAGGAACTTCACCGCCCTGGCTGGGCGCGGCATCCAGGCCGAAGTCGATGGAACCGCCTATGTACTCGGCAACCATCGCCTGATCGAGGATCGCAAGCAGTGCTCCACTGAACTGGAGGCGACGCTGCGCACCCATGAAGAGGCTGGCCGTACGGTCAGCCTGCTTGCTTCGGATGCAGGCGCGCTGGCGCTCTTTGCAGTTGCCGACACGATCAAACCATCGTCGAAGCAGGCCGTCGCCGAGTTGGCGGCGATGGGCATCACTCCGGTCATGCTCACCGGTGACAACCAGGCTACGGCGCTGGCGATCGCCCATGAAGCGGGCATCACCGACGTGCGCGGC
>Ga0268298_10005969_pt1 | contig 11207 bp, 6 predicted proteins | sample WWTPWeurt_MetaG_FD_194462 | JGI IMG/M metagenome (GOLD analysis project Ga0268298, IMG submission 194462) | Activated sludge microbial communities from WWTP in Nijmegen, Gelderland, Netherland - WWTP Weurt | ecosystem: Engineered > WWTP > Aerobic digester > Activated sludge | place: Netherlands... | reverse complement strand
GGCCCTCTTGGCGAGCGGGAGCCACGGACTCCCTCGCTCGCTCGCGGCGTGGCAGGCGCTCCGGATGACGAGGCCGCCCATGCTGTGACCGAGGAGCCATATCTCCTCGATGGCCGCCGGATACGCGGCCACGAGCCGGGTCAGGAGGTCGTCGAGCTGCTCGCCGTTCTGCGAGATGCGCAGGCCGCTGTTGAACCGCACCTCGACGCTCGCGACGCCCAGCTCCGCGGCGAGCAAGCTGCCGTAGGAGGCGCCGTCGTCCATGCGCCACACGTCCTCGGTGCTCATGAGGCCGTGGACGAAGATCGCGAGCCTTCGGGGCGCGCCGCTGGAGTGGGTCGAGAACGCGGCCGACAGGGCCTCTCGTGTCACGGGGAGCGCCGCGCCGTCTCGGACGACCTGCATCTCCGTCGCGAGCCCGTTGCCCGTCTTGTGCAGGTAGTCGCCCACGAGCCCGTTGAGCGCCCCGATCGCGAGCTCCAGGTTCCTGCCCATCGCGTGGGGCCTACGCCTTCTGCCGGCCCGCGCCAAGCGAAGACGCAGCGCGCCACCCGCCCGGAGAGCACAAAACGCGGACACCCCTCCAGATCGCCGAAACAGCGATCTTTGAAGGGGTGATCCCACCCGGTCTCTGTTTGCCTCTCTTAGAGGACGACGCCGTGGCGGCGCGCGTACGCGAGCAGGCCGACCTTGTCGATCGTGCGGATGTCGCGCGTGGTGAGGCGGAGGCTCACGAAGCGACCCAGCTCGGGGACCCACAGGCGGCGGGTCTGGATGTTGATGTTGTGCCAGCGCTTGGTCTTGATGTTCGAGTGGGACACGTTCTGCCCCAACATCTTGCGCCGGCCGGTGATCTCGCTCTTCGCCATGGCTAAATCTCGTGGATAGGGCCGGACCCAAACAGCCCGGGGGCGCGCAAAGTACCCGGAGGGCCACGGATGTCAAGCGTTTCGTCGAAGGCGATCGGGGTGGCTCATGCGGGCCGATGCCTTGGCCGCGACGCTGCGAGGCGCGAGGCGGGTGCCGAAGGCCATGAGCCAGTTCATGTGGCCGGGGATGGTCGAGGGCTTCTTGCCGATGGCGCGGAGGGCGCCGCGGACGACGTCGTTCACGTCGAGCTCGGGACCGACGCCGAAATCGATGTGCGCCGCCTCCTGGAACTCGGTCTTTGTGTATCCGGGGGAGAGGGCGAGGACGTCAATCCCCTTGGGCGAGAGCTCCGCCCACAAGGCCTCTCCGAGCATCAGGTTGAAGGCTTTTGTCGCGCCGTAGGTGGCCCAGTAGGGGCACGGTTGATAGGCCGCCGTGCTCGCGAGGAGGATGACTCCCCCCTTGCCGCGCTCGACCATCGCCGGCAGAAACGCGTGGCAGTTCTCGACGACGACGCGGCAGTTGAGGTCGACCATGCGGGCCTCGGCCGCGCGATCGGTCTCGACGAAGGGGCCGTAGGTGCCGAACCCGGCGCTGCAAATGAGGAGGCCGACGTCGACGCCCTTCGCGGACACCTCGGCGACGAGCGCGTCGGTGGCGCCCGGGGAGGCGAGATCGAGGGCCACGACGTCGACGCGGACGCCGTGGGCAGCGGCAAGCTCGCGGGCCGTGCTCTCCAGGCGATCGCGGCGACGCGCGACGAGCACGAGGTCCATCTTGGCGGCGGCGAGGTGCTGCGCGAACGTGGCGCCGATGCCGGCGGACGCGCCTGTGATCAGCGCTGCGCCGCCGAAACGCTCTCGAAAAGGTGTGGCCATGGGTCCTCCTCGGCGCGCAGCGTACACGCGCGCGGCGCTTTCAGGCGCCTGAAAGTCGGACGGCCAAGAGGCCCGGCCAAGAACGCGCGCTCGCCTTGTTTTCAAGGATTTCGTGAGATCGCCACCTTCAGGCGCCTGAAGGTGGAGGGCCACGGCGCTCGCACGATCAGCCGAGCAGGCGCAGGCCGAGGGGCAGGCCCTCGCCGAAGAAAGCAGCGCGATCCGACTCCTCGACAGGGAGGAATTCGCGGACAGCGCGCACCCAGGCTTCACGCGCGCCGACCTTCACGAGGCGCTGCTCCACCTCGCCGCGGACACGGGCGCTCACGTCGCGGGCCCGATCGTCCGTGACGCGCGCGAGCTGCACGGCGGCGGCCGCGGCTGTCGGCATCTCCTCCCATTTTTCGCGCAGGAGGTGATCGATCCAGCGCTCGGCCGTGGTGGGGCTCACGACGTGGTGGACGCTCGCGTAGGCGGGCACCCGCGCCCCGATGCGACCGATGGCCGCCCACCAGCGCGGGTCGCGATCTGTCCATGTTTTTTCGAGCACCCACGCGCCGAGCTCCGCGCGCGAAGAGGAGGGCGCGCGCTCCAGGGAGGCCGCCATGTCGAGCATCTCCACGAGGGCGTCGGGCTTCCAGCCCTTGGGCTTCTTGAGGCGCTTCTCGCTCGGCGCGACGAACGGGTCGACGGCCTCGCGGATCGCGAGCTGCGCTGCCTCGTCGAGGCCCCCGGCGACGCGGCGCCACGCGATCCAGAACTGCTGCCAGATGCGCGTCTCGGCCTGGAATGTGAGGCGTTCGGTGAAGAGCGGCGCGAGGACGGAGGCGCGCGAGGCATCCCCCGGATCGCCGAAGCCGGGGCGCAGGCAGTAGCCCGCGAGGAGCCAGAACTGACGCTCGTGATCGGGCGATCGCTTGCGGCTCGCGGGCGACTGCGCGAGGGCGTCGAAGAGGGAGCGGGCCACCTCGATCGTCCAGCCCGCGCGCTCGCCGAGGATCTTCTCCAGCTCGCGCACGAGGTCCTTCACCTCGCGAGGGGCGACGTCCGCGCGGCCCTTGCCGAAGACGCGGAGCACTTGCTCGGTCGCCTGCGCGATCTTCTGCGGCGAGAAGACCTTTCGGGGGGCCGCGTCGCGGGCGTCGTCGGAAGGAGCCTCGCGGAGCTGGAAAGCCAGCTTGAAGCGCCGCGGGGAGGAGCCCTCGCGCGTGGACACCTCGACGCACGCGAGATCGAGCGTGCCGACGGCGGAGAGCTCGCCTTCGATGCGAACGCGCACCTCGGCGGCAGTCGGGGCTCCGCTGGGGGACGCAGTCCCGACGCTGCGCGGGCCACCGCTGGGGCTCGCAGGCCCGACGGTTCTGGGCGCGGCGTGCACGGGGCCCGCGTCGAAGCGAACGGCCACCGGCGGGAGCTTCTCGAAGACGTCGTCGTCGAGCGTCACGACGTCGCCCGGGGCGTGCGACGCGCTGTCGGAGGTGAAGAGATCGAAGCGAACGGAGCGACCCACGGCGAGCGCGAACGTGCGGCTCTCGGCGGTGTACGGCACGGCCTCCTCGGCGCCGCGAGGCACCACGCACGCGGCGAGCCGAGGTTTTCCAGGCTCGGGCGCGAGGCCGATGTAATAACCGCGCGCCGCGCCCCCTTGAATACGAAGGCCCCGCCCGCGCAGCGCGAGGCCATAAGCGACAGCGCCGCGAGCCACCGCGTAATAAGGGTCCGTGTGACCGAGGGCGACGACGGGAGCCGCGCTCCACGAAGAGAGCACCGCGAGGAGGCGATCGACGATCGCCTTCGCGTGGAAGACGCCGCCGTTGAAGAGCACCGCGTCGACGCGGGCGCCGCTTTGGGACTCAGTCCCGACGCTGCGGCCTCCGCTGGGGGACTCATTCCCGACGCTGCGGCCTCCGCTGGGGGACTCAGTCCCGACGCTGCGCGCGTGGCCTCCGCTGGGGGTCGCAGGCCCGGCGCTGCGCGCGCCGCCTCCGGACACGACGCCGTGCCTCGCGAGGAACGCCGCGATGTGGCGCGTGATCGCGGGGTCCTTTTCGTAGGGCAAACCAAAGGCGACGAGCGCGCTGCGGCCTCGGGTGGGCTTCGCGTCGGGCCCGACCTCGGGGAAGAACCCGTCGAGCACGAGGCGCTCGGCCTCCTCGCGGGAGACGTCGGTGCGCAGCGTGGATCCGAGCAGCTTGGAGCCCTGGCCCGCGATCGCGACGGCGACGTGAGCGGGCGGATCGGCGCCCAGGAGCCTCTCTTTGGCCGCGCGGCACGCGAGGACGAGCTGCGCGAACCGCGACGGGGCGAGCCTTTCCGCGCCGGATCCATCGGCCGCAGAAGGCTTGATCAGGCGGGCCTCGCACGCGTGGGCCAGCGCGAGATCCATGTTGTCGCCGCCGAGGAGCAGGTGGTTTCCGACGGCGATGCGCGTGACAGTGACGCCGATCGAGGCCGAAGGATCCGGCTCCACGCGGAGCAGCGAGAGATCGGTCGTCCCGCCGCCGACGTCGCAGACGAGCACGTGCGCGGCCCCGCCTGCGCGCTCCACGATGGCCGCGAGCTCGCCCTCCGGCGCGCGCCCGAGGTAGTCGTAAAACGCAGCCTGGGGCTCCTCCAGGAGCCGCACGGTGAGGCCCGCGCGCTGCGCTGCGAGGACGGTGAGCTCGCGCGCGTCTTCGTCGAACGAAGCGGGCACCGTGAGGATCACGTCGAGATCCGCAGGCGATCCGCCGAACCTCGCCTCGATCTCGGCGCGCAGGTGGCCGAGGACCTTCGCGCTCGCGTCGATCGGAGAGATTTTCGGGAGATCCGCGGCGTCGTCGGCGGCGCCCCACGGGAGGATCTTCGCCGAGCGATCGACGGCCGCGTAGCCGAGCCAGCTCTTCGCCGAAGCGATCGATCGTCCGGGCACCTCGGCGCCTCGACGCCGCGCGAACGCCCCCACCCAGTAAGGCGCGTCGCCCCAGCGATCTTCGGCGCTCTCACCGGGCAGCGGCGCGTAGAGGAACGAGGGCAAGAGGGCCTGCGAGACGATCTCCGTCGCCGATCCGAGCTGAGCGACATCGAACGTCTCAATCGCCTGCGCTCCGCGGGCCAAGCCGCGCGCATCCATCCACGCGAGCACCGAGTGCGTCGTGCCGAGGTCGATCCCGACGATGCGCCGATCGTCGCTCATGCCCCCGCCTCCGGTGCCGCGGGGCGTCGGGCGAACGTCGCCGCATCGCTCCGATCAGCCATGTTCTCAAGCCTCCGCGCGCACCGAGAGCTCCACGCGGAAGCGCTCGTCCGGCTTCACGGGATCCTTGGGCACCGCCTCCAGGAGCAGCGTCCCGATCTCGGTGACCTGCGCCGAGAGCTCGACAGGCACGACGTCGCCCTCGCGTCGGCCCTCGGCGGGGAGCGTCACCTCGATGGGCGCGAGCTCCTCCATTTCGCCCTCTCTCCAGCGCTCCACCTCGGTGCCGGCGGTGTCGTCGCGCCGCACGCTCGATCCAAAGAAGCGGAAGCGCACGGGCTCGCCGACGACGACCCCCAGTTCGTGCGGGGGCAGCGCGGAGTGGGAGCCCTCTTCCATGCCGAAGGGAGCCACGCAGAAGGCCACCGTCGGGGGCTCCACGCCGGGCACAGCGGGCACAGCGCCCTCGATGCCGACGTAGTAGGCGCGCGCCGTGCCGCCGCGGATCCGGAGCCCCTTGCCGCGCCGAGCGAGCCCGTAGGCCGCCGCCCCGCGGGCCACGGCGAGATCGAGATCGTCCGAGGCGAGCACGCGCACGGGGGGGGCGCCGTCCTCGGCGAGCCACTCGTTCAGCGTGCCGAGCAGCCGATCGCGGAGCGCCGTGGCCTTCATCACGCCGCCGTTCCAGAGCACCGCCGTCGGGTGGAGCAGCTTCGAGCGGTCGCGCGCGTCGCCGTGCTTCGCGTGCGAGAAGCCTTCGATCTTCGACAAAGCGTCGGCCTGGCGCGCGAGGAAAGCGGCGAGGTGCTTCGTCACCGCGGGCTCCGATGCGTACGGGAGGCCGATCTGCGTGAGCGCCGTGCGAGCGCGCGACGCGGGCCGCGCCGACGCCGGGACCCTCGGAAAGAAGCCGTCCACGAGCGTGGCCCGGATCTCTTCCTGCGTGACCTCGGTGCGGATCGCGGAGCCGAGCAGCTTGGATCCCTTGCCCGCGAGGGCGATCGGGTACGCCGCCAGCTTGTCGTCGGAGAGGAGCCGCTCCTTCGCGAGCCTGCCCGCGTGCGTGAGCGCGACCATCTGCCAGCGGTCGATCTCCTTGCCTTCGGCCTCGATCTTTCGCTTGGCGATGTGGGCCACGGCGAGGTCCATGTTGTCGCCGCCGAGCAGGATGTGATCGCCGACCGCCACGCGGTGGAGCTCCAGCGAGCCCTCCTTCTCGATCGCCGCGATCGCCGAAAAATCGGTGGTCCCGCCGCCGACGTCGATCACGAGGATCACGTCGCCGGGCCGGAGCTCCTTGCGCCACCCTTCGCCCCGCGCCTCGATCCACGCGTAGAGCGCTGCCTGCGGCTCCTCGAGCAACGTGAGCTTCTCGATCCCTGCCGCGAGCGCAGCCTCCACGGTGAGCTCGCGCGCCGACGCGTCGAACGAGGCGGGCACGGTGAGCACCACGTCCTGCTCCACGAGCCGGAGACCTTCGCTGGAATACCTTTGATCAAAGGCCTCCGCGAGGTGCTCCAGGTAACGCCAGGAGGCCTCGACAGGGGAGATCTTCTCCACGTCCGAGGGCGCGCCGATCGGGAGGATCCCGACGTGGCGATCCACGCCGCTGTGCGACAGCCAGCTCTTGGCGCTCGACACGAGCCTCGTGGGCGCCTCGACGCCGCGGGCCCGCGCGTGCTCCCCGACGACGAACGAGCGCTCCGCGTCCCACGGGAGCGCCTGCGGGCCCTCGCTGGAATGCGGCAAGTACAGGAACGAGGGCAAGAGCTCGCGCGCCTCGATCGCGCCCGCCGCGACGAGCTGCGGCACGCGAAGGACCTCGGGGCGCGCGCCCTCCTGATCGATCGGAGCGACGGCGATCGCCGAGTGCGTGGTGCCGAGATCGATCCCGATCGTGTACTTCGCGGCGCTCATAGCTCGACCTCCGCGGGCGCGATCACCCGCGCGTCGTGGTCCTTCGTCGGCTCCGGCAAGCTCATCTCTTTCACTCGCCAGCCCTTGTGCTGCAGCTTGCCCTTGTAGGGAGGCTTGCCCTGCACGTCGCCGATGAGCTTCACGGACTGCGCGTCGTAGCCCTCGGGGATGGTGATCGCGGAGCCCTCTTCTTCGCTCCGGACGGCCTCGATCTGCGCGTGCTGTCGCAGCGCCTTCCGGCAGCCCTCGTGCACCACGCGCGCCGCCGCGCCCACGTCCGCGTCGGAGAACGTCGCCACGTCCTGCTCCAAGAAGTCGACGAGGCGCCCCTCACGCTGGAAGGCCGCGAGGAGCTGGAGCGCGGGCATCACGGCCTTCTGCGCGGCCAGCGCGGCCTCGGCGGCGAGCGCCGCGCGCGCCTTGGAGACAGGGGCGTCCGCGAGCGTGTCGTGCTCGGGCCTCCGCTTCTTCACCTTCACGCGGACCGTCTTGCCGACCTCTTCGGGGGGGCTCTCTTCGGCCTCCTCCGCGGCGCTCTCGTCGTTGTCGGGAGCGCTCGATCGATCGCTCTCCTTCGCGGCATTGGCGCTCGGCGGGGGCTCCGGAGCGGGGAGCGCGGGCATCGCCTCCCGCACGGCGAAGGCTCGGCCCGCGAACGCTCCATCGAAGAGCACGCGGAAGAAACAGACCCAGGCGAACCAGAGTCGATCCAGGAACGACAGCGGAGCGGGATCCACGGCGCGGAGGTTAGCTGATCGTTTATGCGATTTCTGGGGACTTTTTCACCACGGAGCCACGGAGGCCACGGAGGCTGCACGGAGGATTTTTGTTCTCAGATTCTGGCCCCGCCGGTCGCTATCCGCTGCCCGTCATCCACCCGGCGCGCGCGAGCCAGTACATCACGAGGAGCCGCGGGATCCGGAAGAGCAAGACCAGCGCGAAGAGCTTGGGCTTCACGCGGTAGACGCCGGCCACGTAACACATGATGCTGAAGGGCATGGGCGTGGCCGAGGCGATCGCGAAGGCCCAGAACCCGTAGCGCTCGAACAGCTTGTCCATCCGCGCCCGGGTCGCGTCGATCCTCCGCTGGAAGAACGGACGCGCCGAGAGCAGGGCCGACAGCTTGTAGCCCGCGATCCCGGCGAGCATCGACGCGACCGAGATCACCGTCATCCCGACGAGGTGCGAGCCCGGGCTCGTCGCCACGATGAGGATGTAGAAGAGCGGCGGCGGAGGCATCGAGAGCGCGTCGGCGAAGAGCATCCCCGCCGCGAGCCCGAAGAGCCCGAACCTGTCCACGAACATCTGCCCGGCGGCCTCGATCTGCGGCCCGAACAGCTTGGCGAGCGCCGCCATGAACGCGAAGAAGAGGCCGAGGCTCACGACGATCCGGATCACCGCGCGCCGCACGTCCCACCGACCCTCCTCTGCGGGCGGCGCGGCCACGGCGCTCGTCGGATCGGCCTCCTCGGTCGGGGTCTGCACGATGCGAGGGGTTTTCAGGAGGAAGGGGCCTGCGTCAAGCGCCGCGAGCACATCGCGGTGATTCGAGGGATTTCCGGGGACTTTTTCACCACGGAGCCGCGGAGGTCACGGAGGTTCACGGAGGATTTTTTGTCTCCGAGGGACGTTCGCCGTCGCTCGCGAGGGCTGCCAGACACTCGCTCACGGACAGCACCTCCAGCCGGACGCCGTGGAAGGCCGCCGGCACGATGGCCGACTGACGTGGCGCACAGAGACAGGCGATCGCCCGCACCTCCCTGGGTCGGACCCTCGCGATCAACCCCAGAGTCTGGAGGCCAATCACGGGGACGGGGCTCTCCGTCGCGCTCCGGGCGAGAGCGTCCATCGACTCCCCCTCTGCGGGCTTGCCGGCCGCCCACGCGAGCGCCCGGGCGAGCCCCGCGACGACGGGTTTGTGCAGGGCTGTCCACACCCGATCCGCGCGCGACGCGAGATCGGCCGCCACGTCCATCTGCCCCGCCCGGAGCGCCACCGCGGCCTCGTTCAGGCACACGAAGGCCTCGAGCTCGACGACCCCCGCCCTGCCCGCCAGATCGCACAGCTCGTGATCTGGGGACAGCGGGGCCTCCAAGCGGTAGTCGACGGCGCGGACGAGCCACTCGGCCCGCGCCTCGTAGCGCGCGTGTCGGCAGAGGCACGCGATCTCCCTGGCCGACACGGCATGTCCGCGCGCCTCTTCGAGCCGGAACGCCTCCATCAAGGCCGAGGCGGCCCGGAGCCGCGAGGCGACGCGCTCGGTGATCCACGCTTCGCCCTCGGCCGCCTCCGCGTAGAGCGAAGCCGCCTCGTCAAAGCGATCCTGCCTGTAGCGGAGCCGCCCCGTCCACCCTGCGACAGCCGCCCTCGTTCGAACGCGATCCCCCGGAGTCGGGAGGCGGGACGACTCGGCCCATCGAATGGCCTCCTCCACGACCTCCTCCTCGCGGGCGAGAGGGCACCTGCGCGCCGCGAGCACCCGGAGGCTCTGCCGCCGCCGCTCGAGCGTCACGTCCTCGAAGGGAGGCACCGCGTCCACGATCGAGAGGGCGCGCTCGCCCCCACCCGTCACAGCGGCGATCGCGGCGCGGACGAGGCCCTCGATCGGCTCGATCCGGGCTCTGTCGCACGAGGATCTCGAGATCTCGTAGAGCACCTTGTCGAGCGCGTGGACCGTCGACTCGGCCATCGCGATCTCCGCCCAGAGAGAGAGCAGATCGATCTCCTCCTGATCGACCGGCCCCGCCCCTGTCAGAGGGGCTCTCCGCGCGGCGATCATGCCCTCCGAGAGGACCGCCATCGCCTTCCCCGTCCGGCCCTCGCGCGCGTGGATCGCCGCGGCGGAGAGGGCCTCCTGCGCGATCGCGGCGGGGGGCTCCTCCCCCGCGATGAGGTGCAGAATACGGCCCTCGGTCCCGCGGGGCAGGAGGCGCGCGACGGTCCTGTGCGCCTCGCGGCGCCGCGCCTCGGTCCAGCCTGGATCGAGGCTCCGACGAGGGACGATCTGGCCCGAAGAGAGCCTCTCGACGAGGCCCTCGCGAGAGAGGTCGAAGATCGCCTCTTCGGCGCGGAAGAGGGGCAAATCCGAGGCCCGCGCGACGAGATCGGCGGTCGCGTTCGGGGCGGAGAAGGCGATCCATTCGAGCGCTCCCCGGAGGTGCGCGGGCGCCCCGGAGGTGGCCCGGCCCCGCGAGGGCCCGAGATCCGATGGCAGCCCCGACTCCATGCGATCGAGGGCCTCGCGATCCACGGCCAGCCGAGGACCGTCCGGCCGCGCGAGCCCGGCCCGGATCCACGCGCGCACCTCGGCGTCGACGCGGCCCGGGAGGCCGTCCGTTCGAAGGTGGAGCGCCCGCGCCGCGTCCGAAGGCAGGTGAAAGAGGCGCTCCGGGCCTGTGAAGAGGGGGCGCAGATCGGCCTCGGAGAGGGGATGAATCTCGATGTATTCGGAACGAGCCAGATCGCGAGGCGATGTCTCGGGCGACCACACGCGCACCACGCCGCCTCGCGGCCTCGCGCGCTCGATCGCCTCCAGCGACCACCGATCGAGCCTGTGCGCGTCGTCCGCGACGATCACCCCTCCCCCGGCGATCGCCGCCGCCAGAGCGCTGTCCACGCGCGCGACGACCTCGGCGAGGCGCTCCGACGCCGCGGAGCCCCCGACGGCCGGCGCCCCGGGCCCGACTCCCCCGGTGACTGGATCGAGGCTGTCGAAGGCCCATGTCCCCGGGCCGAGCGAGATCGCCTGTCGCCCCTCCGAGCGGAGGATCGATAGCGCATCTTCCACAACCCGTGTTCGACCCGATCCGGCCGTCCCCACGAGGTCACAGGAGCGCCCCGAGCGAAGGGCGGCCGCGAGCGCCTGCACCGCTGTGTCGCCCCCGAGGCGCGGGAGCGCTGTCCTCTGCGCGTCCAGGGTCGAGCGGCCCGCGAGGGCGGTGATCGCGTCCGCCGCCGAGGCCGGCCGATCTTCGGGCTCGTCCGCGAGGAGCGCCATGACGAGCGCCGAGACGCTCGCGGGGACCCCCGGCGCGAGGGTATGGAGCGGAGTCGGCGGTCGTGAGATCCGGGCCCGCAAGAGCGCCTGGATCCCGTCGGCCTCGTGCGGCAGCCTCCCGGAGAGGGCGTGATAGAGCATCACCCCGACAGCGTAGAGGTCTGTCGCCGCGGACACCGGATCTCCCCGGATCTGCTCCGGCGAGAGGTACTCGGGGGTCCCGAGGACGTGGCCCGCCACCGTGAGGCCCTGTCCGAGCGCCGCCCCCGCGCTGATGCCGAAATCGAGCACCGTCACGCGCCCCGCCGGCGAGACAAGGACGTTGGAGGGCTTGAGATCCCTGTGCACCACCCCGGCCGCGTGGACCCGC
>Ga0268298_10005967_pt1 | contig 11211 bp, 13 predicted proteins | sample WWTPWeurt_MetaG_FD_194462 | JGI IMG/M metagenome (GOLD analysis project Ga0268298, IMG submission 194462) | Activated sludge microbial communities from WWTP in Nijmegen, Gelderland, Netherland - WWTP Weurt | ecosystem: Engineered > WWTP > Aerobic digester > Activated sludge | place... | reverse complement strand
GGTGTTCGCGGCGATCTCGGGCTCGTCGATCGTCACGATGCTCGCGGTCGGCGGCATCATGCTGCCGGCGATGAAGCAGGCCGGCTACTCGGAGCGGTTCTCGCTCGGCGTGGTGCTGGCCGGCGGCTCGCTCGGCGTCGTGCTGCCGCCTTCGGTGCCGCTGATCATCTACGGGCTGGTCACCGAGACCTCGATCGTCGACCTGTTCAAGGCGGGGCTGCTGCCCGGCCTGCTGCTGGTCGTGCTGTTCGCCGGGTACGCGATGTGGGTGAACCGGCGCGCGCCGACGCGGCCCTTCGACTGGGCCGACCTCGGGCGCGCGCTGCGCGAGGGCGTGCTCGCGATCCTGATGCCGGTGCTGCTGCTCGGCGGCATCTACTCGGGCTACTTCTCGGTGACGGAGTCGGCGGCGGTCGCGCTCGCGTACGCGCTGATCGTCGAGGTCTTCGTGCTCAAGGAGATGAAGCTCGCCGAACTGCAGCACGTGGTGATCGACACCGCCAAGCTCGCCGGCTCGCTGTTCCCGCTGCTGGCGGTGGCGCTCAGCCTCGCGCTGGTGCTCGCCGAGCACCGCGTGCCGGAGCACCTGGTCGAGCTCCTCAAGGGCTGGTTCACCAACCCGTACACGTTCATGATCACGGTGAACCTGCTGCTGCTCGTCGTGAGCTGCCTGATGACGACGACCGAGGCGCTGCTGATCCTGGGCCCGCTGCTCGCGCCGGTGGCCGCCGCGTACGGCTACGACAAGGTGTTCTTCGGGATCATCATGATCCACAACCTGGAGATCGGGTACCTGTTGCCGCCGCTGGGCATCAACCTGCTGATCGCGATGACCGCGTTCAAGCAGAAGCTCGGCGAGCTCACGATCGCGGCCGCGCCGTTCCTGGTGCTGATGGTGGTCGGGCTGGCGCTGCTCGTGATCTTCCCGTGGATCACGCTGGTGATGGTGCGGTGAACGACGCGCGCGCCCGCCGGGCGGCGGGCGCGCTTCAGGGGATGTCGTTGATCGGCCCGGGCGGGCCCTCGTGGTGCGGGTGGATCGTGTGCGCCGGCTGCTTCGGCGCGCCGCCGACCGGCACCGTGCGCGACAGGAACTCGACGACCGCGTCGGCGAAGTTGTCGTTGCGGTCGCCGGCGACCATGTGCCCGGCGCCGCCGACGTTGACGAACTCGCTGTGCGGGCACATCGCGAGGAAGTCGCGCGCGTTCTCCTCGCTGAGCAGGTCCGACAGCCCGCCGCGCACCATCAGCGTGGGCAGCGTCAGCGCGCGCGCGCACGCCTCCATGCGCTCGTGCCGCTTCTCCAGGTCGCGCACGCCCATCCGGAAGCGCGGGTCCCAGTGCCAGCGGTACTTGCCGTCGTCGGCCAGGCGCATGTTCTTGGCCAGGCCGTCGAGCGTCTTCGGGCGCTTGCGCTGCGGCTGGTAGCTCGCGATCGCGTCGGCGACTTCCTCGAGCGAGTCGAATCCCTCGGGGCGCTGGTCCATGAATGCGTGGATCCGGCTCACGCCGGCGGGCTCGATGCGCGGGCCCACGTCGACCAGCACCAGCGCGGTCGCGTCGACGCGGTCTTCGCCGATCGCGACCAGGCTCGTGCCACCGCCCATCGACGCGCCGACCAGTACCGGCCGGCGGTTGCCGAGCGCGGCGACCACGTGCACGAGGTCGTCGATCATCAGGTCCTGGCCGTAGGCGCCGTCGGGCGCCCAGTCGGAGTCGCCGTGGCCGCGGGCGTCGAACGCGACCGCGTGATAGCCGGCCGCACCCAGGCGCTCGCCCGCGCCCTTCCACGCGTGCCGCGTCTGGCCGCCACCGTGCAGCAGCAGCACGAGCGGGCCGGCCGGGTCGCCCCAGGCGTCGGCGGCGATGCGCACGCCGCCCGCGCCGGGCCAGAGGAACGTGGGGTCGGGGGTGCCGGGTAGCCGCTTGCCTGCGCTCATCGCTCTATGATCGGGCAGTCGCGCGGCGGGCGCCGGGCGCGGCCCAGGAAACGGAACACGCGCGCGGGCGCGCGCCCGGCCCGCGGCTAGGACTTGCGGCCCGCCTCGCGCGCCGCCTCGCGCGCGGCTTCGTGCATCGACGGCGTCGCGCCGGCCTGGGCGAGGTACTCGCGCAGGTGCTTGACCGCCTGCACGTTCAGCGAGTTCGAGTGGTGCGGGCGATGCAGGATGCCCTCGTGGCGGTTCAGCTTCACGCGGATCCGGGCGCCGGAGAGCTCCTGGACCTCCGCGCCCAGGTGGTGCAGCAGCGACTCGACGTCGCGCCAGTGGATGTTGCCGCTGATCGGGTCGTGGAAGACCTGCTCGAGCAGGTGGTCGTGCTTGTGGCTCATCGCGGCGCCTCGGGGAGATTGGGCAACGGTTCAGCATACGCCCGCGCGGTCGGCGTGCCGTTGCGTAAAGGCATTGCGCGCCCCCGTCGCGGGCGCCGGCTATGATCGCCGACGCGGCGACGCCGCGAACGGGAGGAGGTCGCGATGGCCGGGGACGCGAAACGATTCAAGCTCGAGCGGCGCCTGAACTTCGGTGCCGCGCACGAGGCGCAGAGCCGCGGCGCGCTCGGGCGCGTGCTGGCCGAGCCCGACTGGCGCTCGATTTCCGACCAGGCCCGCGACGCGCAGGACCTCGGCTTCGACGTGCTGCTGTCGGCGGAGGTCCCCGCAGACCCGTACCTGCCGCTGGTCCTGGCGAGCCAGGTGCCCGGCCGGATCACGCTCGCCACCGGCATCGCGATCGCGCTCGCGCGCAGCCCGGTCTCCACCGCCTACACCGCGTGGGAGCTGCAGCGCATGAGCGGCGGGCGCTTCGTGCTCGGGCTGGGCTCGCAGGTGCGCGCGCACGTGGTGCGCCGCTTCGCGATGCCGTGGTCCGCGCCCGCGCAGCGGATGCGCGAGTACGTCCAGGTGGTGCGCGCGTGCTGGCGCACCTGGCAGACCGGCGAGCCGCTGGCGTACCGCGGGGAGGTCTACCAGGTCGACCTGATGCCGCCGGTGATGCACCTGCCGCCGCAGGCGCATCCCGACATCCCGATCCAGCTCGCGGCCGTCGGCGAGCACATGCTGCGCACCGCCGGCGAGGTCTGCGACGGCGTGCGCCTGCACGACTTCTGCACGCGCCGATACATCGACGAGGTCGCGCTGCCGAACCTGCGCAAGGGATTCGAGCGCTCGGGCCGGCCCGAGGCGGCGTGGCGCGCGTTCGAGATGACCGGCGGCGGAATGATCGTCACCGCGGCGACCGAGGACGCGCTGCGCCACGAGATGCTGGACCTGAGGCGCCGCCTCGCGTTCTACGGCTCGACCCCGGCGTACCGCGCGGCGATGGACATCGAAGGCTTCGGCGAGCAGGCCGAGCGCCTGACCGCGCTCTCCAAGCTCGGGCGCTGGGACGAGATGGCGCAGGTCTTCACCGACGAGATGGCGTCCCGTTTTGCCGCGATCGGCACCCACGACGTGATCGCGGCGCGCGTTCGCGAGCGCTTCGCCGGAATGAGCGCGATACATTTGCCGATGCCGGTGCGCGACGACGCCGAGCGCGAGGTCGCGCGCGAGATCGTCCGGGCGATCAGGCGCTGAGGTGGCAATGAGATCCGAATCGACGAAGCGCGCGCGAGCGTTCGCGCGCCGGGTGGCGGGGACGGCGCGCGCCGTCGCACGCGCGGGATCCGCGGCGCTGTGCGGCGCCGGGCTGGTCGCGGCGGCGTTCGCCGCGTCGATCGCACCCGCGCACGCCCAGCCCGCCGCCGCGGAGGCCTACCCCGCGCGTCCCGTGAAGCTGGTGGTCAGTTACGCCGCCGGCAACATCGCCGACGCGCTCGGGCGCCTGGTCGCGCAGAAGCTGGCCGAGCACTGGAAGCAGCCGGTCGTCGTCGAGAACCGCCCCGGTCAGGGCGGCAGCCTGGGCGCTCAGGTCGTCGCGAAGGCGCCGGCCGACGGATACACGCTGCTCTTCTCGGCGATGGCGGCGATCGCGATCAATCCGCACGTCTACGCGCGCGTCGGCTACGACCCGATCGCCGACTTCGTGCCGGTCACCGCGGTCGCGCGCACGCGGGCCGGCATCCTGTACGCGAACGTCGATCTCGCGGCGAACACGTTCCCGGAACTGGTTGCGCTCAGCAAGTCGAAGCCGGGCACGCTGAACTACGGCAGCGCGGGCAGCGGCACCGTTCCGCACCTGAACATGGAGCTGATCAAGGGCCTCACGGGGCTGGACGCGACGCACGTGCCCTACAAGGCGGCCGCGGCGGTGCTCACCGACGTCATCGGCGGCCGCATCCAGCTCGGGCAGGAGTCGACGGCGGTGGTCCTGCCGCAGCTCAAGGCGGGCAAGATCAAGGCGATCTGCGTCACCGGCGCCGAGCGTGTGCCCGGCCTCGAGAACGTGCCCGCGCTCTCCGAGGTCGTCCCCGCGTTCGACGGCGTGCAGCCGTGGATGGGGGTGATGGCGCCGGCGGGCACGCCGCCGGCGCGCGTCGCGCAGGTCCACGCCGCGCTCGCTTCGATCCTGAAGCAGCCCGACGTGCAGCAGCGCATCGCCGGGCTCGACCTCAGGCTGCTCGCGCTCGACCCGCCGACCTTCGCGCGCACCGTGCGCGAAGACCTCGCCCGCTTCGGGCCGATGGTCAAGGCGCTGAAGCTGCAGGCGGACTGAAGCGATGAGCGCGCGCGGCCTGCCGCCGCCGTACCGCGTGCGCCGGCTCGCCGGAAACCCGATCGTGCGCCCGCACATGGACGACCGCATGGGCCGCAACGTCCAGGGCCCATCGCTGATCCGCGTGCCCGACTGGGTCCCCGCCCCGCTCGGGCGCTACTACCTGTACTTCGCGGACCACAAGGGCGACTACCTCAGGCTCGCGGTCGCGGACGCGCTCGAGGGCCCGTGGCGCGTGCACCGCGCGGGCGCGCTGTCGCTCGGCGAATCGCGATTCCCGACGCGGGCTCCGGCGGTGCCGCCGGGCGTCACGCGTGCGTCGGTCGTGGGGAACCGCCCCGGCATCGCGCCCGAGGGCACGCCCGGCGTCGTCGACGCGATGCTCGACGCGGTGCACCCGCACATCGCGTCGCCCGACGTGCACGTCGACGCCGCGAACCGCCGCATCGTCATGTACTTCCACGGCCTGGTCGGGTTCGGCGTGCAGCGCACACGCGTGGCCACGTCCGTCGACGGCCTGCGCTTCGACGTCCGCGACGAGCTGCTCGGGCCCAGCTATTTCCGCGCGTTCCGTCACGGCGGGCACGTGTACGCGCTCGCGATGCCCGGCCTGCTGCTGCGCTCGCGCGACGGCGTGTCCGGCTTCGAGACGGGGCCGCGGGTCTTCGACGAGCCGCTGCAGCGGCACACCGCGGTCCGCGTTCGCGGCGACCGGCTCGAAGTGTTCTGGACGCGCGTGGGCGACGCTCCCGAGCGCATCTACGTGTCGGAGGTGGAACTGTCCGGCCCCTGGACCGGATGGCGCGCCGGCGCCGAGCGCGAGGTGATGCGCCCCGAGCTCGACTGGGAGGGCGCGGGCCTGCCGCTCGCGCCGTCGTGGCGCAGCGGCATCGACGTCGACGCCTGCCAGCTGCGCGACCCCGCGCTCTACGAGGAGGACGGGCGGACGTACCTGCTGTACGCGGTCAGGGGCGAAGCGGGGATCGGGATCGCCGAGCTCGAGGCCGTCTGAGCCGCGCGCGAGCGCCGGCGGGGATCGCGCCGCGCATCGGGCGCGGCAATGAGAATTGTCATCGTTCGCCGACGGCTTCGTGGGTGATAATATACAAAAATATTAATTGATTCTCGATGAACCAGGCACAGGATCCGGCCGCCGCCGCCGGCGAAGCGGTCGTCAGTCTCTACGCGCGTCACCGCAAGATCTACGTTCGCAGCGTGAGCGGGGTGTTCACGCGCTGGCGCTGGGCGCTGGTGTGGATCACGCAGCTGATCTTCTACGGGCTGCCGTGGCTGACGTGGAACGATCGGCCGGCGGTGCTGTTCGATCTGGGGGCGCGCAGGTTCTACCTGTTCGGCACGGTGCTGTACCCGCAGGACTTCATCTACCTGACGGGGCTGCTGGTGATCTCGGCGATGTCGCTGTTCCTGTTCACGGCGGTGGCGGGAAGGCTGTGGTGCGGCTACGCGTGCCCGCAGACGGTGTACACCGAGATCTTCATGTGGGTGGAGCGGGTGATCGAGGGGGACCGTCCGAGGAGGATCCTGCTGGACCGCGAGCCGGTGTCGGCGAGGAAGGTCGGGCTGAAGGCGGCCAAGCACGCGGTGTGGGTGGGGATCGGGCTGTGGACGGGGATCACGTTCGTGGGGTACTTCGCGGGGATCCGGGTGCTGCTGGGGGAGATCGCGACGTTCTCGACGACGGGGTGGGAGACGTTCTGGGTGCTGTTCTACGGGTTTGCGACGTGGGGCAACGCGGGGTTCATGCGCGAGCAGGTGTGCAAGTACATGTGCCCGTACGCGCGCTTCCAGAGCTCGATGTTCGACCGCGACACGCTGATCATCACGTACGACCCGGACAGGGGCGAGCCGCGGGGGCCGCGCTCGAGGAAGGCGGACCCGGCGAAGCTGGGGCTGGGGGCGTGCACGGACTGCAACGCGTGCGTGGAGGCGTGCCCGACGGGGATCGACATTCGCAAGGGGCTGCAGTACGAGTGCATCGGGTGCGCGGGGTGCATCGACGCGTGCGACAAGGTGATGGACCGGTGGGGGTACGCGCGCGGGCTGATCCGCTACGACACCGAGAACGGGATGCGCAACCACTGGGGGCGCGGGGAGCTGCTGCGGCACGCGGTGCGCCCGCGGGTGCTGGTGTACGCGACGATCCTGGCGGTGGTGACGGTGGCGCTGTTCACGCACATGGCGCTGCGCACGCCGCTGAAGGTGGACGTGATCCGTGACCGCGGGGTGCTGGGGCGCGAGGTCGAAGACGGCCAGATCGAGAACGTGTACCGGCTGCAGGTGATCAACACGGCCGAGCGCGAGCGCCGCTTCAGGGTGAGCGTGGGCGGGATCGACGGGGCGTTCGTGGCGTCGGCGCCGGAGGTCGACGTCGAGCGCGCGGGCACGCGCATGTTCCCGGTGCGCGTGCGCGTGCGCCCCGGGGTCGCCGCGCCCGGCACCAACAAGATCGAGTTCCACGTCCAGGCCACCGACGACGCCTCCGTCGCCGTCAACGAGAAGTCGACGTTCTATGTCCCGCAGTGACACCCCCTCCTCGCCGGCCGTCGAGCCGCCCTGGTACCGGCAGGTCTGGCCGTGGCTGCTGATGCTGATGCCCGCCACCGCGCTGGTCGGTGGCGTCATCACGTTCTGGCTCGCCGCGACGACGAACGACTCCCTGGTCGTCGACGACTACTACAAGGAAGGGCGCGCGATCAATCGCGAGCTCGCCCGTGACAGGCGCGCGACCGAACTCGGCCTGTCGGCGACACTCGACCGCGACGGCGCGGGGCGGCCGCGGCTGCGCGTGGTCAGCCGTGCGAACGCCGCGCTCGGCCCGACGCTCACGATGCGGCTGGTGCACGCCACGCGCGCCGAGCTCGACCGCAGCTTCTCGCTGGCCGCCGGCACCGACGGCGTCTACACTGCGGCCGACGGGGCGCTGCCGGAGGGCGGCCACTGGAACATCCAGATCGAAGAGCCCGAGCGACGCTGGCGCCTGGTCGCATCGGCCAAGGGTTTCACGAAACCGGTCGCATTCGAGTCCGCGACCCCCTGATCCTGTGGGAGGAGACGACGTGAACACACAGACCGCGAACCCGCCGGTCGGGTCCCGCAAGCTGGGCCGCTTCCTGGTGTACGTGCTGTGGCCGGCGTTCCTGATGTCGGTCGTGGCGGTCGGCGTGTTCTTCTCGATGATCGACCCGCAGGAGCTCGACGTCGTCGGCCTGCACCTGGCCGACAGCCGCGAGGCCGCGTACACGATCGGCTTCTTCGTGTTCTGGGCGCTGTTCAGCGCCTGCAGCTCGCTGACGTTCTTCCTGACGCTGGGCGGCTCGGGATTGCCGGGCAACGACGCCGGCTGAGACCGCGGCCCGCCCGACGCCGGCGGTTGCGCGCCACGGCCCGAGCGTGCTTTGGCGGCCGGCCCGGCCGCGCGGCGCGCGCAGGGGCCTCAGCGCCCTCCGCCCACGTCGAGCACCGCACCGGTCACGTACGACGCCTCGTCCGACAGCACCCACGCGATCGCACGCGCGACCTCGATCGCCTCGCCGCCGCGCTTCATCGGGATCGCGTCCTTGAGCCGGTCGACGCGGCCCGGCTCGCCGCCGCTCGCGTGGATGTCGGTGTACGTGAGGCCGGGCCGCACCGCGTTGACCCGGATGCCCTCCGAGGCGACCTCCTTCGCCAGCCCGACGGTCATCGTGTCGATCGCGCCCTTCGACGCCGCGTAGTCGACGTACTCCGCCGGCGACCCGAGCCGCGACGCCACCGACGACACGTTGACGATCGTGCCGCCCGGCCCGCCGTGGCGCGTCGACATGCGCCGCACCGCCTCGCGCGCGCACAGGAAGGCGCCGATCACGTTGGTGCGGAACATCGCCTCCAGGCGCGCCGCGTCGTACTCGTCGACGCGCCGCGACGGCGCGACGATCCCGGCGTTGTTCACGAGCGCGCCCACGCGCCCGAGCGCGGCGTCGGTCTCGGCGAACAGCCGCCGCACGTCGGCGTCGACGCCGACGTCGGCGCGCACCGCGAGCGCGCGCACGCCGGCGGCCCGCGCGTCGCGCACGACCTCGTCGGCCGCGCCCGGGTTCGACAGCCAGCTCACGCACACGTCCCAGCCGCGCTGCGCGAGCAGCCGTGCGGTCGCGGCGCCGATGCCGCGGCCTCCGCCGGTGACGATCGCGACGCCGGACATCACCCTTCGTGCAGCCGTCCGATGCGCCGGCGGTCGCGCTTGGTCGGGCGCCCGCCCTCGATCGCGTCCGACGGCTCGCTGTAGAGCGCGCGGCGCGCCTGGGCCTCGACGCGCTTGCGAACCGACTCGGGCGTCTCCTCGTACATCGCCTGCGCGAGCGTCGCCGAGCCGCGGCGGTCGGTGACGCTGCGCACGATCACCGTGCGCTCGAAGTCGCCGACGCGCACCCAGACCCGCGCGCCGACGCGCGCCGGGCGGGCGAGCTTGACGCGCTCGCCGTCGACGAGCACGCGCCCGGCGTCGATCGCCTCCTGCGCGAGCCCGCGGCTCTTGAAGAAGCGCGCGGCCCACAGCCACTTGTCGATGCGGACGTCGTCGTCGTGCACGCTCAGCCCGGCGCCGGCGACCGGCGAGACGGGGCGGCCGGACTGCGCGGCGCGCGCTCCCCCACCGTCAGTGCCCCTCGAAGCTCGCGAGCGCGTGCAGCGACACGCCGGCCGCGCGCAGCTTCGCCGAGCCGCCGAGATCGGGGAGGTCGATGATCGAGGCCGCCTCGACGACGTTGCCGCCGAGCTTGCCGATCAGGCGGCAGCCGGCGAGCATCGTCCCGCCGGTGGCGACCAGGTCGTCGATGAGCAGCACGCGGTCGCCTGCGCGGCACGCGTCGGAGTGGACCTCGACGCTCGCGCTGCCGTACTCGAGCTCGTAGTCCTCGGAGAGCGTCTCGAACGGCAGCTTGCCCTTCTTGCGGATCGGCACGAAGCCCAGATTGAGCTCGTACGCAACGATGGCGCCGACGATGAACCCGCGCGCGTCGATGCCGGCGACGAGGTCGAGGTCGTAGTCCATGTAGCGGTGCACGAACAGGTCGACGAGGACGCGCAGCGTCTTCGGGTCCTGCAGCAGCGGCGTGATGTCGCGGAACATCACGCCCGGCTCGGGCCAGTCCGGAACCGTGCGGATGCGGCGCTTGATGTAGTCGGGGTCGAGCATGTCGGGTCGGGGTCGTCGCGTATTTTAGGCATACTCGTGCATGGCCCGCGCGGGCCGCAGCATCGAGAGGACGACGACGTGCCGATTCCGCCGAAGGAGCGCTATTTCGAGGACTTCCGCGCCGGGGAGGTGATCGAGTACGGGGACGCGCTGATCACCGAGGAGGAGATCGTCGAGTTCGCCAAGCGCTACGACCCGCAGCCGTTCCACGTCGACAAGGCCGCCGCCGAGCGCAGCATGTACGGCGGCCTGATCGCCAGCGGCTGGATGACCGGCTCGGTGGTGATGCGCATGCTCGTCGACAACTTCGTGCCGCGCAATGCCGGCCTGGGCTCGCCGGGCATGGACGAGGTGCGCTGGCTCAAGCCGGTGCGGCCCGGAGACCGTCTTCGCGTGCGCGTGACCATCGCCGAGACGCGGCGCTCGCGCAGCAAGCCCGATCGCGGGTCGGTGCTCGTGCAGCAGGAGGCGATCAACCAGAACGGCGAGGTGGTGATGACGATCAAGAGCTGGGGCATGTACCTGTGCCGCGACCCGAAGGCGCCGTGAGATGCTGAAGATCTGGGGTCGCACGACGTCGTCGAACGTCCAGAAGGTGCTGTGGCTCGCCGGCGAGATCGGGCTGCCGTACGAACGGATCGACGCGGGCGGCGCGTTCGGCGTCGTCGACACGCCCGCGTACCGCGCGATGAACCCGAACGGGCTGGTGCCGACGATCGACGACGACGGCTTCGTGCTGTGGGAGTCGAACACGATCGTTCGCTACCTCGCCGCGAAGCATGCGGCCGTGTCGATCTACCCGGCCGACGTGCGCGCGCGCGCCGACGTCGAGCGCTGGATGGACTGGGGAACGTCGGTGCTCGCGCCCGCGATCACGCCGGCGTTCTGGCAGCTGGTTCGCACGCCGCCTGCGCAGCGCGACGCGGCCGCGGTCGCGGCGAGCGCCGCCAGGACCGCGCAGGCGACCGCGATCCTCGACGCCCGGCTGGCGGACCGGCCCTACCTGTGCGGCGACGCGCTCACGCTCGCCGACGTCGTCTGCGGCATCAACACCTACCGCTGGCTGAATCTGGACTTCGCGGGCGCCGGGCACCCGCGCCCGCCGCAGCCGGCGCTGCAGGCGTGGTACGAGCGCCTCGCGCAGCGGCCCGCGTATCGCGACGCGGTGATGATCCCGATCACCTGACGCGGCGCCTGCGCTTCGCGAGCGTCGCCCGGCCGGCGACGCGGCCCGGCGACTCGCCCGGGAGGCCGCCGACGGTCGCCCGCCGGGTCGGCCGGCGAGCGCCTCACATGCCCTTGAACTGAGCGGCGAATTGCCGGCTGACCGCGAGCTTCACGTCGCGGCCGCACGCCTGGTCGCGC
>Ga0268298_10005966_pt1 | contig 11211 bp, 7 predicted proteins | sample WWTPWeurt_MetaG_FD_194462 | JGI IMG/M metagenome (GOLD analysis project Ga0268298, IMG submission 194462) | Activated sludge microbial communities from WWTP in Nijmegen, Gelderland, Netherland - WWTP Weurt | ecosystem: Engineered > WWTP > Aerobic digester > Activated sludge | place: Netherlands... | reverse complement strand
CCATCGCCAATCTGCAAAACGTTAGGTGCAAGCGTAGCGGACGACATAACATACATCAAACAAACATTAAAACGACAGAAAAAAATGCCAACGCTTCGTAAAATTAAAAGAGCTGCAAGCCGACACACAAGCCAACGCTTTTGCAGCACATTTAATTTTACCCAACCGCACCCAAAGCCCACCCACCACCCTAACCAGTGGACAGTGACAATTTGAGTGCAACTTTTGACAAAAACAGACTATAAAAAACTACCTTTACGAACTGAATATTTTAAATTAATAAATGACAAATCAAAACCCAGAACAAATAGCAAGAGACCAAATCGACAAGCAATTGTTGGCTTGTGGCTGGGTTGTTCAGAGTAAATCCAAAATAAATTTAAACGAAAACTTAGGTGTTGCAGTTCGTGAATATCAAACAGATGTTGGACCAGCGGACTATGTATTATTTGTTGACGGAAAACCAGTTGGAGTAATTGAAGCAAAACGTGAAGAAGAAGGACACAAATTAAGTGTTCACGAAGACCAAGCAGAAGATTATGCAACAGCCAAACTGAAATATTTAAATAACGAGAAACTTCCTTTTGTTTATTTAAGTACAGGAGAACTAACCACTTTGACTGATTTCAGAGACCCGAAACCAAGAGCAAGAAATGTATTTTCTTTTCATAGACCTAAGACCATTCAAGACTGGCTCAAGAAACCAAAATCATTGCGGACTTCTATCAATGATTTGAATGTATTGCCAATTGAAGGACTGCGTGATTGCCAAGTGAATGCAATAACTAATCTTGAAAAATCTTTTAAAAGCAACAAACCAAGAGCATTGATACAAATGGCGACTGGTTCTGGAAAAACCTTTACTGCCATTACGTTTATTTATCGCTTACTGAAATTTACACAAGCAAAAAAGATTTTATTTTTGGTTGACACCAAAAACTTAGGCGAACAAGCTGAACAAGAATTTATGTCGTTTTTACCCAATGACGACAACAGAAAATTTACTGAATTGTATGGCGTTCATCGCCTTAAATCAAAACATATTCCAGACGACAACCACGTATACATTAGTACCATTCAACGCTTGTATGCTGTTCTGAAAGGACAGGATTTAGAAGAAAGTGCCGAAGAAGAAAATCCAAACGAAAAATGGCAACCCAAAGAAGTGCCACCTATTGAATACAACGAAAAACTGCCTTTAGAATATTTTGATTTTATAGTAATTGACGAATGCCACAGAAGTATTTACAATTTGTGGATGCAGGTTTTGGATTATTTCGATGCTTTTCAAGTTGGCTTAACCGCTACACCTGATGCAAGAACAATTGCTTATTTCAAACAAAATATTGTTTCTGAATATTCACACGAAATGGCTGTTGCTGATGGTGTCAATGTTGGTTATGATGTGTATTTGATAGACACCAAAATAACCCAACAAGGTGCAACCCTTTGGAAAGGCGAATATGTAGAACACAGAGAACGGCTGAGCCGAAAGAAGCGATTGGAACTACAAGACGAAGACGAAGCATACAGTTCAACACAGTTGGACAAAGACATTGTAAATCCAAATCAAATAAGAACGGTTATCAGAACATTCAAAGAGTATTTGCCCGAAATGTTTCCCGACCGCTTTGACAAGGAAGGTGTTTTTGAAGTTCCTAAGACTTTGATTTTTGCAAAGACTGATAGTCATGCCGATGATATTATTCAAATTGTAAGAGAAGAATTTGACGAAGAAAACCGCTTTTGCAAAAAAGTAACTTATAAAGCTACAGAAGACCCAAAATCTGTTTTGGCTCAATTTAGAAACGACTATCATCCTCGTATTGCAGTCACAGTAGATATGATTGCCACAGGCACAGATGTAAAACCTTTGGAGTGTTTGCTTTTTATGAGAGATGTAAAAAGCCGTAACTACTTTGAGCAAATGAAAGGACGAGGCACACGAGTTATCAATTTTGATGACTTGAAAAAAGTATCACCTTCGGCAAAAATCACCAAAGACCATTTTGTAATTGTAGACGCAATTGGCGTGACCAAAAGTTTAAAAACTGATAGCCGACCATTGGAGAAAAAACCTGGTGTTGCTTTGAAAGATTTGTTGGGTGCTGTAGCTGTGGGTGCTAGAGACGAAGATTTGTTTACTTCATTGGCAAACCGCCTTACAAGATTAGACAAACAGATTACCGAAAAAGAGAAAAAACAATTTGAAGAAAAATCGGGAGGTATACCGCTTTCTTCTGTAGTGAAAGGTTTATTGAATGCTTACAACCCCGATACGGTTGAAGCCATTGAACAAAAAATAAGAATCGAAAAAATGGGCGATGCTCCCATTGAAATTGAAGCTGCCATTACAAAAGAACTGGAGCAACTGCGAAACCAATCAGCTAAAGTTTTTACTGGCGAACTAAACGAATACATTGAAAATGTGCGAAAAGCACACGAACAAAAAATTGATTTGCTCAACCCCGATGAAGTATTAAACGTAGGCTGGGACAAAGACAACAAAGACAAGGCAAACGAAACCATTGCCTCTTTTAAAGAATGGATAGAAAGCCATAAAGACGAAGTAATTGCATTACAAATATTTTACGGACAACCTTACCGCAGAAGGGAACTGACTTTTAAGATGATAAAAGAGTTGGTAGAACTTATTGTATTAGAAAAACCAACCCTTGCAACAATGAGTATTTGGCGAGCATACGAACAATTGGAAACTGTAAGCGGACAACCGAAAAATGAAATGGTGGCTTTGGTATCGTTAATACGAAAAGTAGCTGGAATTGATGCAACTTTAACACCTTATGACAAAACCGTTGACCGAAATTTCCAACAATGGATTTTGAAAAAGAATGCAGGGCAACACAACCGATTTACTAAAGAACAAATGGAATGGTTACAAATGCTAAAAGAGCAAATAGCAACTTCGGTGCATATTGATGCCGATGATTTAGACTACACCCCTTTTGATGCCAAAGGCGGTAAAGGGAAAATGTGGCAACTTTTTGGCGAAGATATGAACACCATTATTAACGAATTAAACGAAGCGCTAGCAGCATAATTATGAAAATAGAAAACTTACCTGATACTTGGACAATTGCCAAACTAGAGGACTTATTAGATTATATTCAACCAACCAACTTCATCGTTAATTCTACTGATTATGATGATACATATAAAACACCAGTTCTAACTGCTGGTAAAAGTTTTATTTTAGGTCACACAAATGAAACAGAAGGAATATTTAATAATTTACCAACTATAATATTTGACGATTTTACTACTGCAATTAAGTTTGTCACATTTCCTTTCAAGGTAAAATCATCAGCAATGAAGATTTTAGTCCCAACTAATAAAATAATAAATCTAAAATTTGTTTACTATTTTATGGAGACATTGCGGATGAATGTTGATACCCATAAAAGATACTGGATATCGGTTGGTTCAAAAATTGAAATGCCTTTCCCTCCTATTAAAGAACAAAACAGAATTGTAGAAAAAGTCGAACAAGTATTTTCAGAATTAGATAATATTCTGAAAATACTAGAAGACTTAACTGGGGTGTATTATTATTTGCCTTCAACTTCAGGAAAAATTGGTCTAATGAGGCAGAGTATTTTAAAAAAAGCATTTGAAGGTAAATTAGTAGAACAAGACCCAAATGATGAACCTGCATCAGTTTTGTTAGAAAGGATAAAAGCAGAAAGAGAAAAAAATAAGCCTGTTAAGAAAGTAAAGGATAAAAAAGTAAAATTGAAAAAAGAAATTAAAGTTAAAGCTGAACTATGATAGCAAAAAGAAATCATATACGAGTATTTGTAGCGTCTACGGTTTACAATTTTGAGCATATACTAAAACAAGTTTATGAACTTTTAGATAGTTATGGATATGATGTTTGTATGTCACATATGGGTACAATTTTGCTAGATAGTTCTCAATCAAACTTAGATAACTGTGTTAATGCAGTTAATGAATGTGATATTTTTGTGGGATTCATCAGACCTAATTATGGTTCTGGAGTTTTAGAGAAAGATGGTAAATCAATTACCCATTTTGAATTTGAAACTGCCTTTGTTCGAAATATTCCACGATTTGTCTTAGCTGACTATCGTGTGGTTTTTACGAGAGCATTATTTAAAGATTCATTTGTCATAGAAGATTCAACAGCCAAGAGAATTAATTTTGATAAAATATCATTTGAAGATAATGGCGTAATGGATACAAGATGTATTAGAATGTACAATGATGCTATAAAGGACAAAGAAAAGCCGGCTTCGAAAAGAACTGGAAACTGGGTTCAAGAATATATAAACTATGATGACATCAAGATGCATCTTGAAAGTCAGTTTAAATATCCGGAACGCATTCAAAAATTAATTGACAAATCAAAAGGAACGGGAATATGAGTGCAAAAACTTTTATAAAAGAACTCATCAGCCAGCAAGAGCATAATTCGCTTGAGTTTAAAACAGGTTGGAATGTGGAAGCTATTTTGAAAACCATCTGTGCTTTTTTAAATACAGAAGGCGGTTGGATTATTGTGGGTCATAACGAAAAAGAACTTATTGGTTTGCCGGATATTACAGAACAAAAAGTAAATGAGCTAAAACGAAATGCTTTAGAAAATATTTTTCCTCAACCTTTGGTCTATGTTCAATTAGAAACTGTAAATGAAAAATCTATCGTTCTATTAAATGTATTAAAGGGTTCAAGACAACCCTATTCTTATCAGAAAAAATACTTTATTAGAAAAGGAAGTCAAACTTTAGAAGCTAGTCCTGATGATGTGAGTTTAATTTTACGGTCATCAAATCAATATACTTCAAGTTGGGAAAAGCTTACAACCGTTGATGCGAAGTATATTGATTTAAATGAAAATGAAATATCAGCCACAATTATTGCTGCCAATAAGCTTGGAAAAACTAAATCATTGCCCGAAAGCCCAAAAGATTTTTTGAGTTATTTTCAATTGATTGATTACACAGCAGTAAAAAACGGAGCAGTCATTCTTTATGGAAATGAACCGACAAAGTTTTTTACTCAATGTAGAATACGTATTACCAATATGCCTGAGGGTGCTACTGGCGATAACTTCAGCGACATTGAAATAATTGAGGATAATCTTTTTGTTTCTTTCAAAAGAGTGATGGATTACTTCAAGAAAAACAATCCAATTGTAAGTGAATTTCATCAAGACAGCCCTTTAAGAACTGACCGTGAAAAGTATCCGTTTGCGGCCTTAGATGAAGCCATTGTAAATGCAATGGTTCACAGAGATTATGGAGATATGTCAGGTGAAATAACAATCAATATTCATAAGGACAAAATTGAAATCATTAATTCAGGCGAAATACCATCTGATATAATTACGAAGAAAAACAAAATTGAATCGCACCATTCTGTTTTGAGGAATCCTACAATTGCTCATATGTTTTTCTTGAGAGGCAAAATGGAAAAATTAGGGCGTGGGCTTTCTCTAATTAAAAAGCAATTTGATGAATTAGGTTTAAAATCGCCTGAGTGGACATTTCAAAGCGGTTATACCAAGCTAACGTTGTATGGTGTAAAAGAAGAGATAAAAATAAATGAACGTATGATTCATTTTCTTTCTGAAATGAATCCTGACAACGCCTATTCTAGTGAAGATTATATGGAGTTTTTTATGGGTGACATTAAAGAAAGAACTGCAAGAATGGATCTGCAAAAACTTACCGAAGGCGGTTGGCTAAAAAAAATAGGTGATGGTCCTCAAACCAAGTACTCAAAAACTAAGAAAAAATTGCCGGATGTTGCCGGATAAAACAAACAAGTAATGGTAAACGCATTGAAATACAACGAGTTAAAAAATACATCAAGTGGGTTGTTTTGCCGGATAGTTCCGGAAAGCATCATAGCTTCACAAAGAAAGAACCCGTGCCGGATTTTGCCGGATAGCATATACCAAACCCTAAATAACGCTTGTTTATCAAGCAATTACAATAATTAAGATTTGCCGGTTATTGCCGGATAATAAAAAATGAAGAAAGAAAAATGAGCAACGAAAGCAACAATACATCAAGCATAATAAGTAAAGTATGGAGTTTCTGTACGATTCTAAAAGACGATGGCGTAAGCTATGGCGACTATTTGGAGCAGTTAACCTATTTGCTATTTTTGAAAATGGCGGACGAGTTTAGCAAACCGCCATACAATAGAAAACTACCTATTCCACCAAATTACAATTGGGAAAGTTTATCAGAAAAACGTGGAGCGGAACTAGAAGACCATTATAGTAGATTATTGCGTGAACTATCACAGTCAAAAGGCGTGTTGGGGCAAATATTTATTAAAAGCCAAAACAAAATACAAGACCCCGCCAAACTCTACAAGCTAATTGATATGATAGACAAGGAACAGTGGAGTACAATGGGTGCTGATGTAAAAGGAAAAATTTACGAAGGTCTTTTAGAGAAAAATGCAGAAGACACTAAGAGCGGTGCAGGTCAGTATTTCACACCAAGAGCCTTAATTCGTGCGATAGTAGAATGTATAAGACCAGAACCTATGAAAACTATTGCCGACCCAGCGTGTGGCACTGGCGGTTTCTTTTTAGCAGCTTATGACTTTATCGCTAATCCAACTAACTATTCGCTAACCAAAGAGCAAAAAGAATTTTTGAAGCATCAAACCTTTTTTGGAAACGAAATAGTGGCAGGAACAAGAAGGATGGCATTAATGAATTTATTTTTACACAATATTGGCGATTTTGAAAGTGATAATTTTATTTCCCCAGCTGATGCTTTGATTTCAGATAGTGGTTTGCGTGTAGATTATATTTTAGCCAATCCGCCATTCGGAAAAAAAAGCAGTATGACTTTTACTAATGACGAAGGCGAACAAGATAGCGAAGACCTTACTTACAATCGTCAAGATTTTTGGGTAACTACCAGCAACAAACAATTGAACTTTGTGCAGCACATTCGTACTATGCTCAAATCGGACGGTCGAGCCGCAGTAGTCTTACCCGACAATGTTTTGTCTGAAGGTTTTGTAGGTGAAACCATCAGAAAGAAGTTATTAGAAACAACCAACTTACATACTATTCTTCGCTTACCAACAGGAATTTTTTACAAGCAAGGTGTAAAAGCCAACGTGTTGTTTTTCGACAACAAACCTGCAGCTAAAATAGCACAAACAAAAGAAATTTGGTTTTATGATTTCAGAACCAATATCAAGTTTTCATTAAAGAAAAATCCCTTACAATTGGAAGACTTGAAAGATTTTATTGAATGTTATAATCCAACCAATATTAATAAGAGAAAGGAAACATACAACGTTGAGACCAACCCAGAAGGTCGTTGGAGAAAATTTACTTACCAAGAAATAATTGAAAGAGATAAAACTAGCCTAGATATTAGTTGGATTAAAGACGAAAGCCTTACCGACCTCGCTAACTTGCCTGACCCTGATGTTTTAGCAAATGACATTATTGAAGATTTGAAATCAAGCATTGAAAGTTTTGAAGAAATAATGCTAGCGATGAACGGAAAATAGCCAACGCCTTTGGTAGCACATTTAATTTTGTCCAACCGCACCCCAAAACATTAATAAAATATACGCATGATAAAATTTGAAATTCTGATTGACGATTCATTTGCTAACACAAATAGAGACGGAACAATTACACCAGTTGACAATAAAAGTGTGTTAAGCATGATTAATGACTTCGAGGACGGTAAATGGCGATTTCAAGAATTTCAGAATTTCATTTGGGATAATATTGCAGAAACTTCATTGTCTTTCAAAGAAAGGGAAAGTCTTGTAGATAAAAGTCATTCTCTATTAACCTCCGCAGCACAAAGTTTAAGACTAACTGATAAAGAAGGGGATATTAGTAAAGGAAGTGAATTAGCGGAAATAATACTTTATGGCATAATGAAGCATCACTATAATGCCTTACCCGTTGTTCCCAAAATATTTTACAAACAAAATCCTCAAGATAATGCCAAAGGAGCTGACAGTGTTCATATCGTAATTGAAAATGGAGGGACTGATTTTTCAATATGGTTTGGAGAAGCGAAATTTTACAATAGCATTGAAGACGCCAGACTTGGAGTAATTATTGAATCAGTTGAAAACTCATTACTCACTGATAAAATCAAAAAAGAAAACAGCATTATTACCAATGTTTCAGACATCAATCATTTAATAGGAGATGAGATTTTACGTAACAAAATTACGACAGCATTATCACCTAAAGAATCTTTAGACAATCTCAAACCTAAACTTCACATTCCAATATTACTCCTTCATGAATGTGCAATTACAAAAGCACAAACAACTTTGACGGACGGCTATAAGAAAGAACTAATTGAATACCACAAACAACGGAGTGAATCATACTTTAAAAAGCAGATTAACAAATTTGGCGGACTTCATATGTATTCAGAAATACATTTTCATGTTATTCTATTGCCTGTTCCTGATAAGAAGGAAATTGTTGCCAAATTTGTTTCCATCGCTGATTTTTATAAAAACCAATAATATTTATGGAAATTTTCGAAACCTGTCATGTTGTAAATGATTACCTAATTGCCAATAACGAAGTTATGGCAAGAAATGAATTGATTAAATTACTTGATTATCACGCAAGAAATGAAATTGAATATACGCCACTCGTTAATCATTTAATTAGGGCTACAGGTCTATTTCCATATCTCCAGCCAGAGAACTCTTCTTGGGAAGATAGGTATGTCTATGAGGTATTCAAGGTTGATATAGGTGGAAAAGAATCAACTTTGCATAGAGAGCAATCTTCACTTTTAAAAAGATTAGTCAACGGAGAAAATATTGCAGTAAGTGCTCCAACAAGTTTTGGAAAAAGTTTTGTAATAGATGCTTTTATTTCAATCAATAAACCAAATAATGTAGTAATCATTGTTCCAACTATTGCATTGACAGATGAAACAAGAAGGCGGTTATATAAGAAATTTTCAAATCAATACAAAATAATAACTACAACAGAGGTAGAATTAGCAGACAAAAATATTTTTATTTTCCCTCAAGAAAGGGCAATGAATTATGTCAATAAAATAGATAGTATTGATATTCTAATTATTGATGAATTCTACAAAGCTAGTTCCGACTACGATAAAACACGTTCCCCATCATTACTGAAGGCAATTATTAAACTCGGACAAAAATCTAAACAGAAATATTTTTTAGCACCCAATATTACATCCATTGGGGACAATGTTTTTACACAAGACATGACTTTTGAGGACAAGTTAGATTTCAATACGGTGTATCTTGAAAAGTTTGATTTGTATAAGGAAATCAATAAGGATGAAATATTAAAAGGGCAAGCCCTTTTAAATATTCTGGCCGAGACCAAAACAAAATCCCTTATTTACGCTGCATCATATCCGCAAATAGATAAGGTTTCAAATCTCCTAAATGAAAATATTCCCATTTCACAAAAACCTTTACTTATTAGCTTTTCAAAATGGCTAACAGTAAATTATGGTGCTAATTGGAAGTTGACAAATTTAATAAAACGAGGAATTGGAATTCATAATGGTCAATTGCATCGTTCCATTAGCCAAATACAAGTAAAGCTATTTGAAGAAAGAGAAGGAATTGACAATATTATTTCAACATCTTCAATTATTGAAGGTGTTAATACATCAGCGGAAAATGTAATTATTTGGCGGAATAGAAAAAGTGGTGGGAATAGTATTCTGGATAGTTTCACTTATAAAAATATTATTGGTCGAGGAGGAAGAATGTTTAAATACTTTATTGGTAAAATATACCTTTTAGAAGCACCACCCGAAGAAGGTGCAACTCAATTGGATATTCCATTTCCAGACACAATTTTAGGAGACATTGATGCTGATGTTTACAAAGCAAGTTTAAATAATGAGCAAATAGCAAAAATTACCGTTTTTAAACAAGAAATGTATGACATACTTGGCAAGGAAACATATGACCGATTGCTTAAAGAAAATATTTTCCAATCAAATAATTCTGACTTCATAAAAGAAACGGCAAAGCAGATGAAACAAAATCCTGCAGAATGGAATGGATTATCGTTTCTAAACTCTGATGACACCGAATCTTGGGACAGACTTTTGTGGAAGATTATTAGCCTGCACCCTGGTGAATGGGGTGATGGACCTTATGGTGTTCAACACAAAAAATTTGTAGCTTTTGTCAAAGTATTAGTTGACAATTGGGGTAGGACAATTCCCGAACTTTTAGATGAATTAGACGAAGATGAAATAGATATTGAGCAATTCTTTAAACTAGAAAGAATTGCGGCTTTTAATTTATCTTCTCTAATAAGCGACATAAATATTTTACAAAAGGAAATACTAAATAATGGAACTGATGTATCTCCTTTCATTTCTAGAGTTTCTCATGCCTTTTTGCCTTCTGTTGTCTACCAGCTCGAGGAATACGGTTTGCCAAGAATGATTTCAAGAAAATTACATCAATATGGTTTGGTAAACTTTTTAGACGAAGAATTAAATATTCATAAAGCAATAGAAATGTTTCATAACATTGGAAAGGAAAAAATATTTTCACTGTTTATTGACGACTTTGACAAATATATAATAGAGTATTTTTATGATGGGATCACTTTGACACAAGAAAAACAGACAACATAAGCCAACGCATTTGGTAGCACATTTGCATTTTTTGCCGACACACAATTCAACGCTAAAAAATGCAAAAGAGCTACCAAGCCAACGCACCAAGACAGCAGTAAACAATGGACAACAGAGCAACGACAGAGAGAACGCCAGCACCTAACAGCGGTTTTGCAAAAAAGCGGGTTCATTGGTTAATTGAGCATTCTACCTCGCATCAAATTTTGTGGTATGTTGACAGTTTAGTGTTACGAAATCCGCTTCTTCGCAAAGCCGCAAACCGTTAGCAGTAATGCTTGTTTATAGAATATTTCGAAAAAATTAACTAAAATAAAATCTAAAAAAATAAAAATGAAATATGTAAAAACACTCGTAATTTTTATACAAAAAACATCAGACACTTTAATTTCAGTATATTTTTTAGTTCTAATTATGATTCTTTTTATTGTTATTTCAGGCTGTAATAAAACAAGTGAACCGACACCTGACTCAAAGACAAGTAGTTCATCTAGCAGTAATATAGTTTACAAATCATATATTGTTGACTCCTTAAATTTATCTAATGATACAATTTATT
>Ga0268298_10005965_pt1 | contig 11211 bp, 14 predicted proteins | sample WWTPWeurt_MetaG_FD_194462 | JGI IMG/M metagenome (GOLD analysis project Ga0268298, IMG submission 194462) | Activated sludge microbial communities from WWTP in Nijmegen, Gelderland, Netherland - WWTP Weurt | ecosystem: Engineered > WWTP > Aerobic digester > Activated sludge | place... | reverse complement strand
CCCTGTCGGTCATCCTCGACGGCATGGAGCACGAGATGATGATGGCCCCCAACGAGCACGTGCTCGACGTGGCCCTCAACGCCGGTCTCGATCTGCCCTTCTCGTGCAAGGCCGGTGTGTGCTGCACCTGCCGCGCCAAGGTGCTGGAAGGCACGGTCGAGATGGACAAGAACTTCACCCTCGAAGGCGCCGAGATGGCCCAGGGTTTTGTGCTGAGCTGCCAGGCCCGGCCGACCAGCGGGCGTTTGCTGGTGAGTTTCGACGAGCGCTGAAAAAAACCGGGCCGGCCCCGTCGCCGTATTGATCGTGCTCTCGTACGGCGGCGTGGCGCTGTTTCACGGGCAGCCCCAGGCCGCCCCAGGGCACGAGTTCGCCATTGCTTTACGGGTGAGGCGCACCGGGCGCATTGAGAACCTTGCGCCCGGCTTGTAATGCGTGCTTCAGGCCAGGGTGCCGTTGCGGTAGTCGTCCAGTGCCTGCTCGATTTCCTCGCGGGTGTTCATCACGAAGGGGCCGTACTGGACGACGGGCTCGCCGAGGGGGCGGGCGGCCAGCAGCAGAAAGCTCGCGCCGTGCTGGCCGGCGGTGACTTCGATACGGGCGCCGGGTGACAGGATGCCCGCCTCGCGGGTGGCAAGGGGGCGCGCTGAATCGTCAGCTCCGACCGTCAGTTCGCCGGCATAGGGGTAGAGGAAGGCCGTGTGGCCTTCCGGCACGGGGTGGCCGAAGCGCTGGCCGGCTTCGAGCCGCACATCGAGAAACAGCGGCGCCGTGGACAAGCCCTGGATCGGGCCGGGGCGCGCCTGGCCGTCGGTGGTTTCGAGTGTGCCGGCGATGATCCGCACTTCTCCGCCCGGAATGCCGAGCGGCGGAATTTCTTCCGGCTGGATGTCCCGGTAGGCGGCGGGCTTCATCTTTTCGGCGGCCGGCAGGTTGATCCAGAACTGGAAGCCATGTAGACGGCCGCTTTGCTGCAGCGGCATTTCCGAATGGATGATGCCGCGTCCGGCGGTCATCCACTGGGCGCCGCCGCCGCGCAGATGGCCCTTGTTGCCAAGGTGGTCCTCATGCTGGAAGTCGCCTTCCAGCATGTAGGTCACCGTCTCGAAACCCCGGTGGGGGTGGGCCGGAAAACCGGCGATGTAGTCGTCCGGGTTGTCCGACGCGAACTCGTCGAGCATCAGGAAGGGGTCGAGACGCAGCCACTGGCTCTGGCCCAGGCTGCGCCGCAGCTTGACACCGGCCCCGTCGGAAACGGGGATGGAGGGGATGATTTTCAGCAGGCTGCGTGTCGTCATGATGCGCTCCGGGCTCGGGTTGCTCGCTTAGGCGGTGAGTTCGGCGACGGCCTTGTGGGCATCGGCGAGGGCGCTGTTCTTGCTGTCGTCGCCCATGTTGAGGCCTTCGGCGTATACAAATTCCACCTCGGTGATGCCGATGAAGCCGAGGAAGTCACGCACGTAGGTGGTCTGGCTGTCTTTCGCGGTGCCGGCGTAGCGGCCGCCGCGGGCGGCGAGGATGTAGGCCTTCTTGCCGGTGAGAAGACCCTTGGGGCCTTCGGCGGTGTACTGGAAGGTGACGCCGGAGCGGGCGATGTGGTCGAAGTAGGCCTTGAGCGTGGAGGGCACGCCGAAGTTGTACATGGGCAGGCCGATGACGACGGTGTCGGCCTGGCGCAGTTCGGCGATCAGCGCGTCGGAGAAATCGACCACGGCTTGCTGCTCGGCGTTGCGCTCTTCGGGCTTGGAGAAGAAGGCGGTGAAGCGGGCGCCATCCAGGTGGGGAACCGGATCGGCGGCGAGATCGCGGCTGACGACGGCGGTGTCGGGGTGGCTGGCCTGCCAGGCCGCGACGAAGCGCTCGGTGAGCTGGCTGGACTGACCGTGGTTGGAGAACAGGCTGGCGTTGATCTTGAGAAGGGTGCTCATTTGAGTGACTCCGTGTCGGGTTGCGATGGCTGTATTAAACGATTTACCGAAGAGATAAAAAAGTACAAGATTTCGTTTAAATCCATCGAATGGTTAGATGATGACCGTGCTTCCCACTCCCCATATCGCGCTTGATCAGTGGCGCGCCCTGATTGCCGTGGTTGATTCCGGCGGCTATGCGCAGGCGGCGGAGGCGCTGCACAAGAGCCAGTCTGCGGTGACTTACGCGGTGCAGAAGATCGAGTCGGTGCTGGGCGTGAGCGCCTTCGAGATCCAGGGCAGGAAGGCGGTGCTGACCTCCACCGGTCACATGCTTTACCGCCGCGCACTGGCGCTGGTGGGCGAGGCCGGTGACCTGGAGCTGGCGGCGCGCAAGCATTCGGCCGGCTGGGAGGCGGAGATCGGCCTGGCGGTGGAGGTGCTCTATCCGCCTGATCGGCTCATTGCAGCGCTGGCCCGTTTTGGGGCCGAGGCGCCGCGCACGCGGGTCGAGGTGATCGAATCCGTGCTGGGCGGCACCGGCGAGGCGCTGCTGGGCGGGCAGGCGGAAATTGCCATCACGCCGCATATTCCGCCGGGTTTTCTGGGGGTGCCGCTGATCAATGTGCGGCTGGTGGCGGTGGCCGCGCCGTCGCATCCGCTGCATCGGCTGGGGCGCGAGCTGGGCGAGAAGGATTTGCGGCCATGGCGGCATTTGCCGGTGCGGGCTACGGGTTCGACCCGCGACCGCCGCACCACGACCGTCGAGGTGGAGCAGCGCTGGACTTTCAGCAGCATGTCCATGTCGATTGCCGCGGCCTGCGCCGGGCACGGCTTCGCGTGGTATCCCGAAGCGCGCATCCGTGCCGAGCTGGCCGCGGGTTTACTGAAGCCGCTGCCGCTGGGTGGCGCCGAGGCGCGCTTCATCGATCTTTACCTGGTGCAGGCTGACCCCGATTTCGCCGGGCCGGGTGTGCGTCGGCTGGCGGAAATTCTGGTTGCAGATTCGGTCCTGCGTTCGTAGTACGCTTTGCAGCCCCAAATGCAGCCTCAAACACAGGAGAAGTACCGTGACAGATCGCCAGGCCATCATCCCGAAGGGTATGGAAGCCGTTTACGAAAACATCCACTACGCGCCGGCCGTGCGCGTGGGCAAGACAATCTACGTGTCCGGGCAGATCGGGCGCGACGAGAACATGAAGCTGGTGGAAGGCCGTGAAGCGCAGATCGTGCAGGCCTTTGAAAACCTGAAGAAAGTGCTCGCCGCCGGCGGGGCGACGATGGACGATATTGTCGATCTGACCAGCTTTCACGACGACATGCGTGACCTGTCGCTGTTCATGCAGGTCAAGGACCGTTACCTGACCCGCGATTTTCCAGCCTGGACAGCCATCGGCGCTGCGCAGCTGTGCGGGGCGCCGGGCTACATCATCGAGATCAAGGCTGTAGCGGTTTTGCGCGACTGATGCGCGCCAGCAAAACGCAGCCTGCCCAGTAGATCGAGGCGATGAAGATCCAGGCCTCGAGGTAGAAGGGCCGCCACTGGGCATCGCCGGAAAGGGCGAGGCCCAGTGAGCCGGTGAGTTCGTAAAGGCTGACGATGGTGACAAGCGAGGTGTCCTTGAACAGCGCGATGGCGCTGTTGGCCAGCGACGGGGCGACCGCGCGCAGCACCTGGGGCAGCACGATCCAGCGCTGGGTCTGCCAGTCGCTGAAGCCCAGGGCAGCTGCGGCGTCGAGTTGCTCGGTGCGCAGGGCCTGCAGGCCGCCGCGGATGATCTCGGACAGATAGGCGGCGGCGAACAGCACGATGGCGATGAGCACGCGCCACAGCATGTCGAGGGCGACGCCATCCGGAAAAAACAGCGGCAGCAAGAACGAAGCGACGAACAGCGCGGCGATCAGCGGAATGCCACGGGCGAGTTCCACGTAGGCGGTGAGCAGGCCGCGCAGCACCGGCAGTGACGAGCGCCGTCCGTAGGCCACGGCGATGCCCAGGGGCAGCGCGCCGGCCATGCCGGCCGCGGTGAGCAGCAGGGTGAGCGGCAGGCCGCCCCAGAGTTCGGTGGGCACGCTTTCCAGTCCGCCAAAGCCGCCGCCGAGAAGCGGAATGGCGACGAGCGGGGCAAGCGCGAGCGCCGGCATCACCAAGCGCCCGCGCAGCACGCCGGTCGCCACCCCCAGCCAGCTTCCGGCAATCAGCCCGGCGGCGAGTATCGACCGCCACGCGTCATTGGCCGGATAGCGGCCAAGCAGGATGAAACGGGCCTTTTCGGCAACCACGCCCCAGCAGGCACCGCGATGGTCGAGCGCCTCGCAGGCGGCGATGTCGGGTGCGAAGCGTGCGTTGAGCACGGCCCATTTGACCAGCGGCGGCAGCCACAGCACGAGGGCTGCCAGCACCAGCAGCGTGAGCCCGGTATTGACGACATCGCCGAAGAAGCTGCGGCGCAGTGAGTCCAGCCTCATGCGGGGCGCCCTTTCAGATTGCGCTGTTCGAGGCGGTGGCTGATCGCCGCCGCGCCAAGCGACAGCAGCAGATAGACCGCAATCACGATGACCAGGCATTCGATGGCGCGGCCGGTCTGGTTGAGACTGGTGCCGGCTACCGAGACGAGATCCGGGTAGCCGATGGCGACCGCCAGCGAGGCATTCTTGAACAGGTTGAGGAGCTGGCTGGTGACCGGCGGCAGGGCCGCCCGCCAGGCCTGGGGCAAGAGCACGTCGATGAAGGCCCGGCGTGGCGACATGCCCAGCGCCAGCGCGGCGAGGCGCTGGCCGGGGGGCAGGGCAAGAACGGCCGCGCGCAGGGTTTCGGCGATGTAGGCGGCGGAATAGAGCGCGAGGCCGATCAGCATGGTGAGGTATTCGGGCGTCAGGCGGGCGCCGCCGTCGATGCCGAAGCCGCCAGGCTCGGGAATCTCGAAGCCGGTTTCGCCCCACCAGGGCACGCTCAGGCCCGACTTGCTGAGAAAAACCCCCGGCGCAAGGTGCATTGCTGCATCGGCCGCGGGGAGCAGGTCGGTGAGGATGAAATACCAGGCGAGCAGCTGGAGCAGCAGCGGAATATTGCGAAAGGCGTTGACGTAGGCACTGGCGAGGCCGCGCACCAGCGGGTTGTCGGCGAGCCGCCCGAAGCCGGCGAGGATCCCGATACCCAGCGCCAGTGCAGCGCCGGGCAGGGCCGCGCGCAGGGTGTTGAGCAGGCCGGCGACAAAGGCGAGCAGGGTGGAATCCCCCGCGTCGACGGGCAGCATGCTTTCACCGAGGCTGAAGCCTGCCGGTTCGAGAAGGAAGTCGAAGCCGCTGCGGATGCCGCGCTGCTCAAGGTGCCCGGCCGTGGTGACGGCGAGCAGCACGAACAGCCCGACGACGGCCGCAAGGATCAGCGCCTGCGCGACGCGGGAGGCGGCACGCATGAGCTTCAGCGCAGCGGCAGGCTGTAGAGGATGCCGCCCTTGTTCCACTGGGCGTTGAGGCCGCGCGGCAGCTTGAGCGGGGAATCGGCGCCGACGTTGCGGTTGAAGATTTCGCCATAGTTGCCAACGGCCTTCACTGCACGGGCGGCCCATTCCCGGTCAAGGCCGAGGCTCTTGCCGAGATCTTCGCCAACGCCGAGAAAACGCTGTACCGATGGATCGGGCGAGCCCTTCAACGCATCCACCTTGCCCTGGGTGATGCCGAGTTCTTCGGCTTCGATCAGGGCATTGATAGTCCATTTGACGATGGCGAACCACTCGTCGTCGCCACGGCGAACGGCCGGGCCGAGGGGCTCCTTGGAGATGATTTCCGGCAGCACGACGTAGTCGTCGGGATTGGGCGCTTCCTTGGCGCGGATGAAGGCCAGTGCCGAGGCGTCGGTGGTGTAGGCCTGGCAGCGGCCGCTGAAGAAGGCCTTGATGGAGGCTTCGAACTTGTCGAAGACCACGGGCTTGACCTTGATGCCCTGGGCGCGGAAGTAGTCGGAGAGGTTTTTCTCGGTGGTGGTGCCGGACTGGACGCAGATTTCGGCGTTCTTAAGCTGCTTGGCGCTCGTCACCCTGGTTTTTTTCGAGACCAGAAAGCCCTGGCCGTCGTAGTAGCTTACCGCGGTGAAGTGCAGGCCGAGAGCAGCGTCGCGGGTCAGGCTCCAGGTGGTGTTGCGGGACAGGATGTCCACTTCGCCGGATTGCAGCGCGGTGAAGCGCTGCTGGGAGCTCAGGGGTACCCAGCGCACCTTGTTGGCGTCGCCAAGCACGGCGGCCGCGATGGCGCGGCAGACGTCCACGTCCAGCCCGCGCCACTGGCCCTGGCTGTCGGCGGCGGAAAAGCCGATCACGCCGGTGCTGACGCCGCAGGCGAGCTGGCCGCGCGACTTGATGCCGTCGAGGGTTTTGCCAGCGTGGGCGGGGGCTGTGAATGCAGCAAGGGCGGCGGCGATGGTCAGGGCGTGGATTCGGGACATGGCAGTCAAAACGGAAAAACCGGGCCGCACAGCTTAACGGGCTTCGGTGTGGTGTTGTAGCCCGGGCTGCGTCGAGGCTATTTGAACGAAAAAAGCCGACGGAGCGTTCCGTCGGCTTTTGGATGCGGCAACTGAAGCTTACTTGACGGTGGCCTTGGTGCGCAGTTCGGCAACGTGGCGTTCGACAGACTGCTGTTCGAGGCGCTGCTTGAGCTGGCCCTTCACTTCGTCGAAAGCCGGAGCCTTGAGGGCGCGGCTGTCGTCGAGCTTGATGACGTGGTAGCCGAAATCGGTTTTGACCGGGGTGGCGGTGTATTTGCCTTTTTCGAGCTTGGTCAGCGCGTCGGCGAAGGGCTTCACGAAGCCGGCCGGGTTGGCCCAGCCGAGGTCGCCGCCCTTGTCCTTGGAACCGGGATCCTTGGATTGCTTGGCGAGTTCGTCGAATTTTTCGCCCTTGTCCAGCTTGGCGATGATGGCCTTGGCGTCTTCTTCCTTTTCTACGAGGACGTGACGGGCCTTGTATTCCTTGTCGCCCAGTTGCGACTTGATCTTTTCGTATTCGGCCTTGACGTCGGCATCACTGACCGGATGGGACTTCATGTAGTCCTGGATGTAGGTGGTCGCGAGGACGGACTGGCGGGCCAGGTCGAGCTTGGTCTGGGTGGCGGCGCTTTTTTCGAGCCCCTTCTTGCGGGCTTCCTGGGCGACGACTTCGAGGCCGATCAGGCGATCCTTGACGGCGGCGCGGAGCTGGTCGGAGTCGGGAGCGCCCTGGGCCTTTTGCTCGGCGATCAGCAGCTCGGCACGGGCCTGGGGAATGGCGGTGCCATTGACGGTGGCGACGGTCTGGGCGACGGCGGGCAGCGCAATGAAGGCTGCAAAAAGAGACACAGCCAGACGGGTCGGGACGGTTTTCATCAGTTTTCCTTGCTTGGTGGGGCGGGTTGGAGTTTTTACTGTTCGTCAGGCAATTTTGCCTGAATGGCCAGGGCGTGGATCTCCCGGCGCATCATCTCGCCCAGCGCATCGTAAATCAACCGGTGGCGGGCGACAGTGTTTTTGCCGCTGAAGGCAGCGGAGGCAATTGTGAGGCGGTAATGGCCGCCACCGGAGCGGGCGCCGGCATGGCCGGCGTGGAGCGCGCTGTCGTCGATCAGTTCGAACCGGGTGGGTTCGAGGGCGGCGAGGCGACGGCGGATCTCGTCCATGACACTCACGGCAGGGTCTTCCGGAAAGGCTTGACCGTGCAGCGGGCGAAAACGCCGGTGGCGACATATGGATCGGCTGCGGCCCAGGCTTCGGCCTCGGCCAGGGAGGGGAATTCGGCAATGATCACGCTGCCGGTGAAGCCGGCGGGGCCGGGATCGGGCGAATCGATTGCCGGGCACGGGCCGGCGAGAATCAGGCGGCCGTCTGCCTGCAGGGCCTGCAGGCGGGCGACGTGTTCGGGGCGGGCAGCGAGACGTTTGTCGAGCGTGCCGGGAACATCTTCACCGATCAGTACGTAAAGCATCAGTTGGATTCCTCTTCAATGTAGCGGGACAGCAGCATTCCCTGGGCCAGCACGAATACGATCATCAGGCCCATGCCGCCGAAAAGCTTGAAGTTGACCCAGGTATCTTCGGAAAAGTTGTATGCAATGAACAGATTCAGTACGCCCATCAGGCCGAAAAAGCCGGCCCAGGCAAGGTTAAGCGTGCCCCAGACGGCCTCAGGCAGTTTCATCTGGGCTTCGAGCATCTTGCGAATCAGGTTCTTTTTGAGCGCGACGGCGGAGAAAATCAGCGCGCCGGCAAAAAACCAGTACAGCACGGTGGGTTTCCACTTGATGAAGGTGGGGTTCTGGAAGAGCAGGGTCGCGCCGCCAAAGACGGTGACGATGGCGAGGCTGACCCACAGCATGGTGTCGACCTTGCGGTGCCGGAACCACACCCAGCCGATCTGGCCGACGGTGGCGGCGATCGCCACGGCGGTTGCGGCGAAGATGCCGGCAAACTTGTAGGCGACGAAAAACAGGATGATAGGGAACAGGTCGAAGAGAAATTTCATTATCGGGGTGTGAGCTTGGGGCTGGGTTCAGGCAGGGTCGGCGCGGTTGCGCATGTGATCGGCAAGGCCGTCGATGGCTGTCCAGAGACGGGCGCGCAGCGGGCTTTCGAGGATGCATTCGTCGAAGGCGAGCTTCATGCACATGAGCCACTGGTCGCGCTCGCGGCTGGCGATGGTGAAGGGCAGGTGACGGGCCCGGAGGCGCGGGTGGCCGTGAGCCTGCTCATAGAGCGGCGGGCCGCCCAGCCAGCCGGTGAGGTACATGAAGAGTTTTTCTTCCGAGCCGGAGAGATCTTCAGGGTGCATCTGACGCACATCCCAGGCTTCGGGAAGGGTATCCATCAATTCGTAGAAGCGGTGGACGAGGCGGCGGATGCCGGCTTCGCCACCGAGTTCTGCGTAGGGCGTGGCGGGTTCAGATACCATGAAAATCCTTCTGGGGGCGGCCGTTGCCACAGTTCATGTTGACGGGCAGGGCTTCGTCCATCATTTCCGGGCGGGGCAGGTTGAGACTGCCCATCAAGTCGATGAAGGACTGACGGCTGCGGCCGGCGAAGCGCGGGTTGCGGTCTTTTTCCTGGCCGATGCAGGACACGCGGGCGCCGTGGTAGTCGTGGGCAGGATAGACCAGCGTTTCGTCGGGCAGGGTGAACAGGCGCTCGGTGATGCTGTCGTAGAGCTGGCCTGCGTCGCCGCCCTGGAAGTCGGTTCGTCCGCAGCCGCCGATCAGGAGCGCGTCTCCGGTGAACAGGCGGTCGCGCCACTGGTAGGTGACGCAGCCGGGGGTGTGGCCGGGGGTGGGGATGACGCGGATCACGTGGTTGCCGAAGACGATGGTGTCGCCGTCGCCGAGCAGCCGGTCGGCGCAGCCCGCGGCACCGTTGCGGCCCATGGCGCTGCGGGCGCCGGTGAGTTCGCGCAGGCCTGCCGCGCCGGTGATGTGATCGGCATGAATATGGGTTTCCAGCACCCACGCCAGGCTCAGCTCCTGCTCTTGCATAAAGCTGAGGTAGGCGCCCAGGTGCTCCTTGACCGAGTCGATGACAACGGCGTCGCCGCTGATGGGGTCGGCGAGCAGATAGGTCAGCGTGGAACTGGTCTGATCGTAGAACTGGTGGAAGAGGATCATGGTGGCGGCGCCATTAAGGAGTTCGGCCCAATTCTAGCTTTAACTCAGGTTTTTGGCGCGGCCGGGAGCAGGATGCAGGCGTCCAGTCCGCCGCCTTCGCGGGGGCCGAGGCGAAATTCGCCGTGCTGGCCACGCACGATGCGATCGACGATGGCCAGGCCCAGCCCCGAGCCCTTGGTGTTGGTGCGGGCGGATTCCAGACGGGTAAAGGGGCGTTTGACTCTTTCGGTCTCGGATGCCGGAATTCCGGGTCCGCGGTCGAGCACGCGGATGAAGGGACGGCCACCTGTGCTGCCGGTTTCGAGTTCGGGTGCTGCGCCGGTGTAGTTGATGGCGTTTTCGATCAGGTTGGTGACGGCCCGGCGCAGGGCTTGCGGGCGTGCCGTCACAAGGCTGCTGCCGCTGCTGCGCACCGTGAGCGGAAAGCCACGGCGGGCGTACACGGCGGAAAGCTCGTCGGCGAGCGCGGCAAGATCGAGGGGCGCGAGGGTTTCGCCGCCATCCACGCGGGAAAACTCCAGAAACTGGCCGATGATGCGGTCCATGTCCTCGATGTCGGAGACCATCGCGTCCACGTCGGCGGGGTCGGCGCCGCACATTTCGACGCCCAGGCGCAGGCGGGCGAGGGGGGTGCGCAGGTCGTGGGAGACGCCTGCAAGAATCAGCGCCCGGTCGGCGTCGAGTTGCTGCAGATCATGGGACATCTGGTTGAAGGCGTGGGCAAGATCTGCCAGTTCTGCCGGCCCGCTCTCGGAGAGGCGTGGTGGCATTTCGCCGCGCCCGACGGTGCGGGCGGCGGCGGCCATGGCCTTGAGGGGGCGGTTGAGGCGCGACACGATCATGTAGGCGCCGAGCATGGCCAGGCATAGGGCGGCAGCGCCCCACCACATCCATTCGAGCGCATGGGGGCGCATGACCCGCTCGCTGGGCAGCATCACCCAGAACTCGGCGTTGTCGGCGGGATCGTCGCCCTTGATGCGAAAACTGACCCAGAAACCGGCGAGACCTTCCCAGGAGGAGGCGAAGCGGGTGTCGGCACCGAGCTGGAGGCGTACGTCTTCGATCACCCGGCGCAGTACGGCGGTGTCGTCGAGGGGCGTGGTCTTGTCATCATCCTCGGCCGGGTAGATGCGGATGCCTTCGAGGGTGGCCAGATCGAGGAGCAGATCCTTGCGCAGGGCCGGGTCGGCGTTGAGCAGGGCCGTGCGGGTGAGGTTGATGATGCTGACTACGGTCTGGGCGGTTTGCCGGCCCCGGCTGGCCTGGTCGAAGTGGCTGAATATGGCCGACCACACCGCCACCGAGGCCAGCATGAGTACGGCCACCAGCAAAAAGATTCGCCACAGCAGGGTTCTGGGCGACAAGAGCAGGAGCGCGCGAAGGCGGGGAAGCGCCATGAAGCCGGGTCAAGGGGCCGCGTGTTTGTTGCCGTCGGGTACGAAGACGTAGCCGAAGCCCCAGACGGTCTGGATGTAGCGGGGCTTGCCGGGGTCTTCCTCGATGAGCTTTCTGAGGCGCGAAATCTGCACGTCGATGGAGCGGTCGAAGACGTCGTATTCGCGCCCGCGCGCCAGTTCCATCAGGCGGTCGCGGGAGAGGGGCTGGCGGGGGTGCTGGAGCAGTACCTTGAGCAGCGCAAATTCGCCGGTGGTCAGCAGGGTTTCCTCGCCGCTGCGAACCAG
>Ga0268298_10005964_pt1 | contig 11211 bp, 6 predicted proteins | sample WWTPWeurt_MetaG_FD_194462 | JGI IMG/M metagenome (GOLD analysis project Ga0268298, IMG submission 194462) | Activated sludge microbial communities from WWTP in Nijmegen, Gelderland, Netherland - WWTP Weurt | ecosystem: Engineered > WWTP > Aerobic digester > Activated sludge | place: Netherlands... | reverse complement strand
ACAATTGCTTCTGTTAGACAACAGTGGGCAGGATTTGACGGAGCTCCAAGAACAATTTGTGTGAGCGCACACTCCCCAGTCCTTGAGAATAAAATGGGTGTTGGATTAACAATAGTGAATGATCAAATGGGACCGCGCACAGTAAGTGGTGTTTATGGCAATGCGGCTTATATCATGCGACTTGGGCAAAAATTTAAATTATCACTTGGAATCAATGCCGGTTACAATTCTTATCGATTTAATTTTGATAAATTGACTTTCAAGTCTCCAGAAACTTCAACTCAAATTTCTCAAAATCAAAAGGCCGGAAAGCTCGACTTCAACTCCGGCGCCTTCCTGAAGTCAAATAAATTCTTTTTAGGATTGAGTGCAACACATCTTGCGGCTGGAGATGTCTATTCGTATGACGCTGGGACAGGTGTATTAAGCTATAGATTAAGAACACACATCTTCCTTACTATGGGTAGATCCTTCGTTCTTGATGAAAATTGTGTTTTCGCACCTACCATCATGTATCGTTCTGTGAATAATACTTCGAACCTGGATATTAATTTTAATTTCTTCTTGTTCAAAAAGATCTGGCTTGGCGCCTTTGTAAGAGGGGGATACGGGCCCGGATTTTTAATGCAATATTATATTACCCCGAAACTCAGGGTGGCATACAGCTATGATTCCGGTCTTAAGGATAAAAGAAATCTTGGAGCTTCACATGAAGTGATGATAGGTTTCGATCTGCCTGAACCTAAATCAAAAGTTATTTCACCGCGTTTTCTCTAAAAATATGAGCATTAAAAAATATTTATTTTCTTCCGTTCTACTAGTACCACTCTTTCTTTTTTCTCAGCTAAAGAAAGGAGATGAGTATGCGGCAAAGGCGCAGTATATAAAAGCCATTTCCAAATACAGCAATTGCATTAAAGGAAATTCCTCGAACAATCAGGAGGCTCACTTGAAACTTGCTGATTGCTACCGACACATCAATGAGTATCAAAAATCAGAAGAGTCTTATAAAAAAGCCCTTGCGATAAGTCTAAATGTGCCGGCAGAAGTTTTCTTCAACTATGGTCAAGTATTAAAAACAAACAACAAATACCCGGAGGCTGTTGAACAATACAATAAGTACATTAAGCTAAAACCAAACGATGCCAATGCGTCAAAAGCACTTAAATTCTGTAAGGAGATAAAATATTTTCTATCGAAACCAATTGAATATGAAGTGAAGAACATTGAAAGCATTAATACAGATAAATCTGAATTCTCGCCAATCGTTTTCAACAATAAACTGGCTTTTGTTGCAGAAAAAGAGTCCTTCAATTTTGTTGATTACTCGGTGAATGATTACAACGGCGAACCCTATCTGAACATGTATGTAACAGAGATCAAAGGTGCAGAGGCGAAAAAATCAAAAATACTTTCCAAAAGAATCAATACAGATTATCATGACGGTCCGGGATGCATCAGCAGTGACGGAAAGACCTTTTATTTCACCAGAGTAAGTTATAAGAAGAAGAAAGATTTTACGAATACAGCTAAAATATTTATTGCTGTAGGTGAAGAAAGAAAATGGTCAGATATAAAGCCTTTCGAATACAATAGTGATAATTACTCAGTCGCCCATCCAAGCATCAGTAATGACGGTAAACTTTTCTTTTTCGCATCCGATATGCCGGGAGGTCTCGGAGGAAAAGATATATGGGTCTGTAAATCGAATGGTTCCGGTTGGGAGAAACCTGTAAATCTGGGTCCTGATATCAATACTTCTGCTGATGAAATGTTTCCAACCATTCGTGGAGACGGGACACTTTACTTCTCCTCCACGGGATTGCCCGGCTTTGGAGGACTGGACATCTATTCAGCCAAACAAATAGATGGTAAATGGATACTCACCAGAAATGAAGGTCTCAACATCAACAGTAGCTTTGATGATTTCGGTATTACTTTCTTGAATGACTCCATTGGCTATTTCTCTTCCAACAGAACAGGTGGAAAAGGAAAAGATGATATCTATTGGTATAAATTCACCAATAAGGCGCTGACAGTTTCCGGCACCGTGTTATTAACAGAAGCTGGAAATAATCCTGCCAAAGGCATCATGGTTGTTCTGGCAGACGCAGATGGAAGAAGAATCGACAGCATGAAAACCAATCAAAAAGGCTATTTTGAATTCAAGAACATTGATGCGGATAAAAAATACATGGCCATCATTGATTCGGATGACCCACAATTTTCCGGCAAAGCAAGATACTTTTTAGCTGACAAAAACAATACAGTGCAAAGGATCACCAATAAACAAGGCTCGGAGAAATATGTATTCAAGAACCTGCCGGTTGATCCGAACAATTTACCTGACCTTCATACGGAAGATGATCTTACGCTTGCAGGTAACCTCTTGTATGGCGAAAATCCAAGTAAACCGATCAAGAATTCTAAACTTAAATTAACCAATGAGGCCGGTGATGTGATCGAAACAGTTACCACCAATGAATTTGGCGCATTTGCATTTCGCAATATACCTGCCGATCAGAATTACCTTGTTTCCATAGAGGAAAGTGACATTTCACTTCCGGCGAATACGAAAGTAACCCTTACAAACAAAAGTGGTAAAGAACTGAAGACATTCTATACAGGCGCAGGAAAATTCAATTTCAAAGTGCTAAGTGCAGATAAAAGCTTGCTGAAAGAAATGGACGCAGAGGATATGAATATGAGCATGGATATTTACGGTTATATGTACGATCAGAATAAAAAACCGATCTCCACTGCTAAATTCAAGATCAGAGAAGCCGGAGCAAAGACAGAATTGCAGGAAGTGATCACAGCCGAAAATGGAAAATTCAATTTCAAGAACTTGAAAGGAGACAAGAACTATTTGTTTGAGACAGATGATAAAGACCCTGTACTTAGCGGAGTGAAAAGAATTTATATTGCTGATAGTAAAGGACGGATCTACAAAGTTATCGATAAGGACGGAACAGGTAAGTTCACGTTTAAATTACTGGATGCAGACAAAACAGCACTAGGAGAATTTGTTGTGGATGATCCATGGCTTCAGGTACTTCAGCTAAAGAACAAGAAGAATGAAGAGGCCAAAGAACTTACTATCATAGAAAGTATCTATTACGGTTCCGGTGATTATAAATTTGATGCAGCAGGACAAAAAGTTCTGGATAAAGTCATCAGTGTCCTTGCTTCCAATCCTAAATTAATGATCGAGTTAAGCTCGCATACCGATTCGAAAGCAAGTGATGATTTTAACTTAGAGTTATCTAAAAAGCGTGCGCAATTTGCAGTGAATTATATTGTTTCAAAAGGCATCGATAAAAAAAGAATGAAAGCCGTTGGTTATGGTGAGACCAGATTACTAAACCGATGCACTAACGGTGTGGAATGTTACGATGAAGAACATGCAAAGAACCGCAGATCTGAATTCAAGATCACTGAAATGCCAAAAAGCTAATTGAAATGAAATTAAAATCACTCTGTTTCTGCACCCTCGCACTTCTATTGTTTTCCTGCAAAAACGATCTCAAATTGAATGCGCCTTATCAAGAGATCCCTTCAATTTACGCTGTATTGAATCCTCAGGACAAGATCCAGATGATCCGGGTGAATAAAGTATTTTTGGGAGAAGGGGACGCCAATAAAATGGCACAGGTAGCTGACTCTGTGAATTATCCTGCAGGTGAATTGAGCATCACGCTGGAAAGATTTGTGAACGGTGTAAAGTCGGTGGCCACACCCAGTGGAAATAAAATGGAGATCACCTTTCATGATTCCGTAATCACAACTGAACCGGGAGCTTTCACAACAACACAACGGGTTTATGTAACAAGCGATAAATTATTTACAACAGGAAACTATTCTTTAAAAGTAAAGAACAATAAAAGTGGAAATATTTTCACTTCGACCACTGCAGCTCTTGACAGTATCAGCGCAACAGGATTTGCGCCCTTTCAGAATGGAAACTACTGGGGTGATCCAGCCAATATCAACTTCCTAGGGAATAAAGGGATCTTTATTGATTACAGCAATGAATCTCCAACTTATGCGTTAAGGATCATACCGAATGAGGCAGTCATCTATCAAACGACCATGCGTCTGCATTACCTCGACTCTATGTTCACAGGCTTAGTGAAATACGCATCCGTTGATTTTGCTTTCCAAAGGCAGAATGGCAAAGACGCAGCCATGTTGGGAAACCAGGGTCCCTTTTTAAGCAATACGTTTAAAGCTGTTGATGTATTGAATACAGTAGCGAGTCAAATGGCTGCAAGTTCCACTGCTGTAAACAGTATTGTGGGTAGAAGAATGTACAGAATTGATTTCATTGTCTATTGTACTACGCAGGATTATCTCGATTATCTGGATTTTTCAGCCCCATCACTCAGTATTGCACAGGAAAAACCACTTTACTCCAACTTTGATGGCAAAAAGGCCCTTGGTATCTTTGCATTCAGGAGTCGCTATCATATAGCCAGGGAAATGAGCAATGAATTCAAGACAAAATTTGCCACCCACGGCGCTACATGTAAGTACAAATTCCTTAGAATTCCGGACCTTACCTTGAATATTTGTCCTTAAACTGACATTTTATTCGCATTTCTTCTTCCATTTGCGTCAAAATTTACCCTGTTTTTCGCTATTCTGACAGCTTGTCACGGTATTGACTACCAGTCCTCTTTGGCATATTTATTGAAGTTCTATTGTCAAAAAACAATACAATGGGAAAAATAATAGGAATAGACTTAGGAACCACCAACTCATGCGTTGCCGTAATGGAAGGAAATGAACCGGTGGTAATCGCAAATAACGAAGGTAAAAGAACTACGCCTTCTGTTGTGGCTTTTGTTGAAGGAGGAGAACGCAAAGTTGGGGATCCTGCAAAACGTCAGGCCATCACCAATCCACGCAAGACCGTATACTCAATTAAACGATTCATGGGACACACTTATGACGAAGTAAGCACAGAAGTGTCTAGAGTGCCTTACAGCGTTGTAAAAGGAGATAATAATACACCTCGTGTACAGATCGATGATCGCAAGTATACAGCACAAGAGATCTCGGCCATCATTCTTCAGAAAATGAAGAAAACAGCTGAAGACTTTTTGGGTACTGAAGTGACCGAAGCTGTTATTACCGTACCTGCCTACTTTAACGATGCACAACGTCAGGCTACGAAAGAAGCAGGTGAGATCGCAGGTTTAAAAGTAAAACGTATCATCAATGAACCTACTGCAGCTGCCCTTGCTTATGGCATGGACAAAAAAGGAAAGGACATGAAGATCGTGGTATTTGACTGCGGAGGTGGAACACATGACGTTTCTGTACTTGAATTAGGAGACGGAGTATTTGAAGTAAAATCAACTGATGGAGATACACACTTAGGAGGAGACGATTTTGACCAGGTGATCATTGATTGGTTAGCAGAAGAGTTTTTGAAAGATGAAGGAATTGACCTTCGTAAAGATCCAATGGCACTGCAACGCTTGAAAGAATCAGCTGAAAAAGCAAAGATCGAATTATCGAGTGGTAACAGCACTGAGATCAACTTGCCTTACATCATGCCGGTGAATGGAATTCCAAAACACCTTGTTAAATCATTAAGCCGTGCAAAATTCGAATCATTGGCAGATTCATTGATCCAACGCACAATTGAACCTTGTCGTTCTGCACTTAAGAATGCAGGATTAAGCACAGGTGATATCAATGAGATCATTTTGGTAGGAGGATCAACACGTATACCTGCCATTCAGGCGGCAGTAGAAAAATTCTTCGGAAAAGCTCCAAGCAAGGGAGTAAATCCGGATGAAGTAGTTGCCATCGGTGCAGCGATCCAAGGCGGTGTGTTAACAGGAGAAGTGAAAGATGTGTTGTTACTCGATGTAACTCCACTTTCTTTAGGGATCGAAACCATGGGTGGTGTTTTCACAAAATTAATTGAAAGCAATACAACCATTCCAACAAAAAAATCACAGGACTTCAGTACAGCTGCTGATAATCAACCATCCGTACAGATCGTGGTTTATCAAGGAGAAAGACCAATGGCAAGAGACAATCGTAAGTTAGGTGAATTCAATCTCGATGGAATTCCACCATCACCACGCGGAGTACCTCAGATCGAAGTGACCTTTGATATTGATGCGAACGGAATTTTGAACGTAAGTGCAAAAGACAAAGCAACAGGTAAATCACACAACATACGAATTGAAGCGAAGAGTGGATTGAGTCAGGAAGAGATCGACAGAATGAAACGTGAAGCAGAAGCAAATGCCGATGCAGATAAAAAAGCGAAAGAAGAAGTTGATAAGCTGAACGAAGCGGATGCTATGATCTTCCAAACAGAAAAACAAATGAAAGAGTACGGAGATAAAATTCCTGCAGATAAGAAAGCGCCAATCGAAAGTGCCTTAACAGAATTGAAAGCAGCACATGCATCCAAGGACATCGTTAAAATTGATGCAGCTTTAAAGACCATGAACGATGCATGGGGTGCAGCCAGTCAGGATATGTACAAAGCGCAGCAAGAACAACAGAACAATGCAGGAGGAGCCCAAAACAATTCAGGTGCGCAGAACAATGACCAGAAAGGAAACGGAGAAAACGTAACTGATGTGGACTTTGAGGAAGTGAAGTAAAGTACGAAGATTTAAAACAAAAAACCCGGAGCATTCGCTTCGGGTTTTTTGTTTAATGGTTTTTTTTATTGATGTTTACGAACCACCTCATGCAATTCCAGAAGTGGTTTCAAAAATTCCTCCAGATCATACACACATAACTGGGATGCTGCATCACACAAGGCTTTCTCGGGCTCAGGATGCGTTTCAATGAAAACACCATCTACCCCACTCGCTACTCCCGCTCTGCTCAACACCGGCAAAAATTCGCGCATGCCACCTTTGGCATCTGAACTCGGAATTCCATATTTACGTACGCAATGCGTAATATCAAATACAACAGGATAACCCAGTGCATTCATGTGATAAAAACTTCTCGGGTCCACTATGAGATCATTGTACCCAAATACATATCCTCTTTCAGTTAGTATCACCTGATCATTTCCAGCTTCAATGCATTTATTTAATGGATGTTTCATGTTATCCGGCGCAAGAAACTGTCCGTGTTTTATGTTTACCACCTTTCCCGTTTTAGCAGCAGCCACCAACAAGGAACTTTGCATACAGAGATAAGCAGGAATTTGCAGTACATCACAAACCTCAGCAGCTGGTGCCGCCTGTTCATGGGAATGTATATCCGTTAAAACCGGAAAGCCAAACTGTTCTTTTACTTTAGCCAGCATTTTCACGCCTTTGTCCAATCCCGGACCGTCATAATATTTCAGACTGCTGCGGTTATCTTTACAGAAACTGGATTTATAGATCACTTTGATCTTTAATCGCTCTGAAACTTCTTTCAACTTCTCTGCTGTCTTCATCATGATCGATTCTTCTTCGATCACACAGGGGCCGCTGATCAGGAACAGCTCATTGGCTCCACATTCAATGTTTCCTACTTTAACGATCTTTTTGTTAGTCATATTAGATATCAAATAATTAAGCGAATTTAGTTAAAGTCATCGGATTATAATTCAAACGATACTTAACATTTACTTAACATTCAAATAACCCTCTATTTACTTGTTTACACGAAGTTTGCCTAAAATTTACATTCATGATTAAAAAACTCACAATTGCATTCCTTTTGACAAATTCACTTCAAGTGGTTTCACAGGATTCACTAAGCAAGATAATTAAAACAGAATCTGAATCAAAAGAAAAAAGTCATTCAAGTCCGAAATTACCATTCTACAATTTTAAAAGTGGGCTTGGCTTTGCCACCCCGGACAGTTCATATTCTATTAATATTCGTTTTAGAGTGCAAAATCGTTTTTTAATGAATACCGTTTCGGACGAAGATCTAAGTCCTGCCAGCTGGGAAGCTCGCGTTCGTCGCTGTCGTTTAAGTTTTACAGGGCATGTCTATAATCCAAAATGGTCCTATTATATACAGCTGTCCTTTTCAAGAGGAGACATGGATTGGAGTGTTACAGATGTGACCACGCAAAATACCAGTCCAAATGTAGTTCGTGATGCAATGATATTTTACAAACCAATAAAAAATTTACAATTAGCATTAGGCCAGGGGAAATTACCTGGAAATCGTCAACGTGTTAATTCATCTGGCGCATTGCAGTTTTACGATCGCTCACCAGTTAACGCTAACTTTACTTTAGATCGTGATTTTGGGGGATTTGCCAATTACACCATTCATGCAGGAAAGTTTAAAACAATTTTGAAAACCGCTATCACTTCAGGAGAAGGAAGAAATTCAAATAGCAGCAATGCAGGGCTGGCTTATACAGGCCGATTAGAAATCCTTCCCCTTGGTGATTTTACTGATGGGGGCGATTATTTTGAAGGAGATGTGGCAAGAGAAGAGAAATTGAAGTTGTCCTTTGCAGGTGGTTATCATTTTAATGACCTTGCCGTTCGAACACAAGGACAACTAGGAAAAGATCTCTATTCAAGTAAGAGTTTTCACACTTATTTAGCAGACTTTCTATTAAAATACAAAGGATTTGCAATCACGGCTGAATACATTCGAAGAGATACAGATGGTTCGCCCATAACTAAAAATGCAAGTGGGTCAACACGTGCAGTCGTTACAGGTGATGGTGTTAATACACAAATTAGTTACTGTTTTAAATCGAGATGGGAATTAGCTGCACGTCACTCCTTAGTAACTCCTCATTCAGATACCTATGCCCTGCAACATCAAATCAATCAATATGGACTAGGAGTCACAAAATATATCATGAAACACAAAGTAAAAACCCAATTCAATGTTTTTTATAACAATGAAAGAAACCTTTCAACATCTACTGACGTGATTACCAATATGTTTGCTGTTTTTCAAATAGAACTTGGGATTTAACAATAACTTAACACAGTACATTCTTTTATCACTTAACATTACAAAAAAAATAACATGTTTGGACTTACAACCGGCCTAGCCATTTTGCTTATTCTTTGCCTTGTATTGGCATGCTTCTTCGAATTCATCAACGGATTTCATGATACAGCGAACGCTGTAGCAACTGTTATTTATACTAACAGCATGAAACCAACAGCTGCTGTTATCTATTCCGGCGTGCTTAATTTTTTAGGTGTTATGACAGGAGGAATTGCAGTTGCAATGGGTATCGTTAATTTATTGCCCATGGAAGTTTTGGTAGATTCCAATGTGAGTCATGGCATCGCCATGATTCTCGCCTTATTATTGTCAGCAATAATCTGGAATTTCGGCACCTGGTACTTAGGCATTCCTGCTTCCAGCTCACATACATTGATTGGAGCGATTCTTGGTATTGGGCTCGCGTTTTATTGGCTGCCAGGTGAAGTTGGTGGAAGCGCAGTTAATTGGGACAAAGCAAAGGATACCGGTTTGGCACTTTTACTTTCTCCGCTTATTGGTTTCAGTGTAGCCATTTTCATGATGTTCGGATTTAAACGCCTCGTGAAAAACGAAGTTGTCTATAAGGAACCGATTCCGGGTAAACACCCTCCCATCTGGATACGAATGATGCTTTGGTTAACTTGTGGTCTAGTTTCTTTTTTTCATGGACAAAACGACGGACAAAAAGGGGTAGGGATTCTCATGATGATACTCATTGCTATTTTGCCTGGTCAATTTTCATTAGACGAAAAAGTGAATCTGCAAAGCGTCAACGCGAATCTAACCCTCATCAATCAATTGATCACATCAACCGATACCACTCAGTTTGGTAAGGATGAGTTTAAAAATTACAACAATATAAAAAAGCACCATGCACACTTCGCTTCTGCCATCGGCACAAGCGCTTTTTCTAAAGACATTCCACTAACTGAAAGATTCAACCTGAGAAAGGATGTGGTGAAAGTAACCAAAAGCGCAGAAAAACTTTTAAAAAGTCCCAACTTTGCTATTTCTAAAAAAGATGAGGCCATTATTAAAAGAGAAGTAAAAGCCGGAAAAAAATTAGTGGAATACGCACCAAGTTGGGTGATATTGATGATCTCACTTTCTTTAGGATTAGGAACGATGGTTGGATGGAAACGAATCGTAAAAACAGTAGGCGAAAAGATCGGGAAACAACACATGAGCTATGCGCAAGGAGCCAGCGCCGAATTAGTTGCCTCCATGGGAATTGGAATGGCATCGGCTTACGGCTTACCCGTTTCAACAACTCATATGTTATCCAGTGGAATTGCCGGAACCATGGTGGCTAAAAAAGGATTAAAGAATCTTCAAAAGAAAACAGTGATCAGCATCTTACTTGCCTGGGTTCTTACACTTCCTGTTACAATTGTTCTTTCAGGAGGATTCTTCCTTTTGTTTAGAGCCATCTTGTAAGAAACATTACTGCTTTCTAGTTTTCGCACATTAGTTTTGTGCAAAAGTTCCTTTTACGCAACACTGTAACCATAACGAATAGGTGTTAATTTGCATGCTATGTCAGCCACACAAAAAGTACACCTCATCGCCATCGGTGGTTCGGCCATGCATAACATGGCGCTCGCCCTTCACGAAACAGGTTATCGTATCACCGGCAGTGATGACGAAATAAATGAGCCGAGTAGAAGTCGCCTCGCAAAGGCCGGACTTCTCCCCACAGAGATCGGATGGTTCCCTGAAAAACTCACGAATGAACTGGATGCTGTTATACTTGGAATGCATGCGCGTGCTGATAATCCTGAACTCTTGCGAGCAAAAGAATTAGGATTAAAGATCTATTCCTATCCAGAATACATTTACCAGGCTACAAAAGATAAAACACGAATTGTGATCGGTGGCAGCCACGGAAAAACAACCATCACTTCCATGATCCTTCATGTGATGAAGCATTGCAATATTGAAACCGACTTTATGGTGGGTGCTCAATTGGAAGGATTCAACACCATGGTACGTTTCAGTAATACAGCTAAGTTTGCCGTGATCGAAGGTGATGAATATTTGGCTTCTCCAATAGATAGAAGACCAAAATTCCACTTGTATCATCCCAACATCGCCATCATCAGTGGCATTGCTTGGGATCATATCAATGTCTTCCCTACTTTTGAGATGTATGTGGATCAATTTCGTCAGTTCATTGGGCTGATCGAAGAAAACGGACATCTGATCTATTGTCAGGAAGACAAAATACTAAAAGATCTTTGCGAGGAAAAAAAACAAGAA
>Ga0268298_10005963_pt1 | contig 11213 bp, 8 predicted proteins | sample WWTPWeurt_MetaG_FD_194462 | JGI IMG/M metagenome (GOLD analysis project Ga0268298, IMG submission 194462) | Activated sludge microbial communities from WWTP in Nijmegen, Gelderland, Netherland - WWTP Weurt | ecosystem: Engineered > WWTP > Aerobic digester > Activated sludge | place: Netherlands... | reverse complement strand
CATGAATAAGTCTGCAATTGCCAGAAAGCTAGGGATTGGGCGCACTTCCGTAATTCGTATTTTGGCGGAAGAAGGAAAAATTGCCAAATAATTCGCCAATTTTTGCCAAATAATTCGCAAAGTCACATCAAGGTGGAAGGTAACAAAATGCTCCTCTAGGTAGAATTTCATAGGCTCAATTAGACGCTCAATTTCTTGCGGTCCATGTATAGAATGTAGCTTCACGCCTGGCTCTTTGATTAACGCTAGCTTTAACTCAGGCACAATATATTTAAGATGTTTTTTCAACACTGATTGTGTCAGCTTTTCTTTTCGCTCCTTTCTTTCTTTTCTCTGCTGCAAACCCTTGCCGCCAACCTGGCTACAAGACTGAATATCACTCACACTAGCGGGTCTGCTCACAACCTGCACAGGTTCAGTCAATGTCATAGTCATAGTCGTTTTCATTTGGCACCTCCCGGTAAAAGGGCGCGAACGCACCCATGCAGCACTGCCCGCAAAGCGCTGATCGAGGGTCCTAAAGTCATGCCTGCCGCAAGGCACCGAAGGCTCGGGCATTGACTTTGGGCGAGCGCGCTTAGGCTAATTGCCGGGCAGGGAAGGGAGTGCCCGGCAATATTTTCTTTTACTGTCACCCGGTCAAATTACGGGGCAGACTGCATCAATCACAAAATCGAGCAGTGTCGCAGGCTACGAAATGAAACCAAAACCAAAATCTAAGAAGGTGGTCTTGGTCCGTTCTGCAAGCCACCAAGTTCATGTCTTAAGTCCAAGATGTACCGGTGTAGAGGGACAGCATCTTCCTCACATGGAGCAAGGCTTAGATAATTTGCCAAGACAAAAAGCAGAGACTTGATTTTTTCTACTGGCAAATCTGAAATTTTGTCCCGAGTTAAGGAAGCAACCTTGTCTCTCCACTCTTTATCAGCCGATGAATTAGTCTCTACAAAAGACTTCTTCTTAGCCTGGCTATCTCTTTTGGACCGCATAGATATCTCATAGACTATGCGTCTGGCAGCCAAGCGGCCCGGCGGCATAATTTTTTCTAGATCAGTGGAAGGAGGCTCGCTTTTTGGACAAGCAGCCTCCACCACAGCGTTATATTCGGGTAGACAGCTTTCAAAGAAGCCAGCGGCGAGATCTTCATAGTCCTGACGCCAGATATCCTTGTGCTTGTACAAAGTCCGCCTGGACACATCGGCAGTTTCTTCCAGTTCGACTGTCGTGAAAGAGCGCCCTAACTTCTTGAGGGAGTCAAGAGCGGCCTGAATCTTCTTGCGCGAGTCGGCCTTGCTGTTTTCATTGGCCCTTATCCACGATATCGGACGAGTCGCTTTGTAGGTACGAGTCTCTGTGCCGCGCTTACTAGGCGGGCGCCAGTTGGCCGCTCTATCAACCTGGGCGACGGCATCAGCCCGCCCCCTTGTTATATCCACCGAATATCCATTGTGGCGGGCTTCTAGATATTCCTTGATAGCAAAGCTCCGCTCTTCCTCCAGACCGTAGCCCAGCGGAGGCAAATTGCGGCTCGGGTCGCCATAAAAGAAGTAATGGCTCAAACAAAAAATAGCCTCAGCCCGCTGCGACGGACCAGTTAACCCGTCTTTGTGAAAAGTACGCCCTTTACTCCAGTCCTCAGCGTTCATGCCAGCAGGGATGTGCCCAAAGACAGAAGCAACAAAAAGAGTGAACTCACTCTCGTCAGGAACATTGATCGCTTTCCTAATCTGGACAACATTGTCCGGTTTGTCATTGATGCCGTGGGCACGAGCGGCAGCTCGGCGGCGCTCTAACTCTTCGATGCGAGAGGTCAATTGCTTAAGTGCATTAATAGGATTGGCGTCTGAGTCTAGTAAATCAAGAAACCATTCGAGAGCCTTGGTGGCGGTCATTTCATACCGCTCATGCTCCACATCGAGATCTCGCTTATTCAACCAAGCCCAGCCGTGCTGAAGGGGAAGCCTCAACCCCATACCCTTGGACCCAGCTCCAGTGCCTGGATGAGGGAACACTTCAAGAGTACCCTTGGCCACGTCAAAATCACTGAGCTTGAGAAGATTCACAAGGTGCCGATAAATTAAAAGGCTGTTCACTTGTTCTTCAAAGAAGATATATAGATGCCAGCCGCCACTAAAACTTGACCTGAAAAGCGAAGACCTGGTCAGACCAGCCTTTGATAAGACATCCAGAAGCCGGTCCAACTGCTGCTTGTTGTGATACTTGCTCTTAGTATCAATATCAAAAATCGCAAACCTGGTTTTCTTGCCTGCCCTGGTGCCGATATAGAAGGCGTCATTGGCGCAGGAAATAGCCTTGATAATTTCGGTGCCGGTCAGCCGCCACTTTTCGTTAGCCGACGACCAAGTGCCACCATTCACCGGACGATATATATAGTCATACGGATGGAACAGCTCAACGAACTGCGCCAATAGAGACTCCCAACCCTTAGGGAAGTAATCTTCACGCGCAAATCTAATCCGCGTGCTCGAGTCCGAGCGCGCTTGAATCTGTCCGGTAATAGCTGGTCACCCCTAAATTGGGACGTGTTGACCTAGCCGGACTTTTCGCTTATTCTTGGGTCAATTCAGGGAATTCGACAAACCTGATAGACACAAATGAATAGAAAAGGCCGCGAGGTCTTTGCAGAAGACACTGCCAAGGGCAGTGTCTTTTCGTTTGGAATTCTTGTATGAGCTTTCTAGGAAGGCAATCGCCTTCAGTATATATTTTTGATATCCAACGGCAATCACCATCTGTGATACCGCGAAAATAACTATACATGGTGCATTAATTGGGTGCAATCCCGTAATCGATCAAACGTGGCTCAAGATCCAGATCTTCAAAATTACGGAGGCTCCGGAGGCGAGAGCCCAAGACCCCCGGAGGTTGCCGGGGATACAAACCCAGCTATAGTTTACAGTTCCACGGATCTTCCGGAGCTGGGAGCCCAAAAACTCCGCAGAACCTCCGTGTAAAAATTGCCACCACTGAAACTTCACCGCCTGCGGCACCGCGAGAAACCTCCGAAAAACCTCCGGAGGTGAATCCAAAAACCTCCGGCAACACCCGGAGGCTCCCGGAGGTAACACCGTCAACCCCCGGACCCCAAAGACAACACCCGGAGGTCAACCTCCGGAGGTCGCGAGAAAACGCCACCACGAGGACTCCCCCAGACGTCGACACATCCGGAGGCGATGCTCACGAAAAACCCAAACAAGTTATTTCGCCTCATACCCCTGTGAAGAGTTGCACGCAACCTGCCTCCGTTTACCTCCGGAGGCAGATAAATGAAGGCTCCGGAGGACATCCGGAGTTTTCAAAGTGGTGCTTCCGGAGGTAGTAGATTTAGCGTATAATCCTCACGGGCTGAGGCTTTCTGGGTATATCACCTGGATATAAAGGGAATAGATGCAAGGATCATCAATGCTGACGGTAAAGCAAGTAGCGACTGCGCTTGGGATTGACGAGCGGTCTGTCCGTGACAAGCTCGCCCTGGGTACTCTCAAGGGCACTAAGAAAACGGTTGGTCAAAGAGACCAGTGGTTTGTTCACCAGCGTGATCTGGATGCCGAGTTGGCCAGACGAGGACAAAGTCCGATAAATCAACCACAGGTGGCTGAGCAGTCTTATATGCCTCCGGAGGCAGCAACACCTCCAGTTATGCCTGCCTCCTTTTATCAGCCGCAGGCAGGACCAGCACAAGGCTATTTCGCGCCTCCGCAGCAATCCTCTACGGCCCACCAGTATTCGTTTGCTCAGGCTCCGCAACCTCCGGAGGCTCAAGTACCTCCGGTTATGACTTCTCCTTATCAGACAGGCACAGTGCCAACAGCCACAGCGCCGGCCCCACAAATTATTCCGGAGCAAGCTTCGCCGGTGACCGCGACCATACAGCCGCAGACCTACGAGGATATAACGGACGCCACCGTTCTAGAAAACCTGGCGGATGGTTCTATCTTTGAAAATGAAAGTGCGGAGGCTGAAACCTCCGGAGGCACCCCTCGGAGCTGGCGCAATGAAGACCTGGAAGGTCAGGTCACTGCTGCCGCCGAGAGAATCTTGAAGCCGATGATGGATCGAGTCCAAGAACTCACCAAAGAACTCGTGTTGAAAGACCTTCAGATCGAAGAGATGGATAAACAGCTCAAGCTCCTGCCCGACTTCGAAGCCCAAAAGAAGAAACTTCTGGATGAAATAGAAGCCGAGCGCAAAGCCGCAGAAATTCAATTCAATAAGGTCAAAGAGAAAGAAGAACAAAGCCAAGCGCTTGAAGCCGAAAATGCTCTTTTAAAGCAGAAGGCAGAAGAAGCAGTCTTGAGTGCTGCGAAGCTTGCCGATTTAGAAAAAGTGGTGCAAGAGCTGCAAAAGCCGAAACCAACGTTTTGGCAAAAACTATTCGGAAGCCCTCAGTAGGGATCGGTAATTCATGTCAACGCTTAAAGCCAAAGAGAAACTAGCAGTCACCGCGCTTGCGGATCACCTCTATCCTTATTTGCCGGGCAGTCCGCATCCTAGAGCCAATCAAAGTATTGGATTCGGACCGGCAGCAGCAGCGGTTGGATTGGGAAATCATTGGGTTGGTGGAAGTAAAAAACCCGCAATAGCGAATTTGCTCACAAAAACCTTGGAGCATGAGAGCGGTAAATTTTGCATACTTATTGAATCGATCGTCACGACATCTTTTAACTACTCGCAACACACCGTCACGCGCGAAAAAATTGAAGAGCTAAATTCCTTGGTCAAGGATGTCGGCTTCAAAATTCCAAGTCTGTGGGATCAAGAATTTCTCCGAAAGCTGCCCAGTGATAAACCAATGCCGGTGCCAACCGACTTGACGGCAGGCATAATAAAACTAAAAACAGAGTTTTTAAAGCTTTCAATGATGCCCGACACTAGAGCCAGAGGATACGCATTCGAGAAGTTTTTGAACGATCTTTTCACACTCCATGGCTTGGCTCCGAGAAAACCCTTCAAGCTTGAGGGCGAACAAATCGATGGCAGCGTAGAATTCAATTCACACACTTATCTGATTGAAGCCAGATGGCGAGCAGCTCAAGCAAACCATCAAGATCTATTAGTTCTAAATGGTAAGGTTGATGGAAAAGCAACTTGGTCACGTGGGCTGTTTATCAGCTTCAGCGGTTTTACGCAAGATGGTCTGGCAGCCTTTAGACGAAACAAGGCGACGAATTTGATTTGCTTATGTGGACAAGATTTGTACTTGATTCTCGAAAACAAGATTCTTCTGGGCGAGGTTCTCACAGAAAAAGCTCGAAAAGCAGCAGAGGAGGGACTGGCTTACACACCAGTTTTCGAACTTCAGCGAAAACTTTGCTAAGACAATTAAGTGCCAAGAACGATTCATGAAACCAGACCGTCTGTTTTTGACAGTCAGGGAAATGGCTATTTAAAACCATTGAAATTAGCTTGAAACGAAAACTGTATACATAGGTGAGTATATGCATTTGGCAATCGTGGATAACATAGTTAGTGAGGCTGCACCGGGCCTGAGGGGACTATGCAAATGCTGCGGTACGTTCGTTATCGCAAAATGCGGTCGGTATGTGGCATGGCACTGGGCCCATTCTTATTTGGGCGATTGCGACCCGTGGTGGGAAACCGAGACCGCCTGGCACAGGAACTGGAAGAACAACTTCCCACTTGATTGGCAGGAAGTACTTCACAAAGATCCTGCGACAGGCGACGAAAAACATATCGCCGACGTCAAAACTCCGACTGGCATCGTCGTCGAATTTCAGCATTCGCCAATAAAACTCGAAGAGCGAAACTCACGTGAAAACTTTTACAAGCCCATGGTATGGGTTGTGAACGGATGTCGCAACGATTTCGATAGAGTCAATTTTTCCCTGGGCATCCATGGCAATAAATTACCATTAGCAAGCGGTAGCGTCGGCATCCGGTTCTCTTGGTATAGTCGAGGAAAGCTGCCTCACAACTGGTGCGACACAAAATATCCAGTGTTTTTTGATTTTGGTAACGACGTACTTTGGCAGCTTTTATCTTTCGATGTTAAAACCAAAGACGGCCTAGTCAAGCCAGTTTCCAAAACCGGTTTTATATCTGAGATAAAGGCGGGGCAATTGCCGCAAGACGATAAGCTTGCACCCTGTATCACTCTTCAAAATACCTAACTGATGCTGCTCCAGCCTCTTGCCATGCCGAACATATCGAAGACGAATAGTAAGTTTGAAAGTAGCGGTGCATCCGTCGGTGGCATCGTTACTTTTGGTCTTCAATGATTTCTTTCAAAGGAAATGGCACGGTTACTGCATCTGCGTAAATCCATTTATGCAGGTCTGTCGGATTTACCGCAAGGTCTTGCGCTATTTTTTCGAGAGTGATGTTGTCTTCTGACAGAATCTCCAAGGCTTTCTGGAATAACTTCGGGTGCTCCACAGGTGGCTCATTGGGCTCTTGTGTGCGCCAACCTAGTTGGCTTAGCTGGATGTTTCCTCTTTTATACGTATGGTCGGAAATTTTGCCCACGTCTCGCGCCCTTCGAACAAGCGCTGACAGCGAAACTTTCCAACGCTGCTTCAAATCCCTAAATATCGGCCAAACTAGCCTATGCGGACATTCGCTGATAAACGTTTCCCGCGGCAAAAGAAAACAACTAGCGAAATGATTTGCTTCTCTTTCTTGCTCGGTACTTCCAGGTTCGCAATCAGTATGCATAATAAGGTGGCCAAGCTCGTGCGCCGCATCAAAACGAGTACGGCTTGTGGAGCCCTTTTGCGTGCTTAGAAAAATCACCGGTCGCTTACCCAGAAATAGTGAGAATGCATCGACTCGCTCACAGTCGCTTAGCAGTCGAAATACAAAAATACCTTTGTGTTCGAGCAAACCAATTAGGTTATCTATTGGCCCTAAGCCAAGCCCCCAAGCGTTTCTGAGATTCCGAGCTATCGACTCAATATCTTCCAATCGCTCCGGCCGCTTCACTATATTTGGTGTCACCTGTTCCTCAGGCAACTCCAGCTCCTTCTCTATATAGTCGATAACATTGCCGACAATTCCACTTACCGCGACCATCTGCTTTCGCTCTATCTGCGTGCTTGCCCGCACATCACGAAAGTGACATGTGTTGGCATGGACTGATTTTTGAGCAGTGCAAAAAAACTCCGGAGGAAATCCAAGAGCCATGGTCATCCGACCGAGAGTCTGCGCCGTTGGCTTGCTGGTGCCATTTTCGAACTGTGTGATGGCTGCTGGCGTGACCGACAGTTGTGTCGCTAACTCAGTTTTCTGAAATCCTCTTAGCTCCCTGGCTATTCTCAGTGACTCTGGATTGAATTGATAGGCAGCTAGGTGCCAATTTTTGCTCATGCGTTATTCGCGTCAGCCTTTCTATTTGATTTGCGTATGAGGTTGATTGGTTGAAGTATTTCAGGCGGCACAACCGGTCTGGCAGGTTGAATTGGGGTGAAGTCGATCGAAACATCCATACCAGGTCGTCTCCAAAGCTCCCAGTGAGTACCCCATTTGGAGATTTTGCCCTTGTCCGTTTCAACGGGAACGCCGATAAACACAGCCGCCAGACCGTTTGTAGGATCTCCGACATCGCAGAGCACCAGTTGGCGGCAGCCTGTGAAATCCTCTTCATCCGGTAATTTCAGATCGAGCTTGAGCTGGATGACGTTTTCTCTGGTCATAACCGGCGCTCGATTCTTGTTGCGTGGAAAGCACTGAAGCAGGTCGTCTTCCATCGACGCATCGCCTGCGTTATATGAAGACAACAAAAATTCACCCGCTTGCAGAAGCAGGTACGGGCTTGATCTAACGATCTTTATCTCCGGATTGTCTGCAGCTAGATTTTTCAGATTGAAAGTCTTGGTTTTGTAGTTGAGAAATCCAAAAGAGGCAGCGTCGTGCCCAATAGATTCATCGTGGAGCGGCATATTCCGCGCATATGCGTCAGCTATAGCTTCAACAAGGTCCGCCTGAAGTTTATGCGGGAACGCCGAATGGAAAAGGTCGTCGAGCATCATTAAAAGGTCTCTGAAGGGATTCAATGTTAAGATAATACCGGAAAACTGCACTTTTGACAAACTGTTTTTAAGTAGACTGCTCCGAATTTGCTATCAAGCTTAAGTATATAGACTGTATTATTCGCCGTGTTTTCTTTAGGGAAGAAGCGTTAACTAAACCTCTTGCAAGTTGGTAAACGAAACGGTCAGCCAGTGCGAGTCCATTTCTGCTGCGCATGGCGTTAATTAAACTACAGTATAATTAACGCCATGCGCAACAAAAAAATCAAGGCAGCCATTTATGCTCGTGTCTCTTCCACCGAGCAAAATCCGGAGGCGCAACTAAATGAGCTGCGAGAATTCGCTAGCAAGCGCGGTTTTGAAATCTATAGAGAATACGTTGATTACGTAACCGGCGATTTCAAAAAGCGCAAAAGGTCTAAAAAACTGAAAGGCCAAGCCTATCTGGATCTAATGGAAGACGCTAGAAAGCGCAAGATCGATTGCGTTTTAGTCTGGAAGTACGACCGCTTTGCTCGGTCACTCAGTGTGCTGATCACCGACCTTGAGGAGTTCAACAATCTTGGCGTGGATTTCATCAGCTACACGCAAAACATTGACACCACGACGCCAATGGGCAGGCTGTTCTATAACGTCATTGGCTCCTTTGCCGAGTTCGAGCGCGAGACTATAGTTGAGCGTGTAAAGGCCGGACTGGCCAACGCCAAAGCAAAGGGAGTTCAGCTTGGCCGTCCAGTCAAAGACGAGACTGCACCAGAGCGAATTCTTGCGCTGAGGCAAGAAGGTCTGAGCCTGCGGCAAATTGGAAAAATAGAAGGACTCACCGCCCCTGGTGTACTCAAAATTTTGCGGCGGATTGATCCAGCCATATTAACAGACGACCAAAAGGCTGACCTGACCGACGTTTCCGCAAGCACAAGCGCAAAAGAAAGAGATTCTTTTATGCGGTCAGCAGACGCAATAGAGAGCGCAGTGCTCTCGGAGAACCGTCCTGAAATTTATCAATTAAAACTTGACATACTAGGTGTAGAACCGCACATCTGGCGGCACTTGTTGATTAAAGGCGAGATGACTCTAAAGAAGTTGAGCGATGCAATATGCAACAGTTTTTCCTGGTCTGGCTATGCTGACTACTATTTTGCATTTATGGAGAAAGAGAGGGGCATAGGAATACGGCTGCCTGTCAATTCGGAGAGCATTTCGGATTTCGCTCTATCTCCTGGCGAAAAGTTGCTCTACATGTACAAGTGCGGAAACGAAACTGACTGGGCCGTACTGATAACTGTTGAGAACTTCCTTCTACTTGATCAAAGCCTGCAATACCCTCATTGCGCAGCAGGAGAGCTTGCTGGTCCTCCTGAAAAATGCGGCGGACCAGATGCATATCAACGTGCGTATTTTTATCTCAGTCGGCAAAAGAGTCGAGCGAGCAAGTCCCTCCATGGCAAAATATCGCGCCTTGAAAAGGACTGGTACCGCGAAAACTATCGTTTTTTTGACCCTGACTACTTTGATCGAGACGAGGCAAATAGAAGACTTGCAATGCAAAAGATAAAACGGTATCACTGTGATGAATAAAATTGCAGGCAACACACGAGACTAGATGGAAAGGACTCTGAAGAAGATGCATCACTCCCAACAAGGCCGTGGACGCTATAGTATGTGCCGAGTGATAATTTCCAGCTTAATTGGTATATTGTTATCAGCTCTCTTTCCGAAATATGCAATGGCTGAAGACATCAACATTCACGAGTTACTGGCTAAGAGCACGTTCTATTTTTATGGACCAACTGGAATACCAGGAGAAGCCAAGGCTGGAACAGTATTTTTAGTAAGCCGCCCAATACCTAAAATCGAGAATGGTATAGCAATCATGATGGTAACAGCTAATCACGTGCTTGACGAAGTGAAAAGCGATACAGCAACGGTCGTGCTGCGTGAAAAAGACCAAAACGGTAGTTGGAAAGAAAAGCCGGTCAGCATCAATGTAAGAAAGGGTGGTGTTCCATTGTGGCACCGCCATATCTCTGCTGATATCGGTGTATTGCCATTGCTGGAAAATCTAGGAGCATCAGATCTTGCAGCGGTTAAGGCACTTCTGGTAAAGAAAGAGATCGAATATCTGCCTTATTCAGGGCTGTCCGAAGATAACTACCTTGAGAAGTCAGGTATCTCAATAGGCTCAGAACTTAGTTGTCTTGGTTTCCCTTACAATGTGGGAAGCCCAGGCGCAGGTCAGTTCCCGATGTTACGAGGAGGCAAATTAGCGTCTTACCCGCTGTACCCATCGCGCGAAATTAAGAGTTTTTACTTCGATTTCAGCGTGTTTCCAGGCAATAGCGGAGGGCCAGTCTACTTTCGTGAAAAATATACCAAGATTGGCGGGGAGCCAGGAGTGATCTTGAGAGAAGGTACAGATCAAGGTCTGGCCGGTTTAGTTACGGAGAAGAGGTTTGCCGGTCCACAGAAGGGCTTAGAAGACATTGCCTTGGCCACAGTTGTACCAAGCAGTTTGGTAAAAGACACGGTAGACGCCACTCCATCCATCAGTTCCCCTTAAGGAGAAAAAGGAAGCAGCGAAGGCGCAGCCAGACAAGTTCCTAGAATGTATTGAGTAGAAACTTTAGAGACAAAATAGAACTGTCAAAAGCCATGAAACGCCCAAAGTTCGTTTCCGAATCTGTCGTTTTTCCTTCCCCGATCCAAAAGTAGGAACTTTGACCGCCCCCTTGACTTTTCCGGTAGTGACAGCTGCGCTCTCACCTAGCCTAAAAGGAAAACAGCCTCGCCTCGGTTCACCTAATTACCAGCAGCATTTATCACGCCACTGCTCCCGGTGCCACATCCCCAAGTCAGCTCTTGCAATCACCCACTTGAGCGAACTGACAACAGAAGCCGCATTAATTCAGAATCCAAGCAGCACGGACTTAACCTCATGTCTGATTCCGAGTGGATATACTTTCCCCCGGAATCACGTCATCACTCCATTCGCGAGGACTTATCCTTTATGACAACTAGTGCTGTTCAGACAATAAACACTTGGCGTGTACCAATCAATCCGCCAAACTATGGCTCAATGTCATTTTCAGTAGTCAGTGTCACTAGATTTCAATAGTCGATGTCACTGGCGTCCTTTGCTATGGTTGCCTGCTTTCAGAAGTTTCTTTCCGCTTTCACGGAGCTTGCCGGTAGGACTTACGTACC